>Ga0257122_1000986_pt1 | contig 21748 bp, 22 predicted proteins | sample SI106_120metaG_FD_190146 | JGI IMG/M metagenome (GOLD analysis project Ga0257122, IMG submission 190146) | Marine microbial communities from Saanich Inlet, British Columbia, Canada - SI106_120 | ecosystem: Environmental > Aquatic > Marine > Inlet | place: Canada: British Columbia | collected... | reverse complement strand
ACCGGCGCCCTTTAGCCATGCACTGCGGGTCGGCGAGATGTGCTTTACCAGCGGCGTGACAGCACAAAGCCACGGCTTTATCGAAGCGCCCGAAGACCTGACTGGCCAATCACATATCGTGCTGCGCCGTCTTGACGCACTGCTTCGCCAGTTGGGTGCGGATATTAACGACACGGTAAAGACCAACCTCTTTAATGTAGAGCCTGGCAACACCCAGGACTGGGCTGCCCCCGCACTCGCCCGGGGCAGTTATTACACTGAACCTGGCCCGGCTGCGACCGGGTTAAGCCTTAAGGCCATGCGCCCCGAAGGGGTAATGATGATCAACGACGTGATCGCCATGCGCGCGACCAACGGTGAGCGATTGCCCCGCAGCCACGTCTGGCCGGATAACCACTGGGACTGGACGGTGCACCTGCCTTATCGGCATGGCGTCCGATGTGGTGATCTTATCTTTCTGGGTGGGCAGGTACCGCTCAACCCCGATGCCAGTGTCGCCCACAAAGGCGATCTGGTGGCCCAGACCAATATGTCGATGGAATACATCCGCCGGGTGCTGGCCGAGATGAATCTGGACTTTAAACACGTGCTACGCATCAACACCTTTTATGCCACAGGCGGCGCAGCGGATACCAATGAGCGCATCTGGAAAGACAACCTGCATGCCCGTTTTGCCCACTTTGGGCCGCCAGGGCCTGCCACCACCGGCATCCCGATGCCCTACCTCGCCTACGAGGATATGAACATTGAGATTGATATCATCGCGATGGTGTAGGCTGATTAAAACCAAACACTTCAAACCTTAATCGACAACAACCTGCCGTGACAGATCCGCACAGTGGTTCTCCAGACAACGCAGCTGCCAAAGTGCTGACTGCACTAAAAGACCTTGGCATCGAACACCAAGTGATGGATTGCGACCCCGAACTTGCCGATACCGCACTATTCTGTGAGCACTACGGCATTCCGGCCGAGGTCTCGGCCAATGTGATCATCGCAGTAGGCAAATCCGATCCCCGGCAGTACGCCGCCTGCGTGCTGCTGGCCACTACCCTGACCATAAGTCCCACGAATCCACACCTGCATTATGAAATAAATTTCCAGTAGGTGTCCTTTTTCGACACCAAGCCATTTTTAAACTCCCAAAGATCACAACCAAGATACTCAAACGCCTCTCCTTCTCTCGGTGTACCCCGTACCACCCATTCCGAAATAGCCTTGGATTCGTCACATACCCAATGGCGCATCTCTTCCCATCGCATATCGGGAATCTGGGCGTAGCGCGCTCTCAATACGGAACCAATCTCCTCTTTCCCGATACAGCGCCGCCCCTCCGGAGCATTGGGGCCACTTGCCATCAGCCAGACACAGTCTGTGGCAAAGTTGGAAAGAATCGCATCCACGTCGTGTTGGTTGAATCCTAATTGAATTTCATCCAGATATTTGATAGTTATAGGACGAGACATGATTTTCTCCTGACTGTATTGTGTGTGATACCGGATTCTAAGGTAAGACTGAAAAACTCCCCGGGCCCGGGTGTGAGCCTAAGCATGGAATACACTGACCAGGACAATTTCCCCATTGGGGTACCCTAATCCCCTGCGAACCCAAGCATACCCCCATGGCAGACTTTGAATCATTCCGTGATGTGAAGATTCAAAAGATTGGCACAATAGTAGCCGAACTTTGGTGTAATGACTTTCACGAAAGTCTTCGATTTTACACCGCATCTCTTGGTTTTAGCGTCGGCCAGCACAAGGAAGGCAGCACTCATGCCTATTTAACACCAGGAGCGGCGCAGCTTATGACTTCGGATTTTCAGCAGGACGGGACCTGGGAGACAGGCTCGTTCAGCCGACCTCTTGGGGGGGGATCAATTTCAGTTTTTTATTGACGACGTTCAAGCCTTTTACGATAAGCTGATGTCAAGCGGCATCCGGCCTTTCGTTGACCTCTACACAATCTGGTATTGGCGTCCGGACTGTATGGCAAACCACAAAGAATTCGCTATTCTTGATCCTGATGGCTACATGATTAGATTCTCTGAACGCATAGGTAGTCGCCCAATCCAGGCAGATGATTTAGATCATACGTGCTAATGGGACGACAAACGCTAAATAAATGAAATCACTTAATACACCATCTGCCTCAATGAAATTGGCTGGGGAGAAGTAGGTCACGACTACCTGCTTTAGACTGAAGAACTTATGAGCGACTTTCAATTATTCCACAATGCCATATTAGAAGACGAAGACCTACAAGAACAAGTTCTCCATCATCAATACCACCACTGCTAACGGTGCTCGCCTTGGTGATGGTATCGCCACTCCTGCTAAGACTCACCGATAGGCCATTACCTCAGATGAGGTCTACGCCCATACAGACTTCCTTGGTCAGGATGGCGACCTGACAGACTTTGAGTTGGAGATGATTAGTGGGGGATGGAACAGGAATAACCGTTGTTAACCCATTTATCCCAACCGCCTCACCAAATCCTCTGCCCTTAGATGCGAATAACGCATCAGCCTCTAACCACACGGTACATAGAGCACCTCTTTACGATACAGCGTGAACCTTTACGGTGTTGCACAGCCATCACTGCACTGCAGGATAAATACCCTTAAACTGCCATCTTATTTTTAAGACAAGTGCGAGTGTTTTAGGTATTATTCATCTGCGCCGATTTGACTTGCTTGCGGGCGCTTTATAAATACTGCTAAAAGGGGCGATGGCCCGTTTTTGCGAAAGCAGGAGCGGGTTTTTTATTGTCTGCGCACCGCCGGATTTGAGCTTTCAGCTTGCAGGGGCGGTTAAGAAATACCTGGCTAAAGCGAGAGGACCTGCCCTCCATGGCCCTGGGTGATCTCTCTCCTCCAGTTTCAGGGTCAATGGAGAAGATCATGGATCGTCGCCAGTTTTTGATTCGAGCTTTTAGCGCTACGGGTCAACTTGTCCTACCCCGCTTTTTCGATAGGGCGTTCGCGTTCGTTGAGAACCACGGAGAGCCGTTGTTAGAGACCCCAGTGGAGCCAGTGAAGAAGTTGTACGCCGCGTACCAAGAAGAAGGGGTCTACTGGATCATAGATGGCTTAATGCCCAAAAAGATTCCTCCTCCGACAGTTACCTGGCGCGAGTACTTCTTGCTAACAGGGGATAAATTAGTTAGCGGGATGGAAAACTGGCAGTTGGAGGCAGGCCAGCTGGATGAACCAATGGATTATTGGGCCTTTGAGACCTACTGGTTCTATAACTTGTCGCCAAATGCCCTGGCATATAAATATCTTAATGACCTTGATCTTGGGCCTGAGTTCGGCAAGAGCGACAGAGCAGAGGGGGAGATTCGCTTTCAAGATGCCCCGATGATAGCGAGTGACTGCCGATGGGCGGAGGTTGATGACCTCCTGTCCTTAAGTCTGCTGCAAAACCGCCTTAATGAGCTAGGTGAAAACGTTAGTCTGGAGGTCGGTGGTGAGTTCAATTAAGCCCTTAAAGCATCGCAGGGCATGTCCGAAGATGTCGAAGAAACGGCGTGAGGAGCTCTTTCTCGACTACGCGAAGTCAGTTAAGTTTGAGCGGATAAGGGCTGCCTATCCTGCGCCTGGGATGCATGTGAGTTCTGTAATGACTGGCATCTTGGATCACATCAAAGAATGCTTCCAGGAAACAAAACGCCTACCTGAAGGCAAGCAAAAAATCCGTAAACGCGGTTATGGGGGTGGCAGGTGTGATGTGGTGTTTCCGTCCAGGTTTCGCTGGGTAGGAACAGGATATATGTGTCTCATTAACCAGTGAATTAACCAACGACAGTCGAAATAGAAAGGCTTAACTTTAGATATGGGAGATATTGAAATCGTGAAATTTACAGAGCACTTATTGAGCGAAGCTCAGATCAGACGAAGCGCCGGGCCTATGAACTACTCGCGGGACTCGGTCCAAAGGTTGAAGGAGTTGAAACGAAATATGAACGGGAAATGGGATGGAGTTCGGATAGAAGCACCCAAGTCTGAGACCGTTCCAGGGGGTCGCAAAAATGATTCCACATAAGTTATCGTGTGGGCCGGAGTGTGCGCACTTATCGATTAAATTTTGCGAACCAAAAAAACCCCCCCCGCTGTGTGCCATAGATATTCATGTATGTTTCTAAATAAAAAAGGGGGTTGGGGGGGGTCGATATACAGCTAGTAAAAAAATCTCTGAAATAGTCCCTGCCCAAATAAGTGATAAAAATGGGTCAAAAGTGTAACTTTGGCCCATGACTTTTTCGCTTGTTTACATTCTCTGTATTATGCGAACTAAGCCATTCGCGAAAACGCCGGTAAAAATAGACTCCACCGGCCGAGCACTCGGATGGGACGCGTTATTTCGGAACAATTAGCTTCTCAAGACCGAGAGTTCTAGGGAAAAGCGATAATTGTGGGGAATAAGAGAACGCTAATAAATCTCTAGATTCCAGCTGATCAAAGGCCTAAGTAGGCGTGTGGGTGGGGGACAGATATATATATATCTCTATCATTGGTGTTCAGCTGCGATCCTCAATTTCGACTCGATTCTTCTCCCTTTTGTTCCTTCGAGGGTATCTCGACCTTAGCGCATGGTCGAAGCAACTACAGGGTCTGATCAATTTCTAACACTCGGCGTAAACCGGACTTCACGCATCAGGCCATGCCCAATAAATCCGCCACCCCTTATGATTTCGCTCAACCTCGGGCCAATCAGCCGGGTTTGTTGCTCGCCAGCGGTTGATTGCATCATCAATAGCGTCCTTACGACCGGCCACATAGTCAGCTGGAAAGCGGTTTCCGTCGATCTTGACTAGAAGATCGGGTTCATAAGAGATTGGTTTCATAGAATCCTCTTGTTATCTGTCACCACTTAGATGCACCGACTGGCAAGTGGTGACAGAAATAATGTCCTAACTAGTTGATATTAAGTGTATTTTAACATGTCACCACTGTCACCACTTCATACAAACTTACTTCATTTTTTATTATTTATTTCAACTTACAAAACTAGTGGTGACAGTGGTGACAGTGGTGACAGAGTCTTTTAACACTGGAAATAAAGCCTTTTTCTGTCACCACTAGTGTCACCACTAGAATAGGTAGTGGTGACAGATCAGTACTAGAACGGGGTCTCAGCCTTATCCCAGCCTACCTCTTTACTCAGTCCAGTCGATTCCCAATCTTGGGGATGTCCGGTGGCTTTGGCGTAACGCTTACGAAGCTCGGATAAGGGCATCAGTTTCAATACCCGCACCCGAGTTTTCTCATCCACTCGAATTTGGCCTCGACCCATATTGCGTGTCTCATCCGGCGAGAGTTGGAGCATCTGATACAACGTTTCAAAGAATTCTTTTTGGCTAACAGCGTGGCCTCGTTGCGGCCTGATCTGTTCCACATAAGCGGCATAAACCTGGTCTTTGATAATCCCTTCGGACCACCCCCGGTCTTCAGGCGTCACAACCCCCATCACCCACTGGCCATGTATTAATTGTTGCCTCACGCGTACTTCTCCGTCGTCCAGTACCGTCTTCCAGAACGCCTGCTCGTGGCTCATAGACTGCTCCGCAACACTCTGGCTGAAACCACTTCTTGGCCGCACTCTGGGGGAATAGTCGGTGAGGTCCATGTCTAGCAAGTGATGTAGCAGACTAGCCAGGCCGCTATCGTCTCGCCATTGACGAATGGCCTTGAAGTACAGCTCATCCCGAGCATGTTCAGGATTGACTTTAAAGAACACGAATCGTCGGTCATCAGCATCGATATGGACAGGATGACGCTCGTTAGAAGCTAACATCAAGCGGGTGTAGCTCGGCATGGTAATACTGTCGACTCCCTTCTGCTCGAAGGTTTGGGAGGGCTCGGTCACGAATGACTTGAGCTGGCCCAGCATCCGTTTGTCTCCGCCCCACAATGCCTCATTGGCCACCACAAGCAGCTTGTCGGCGGTGCCGAAGTTAAATCGACCGAACAACCGCTCCAGACTGTCGATCTCCACATAGTGTCGCCCCAGCAGCGCACCTATGGTGTCCATGAAGGTGTTCTTGCCAACCCCCTGACCGCCTTGAAAGACCGGTGCAGTCCCCGGCTTGTCCCCTGGTAGCTGGAAGATATGGGCACACCACTTCATTAACCATTCATAAAGCGCCTGATCGCGGTTACAGACCACCTTAAAGACAAAATCAAGAAACTGATTACAATCACCTTCACTCGGCTCCACCGCCCAGCCACGAAAGAGATTGAATCGATCGCCAACATCGGCGCCTGGACTTGCAGTGGGATCGAAGACGACTGAACGGTATTCTCTTCTCGCCGAATGACCGAGCCAGTAACTTCCAAGATCAATTAGCTTCCCCTCACTAGTGACCTTGGGCTTGTTCTTAAAGGTCGTCAAGAAGTTGGCTTTAGACATGAAGGCAACCTGAACCTCGTGGGGCTTGGCCTGGCGCAATATCTCCATCACAGGGTTACCCCCGCCATGACGGACCCAGGCAAAGTCTTCATTAACCTGCAGTATTGGTTTATCAGCGTTAGCGGTCTCAGGTTTCGAGTTGGCTTTCCGTGTCATCCAGGCCAGAGATTTGTAACTGAGGTTATCGGCACGATCCGATCGAGACATTGCATGTTCCCACTTCTGATCGAACTCAGCATCGGTGTGTTTGGGGCTGCCAGCAGACCACTCTCTCGCTATCTCCTTCGCCTCTGGAAGACCGGCAGTGGCGCAGATGGCGAGCACCCGCCACCACTGTTCCTCTGGGTCAGGATCAAGTCCGGATAGCGCCTGACGCAGTTCATCTGCGGTACAGGCTGGCGAATCAGCAGCTACTTTTGATCGGTGGATTAGATGAGAGGGTGAGATGAGGTCTTCCCATACACCCAGCAATGAAGGAGGTACCTCTGGCACAACACGCCAGTCCCCTTTCCACTCATAGGGTTTACCTGTATCGGGATGTCTGGACGGTGGAAGAACGTCTTGGACGGACCCGTCATTGCGATCGGCACAGCGGAATTCGAGAACTGTTTTACCCTCTTGAATAACCTTGTGAGTAAAGCGAGGTCTGTCGATGTGGTAGAGCAGTTTTGCTCGATTCGGGCGGCCACTGTCGATCTGAACGGCATCACCAGCTTGGAGCAGGTCCACCAAGTCAACGCCGCATTCGTTTAACCACGCCTCGGCACCGTGGAAGTCATCAATGTCCAATGTCATCATCGGTGGGTCACAGTGCGCCAACAGCAATCCGGCGGAGCCGTTTAATCGATCTGCCTGCGCGATACCGTGTACGGCGTTTTCTTTCAGGTTCCATGCTTTTTGCGTGGCGACCTTGGTCCTGTGTTTGAGCGGTGTTAGTAGCCAGCCATGCTCAAGGTATTCATTAAATTGCGGTGTGGTCATGGCGAAAAGTACTTGAGCACACCGAGTTTCTCTGCTTTATCCCGCCAGGGCTGCAACTCAAACCAGTGTTTGACACGCTCTGATTCCCGACGCTCAAATTCGCGACTAGCCTCTTCAGACAGTGCTACAAAAGTGGTGATCTGTTTGTCGGACCGCTCACGCTTGCGGGCGGCAGTGTCTACGAATTCCCGGAATGACCGGCCGCAACTTTCATGGTACGCGAGCCCAAAATTGTCAATGTCGCCATCGCAAAACAGGCAACGGTTATAGAGGACAAGGGCGGGATAGGGCTTACCAACTCTATACCACACATGTTCTGTGGTATCATCCGTCGTAGACTTGATACGTTCCCAATAGTCGTTTCGGCGCCCCGTTCCACGCGGGGCGTTTTGTTTAGTAGTCATGGTAATACCTCAGGCTGTCTGACGAGAGGCTTCAACACGCTCTGCTATCCACTGATTCACCTCACTTTCGATAAAGCCAACAGCGCGGTTGCCAAGTTTGATCGGGGCTGGAAATGTTCCGTCCCGGGCGTAGTTCTTAATGGATGAGCGACAGAGTCCTGTTTTTTTCTGGACCTGTGAAAATCGGAGGATATTGAGTTGCGTCATATTTCATTACCTGTTGGTATTGTTGAACATGACTTCGTATTAGATACCACGATCTATGCGAGCCGAAAAGCAGCAGTCTCTGTCAGACTGAAACACTACTATATAAGCGTTAAACGCTTGTCTGTCAGAAGCGTCTGTCAGACTTTGTCAATTTGACCTTTTAGATTACATAAGGAATGGCGGAAACAAGCCGTTTATACGAAAACGTCTGTCAGAGGCTACCCGAATTGCGGTGCTTATCGAATGATGAGGAAGTTATTAGGCACGCAATCATGCCAACAATTCATCGAAGGCGCTGACCGGGGATTACATTGTGCTGATGCGCCTTGATTTGAGCGCCGTTGGAGAATTGTTTGCCGAAATTATGGGAATTCGGTGAAATGATCTGCTAGAACATCCTTGATTAACTGGCATTCACGTGTATTTAATTTATAGGACTCTGCAAGCCAGTCAACAACCTCCTGGATGGTTGGCTTTTGTGAATCGCGCCATTCTGGGTATGCTCCGATTGCTTTACGCGCAACTGATTCAAGATGTGTCCAGGTGGCGTTAGTCGCCAACGCGTCAACAGGCCCTTTCTTCTTGCGCCTTTTTTTAATCAACGCGGTCACTTCCTTCGGAAGATCCCATCCCTCACCAATCGCCCAGTTGGCGAACACTGCCGGCGGTATCATTACCCCCAAGTTGACATTGTCATGGCACTCAAGCGCTAGTTCTGCTGAATTGGCTGCCCTGCTAAGCATTTCATGACGTTTTATGTAGTGGTTTCCAAAAGGTGTGCCAGGTTTGGGGTGTAGGCGCTGTTTTTTTTTCGGGTCAACGCCAAGAGACAAGGAGATCGCCTCTTGCAACGTCAAGTACGGCATCCCTAGCCAATATTGAAAGTCGATCACGCCCTTCGGGTCGGCTACTTTCGTGACCGATGTATCACTAGCAGCAGAGGCGTTCTTTTTCGGTGCTTCCTTCGAACCGTGTTTACTGATCGCCATAGCGCTCCATTTTATGCCACTTGTATGGTGATGCCGCGCCAGGCCGGACAAGGGGATCCGGCTTTTTGCCCTGTCGGGCTAGGTGGTAGCGATCTACTCCGCTAGTCCTTTTGTATAGCAAGGTCACTCACCATGTCGGCCCACGTCTGCATCATCTCTCGACGCTGCTCCATATACTCGGCGCGGTTGTAAGCGGCTCGGGTGCGATCGGCTGGCAGGTGCGCCAGTTGTGTCTCAATAATATCTGGTGGAAAACCATTCTCGTTCAGAGCGGTACTGGCAAGCGTGCGGAACCCGTGGGCCGTGACGTCGAACCCCATCCGGTGCAGCGCGATGCGCAGCGTATTGTCTGAGAGGGGTTTACCAGGTTTGCTTCCCGGGAACACCAGATCCCGAGACACAGGAGAAATCTGGTTGACCACTTCTTTTGCCTGGGCGCTAAGCGGAACTACGTGCTCCCGCCTGGACTTCATCCGCTCAGCAGGGATGCGCCACTCCCCTATTTCGAGATTAAACTCGTCCCACCTAGCGTTTCGTAACTCACCTGGACGCACAAAGGTGAGCAGTAGCAGCCGTAAGGCCAACACGGTAATTGGATTTCCTTGATAAATAGCAAGTTTGGCCTGGAACTCTGGAACCTGATCCATGGCTAGGGCCTTAAAGTGTTGGACCCTAGGTGGCTTCTTTAACGCCTTCCAGCCCGGGATGGGGTTGCCCTGCGCCCTTCCGGCGGCTATCGCGTAGTCAAACACATCACTCATGCGTTGACGTACACGACGCGCCATATCGTACTTCCCGGCAGACTGTATCGGCTCCAGTACATTGAGTAACTGCCTGGTGTCCAAGGTAGCGATGCCAACATTCCCAATTGCAGGCAGCACGTGAATTTCAAGCGAGCGCCAAACCTTGACCGCATGCCGTTCGGTCCATTGTTGTGTGTTGTGCCATTCGCGCGCAGCGGATGCAAACGTATTGGTTACCTTGGAAAGATTCTGCTGTTTCCTTTCGCGGCGATCCTGAACAGGGCATATGCCTTGTCGAACTAGTTCTTTAGCCGCGTCACGCTCACGTCTCGCGCGTCGTATTTTTATAGACGGATAGATTCCTAACGCAAGCGTACGTTGTACGCTACCGAGACGGTAGTTATATCGCCAATACTTTGAACCGTTCGGATGGATGAGGAGGTAAAGCCCGTGACTATCGTATACCTTGTAGGGCTTACCTTTGTGTTCTGCGATTTGCGCTTTGGTATCTGTGAGCAAGAGTTAGTTCGATGTGGGATATAAAAACCATCAGACGGATATACCATAGGAATATACCCTACTTATACCCCCGTATCCACTATTGCCTCTGGATACCTAAGAAATTCGAATAAATGGCTATATTCCGCGGAATATTAAAGCATTCTTTAGCCATCAGTGGCCACAGATAACACAGTGATGGAGGCTGAGGGCGGAATCGAACCGCCGTACACGGCTTTGCAGGCCGCTGCATAACCACTCTGCCACCCAGCCTTGGAATGAAGAAAATATGGAGCGGGAAACGAGACTCGAACTCGCGACCCCAACCTTGGCAAGGTTGTGCTCTACCAACTGAGCTATTCCCGCACGAGGGAACGTGATTCTATCGGTCTGCTTTGGTCTGTCAAGTTTCTGTCCTTTTCGCCTGCTCGGCCAACGTTGGCCAGGCCCCCCGAAGATAGATGAGCATTGACCACAAGGTCAAGGCACCGGCGGCATACAGGAGTCCCTCGCCAATGACCAGAAATACAGGATGGGGCGCACTTTCAGCACCGAGCAGCACGGTGATCGCGATAAACTGGACAGTCGTCTTTACTTTTCCAATCCACCCGACACGGACCACACCGCGCCGACCCAGCTCTGCCATCCACTCCCGCAGCGCAGATATGGTGATTTCCCGTCCGATAATAATCGCCGTGACAACAGTAAACAGAGCTGGACTGATGACTGAACTGACCAGCGTCGCATCTGCCGCCAGCAACACCAGCACAACCGATACCATCAGTTTGTCAGCGACCGGATCAAGAAAAGCACCAAAGGGTGAGGTCTCATTGAGGTGGCGGGCCAGATAACCATCGAGCCAGTCGGTCAGCCCTGCCAGCAGAAAAACAATAGCCACTATGTATCCAGAGAAATCGAGTAGATAAAGCGCTCCGATTACTGGAATCAGGGCGACTCGCAGCAAGGTCAAAAGATTAGGGGTGGTCCAAGGCATGAATTCAATTGACCTGAAAATACTCGACTATGCGTTTTGCGAGTTGCTGGTTGATCCCATCAACTTTCAACAATTCGTCAATCGTGGCATGAGTGATCGGCCGCATTCCTCCAAAGTGGCGCAGTAGCGCCTGACGTTTTTTCGAGCCAATTCCTGAGACGTCCTCAAGCCTTGAGTGAGTCCGTGCCGCATTGCGTTTCTTGCGATGCCCTGTGATTGCGAAGCGATGAGCCTCATCACGCACATGTTGAAGCAGTAATCGGGCGGGTGCATCAACAGGAAGTATAAGAGGCGCCCTTTTCCCCGGCAACAAAAGCCTTTCCCTTCCGCTTTTCCGAGAACGTCCCTTGGCAATTCCAATCACCGCAATATCCTGCAGCAAGTTTTCCTGTAACGCTGAAAACGCCCGATTCACCTGCCCGAGACCACCATCGATAACCAGGAGGTCAGGTTTTTTGCCCTGACCTTCCTGAACCTTAGCCATGCGGCGAGAGACGACCTGCCCAATGGCATCGTAGTCGTCGCCGGCGCTGACACCTCGAATATTGAAACGCCTGTATTCGCTGGGCACCGGACCCGAACTATCAAAGACCACGCATGAAGCTACCGGGGTCTCGCCCAACGTATGGCTAATATCGAAGCATTCGATTCTTTCAATTCGATCAGCGAAGCCCAACACCCGGGACAGATCTTCAATGCGCCCCAGGTTGTCCACTCCAGCCAGTAAGTGCCGATCGAGATAGTCCGTCGCGGTCAGTGTTGCAAGCTCTATCCAGCGCGCACGATGGCTTCGGACTCGACTTTTTACCAAGACTTTGCGTTTGGCTTGGCCTGTCAGAAGGACTTCAAGCACTTTCGATCCATCGACGGTAGGGACGGTGATGACCTCAGCGGGAATGACCTGGTTCTGATAATACTGGACCAGCAGGTTTTGTAGTATTTGCCCCGATCCCAGATTCAGAAGGTTTTTGTGGATAAAATGGCGGCTACCCAGGTTTTGGCCAGAACGAATCTGCATCACCGAAAACAGTACCGACCCTCCTTTCTCTAACAAGCTCGCAACATCTGCGTCCTGGCTTGTACCCAAGACATACTGGCTCTCCTGCATTTTTCGCAAAGCGCCAATTCGGTCTCGAAATATCGCGGCAGATTCAAAATCAAGTGCATCGGCAGCTTTTTCCATCGTCTTCTCAAACAATCCATTTATCTCCCGATTCTTCCCCTGCAAAAGCATGATGACTTGATCCACTTCATGTTGGTAGTCGGCAACGCTGATCAGGCCCACACACGGTGCGGAACAGCGCTTAATTTGATACTGCAAACAGGGTCGGCTACGGTTGCGAAAATAGGTTTCATGGCACTGGCGGATGGGTATTACTTTTTGCAATTCGCCAAGGATGGTTCGGACCGATCCGGTGTTGGCGTAAGGGCCGAAGAAGCGCCCTTTCCCACGCGTACCACCTCGATGCAAAGAAAGCCCGGGGTATTGTTTGTCGGTAGAAAGACGTAGGTAAGGGTAGCTCTTGTCATCACGCAAAAGGATATTAAAACGGGGGCGCAACCGCTTGATTAGGTTGCTTTCGAGCAATAAGGCCTCGATCTCGCTCCGGGTTCGTTGAATGTCGATGTCTGCAAGACTCGCCATCATCAATCGCGTTTTACTATTCTGTCCGGCCTTATTGAAATAACTCGACACGCGATTCTTAAGATTGCCGGCTTTACCCACGTACATTGGTTCGCCATTCGGGTCCCGCATTACATATACACCTGGGCCTTTAGTAAGACTTGCCAGAAATACTTTTTGATCGAAGGACATCAATTAGCTCAGCAGTTCCCTTACCCGCGAAAAAACATCGTTAAACATGGCCTGGGTGAGGCGCCGGGTTTGGGTGTTGTAACGGCTACAGTGATAACTCGACACCAAGGTGCGTTGATCAGTCAATTTCAGTTCTCCCGCATGCCGAAATGGCATTTGACTAAGCGTGAAGCCGAGTGCCCGAACCACACTATCATGCGCCAGGCGGCCAAGTACAAGCACCACACCGTTTACTGGGACGGTTGCCAGTTCTTGAATCAAAAATGACCGGCAGGCATTCACTTCGGCCGCGTTCGGTTTATTTGCCGGAGGCAAGCATTTTACGGCGTTGGTGATCAGGCACCCGTGCAACTCGAGATCGTCACCCTTGAAGGATTCGGGCGAGCTGGAAAACCCGAACTGATAGAGCGTTTGGTAAAGCATAATTCCGGCGTGGTCACCCGTAAAAGGGCGCCCAGTCGCGTTCGCGCCGTGGAGTCCGGGGGCAAGCCCAACGATCAAAAGGGGTGAGTTCCAGAGGCCGAACTGCGAGACCGGCCGACACTCGTAAGTGGGATGTTTCGCCCGAACTTGGTCCAGAAACCCGGCCAGCCGGGGGCATCGAACGCATGTGGGATCGTAATACTTTTTAATCGGGACGCTCTTTGAGCCTCGCGCTACCTTAGATTGGTCCATGCCTCGCCTCCTCGCGGTTGTTGGGGGCCTTGCAAGGTCGTAGAATGCCCACGCTCAAATTCATAAAAAAATGTTAAAACCATGAAAATCTCTGCATCCGATGTTCGCGTGGGGAATCTCCTTGAATACCAAGGGAAACTCTGGCGGGTATTGAAGAAATCTCATGTTAAACCTGGTAAAGGCGGCGCGTTTGCGCAATTGGAAATGAAGGCCATTTCAGATAATACCAAGTTAAACGAACGTTTTCGCTCCGAAGACAAGCTTGAGAAGGCGCACGTCGAACCTCGGCAAATGCAATATCTGTATCCCGAGGGCGACGATTTCGTATTTATGGACCTTGAATCGTTCGAGCAGCTTCAATTGTCCAGCGACGACCTTGTCGGGCAATCAGAGTATCTTCTTCCAAATGAAGAGGTCCAGATAAATTTCTATAACGACCAGCCTATTGGTGTCGAACTTCCCCAAAGCGTGGCCCTGGCGGTAACCGAAACCGAATCCGTGGTGAAAGGTCAGACAGCCGCGGGTTCCGGCAAGCCGGCAATTGTCGAAACCGGCCTACGGGTTATCGTACCTGCATTCATTAATGTTGGTGACCGGATAAAAGTCAGCACCGAGTCCGGCGAGTACATGGAGCGTGCCGATCACTGAGCAGTTCAAAGCTCCGGGTTGATGACCCGCTCTTTCGCATCGATCAGCATCTGCCCGTTCGGACCTGGAATATCTCGCAGCCGCATCTTCTCGATGCGACCCTGGGTCTTCTCGCCCAGAGGTGAAAGATCGATGCTATCCAGAACCAAATCGATCGCGCGCTGATCATTGCACAATAACATCATGTCGCATCCGGCGGCACAGGCCTTGAATACTCGCTCGGCAGGGTCTGCAACTTCGCTTAAGGCTCCCATCATTAGATCATCTGAGAAGATCGCACCGGTGAAATGCAAACGTTCCCGAAGCTCCTGGCGAAGCCATCTGGCCGAGAAGGTGGCAGGCAAATCATCCACCATACTGAAGCCCACGTGGCAAGTCATGATCCCTCCAAACAGATCCGAGTCCAGGCCCTGGTACACCGTGGTGTCGGTTAATTGGATTTCATCTAGCGAGCGGTGATCGCGGGGCAGATCAAGGTGAGGATCCTCGATGACCCCGCTATGGCCAGGAAAATGCTTGGCTACCGCGCGCATCCCGCACCGTTTCATGCCCAAAGCAAGTTGCGAGCCCAGCAACCGGACTATATTGGGCTTTTTATGGAACGCCCTTTCCCCGATGGCCTTGTTAGCGCTGGCCAGATCCAGAACTGGGGCAAAACTAAAATCAACCCCGACTGAGGCGAGTTCGCTAGCGAGGACAGTGCCAACGGCCCGGGCCCAACAACATGCCCGATCAGGATCGCGGTCGTAAAGATCGCCTATTGACCTCAGCGCTGGCAAGCGAGTAAAGCCATCAGTAAAACGCTGCACCCTTCCACCCTCCTGGTCTACCGCGATCAGAAGCGGCGAAGGCTTAGCGAATCGAATATCCCGAGTCAGCTCCGCAAGTTGTGCCGGACTAACATAGTTTCGTGCAAAAAGGATAACCCCACCTACCGCTGGGTGACTCAAACGCTCGCGAGTGACCGAATCGAGGGTCTGGCCCTCAATGCTGATCATCAGGGAGCCAATCACGACACTGCTCGCCGGTAACGATTCACGTTTTTATCTTAGGGAGATTTCGACCAATTTGTTTCAGTAACCCCTTTCCAGCCGATTCAACCAGTTCGATCACCAATGCAAAACCGTCTGAGTGACCGAAGTACGGATCTGGAACTGATTGCCCCTCGCGCCCTTCTGCATAGTCCAGAAACAGTGCTACTCTCGAATGGCTGTCGGCAGGTTGCATCTTCTGCAAAAAGTGAAGGTTCTCGCGATCCATCGCCAAAATGTAATCAAAATATTCAAAGTCACTGGTCTTGATTTGCCGTCCCACCTGTCCGGAGAGGTCAAACCCCCGCTCCAAAGCCGCCGCGCACGCTCGTATGTCGGGTGATTCTCCCTCGTGATAAGCATGGCTGCCGGCCGAGTCCACCAGAATCCGATTGGATAAGCCGGCCGCTTGAACCTGGGCGCGAAAGATGCCTTCGGCAGTAGGGGACCGGCAAATATTGCCCAGGCAAACAAAGAGGACTGCAACCAAAACCGATGCCTCCGGCACCATCAACCCTGCCCTTGGAACACAAGGATAGCTCGCTCAAGATCCTCAACGGTATCTACCCCAGGACCGGGAGCCGCCTTCGCCTCACAGACCGCGATCTTGTCGCCGTGCCACAGCACCCGCAACTGTTCGAGCTTTTCCAGTTCTTCCGGTGGGCAAGATGGCCGACCGGTAAAGACACTCAAATAGGCAAGCCTATAGGCGTAGATGCCTATGTGTCGGCGAATATGCGACCATGGCATCGCTTCGCTGCCCGGCTCGCCAGTTGGTTGGTAATGTGGAATCGGCGAGCGCGAAAAGTAAATCGCATGGCCGGATTGATCGGCTACTACCTTAACGACTGATGGATCGTGGTACTGCTCGCGATCATCCAGGGAGCAGCAGGCTGTCGCCACACTCGCTCCTTGATTTTCTATAAGTAACTGCGCCACCTGATCGACCAGTATTCCGGGCATGTCCGGCTCATCCCCCTGAACGTTCACTACAATATGATCTGGAGCAAGACCAAGGGATAATGCAGCCTCGGCCACCCGATCGGTTCCACTCAGATGGGCGGCTCCAGTCAAGCAAACCTCGCCGCCGAAATCCCTTACCGCGCGAACAATACCCTCATCGTCTGTCGCGACGACGATTCTTTGTGCCTGACTTTTCTGTACGGCCTCATAGGTCCGTTGAATCAGCGGCTTACCATCGACATCCCGCAAGGGCTTGCCGGGCAATCTTTTGGACCCAAATCGCGCCGGGATAATCACTGTGAACTCAGCTGTCATGGATTCGTCTCTTCAGCAATTCATCCAGGTTGCTTAGTAGTTCCTGTGGGATGGTTACAACCTGTTTCACCGCCCACCAGTTCTCTTGCGCGAAGGACTCGCATTTGACAGCGTCTTTGGTGGTCATTAACACTGGCCTCCCAGGGGCTTGCGGTATATCACTTGCCTGAAAAGCATGGTGATCTGAAAAGCCCTTCTCTTGGATCTGAAGCCCTAAGTTACGCAGAGTTGAAAAAAAACGTTCAGGTTGATGAATTCCAGCAACTGCGACAACGGGCACTCCAGAGAATTCAGATAACTCTACCTCCTGACCGGAGACCAGGTTTCGGGCCACTGACGCGTTGACGCTCATTGGGTACTCGCCTTCTTTGGGTTGCCCACCGCGGCGCACCCGAATATCAACACGTTCAAGGCGCCTTAATGGTTCGCGAAGCGGGCCTGCTGGCAGCAACAGGCCGTTGCCGTGGCCGGTCACCCCATCGATTACCGCTATTTCAACCACTCGGCCAAGGGCCAGGTGTTGCAGACCATCATCGGCTATCACGAGATTGACCTCAGCTTCCTGAAGCAGCCTATCGACCGCCTTGGCTCTTTTTCGGGCAACTACTACCGGTACCTCGGCCTCTCGGGCAATGAGGACTGGTTCATCACCCACCAAAAAAGGATCAGTCGCAGCGGTCACTGTTGTGGGGCCCTCCGAGGTTCCGCCGTACCCACGACTTACGACTCCCGGACGCCAACCTCTGGCTCGTAAACCTCGCGCCAACTCTATCACCAGCGGTGTTTTTCCTGACCCACCGACCGTCAGGTTTCCAACCACCAATACCGGTACATTCCAGTGTTGAACCCTAAAAACCCCAAGTTGGTACAAAAGCGCTCTGATAGAAATGATCAGGCCATAGCAAATACTTAATGGCAACAACAACAATGTAAGCGCATCTATCCGGTTCCAGTGCCGCTGCAGACCGGCCGCTACGTTCATGACAAAGGCTGCCGTGGGGCACCCGTGTGTAACTCGTCCTCAGCCTGTTGTACGCGCCACATGTGTGCATAGGGCCCATTACAGTCCAGCAGTGTTTGGTGACAGCCAGACTCTTTAATTCGCCCATCTTCAAACACATGAATCTGATCGGCGTGGGTAATAAAACTGAGCCGGTGCGCGACAATCAGGATCGAGCGCTGTGAAGAAAACTGCTCTAACGAGGTTTTGATCTCCTCTTCCGAGAGCACGTCGAGCGCAGAGGTAGCCTCATCCAACACTAGAATCGCCCCGGGACGGTACAATGCGCGGGCCAATGACACCCGCTGCCTTTGTCCACCTGAAAGCCTCATTCCCAACTCCCCCACCTGCTGCTCGCCGTCGTTTGAAAACTTGTCTACGCCCGTGGCTTCCAGCAATCGCTGCAGATCAATCTGCGGTTCGCCGCTCTGGGCATAAGTGACATTTTGCGTAATAGTGCCGTCAAACAAGATCGGTTCCTGGGGTACCAAAGATACCTGGCGACGTAAATCAGTAAGCGAGTAAGAGCCTATCGGAATCCCATCAATAAGGATCTCACCGTTGTTTGGCGTATAAAAGCCCAGCAGAAGCGACGCAATCGTGGATTTACCACTTCCGGATGCACCGACAAGCGCAACAGTTTTTCCAGGTTCTAAAGTAAAAGATACCCCCTGCAGGGCCGGCTGATCTCCCTGGGGATAAGTGAAGGCTACGCTTTGGAACTCTACCCGGCCAAGAACCTTTCGTGGCGGGTTGGATTCGCCTATGCTCTCAGATGGTTCATCAATCACCGAAAATACGCTATTAGCAGCGGCTAGCCCTGCCTGAACATACTCGTTGATCCTGGCCAGTCGCTTAATAGGGCTCATCAAGAGCAATATGGTGCCCATGTAGGAAACGAAGGTACCCGGGCTGACGAATGCTCCGATCGTGTCAGTCAGTGCCAGGTAGATAATCAGGGATACTCCCGAACCGGCGATTAGGAGCAGCAGTGGAACGCTAATCGCTGCCACCAAAGCACGACGCAGGGATCGCCGCCTGTTGGCTTCGTTGACGGCCCTAAAGGTAGTCTCCTCTACCGCGTAACCGCCGAAGGCTTTAACCACGCGATGCCCCTGGAAAGCTTCCTTTGCAACGTGGGTGATTCCACCCATTGATTGTTGGATGCCCTCGCTCGACCGACGAAAACGACGGGACGCCTTACGGACAACAAAGGCTACAAAAGGCGTAATGAGAAGAAAGATAAGCGTTAGCGGCCAACTTAGGATGAGCATCCAAGCGATAAGACCCAGTGCCAGAAGCGAGTCTTTGATAATAATCTGCACCGCCATCGTACTGGCGGCAGCGACCTGCTCGAGGTCGTAAATTAATTTCGAGATAAGGCCAGAAGTCGGCTGAAGATCATAGTAGGCAGACGGCAGGCGAATCATTCGCCCAAATAACAATTGACGAAGGTCGAAAATCAAACGGCGGCCCACCCAGGCAATACAGTACTGGTCAGTGAACGCACCAACCGCGCGCGCCATGAAAACACCCATCAGCAAAGCCGGAATTAGTCGAATCATGGTGTCGTCGCGCTCAACGAACCCGCCATCCATGATCGGTTTTAGGAGTGCCGCAAAACCCACTTCGGACATGGCAACCACTGCCATACCGGCGACGCTGAGAAGAAAAACGGCTTTGTGCGGCCAAACATATCCAAGCAAACGCCGGTAAAGCGCCACACCCCCCAGTGAGTTCCCGTCAGCACTTATCACTGAGACACCTGCGCGGCAAATGTGACTCGCGCGAGCCCCGCACGTCTGGCAGCATCCAGGGCGAGAATCACTGCCTGGTGACTGGTTTGAGCATCCGCGCGAATCACCAGCGTTGGGTTTGATGCACTCCTGGGGAGTCGCCCAAGGGCCAAGGCCAGTTCATCAGCATCTCGGGGCTGAATTGGAGCGCCAGAGTCACCGCCGATAGGGTACAACTGGTAGTGTCCCTGAGCATTAATCACCAAGGAAATATCCTGTTGGGCCAAGGAGTGCTCAGCCTCGCTACGAGCTTCGGGCAAGGCTATCTCCAGATTGGTTTCACGGTTGAAAGTGGTGGAGACCATAAAGAAAATTAGCAACAAGAAGACGATATCAATCAATGGGGTCAAATTAATCGAGACTTCCTCAGCCGGCGCACTTGAGAATTTCATCTTGGTAGGCGCCCGCGAAGCACTTCGAGCAAGCGCAGCGCCTGTTGTTCGATTTCTACTGTTAATTCGTTAATCCGCCCTCGAAAGTAGCGATGGAACATTAGGCTCGGAATCCCGACCGAAAGCCCTGCTGCTGTGGTGATTAGCGCTTCGTATATTCCCCCGGCCAGAATTTGAGGGTCCCCTACTCCGGAGGTGGTTATGGCAGCAAATACTTTAATCATACCAATCACCGTGCCCAGCAATCCCAGCAAAGGCGTAGTCGCTGCTATTGTCCCGAGCGCGTTCAGGTATCGCTCAAGGCCGTGTACGACGTGTCGGCCAGATTCCTCGACCGCTTCTCGAACTCGAAGCGGATCACTTTCTGCGCAGGCGAGTCCGGCGGCCAGAACCCTGCCTAAGGCGGAGCCGCGACGCAACGCCGCAATACGATCAGCATCCAAACGACCTTGCATCAGAGCCCGTTCCACATCAGTGGCCAAGCCCGAAGGCGTCACCACGGCACGGCGCAGCGCTAGAGAGCGTTCCAGGATAATGGCGACCGACAGCACAGAACATACCAGAATGGGTAACATCAGCCACCCCCCAGTACGGATCAATTCAAACATTACTGACAGGCTCCAAGGAGAATGGTCGAAAAAAATAAGGCATTGAGGCCAGAGTATTTCATCAGGTGATTAATTCTACCCGGCCTGAGTTCGGTGGGGGGTCTGTCTGATCAGACCCACTAATGATGCCAAAAACGTATTCGGGTGTCAGCAAACGTGTCAATGCTCCATCCTTGCGCCGTGGTCTCCAGATTAAGCTGGCCTCGTTCTGCCGTGTCTAACATCCGAATCCCAAGCCGTTCGTATCGTCTTTTAATTTCCGGCGCCGGATGGCCAAATCGATTGGTTGAGCCGCGGCTGAACAGGGCCACTAAGGGTTGAGTGGCCCCAAGAAAACTCAGGCCTGATGATGTCTTTGAGCCATGATGGGGTACTTGAAGAATATCCACTTTAAGATCATCGCCGTAACGCCTAACCAGCGTCTGTTCTGCATGGCGCTCGATATCTCCTGTTAACAGCAGGCTTCCGTAGGGCCCAGAAATACGAAGAACACAAGATCGGTTATTGATATTTTGACCGCCATCAGGGCGGCTCTTAAGGAATTGGAACCGAACATCATCCCAGACCCACGGATCCTGCAGCTCGCAATCACCACTGGGCGAACGCTCAGGATCACTGTGATTGAGCCTGCCGATCGGAAATGCGCGTTGAATCGCCCCAAAGCCTCCGGCGTGATCATTCGAATTATGACTCACCACCACAACGTCAATGAAGGAAATGCCTTGCCCTCGCAGCTCGGGAAGTACTACTGCCTCCCCGAGACTGAAGTCCCCGTAGCGAGGTCCTGTGTCAAACAGCAGTACATGGTTAGCGGTATAAACGACCGCCGCCAGCCCTTGGCCGACGTCCAGTAGCACAAGGCGAACATGTCCGGGTGCCGGTCGTGACCCTCCACCCGGACTAGCCAGGGCAAAAAGGGCCAACAACAACAAAATGATTGATCTTTTAACCCGACGTCTGCCAAGAACAATGAGCGCAAAACACGTAGCTGCAATAGTCCCCTGCATGGGGTCAAGGCTTAGGACGGCCCCCGGTAACTCCGAAAACCACTCGCTCAAAAACAGAACCTTGGAGATTACCCAGTCGGAAACCGAAAGGAAGGGAGTTGTGATCTGACTAAAGCCAGAAAAATAGAAAATAAGGCCCAATAAAACCATTGGGACGACAATCAATTCAAAAACCGGAACGGCAAAAAAATTAACCACAGGTGAAACCAGTGAAAGTTCGCCGAACCAGATTAAAAGCAAAGGCGCAAGGCCAATCAGCAAAACTACCTG
>Ga0257122_1000985_pt1 | contig 21774 bp, 20 predicted proteins | sample SI106_120metaG_FD_190146 | JGI IMG/M metagenome (GOLD analysis project Ga0257122, IMG submission 190146) | Marine microbial communities from Saanich Inlet, British Columbia, Canada - SI106_120 | ecosystem: Environmental > Aquatic > Marine > Inlet | place: Canada: British Columbia | collected... | reverse complement strand
TATTAACCATGGATAAAAAGTTAATGGTGGTAGCGGATAAGATCGGTGTTTCATATGTATGACAATTAAGTGCGAGATTAAACCTGCGCATCTTTAATTATCGATAATAGCCATTATCATCTTTAATAGCTCGCAAGACATTAATGTATAAAGGCTATTGTTGTAAATATATCAGGCAAGATTGGCTTAATTAATCTGTTCAACAATTGAACGATGTTATATAATGAACTATATTATAAATAGGGCTTTATATAAATTTACTATATTCAGCATAATGGCAGAGTGTTTAAAAAACAGAATGAATTTCAAATTTTAAAATCTTTAGAGCGAGACTCGCATCCTACTCAAAGGCAATTATCTAATGACTTAGGCGTTAGCCTTGGTAAGACTAACTATTGCTTAAAAAGCCTTATTGAAAAAGGTTTTATCAAGGTTAATAATTTTAGAAACAGTAACAATAAAATCCAATACTCATACTTACTAACCCCAAAAGGAATAGAAGAAAAAGCAAAGCTGACTTTGAATTTTATAAGAATTAAAACACAAGAATACGACACACTAAAACAAGAAATTGAAAGTTTAAAACAAGAGGCAAAGAATATAGATAGGGATTTGTTATGAAGATAGTTCCGGTGATTCTATCAGGGGTTCAGGTATACGACTTTGGCCACTATCACGTAAGCAGTACTATAAAAGTAGGGTGACAGTACCTGTTTCAAGAGGTCATTTTGCGTCTGAATGGGCTAGACAATCTTGCAGATCCTTATCTTAATAGGATGGCTAATTTCTTCGAAATAACGAAAAATTATTTAAATATTTGGACATGACTAGAAACGTAAACTTAAATAAAGAGCAAAAAAAGATCGAAATTATTAAAATTTTAAGAGATTTTTTTAGTCATATAACATTACCGCGTCGCCATCAATTATGGTGGTTGGTGCTTTTAACAATATTATCATCAATTGCAGAAATTGTCAGTCTTGGGGCGGTTATTCCATTTATCACCATCTTGTCTCAGCCAGAGTTGATTTTCTCTAATCCAATGATTGGAGATATTGTGAAATCTTTTGGATTTACAAAATCAGAAGAACTTTTATTGCCAATAACAGCTTTATTTGCTACAGCCGCAGTATTGGCCGGCATATTGAGATTAGTTTTATTATATGTAGGAGTTCATTTAGCTAATGCAATTGGCGCGGATCTGAGTATTAACTTATATAACAGAACACTTAATCAACCATATATTTCACATATTTCACGAAGTAGCAGCGAGGTCATAAGTGGTGTTACTCAAAAAGTTGGAGCTGTTACTAGTATGCTTTTAGCGATAGTAACACTTATAACTTCAACTATTTTGTTTGTAGCAATTTTTTCGACACTAATTTTCATTGATCCAGTAATGTCTTTGATTGCAATTTCTAGCTTTGGCATTGTATATACAATTATTGGATTTAAAACTAAAAAGATATTGCTGATTAATGGTGGAAAAATTTCTGAAAGGCAAACTCAAGTTGTCAAATCTATGCAAGAAGGGCTTGGCGGTATTCGTGATGTGTTATTAGATGGATCTCAGGCTGTATATAGTAAGATTTATGCTTCTTCTGTTAGAGAACTTCAGCAAGCAAGTAGTGAAAATTCTTTTATAAATCAGGCACCACGCTTTGGCATGGAATCAGTAGGTATTGTTATTATTTCATTATTGGCTTACACGATGACACTTACACAAGGAGGTGCAGAAGTCCTGCCTATGCTTGGGGTTTTAGCTTTAGGAAGTCAAAGAATCCTTCCTTTGCTTCAAAATATTTATAACAACTGGTCAGTATTTATGGGAAATTACGCATCACTCTTAGATGTGCATGAATTACTAAGTCAGCCGTTAAATAGAGAGAGCTCTCATAGTTTACACAAAACCCCACTAGCGTTTAAAAAGTCAATTAAGTTAAACAATCTAAGCTTTAGATATAATAAAAATTCCTCTTGGGTTGTTAAAGATGTCGATTTAACAATATCAAAAGGAGACAGGGTGGGGTTTGTCGGCACAACTGGAAGTGGCAAAAGCACTTTATTAGACGTGCTTATGTCTTTATTAGAGCCCAGTCAAGGCACAATCGCGGTCGATGGTGTATTGATTAATGCTGACAATCGACAGGCTTGGCAATTAAACATAGCGCACGTTCCTCAAGATATTTTTTTAGCAGACGCAACTTTGGCAGAGAACATAGCGTTTGGCTGCCCCTCTGAAGATATAGATATGGCGCGCGTGAGACAGGCTGCACAAGAGGCGCAAATTTCCGATGTGATTGAAGGCAAGGAGAAGGGATACAATATGGTTGTTGGTGAAAGGGGGGTTTGTCTGAGTGGGGGGCAAAAGCAACGTATTGGTATTGCAAGGGCACTTTATAAAAATGCAACTGTTTTAATTTTTGATGAGGCCACAAGCGCCCTAGACAACAAGACTGAAAAAGAGGTAATGTATGCCATTAACGCTCTTCGTAAGGATCTAACAATTTTAATAATTGCACACCGAGAAACAGCGCTCCAAGGGTGTGACGTCATTGCAAACCTTGAAGGCGGTGTGGTTAGCAATGTAAAAAATATAAGTTAACTAGGAATTATATTGAAATGCAATTGATTAAATATATACTGAATTTTTTTTGGAAGTTGCACAAGCCATTTGTTAAAAAAAATAAAGCATTTAAAAATAAACATTTAGGCGAGACTTGCTTTATATTTGGTAATGGTGGTTCTTTAAAGTATTATGATATTGACGAACTTCCTGACAACCCATCTATTGTTTGCTCTTATTCTTTGATTGACAACAGGTTAAAAAAAATGAATGTCAAATATTTCGCACTAACAGATTCATATCTATTGTATCCATTTTTATTTAACACATACCCACATATTAGAAAGTTTCAAATTAATAATATCAAGCAAATCTTTTGGGATTCAATAAGAGGATACAACAAGGGTATTACAATATTTACTAGCTTGACTAATATATACGCTAGTTTTTTTAAGCGGTTAAATATAAATTTTTTTCATCATTTTGAAAACAAAAATTCGAATAGTTGTGATTTGTCTGGAGACTTTTCAACATGCCATGGTGCAGTTGATATCATGTTAGGAATGGCGCAATATATGGGTTTCTCAAAAGCTATTATTATGGGTTGTGATTATCTGGGCACCCCTACAATGCTAGGTCATTTTTATTCTGATGACGAGCCTCATTATGCATCTGAACACCATGAGGAAGGTTATTCTAATTTTCGTCAAAGAGTGAAGGCGGTTGGAAAAGATATAGAAACCCTTGTTATCTTGCCAGAAGGCGTCACGTCTCCTGATTTTAACTATGACAGTTACGAAAATTACTTTGGTTTAGAAAAGAATTATAGGAATAATTTTGATTTTATTGATCAGAAATATATAGAATTATTGAGAGAGGCGGCAGAGTCAAATCAAACTATTATGAGAGAGGATGTTTAAAATGTTTATTAGTTTAATAGGTTGTGTTTAACATGATACCTTATGGTCGTCAATCCATTTCTGATGCTGATATTCAGGCGGTCGTTGATGTTTTGAAGTCTGAGCTACTTACCCAAGGCCCAGCAATCCCTGCTTTTGAGCAGGCAATTTGCAATTATACAAATGCAGAATATGGTGTTGCTGTTAATAGTGGCACATCTGCACTACATATCGCCTGTCTAGCTTTAGGTTTAGGTAAGGGAGACGTACTATGGACTACTCCAACTACTTTTGTAGCATCAGCTAATTGCGCACTATATTGTGGCGCAGAAGTTGATTTTGTTGATATTGATCCACTAACATGGAATATGAGCGTCACCAACCTAGAAGAAAAACTAATTAAAGCAAAGAAATTAAAATGCCTTCCTAAAATTATTGTGCCTGTTCACCTTTGTGGTTTGCCGTGTAATATGAAGAGAATTAAAGAACTTTCAGATGAATACGGTTTCTTTGTGATTGAAGATGCGGCTCATGCAATTGGAGGAAGGTATCATGACACCACAATTGGAAGTTGTAGTTATTCTGATATTACTATATTTAGTTTTCACCCTGTCAAAACAATTACTTCTGGAGAGGGTGGGATGGCTGTTACTAATAACAAGCATTTAGCGAGAAAGATGGGTTTATTGCGTAGCCATGGCATTACTCGTGATGATGATCTTATGACAAAAAAGCCTGACGGTCTTTGGTATTATGAACAAGTTGATCTTGGTTTTAATTATCGGATGACAGATATACAGGCAGCGCTTGGACTTAGTCAATTTAATCGATTAGATAAATTTGTTCAAAAAAGACATTATATTGCTGAGCAATACAGTTCATTGTTAAGCGACCTTCCTATTAAGTCACAGCTCCAACCAAAAGGATATTACTCAGGAATGCACCTGTATGTGATCCAACTACAACTGGATAAGCTAACAAAGAGTCATAGATGCATCTTCGAAGAACTTAGAAAAAATATCCTGGTCAATCTTCATTATATGCCGGTTCATCTTCAGCCCTGGTACAAGAAAATGGGCTTTAGTGAGGGCGACTTCCCAGAATCAGAAGAGTATTACAAGCGGGCTATAACTATTCCATGCTATCCAGACCTTAAAGATCGAGAGTTGCACAAAGTATCTGAGATATTACACAAAGTCATAAAATGAACATATGCGTGATACCTGCAAGAGGTGGAAGTAAACGCATTCCTCGCAAGAATATTAAAAACTTTTTTGGGCAGCCAATGATTGCCTACTCCATTAAAGCAGCTTTAAAGTCGGAATGTTTTGATCAAGTGATAGTATCAACCGATGATGCTGAAATAGCAGAAGTGGCAAAATCTTTCGGCGCAAGTGTTCCATTTGTACGACCTGATGAATTAGCTAATGATTATGCGGGCACCGTACCTGTTATCAAGCATGCAATAGAATGGTTTGACGGTCAAGGGCAGTCACCATCTGAAGTGTGTTGCCTTTATGCCACAGCTCCATTTGTCCAAGCAGACGCCATTAGAAAGGCTTACAAGCAAATGAAGCAGGAGCAAGCAGAATATTGCTTTACAGCAACTAGTTTTGCATTTCCTATTCAAAGAGCGATTAAGGTTACAGCAGAAAATCGAATTGAAATGTTCTACCCTGAACACCTTGAAACACGATCACAAGATCTGGAAGAATCCTATCATGATGCGGGTCAATTTTACTGGGGTAAGGCGGAAGCTTTTAAACAGAAAAAGCCACTATTTTCAAAGAACTCTACCCCGTATATTTTGCCACGACAATTAGTTCAAGATATAGACACACCAGAGGATTGGAAGCGTGCAGAATTAATGTATCAGGTGCTAAAGAAAAGTGGAGAGATGGATTGAAAGTTGTATTTCGTGTAGATTCTTCACTTGCAATAGGTACAGGCCATGTTATGCGCTGTTTAACTTTGGCACAAATGCTAAAAGAAAATGGAGCAGACGTTAAGTTTATTTGTCGAAAACATGAGGGATGCTTAATAGGTAAGATTCGATCAAGTGGGTTTATTGTCCATGAGTTAGAGTTGTTTGAAGAGGCTGAAGTTGATACTAGATTAGCACATTCTCACTGGCTAGGAGCAACCTATCAAAAAGATGCCGATGATTGTATTGATATACTCAAAGCGGAAAAATCCAACTGGCTGATTGTTGATCATTACGCCTTAGATGAACAGTGGCAAAAGAGACTTAAACCTTATTATGAAAAATTAATGGTGATTGATGATTTAGCAGATCGCAAACACCAGTGTGATATTTTGCTTGACCAAACATTTGGCCGTCAACAAGAGGATTATTTAACGTTAACTCACGAATATTGCAAATTATTATTAGGCTCGAAATATGCACTGCTTAGGGCTGAATTTGCTAAATGGAGGCCGTACAGTTTGGAGCGCCGTAATAAATCAGAATTTAAGCAATTGCTTATTAATATGGGCGGTGTTGATGTTGACAATGTTACTGAGAATGTTCTAGACGAGTTAAAGATATGCAACTTGCCAAACGATATGAATATTACCATTGTAATGGGAGGTTCTGCCCCTCATCTTGAGAGTGTTAAGTCTAAGGCGATTACACTACCTTACAAGACAGAAGTTAAAGTCGATGTAGACAATATGGCTGAAATTATGGCAAATTCTGATATCGCAATTGGTGCAGCTGGATCTACCACTTGGGAGCGCTGTTGTTTGGGTTTACCAACCATTCAAATTATTACCGCTAAAAACCAACTGTTTTCAGCAGAAACATTGGCTCACCATAATATTGTAAAGTTAGCGAAGGAAATTAAAGAAATTACTTATCTATTAGAAAGTTCATCCGAATGGATGAAAAGTGTTGGTAATTCAGCTTTAGAGATATGTGATGGCATGGGTAGCTATAAAGTTTTTAACAAGATGACTAATTACAAGATAATTCTTGAAGAATTCGGCGAAGTTGATCTGTGCAATTATGTTAATTTAAATGAAAATGATAAGATACTAGCGCTTAGTATGCGCAATCATCCAGAAATAAACAAATGGATGCATAATCAAGATAGCATTCCAAATGCAACTCATTGTGAGTTTATTAAAAGTCTGGAAAACAAAATAGATCAACGTTATTTTTTAGTTAAGCAGAAAAACAACATCATTGGATCAATTAATTTTTCAGAAATAAATTTGTATAATTCGGTAGAGTTTGGTATTTACACCAATCCTTTTTTACAGCTAAAAGGTGCTGGTAGGCTGCTAGAGTCAGCAGCAAGCCAATATGCATTTATTGAGCTGGATGTCAAAAAAATTAAATTAGAAGTGTTTTCAGATAATGAAAGAGCAATTCATTTTTATAATAAATGCGGTTTTGAACTCGTCGATACAAAGAAAGTGAATCATCAAAACATTATGTGCATGGAAAAAATGAAAGTATTGGAGGAAGTATAATGAGCAAATCTATCAGTATTAATGGTAGAAAGATAGGTCTAGACCATTCACCATATGTTATTGCAGAAATGTCAGCAAATCATAATGGCGACATTAATAATGCTTATAAAATTATTGATATGGCTAAAGCATCTGGGGCAGATGCGGTTAAATTGCAAACTTACCACCCAGATACGATTACCATGGATATGGATACACCAGAATTCATGATTAAAGGCGGGTTGTGGGATGGCCAAAGTTTATACGAATTATATCAAGGCGCTTTTATGCCATGGGAGTGGCACCAACCCCTATTTGATTATGCAAATACAGTTGGTATTACAATATTCAGCTCTCCATTTGATAATACTGCTGTTGATCTATTAGAAGATTTGAACACACCGGCATACAAGATCGCCTCTTTTGAGGCAGTAGACCTTCCCTTGATAAAATATGTAGCCCAAACCGGGAAGCCTGTGATTATCTCAACTGGTATGGCAGACGCTGAAGAAATTCAAGAGGCGATTGAAGCCGCAAGAGAGGGTGGGTGTAAAGAGTTAGCGATATTACATTGTGTGAGCGGTTATCCTGCACCAGCAGGAGATTACAATTTAAGAACGCTTATCGATATGCAGAAAAAATTTGGACTGGTTACTGGATTATCAGACCATACAATTGACAATACGACATCAATTACTAGTGTGGCATTAGGTGCGTCAATTATTGAAAAACATGTAACTCTAGATCGTAATGGTGGCGGCCCTGATGATTCTTTTTCACTTGAATCGGAAGAATTGAAGCAATTGTGTGTGGGGGCTAAAATTGCATGGGAATCGCTTGGACAAGTTGATTATGGTAGAAAATCGAGCGAACAAGCTAACGTAAAATTTCGACGTTCATTGTATTTTGTTAAAGACATTAAAGAAGGTGAAGTAATTACTACAGAGCATGTTAAAAGCATTAGGCCTGGCTATGGTTTAGCGCCAAAATATTTAGAGACAATCTTAGGCAGGGTGATAGAAAGAGATGTAGAAAGAGGAGGGGCAGTGCAATTTGATATGTTCCAAGAACGTGATTTTATAGAGAAAGCCAAGTGATTGGATTAATTAATTTAGGAAATTCGAATATACAATCTGTCATTAATGCACTAGATTGCCTAGAGATTGATTATTTTGTAACTGATAATTATAAAGATTTAAAAAAATGTAGCAAAATTATTCTCCCAGGTGTAGGTTCATTTTCTAACGGCGTTTTAAGGTTAAAAGAACTAAAACTCTTCGATAGTTTAAAAAGTGAAGTTTTGACTAAGAACAAGCCAATTCTAGGTATTTGTTTAGGTATGCAAATGTTCTTTGATTCTAGTGAAGAATCAGATGGTATTGAAGGCTTGGGTTTAATAAGTGGAAGAGTGGTTAGACTACCTGTAAGTGATAATTATAAGATACCAAGAATAGGCTGGGCAGATAGCCGATTGTGCAGTAATTTTTTAGGTTTAACAAAAGGTCAGCTTATTGATTTTTATTATGTACATAGTTTTCATGCTCAGCCTAATGATCTAAACACTGTTGTTATAGATTCAGACTCTGGAATTGTATCAGCAATAAAATATAAAAATATTTACGGTTGTCAATTTCATCCTGAAAAAAGCTTTAAGAGTGGCTTGAAAATACTAGAGGAATTTTCAAAATTGAAAGAAAAAAGATAATGAAAAAAAGACTTATACCGTGTATTTTCCTAAAAAATGGAATGATAGTCAGAAGTGAAGATTTTAAAATTCATCAGATTATTGGCAACCCAATAAATCAAGTAAAAAGATTTAGTGATTGGGCTGTTGATGAGATAATTTATATTGATATTTCAGAATCAAATAAATATGATAATCGTCGAGATGATCACAAGATAAAGACATCCAATAGTAAGTTAGATTTATTAAGTGAAATTTCTAAAAATATATTTGTTCCCCTTGCATTTGGAGGAGGGATTAGAACAACTGATGATATTCAAAGGGTGCTACAAATGGGGGCAGATAAAGTCGTACTAAATTCAGGCATGTTTTTTGACGATTTATTACTAACCCAAGCAGTCGAAATTTTTGGTTCGCAGGCATTAGTTGCTTGTGTGGATTATAAAGATAATTTTGTTTATTTTGAACATGGTAGGAGTAAATCAAAATATACAGTCGAGCAATGGTGTAGTATTTTGGAAAAACAAGGAATAGGTGAAATTTTATTAAATGACATTTCGAGAGATGGAAAATCCACTGGTTATGACCTAAAAACCATTAGCATGATAGTAGATATGGTCAATATTCCTGTTATAGCGTTAGGTGGTGCTGGAGATTATTATGATTTTGTTGAATGCTTTGAAGAGTCAGATCCTTCAGCAGTTGCTGCAGGCAATATATTTCATTTTAAAGAGCATAGTTATTACCATGCAAAAAAATCACTTGAACAGGCTAATATAGATATTAGAAAAGAATATGGAGTTTTTTAATCTAAAAAATAAAATAAAATAAAATAAAATGAAAAATAAAATAAAATTTTGTAAAAAATGTGTAATGCCATCCTCTTCGGCAATTCCAGTGGAGTTTGATGAAAATGGAGTGTGTAGTGGTTGTAATACTGCAAATCAAAAGGATGATATTGATTGGGGTAGAAGAAAAAAGCAGTTTCATAGTTTGTTAGATCAATACAAGAATCAAGACCATTCTAATTATGATTGCATAATTCCAGTAAGTGGTGGTAAGGATAGTTATTTTCAGGTTCATATGGTTAAGAATGTATTTAATATGAACCCTCTTTTGGTGACTTATAATGCGAATAATTGGACTAAAACAGGATACGAGAATCTTCACAATATGAGAGAAGCATTTGGATGTGACCATGTATTTTTTACACCCAGTATAGATCTGCTGAAGCGTATGAACAGGATTGGTTTTCAAATGATGGGTGATATGAACTGGCATGGGCATAGTGGAATATTCACTTATCCTTTCATTGTTGCTGCTGAAAAGAAGATACCGTTAGTAATATATGGCGAGCATGGTTTTATGGATATAGGTGGAATGCATTCATACAATGATTATGTCGAGTTTACTCAAAGGTATAGATTGGAGCATTGCCTTAGAGGTTATGATTGGAATGATTTCTTAGGTCATCATGATAGAGACAAAATCAAGGAAAATGAGCTCCTAGGATTTAAATTTCCTAGTGACGAAGATATTAAAAATATTGGTATTAGAGGGGTGTTCATTGCTAATTATATCAAATGGAGTGGAAATAATAATGCCAACATCGCTAAGCAGTATGGATTTAAAGAAAATTCAGAAGAGTTTGATAGGACATATAGAAAAATATCAAATTTAGATGATATGCATGAAAATGGTATTCATGATTATATGAAATTTGTTAAATTTGGTTACGGAAGGGCTACTGATCATGTGTGCAAGGATATACGTGATGGTGTCATGAGTAGAGATGAAGGCGTGAAAATTATAAGAAATATGGACCACGTAAAACCAAATGATTTGGAAAGATGGTTAACATATGTTGGTATGTCCGAACAAGAGTTTGATGAAATTGCTGACTCTTTTAGAGATGATCGAGTTTGGCATATTAAAGATGGCTTGTGGTGGAAGGATGACATATTGGGCAAGTCGAAATCATATGGAAAGTCCTATCTTTCTACACAACAACAGAAAAAATATGAAAGTTAAGAGAGAGCAATGAAAAATTTAACAGAAGAGTCAATTAGACCTGCAAAATTAATGGAAAAACAAAAAATCTACGCACTGGTGGATGTTGGTAGGATGTTGTCCAAGTGTGAAGAATTTGTATTTGTTAAATGCCCAGCATGTAACAAAGATAAGCACAAATATAAGTTTACAAAGAATGGGATGAAATATGTAGAATGTGAAGATTGTAAAACTTTTTATGTAAACCCTCGCCCCACTTCAGATGTACTAGACTGGTTCTATAAATCTTCCTCTAATTACGCCTACTGGAGTGATTTTGTATTTACTGCTACAGAAAAAACGAGACGGGAGAAAATATTTGTTCCACGCGTTGAAAAATTAATAGAACTTTGTGCCAAATATAAAATCAAAACAGACTCACTTTTAGAAATCGGTTCTGGCTATGGCACTTTCTGTTCAGAAGTAAAATCACGTAATATTTTTAATCGAATTGTTGCTGTTGAGCCAACACCTGACTTAGCTGAAAAATGTAGAGAGGCAGGTCTTGAAGTTATAGAAGAAACGATCGAAAAAATTCAATTTAATGATGATTTGTTTGATGTGGTTGTGTCTTTTGAAGTTATTGAGCATCTATTTGAACCATCTTATTTCGTTAAAACAGCAGCAGAACTGTTAAATCCGGGAGGAATTCTTATGCTAACCTGCCCAAATGGTATGGGTTTTGATATTGAAACTTTAGGTGTATTGAGCGATACAGTTGATCACGAGCATTTGAATTATTTCAATCCAAAGTCATTAGCGATTTTAATGGAAAATTACGATTTAGAGGTTTTAGAGGTTCTTACACCTGGAGTGCTTGATGCTGATTTAGTAAGAAATAAAGTTTTATCAGGTGAGTTAGATATTTCAGATCAGCCCTTCTTGCAGAAAATATTAGTTAATGAATGGGACTCCCTAGGAGCGATTTTCCAAGATTTTTTAATAACACATGGATTATCATCTAATATGTGGATTGTTGCTAGAAAAATATGATCGTCTCTAATTAGGCCGCATGAATAAATATTTTTTGGCAACAACAGCTATAGAAAGTTGTTGGGACACTACCAAGTCAATATTATTTTTAGGGAGATGGTGTCAGCTTTATAACAGGAAATCGTTTATAGAGAAGCTTGATTGTCGTCTTATGGATAGCCCTTTTCAAGGTGAGAATGATGCACATAATGCCTATGTTTATATTGACGATTTCTACGAGAAAATACTTCCATCTATTGTGGAAGCGTTAAATGCTACACACCAAACAAATTATAGCTTACGTTATTGGCGCATTGTAGTTGGGCCATGGTTGCGAAATTATATAGCGGTAATTTATGATAGGTTTGTGTATATTACCAATGCTTTGGAAGAGTATCCGGATTTATCTACTATTACACTTTCTGAAAATTCATTCGTAGTGCACCTTGATACTTCTTCTTTTCAAACTGCAACGGGTGAAGATTTGTATAATTTACAAATATACTCCAAGATATTTCTTTTTCTTGGAAAGAAATTTCCAAGTAAAAATTTTAAAACAAAGTCCAGTTCCTGTTACGGGAAGCCAGAAAAATGGTCTTTTAGGCGTAGCTTGGCAAGTAAATACACATCTTTGTGTCGTTTTATTTCTTTGAGTTTTTTCCCATCATCACTAGTATTCTTCAATAATAGTTATTTTTCAAGAAAGGTAGAGTTTCGTCTTTTGATGAGTTCTTTTGGAAAATATATATTTGAGAGAGGTTCTGATAATATAGATCTTAAAAGTTGTCAGTATGATGCTAGTATGCGCGAAATTTTTAAAAATTTTTCATATAAAGATGATGATTTTTCAAAATGTTTAGCTAGTATGTTGTTTTCAGATTTACCTAAATGCTTCGTTGAGGATTATCAATCAATTCGTGAAATTGGAAAAAATAGATATCCGAATGTTGTCAAGGTGATATTTAGTGCGAATGCTTGGTATTTCGATGAGGTTTTTAAGTGTTGGTCTGCAGAACTTGCTGAAAATGGGACCATCTTGTTGGGCACCCAACATGGAGGAGAGTATGGGATTATCTCGGACATGGAGGCTCTAGATCATGAAATTAAAATTGTGGATTATTACTATTCTTGGGGCTGGAAAAGAGAAAATTGTTTTGCTGAAGTAATACCAATGCCTTCAGTTAAATTAATGGGAAGGAAAAAGATAGGTGCAAAAAATTCAAAAGTTGGTATTCTGCTGGCTACAACTTCTTATCCAAGGTATTTAATTAAACCTTTTATACTGCCATCTGCCTTTAATGATTATATGCAATGGACTAAAAGATTTTCTGAGGCTTTGCCTAAGGACCTGTTGTCATTGTTGTGTGTTAGACCTCATTACCGAGACTTTGGCTGGAATTTTGTACAAAGGTTGAAAGAGCATATTCCAAATTTAAAATTGGACTCTTGGAATAATACATTCTTAAAGAGCATAGAGGAGCATCGTCTATATGTGTGTGATCATCTCTCCACTACATTCGCAGAGGCGTTAGTAGCTAACAAGCCAACAATTTTATTTTGGAATCCAAAAGATAATCAATTATTACCTGAAGCCAAATATTATTTTGATATGTTAAGAAAAAGTGGGATACTTTTTGATTCTCCAGAGGCCGCTGCAACGGCAGTTGGCAATATCTACGATGATGTTGAATCGTGGTGGAATGATTCAGATAGACAAAAGACGATTAGTATTTTCTGTGATCAATATTGTCGGACATCGACTGATGCTATTGATTTATGGATTAACGAATTAAACAGAGTAGTTGATAATTCAGAAACAGAGTGACATCTAAAAAAAAGCGAGATTATTAAATGAAAATGAAAATGAAAATGAAAAGGATCTTTGATGGGTATTAGTGTACGCGTTCTAGATTGCACACTTAGAGATGGCGGCTATGTTAATGGCTGGGAGTTTTCTCATGTGCAGATTAGTAAAATTACAAAATCATTAAATCAGTCTAATGTGGATATTATTGAACTGGGTTATTTGAATGATAAGAAAGGCATGAATGTGAATTCAACCTTATTTGACTCTTTGAAATCTGTTGATGTCGCTATCGGTGAATTAGATTTAACTGCTCAATTGGTTGTAATGATTGACTTGTTTGCCTTTGATGTAGATAAATTACCACACAAGTCAAAAACAAGAGTTGACGGCATTAGGCTGGCTTTTCATCAAAAAGATATTGATGAAGCGGCATTGGTTGCTGAAATAATTATTGCCTTGGGTTATCAACTATTTTTTCAACCGATGGTGACTAAAAACTACGATGATAATGAATTTACCACCCTTATAAAGAAAGCAAATGCATTGAAAGTGTACGCTTTATATGTTGTGGATAGTTTTGGCTCTATGACTTTAGGCGAGTTTCAAAAGTATATTAATTTAGCAAACGATAATTTAGATGAGAATGTTAAATTAGGTTACCACTCGCATAACAATATGCAGTTAGCATTTTCAAATGCGATTGATTTATGTACTAGTAATATTGATAGAGAGGTGATTTTAGATAGCAGTATTTATGGAATGGGTCGAGGGGCTGGTAATTTAAATACTGAGTTGATTTGTGATTATCTAAATAAAAATAATAATAAAGAGTACAAGGTTATTCCTTTATTAGAAGTCATTGATGAAATATTGATTTTTTATTTTAAACGAAACTCTTGGGGTTTTACACCTGCGCAATATTTGTCTGCATCTTTGGATTGTCACCCTAATTATGCCTCCTATTTAGTGAATAAGAAAACTAATCATATTGCAGATATTCGCAAGATTCTAGAAAAGATCCCATTGGGGCTTAGGAATGTTTTTGATGAGACGGTTGTTAATCAATTATATCAAGATTTCCTATTAACAAATAAATCCGAACCCAAAGGAAAGTTTAATATTCCAGACGGTAAAAAAATATTATTAATTGCTTCCGGTAATTCGATTAATGATAATTTAGAAAAAATAAAACAAAAAATAGAAAGCGGTAATTATTTTGTTATTGCTTTAAATCATAAGCCTAAATTTGAATGTGATTGTTATTTTTTTTCAAACCAGCAAAGGTTTGATGAATTTAAAAATAAGATACCATTAGGAAAGCAGGTTGTTACCACTAATATTTCTTGTAAAGAAGTAGACATAGTGATCGAGTTAAAAGATATTGCTCACATTGGAGAATCCTTTATAACAAATGTTGCGATATTAATGATAAATTATCTGATTTCGAATAAAGTTGAAGATGTGGAAATAGCCGGGTTAGATGGCTATGAGGTCGGTAAAAATAATTATGCTTATGATGAAACCAGTGTTATTGTAAACGAAGGTTTATTCAAAGAGTTAAATGAAGCTATTAAATACTCTTTGTTGCATTTAAAAGACTACATTAATATTGAGTTAATAACGCCTTCTGTTTATGGGAAGAGCATTCCTTTGAGAATTTTAGGCGTCATCCCTGCAAGATATAATTCAAGTCGTTTTCAAGGAAAGCCTTTGTGTTTAATTAATAATATTCCAATGATTAAACGCACTTATGATCGAGTTAAAAAATCAAAGTTATTGGACAAATTAGTTGTTGCTACAGACGACCTAAAAATTAAAAAATATTGCGAGAAAGAGAATATTCCAGTTGTGATGACAAGTGATAAGCATTTAACAGGAACAGATCGTCTTGCTGAGGTGGCTCAAAAAGAACATTATGACTTGTATATTAATATTCAAGGTGATGAGCCTATCATTGATTACCATTCTATTAACCAAATAGTGGATGATTACAAGAAGAATAGCCAATCTTACGCTGTTTATAATCTATACAAAAAAATAATAAGTAAAGATGAGGTTGATTCCAATACAATTATTAAAGTAGTTGTTAATCAAAATGATGAACTTATGTATATGTCAAGGCACCCTATTCCTTTTAATAAATCAACTAATGAGGCTATTTATAATAAGCAAGTCTGTATTTATGGTTTTACTAAAAAAGCTTTAGAGGTTTTTTCTAATAGGGATAAGTCTCATAATGAACAGTTTGAAGATATTGAATTGCTGAGGTTTTTAGATTTAGGTTATCCGGTTAAAATGTTGGAAACAACAGTAGATTCTATTGCAGTTGATGTGCCAGAGGACATTAAAAAAGTTGAAGATTTTTTAAAGAAAAACAATCTGCCATAATGATAAAAAATATTTTATTTGATTTTGATGGTGTCATTTTAGATAGTATGCCAATCAGAGATTATGGTTTTAAGAAAATTTTTGAAGACTTTGATGATAATTTGGTAAACAAGTTATTAGAATATCATAATCAAAATGGTGGTTTATCTCGCTATGTGAAGATTAAATATTTTTATAACAAATTACTTAAGCAAGAGATATTAGAAGAAAAAATTACCAATTATGCAGATAATTTTTCTAAGATTATGAAGACGGAATTGGTTGATAAAAGGTATTTAATAGCTGATACATTGAAATTTATTAAAGAGAATTATAAGAAATATAATTTGCATATTGTTTCAGGATCTGATGAGAAAGAATTGAAGTATTTATGTAAGGAGTTAGGAATTGATAGTTTTTTTCAGTCCATTAATGGGTCGCCAACACACAAGAATAAATTGGTGGAAGATGTATTGGTAATCAATAAATACATGGAAAGCGAGACAATTTTAATTGGCGATAGTGTTAATGATTATGACGCGGCAAAAGAAAATAATCTTGATTTTTACGGGTTTAACAATCCTAATTTGATCAATGTATCAAAAAAATATTTAGACAATTATATGGGGTTGTTGTGAATTATTTGGTTACTGGTGCGGCGGGCTTTATTGGTGCGAATATAGCACAAAAATTATTAGATTCAGGGCATAAGGTTGTGACTATAGATAATTTGTCTACAGGTTATGAGTCTGCCATACCAAAACAGTGCGTATTTATTAAAGGGGATGTTAGCGAAGATAAAACCATTCAAAAGCTGAATAACGCGAATTTTGATGCTATTTTGCACATTGCAGGGCAATCATCTGGAGAGGTTAGTTTCGAGGATCCTACATACGATATTAATAGTAATGCAGTCTCCACTCTGAAGTTGTTAGATTATGCCGTTAAAACAAAATGTAAACGTTTTGTTTATGCTAGCACTATGTCTGTCTATGGCGAACAAGGTGAGAAGGAGCAATTTAGTGAAAATGATGCAACTATACCAAAATCATTTTATGCAGTTGGAAAGTTGGCTAGTGAGAATTATCTTAGAATTTATCAAGAGCAATATGGCATCAAATACACCTCATTGCGCTATTTTAATGTTTATGGCGCAGGTCAAAATCTTGAAAATTTAAAGCAAGGAATGATTAGTATTTATCTAAAACAATTTATTGATAATGCTTTTGAAAAGGTTGAAATCAAAGGCTCAGTTGAGCGTTTTCGTGATTTGTCTTATATTGACGATGTTGCAGATGTTAGTATCGAGTCTATTCATAATGAGCAATTTTATAATGAAGTAATTAATATTGGTACGGGAAAAAAAACTACAATCAAGGAAATGCTTCAATTGATGAAGAGTTACTTGGATTCTAATAAAGAAGTAATTATCTCCAGAGGGACTAAAGGGGATCAATTTGGAACCTATGCTGATGTTAGCAAGTTAAAATCGATTTACACTAAAGAGTTTGTTGATTTTGATGCGGGATTGAGAAAAATGATAGAGAGTGTTAAAAATGAAATGCAGGTCAAATAATGTAAAGGGCCCTTTATAAACAATTAGAGCCAACCATGTTTTCAGTGGTGAATTGGAGCATAATTTTTGACAATGTGCTGAGTGCAACGCTGTTAGTGTTGATACTGAACAAGATTCAGAGTTTGTTAGAGATGATGCATGACGATAAATATAACTTGTCAATTGCACTTGTAATTAGTTAGTAAATCAAATATGACAATACATAATAAACTAAATCACATCTCTGAATATCTAGACAACATAAAGAAAAATGCGTATTTAGATATAGAAAATTTAGAAAATTTAGTCTTATCTAAAAATTCAAATAGTAATTTTGTGAGAGGTTATATCTTTGGATTAAGTTCAAGAAAACTAACAAAAATATTTATAGTAAGGCAAATAGCTGTATTTTATTTGAAGGCTTTTTCAAAACTCTTCTTATATTTTATTGGATACATAATATTTAAATTTTTTGGTAAGAAAACTAACATAGACTGGAGTCAAAATTTTATTTTAGTGGATGTTTTTTTTCTAGTAGATAATATTATTAAAGATGGCAAATTCAAAGAAAACTATTTAAAAGGGCTGTACGATGTATTAAGAAAATATAATAAAAATTATATTTTTCTACCTAGGCTTTACGGAGTTGATAAAAACCCCTTTAAGTTAATTAATTTATTTAATGTTACAAATAAAGAGAAGTCTGATGTTTTTATGTATGAATATGGACTTCTCAGTATAGTGGACATGTTTAAACTATTCATATTTATTACAAAGTATCCATTTAAGCAATTCAAGTTAATCCAACAAAATAGACATGAGCTGGATCCATTTTTTAATTATGAATTATTCAATGTCCTGCCTAGAACGTCGTTTATCGTATATATCAGATATTTAATTGGCAAAAAAATAGCTCAAAAATTAACTAATGGCTCTAAAATTATTAGCTGGCAAGAGTTTCAAGGTATTGAAAAATCTTTTAATAAGGCTATAAAAGAGTCAAATAAAGAGATAACAATTTATGGTTGCGAGTTTTCAATGACATACAAGACATATATTGGTATGCATATTACTGATATAGATTTTGATTTAGAAATAACCCCTAACCAAACGCTATTGAATGGAAATAATAATTACAGTAATAGCAAAAAACATATTTTCAGGAATGGTGTGTCTTTAAGGTATGGAAATTTATTTAAATATAAAGGTGACAATAAGAGAGATGTTAAGCCTTTGGCATTAATTGGGTACGATATAAATGAAGGGGTTAATATTTTAAAAAATATTAAGTTTTTAAAAAGTTTAAATGTCAAGATACATCCTGCTACAAGTAAAAGTCAATTTAATAAATATATAAAGTACAATTGGGAGTATATTTACGGTGATTTGTATGAAGCATTCAAGGGTGCAAATATAGTGTTTACACCGCCATATGCTGGTACAACATTGGAAGCTGTTGCCTGTGGACTTTCCGTTATTGTAGTTGCGAACGAAGACAACTTGACCAATCCTTTGGTTGATTATGGAAGGGGAGAGATTTGGGATATCGCCTTTAGTGAAGATGATGTTAAAAAGAAATGCAATTTACTCTTGGAATATAGAAAGAACAGTCCAGATAAAGTTAAAAAAATAGCCAGTTGGTATAAGGAAAAATTCTTTATAGAGCCAACAGAAGAGAATATTGTTAAGGCGTTTGAATTAAATTAATTAAAATAGAAAAATATGAAAGCATTAATACTTGCGGGGGGTTTTGGAACACGCCTCAGTGAAGAAACTGATATAAAACCAAAGCCAATGGTGGAAATTGGAGGAAAGCCGATTTTATGGCATATTATGAAAACCTATTCTCACTACGGGGTTAATGAGTTTGTTATATTGTTGGGTTATAAAGGTTATTACATCAAAGAATACTTTGCTAATTACTTCTTGCATCAGAGTGATGTGACGATTGATATGTCAAGTGGCGATATGGAAGTGCATAATAATTCTAGTGAGCCGTGGAAGGTGACTTTGCTTGACACAGGGTTGAAGGCGATGACTGGCGCAAGGATTAAGAAAGCGAAGGAGCATATTGGTAATGAGACTTTTATGTTGACTTATGGTGATGGTGTGGCTGACATTAATGTGCAAGAGACGCTCGAGTTCCACAAGAAGCATGGTAAGTTGATGACAATGACTTCAGCGCAGCCTGAAGGAAGATTTGGCGCGTTGAATATTAATGATGATGATCAGGTCTCTGAGTTTAAAGAAAAACCGAAAGGCGATGGGTCTTGGATTAATGCGGGGTATTTTGTTTGTCAGCCAGAGGTGCTGGATTATATTGGCGATGGTGATGAGGTTGTGTTTGAACAAGAGCCTCTTGGAAGGCTTGCAAAAGAGGGGCAGATTTATACTTATAAGCATAGTGGTTTTTGGATGCCAATGGATACTTTGAGAGATAAGAAGTATCTTAATGATATGTGTGAGAGTGGTAATGCTCCATGGATGATCTGGGGTAAATAATGTTCTCTGATATTTACAAAGGAAAGAAAGTCTTAGTCACAGGGCACACTGGATTTAAAGGTACTTGGTTGACAACTTGGCTTGTCAACTTAGGCGCACAAGTTGTTGGTGTCTCTAAAGATATTCCAACACAGCCTTCAATGTTTGAGATATTGGGGTTAGAAGATAAAATCCAACATCATTTGATTGATGTGCGTGATTTTGAATCATTAAGTCAAATCATTACATCTGAAAAGCCTGATTTTGTTTTTCATCTTGCTGCGCAGGCAATTGTTTCCACTTCTTATGCTGAACCCGTGGATACTATCTCATCGAATGTGATGGGCACGACTAATGTGCTTGAAGCGTTGCGGGTTTCAAATCATGTGTGTACGGCAATTATTATTACCAGTGATAAGGCTTATGATAATGTTGAGCAGATTTGGGGTTATAAAGAAGATGATAAGATGGGTGGAAAGGATGTTTATAGTGGATCTAAGGGTGCGGCAGAGTTAGTCATAAAATCTTATTATCATTCTTTCTTTAAGTCAGATGAGTCCAATGTGCGTTTAGCAGTTGCAAGGGCAGGCAATGTGATTGGTGGTGGTGATTGGGCGCAAGATAGGATTGTTGTGGATTGTGTCAAGGCTTGGAGCAGGTCTGAGAGTGTTGAGATAAGAAGCCCAGAGGCAACACGTCCTTGGCAACATGTTTTAGAGCCTTTGAGTGGGTATTTAAATTTAGGACAAGTACTTTTTGATGATAATAGTCTGAATGGTGAAGGGCTTAACTTTGGCCCTCGTGCTGAACAAAATCACACAGTTGTAGAATTATTGAAAAACTTGAGTGAGTATTGGTATTTTGGAAATATGTCTGACGCATTTACTGTGACAGATAATATACCTTTCCATGAGGCTGGGTTATTAAAGCTTAATTGTGATAAATCACTTGCTTTATTGCAATGGCAAGCAGCATTAGATTACCAAGATACTATTAAATTTACCTCTGAGTGGTATTACGATCATTATAAAAATGGTGGCGATATGACGGCTAAAACAATCCAGCAAATTGGCGAATATGAAAATATTGCCAAGTCTAAATCACTCAAATGGACGGCGTAACTCTTACACCGTTAAAACAAATCACACATCCCAAGGGTGATGTCTTTCACGCTATGAAAGCGAGTGATGAGAGTTTCTTCGGGTTTGGGGAGGCTTATTTCTCAACTATCAATAAATCTGATATTAAAGGCTGGAAAAAACACACTGAAATGACTTTGAATTTGGTTGTGGTGACAGGTGAAGTTGAGCTCGTTGTGTACGATGGCACTGATTTCTTCAGTGCTAAATTATCAAAAGATAATTACCAAAGATTGACAATTGAGCCAGGTTTGTGGGTTGCTTTTAGAGGTTTATCTGATGAGAATATGTTGCTTAATATAGCAAGCATTGAGCATGATCCGAGCGAAAGCGAAAATGTCGATTTAGGTGATTTTAATTTTAAATGGGATAATTTTATAGGTTAACAAAGTAAGAGAGACTAGATGAATTCATGCAAAAATATTGTAGATATTATAAGAAATAGATTAGATGAGGTCCTTAGTCTCAAGTGTAAAATCACGAAAAAAGAGGATGGTAGTTATGTAAGTGAAGGAGATTTTCTAATTCAATCTATTGTTTTTAACTATATCTACATTCATCTGAGAGAATACAAACTGATATCTGAAGAAATGACACTCTTTTCTAATAAAAATTGGAGTATTTTTCTAGAGCTTGGTTTAGTTAATGTGCATGACAGGTCATAAATAAATTAAGGGTCATGACAACTTAAGCATGTTTAAAAACCTGTTAAAGTACCGTCATGAAAGTAAAAAACAAGTATGTAATTCGTTCACGTATTTCAGAGGCCAAATTTAGGCAAATAATTTTGTTGTTTTCT
>Ga0257122_1000979_pt1 | contig 21904 bp, 38 predicted proteins | sample SI106_120metaG_FD_190146 | JGI IMG/M metagenome (GOLD analysis project Ga0257122, IMG submission 190146) | Marine microbial communities from Saanich Inlet, British Columbia, Canada - SI106_120 | ecosystem: Environmental > Aquatic > Marine > Inlet | place: Canada: British Columbia | collected... | reverse complement strand
TCTTAAACAAAAAGATATTACACTTACTCCAAATGGACAACATTTTACTTTAAAGAAGAAAGGATTTCTTCCAAAGTTAATGGAAGATATGTATAATGAACGAGTAGAATTTAAGAAAAAGATGTTGCAAGAGCAACAGAAATTGGAGGATGGTAATTATACGAATAAACAAACAGTCGTTAATAACATATCAAGATGTAATAACATCCAAATGTCTAAAAAGATTTTGTTGAATAGTGCCTATGGTGCATTAGCTAATCAACATTTCCGTTATTATTCACTTGAAATGGCTGAAGGTATCACAACAGCAGGACAGCTTGCTATTCGTTGGATTGACAAAAGTATAAATACATATATTAATAAACTTCTCAATACTGAGGATGTTGATTATGTCGTTGCTTCAGATACGGATAGTATATATGTCACGTTTGACCGATTGGTTCATCAAGTGTTTAAGGACACAGATGATGCTAACAACACTACAAAGATTATCACCTTCTTGGATAAGATTAGTAAGGATAAAATTGAACCTTTTATTAATCGCAGTTATGAAGCTCTTCATTCGTATGTAAATTCATACGCACAAAAGATGCAGATGGGCCGTGAAGTTATTGCAGATAAGGGTATCTGGACAGCAAAGAAAAGATACATACTTAATGTTTATGATTCAGAAGGGGTAAAGTATAAAGAACCTAAACTCAAGATTATGGGCATTGAGAGTGTACGCAGTTCCACGCCCGAATGGTGCCGAGATAAAATTCAAGAGTTGATTAAGATTATTATTAATACTGATGAAGAAACGGTAATACAAAGTATTGCTGATTATCGTGAAGCATTTAATCATTTGTCTTTTGACCAGCTTGCATTCCCCAGATCAGTTCGTGGTATCGAAAAGTATTCTTCCACAAAAAGTATATATAGTAAAGGAACACCAATCCAAGTGAGAGGGGTTTTGCTATATAATCATTTGTTGAAACAACATAAACTTACCAAAAAATATCAATCAATTCGTGAAGGTGAGAAGATTAAGTTTGCATATTTAAAAGAACCAAATATATTACATGAGAATGTGATTTCTGTTTCTACTCATCTTCCAAAAGAATTTAGGTTGGAGAAGTATATAGATTATGATTTACAGTTTGATAAAGCCTTTCTTCAACCAATTAAAAATATATTAAATGTGATTGGTTGGCAAAGTGAAAAGCGAGGTAGTTTAGAATCTTTTTTTTAAGGAGTTTGTTATGTCAGTAAATAATATTGTTAAACATTTAATAAAGGTGACTGAAAATGATTTTGCAAGCGTTGTGTCAGCTGGTATTGTTGGAGATTGTTCTACTTTTGTTGATACAGGGTCATACAGTCTAAACGCATTATTGTCTGGTTCTCTATATGGTGGAGTGCCATCAAATAAGATAACGTGTTTAGCAGGCTCTGAGGCAGTTGGTAAAACATTCTTTGCATTAAGTATAGCTAAGAGTTATTTGGATAAAGATAAGAAGAATATTATCATTTACTTTGAGAGTGAAGGTGCATTGACATCTGATATGATTAAAGAGAGAGGATTAGACCCTGATAGGTTTATTGTATTTCCAGTTGCAACAGTAGAAGAATTTAAAACACAAGCAATCAAAATAATTGAGAATATGGATAAAGACTATCAAGTTATGATTTTTCTTGATTCACTTGGTAATTTATCTACACGAAAAGAGATGGAAGATTCGTCAAGTGGTTCTGATAAAAGAGATATGACAAGAGCTCCAGCTGTTCGTTCAGCATTCAGAACCCTTGCGTTGAAGCTTGCAAAGGCAAATATTCCTCTGATTATTACAAACCACACTTATGATAAAATTGGAAGTTTGTTTCCAACGAAAGAGATTTCTGGTGGTGGTGGAATCAAGTATGCAGCTTCTGTTATTGTAACACTTGGTAAACGAAAAGTTAAAGATGGAACTAATGTCTTGGGAAATATTATCAAGATGAAACTAGTCAAGGGAAGACTGACTAAAGAAGAATCAATTACCGAAACTAAGTTGGATTATAAGACAGGTCTGGATAAGTATTATGGTTTGGTTGCACTTGCAGAGAAGTATGATATCTTCAAGAAAGTATCAACCAGATTTGAAACACCACAGGGTAAAGCATTTGAGAAAACTATTGTGAATGATCCTGAGAAATATTTTACCAAAGATGTTATGGAGAAACTTGAAGTAGCAGCTAAGAAAGAATTTTCATACGGGTCGGCTGAATGATTACGTTTCCAAGAGAGAAAGTAGCAGAAACAAATAGAACTTTCAAAGCATGGAAAACGTATCAGGCTATGTATTTACATTTTACTGGTTCTTATGATTACTTCAAGTATTATGGAAATGCCTCATGGGGTACTATTGCATCAATGGAGAAGTCCTTTGCTAAGTTTGAACATCAAACCGGGTTCTCCTGGCAACGTGGTTTCTTTACATCACTTGGTAAGAAATATGTTGTTGAGTTAGATTTGATATATTATTACTTATCTCAAATAACAATAGGCAAGATGTATCCAACAGAGTTTTTGGATGATTACTTTATTGACTATAAGAATAAGATGGAAAGCTTCTCACTTCATCTTCAACGCAATATGAAAGTAGTTGTTGAATATATGAAAGAGTATAATCTGAAGTTCAATGAGTTGTTTGAGTCTGAAGGAATTAATCATCCTCCAATATTAAAGCTTCTATTAGGAGATGATATTTCATTAGAAACTTTTACAGTTTTAGATATTTGTTTAGATTTTACAAAAGCACTAGATAAGAAATTGATAGACCCCATATGGAGAGATCAAAAAACTTTATGTTATAATTACAAACCATTTTTAGAAGTTAATGTGGATGAGAAACGTAAATTGATAAGGAAGGTGTTGGATGAAAATTGATTTTAAAACAGGCAAAGTAATATACACAGATTATTTGAATGAGGATCCTGAAGAAGTAAAGCAATCAATTGAAAATATGAAGATAACAGATACGCCAGAAGATGATCCTAACGAACCACTTTTTTCTTATACCATTCATAAAGGCTTAAAGTATGGAAGATTGAAATATATGTTTTATTGTTTCTTGTTGATACTGGATGGTATAGTTGGTATTATTTCTTTGGGCAAGACACAGAGTATCATGGCTAGTAAGTTTTTATTATCAAAATGGATTATGGAGGGTTGTGATGGATATAGACAAGACGGCAGTTAATTATAATTCAAGTCCCTTATATAGATTTTTATTGCAAGAAGGCAAATTCAAAGGTGTAGAGTTTTACTTTAAGAATGTAGAATTAGACCATCACAATACTCCTGGCTCATTTGATATATCTTATGGATATGAAATCATTGGTGGAAACTATAGAAATGATGGTTGGGAAGAAGATATGGAACATATGAATAGAATTGTTAATGAAAAAAATAAAGATCAGTTTGAGGTTGAGATTGGTAAGATACTTAAAAACTTATTAATCTTAAACGACCCGAGAGTGATATTACACAAAGGAAAGGATGCATGAGAATAGAACAATTAATACTTGAGAACTTAATATATGATTCGCAGTATGCAAGTCTAGTAGGTGTATTTTTAAAACCAGAATACTTTAGAGCTCATCCAGAGAAAGTAGTATTTGGAGAAATACAAGAACATATAAAAGAATATAACAAAGCACCAAGTGTTACATCCCTTGCAAATATTATTTCAGATAGAGATGATTTGAACGAGAACTTGTTTAAGAATTGTTTAGAAATTCTGAAAGCATATAAGAAAAAGAGTGATGACACAGAATGGCTTATACACGAAACAGAGAAATGGGCAAAAGATGCAGCTGTCTATAATGGTATTGTAGATTCGATTGCAATCTTAGAAGGTAAAGATAAGAACAAACCAAAAGACGCAATACCAGATATGTTAACTGATGCACTTGCTGTATCTTTAGATACAAGTGTGGGACATAACTATATTGATGATGCTCCTGAACGATGGGATTATTATCATAAGAGAGAACAGAGATATCCATTTGGGATTGAGATGTTAGATAAGATTACGGGTGGAGGAATATCACCAAAAACTCTTACAGTATTTCTTGGTGGAACTGGTTCTGGTAAAACATTAGTCAAGACACATTTAGCATCTCAATATATCAAACAAGGGTTTGATGTTTTGTATATTACAATGGAGATGGCACAAGAGAGAATAGCTGAGAGAGTTGATGCTAATCTTTTGGATATTGACTTAGACCAGATTCGTTTGCTTCCAAGAGAATCATTCAATGCTAAGATTGAAAAGGTGATGAACTCTACAAGAAACTTTGGTAGATTAGTTATCAAAGAGTATCCAACATCAGGAGCTCATGTTGGAAACTTTCGTGGATTGTTGAGAGAGTTAAAGATCAAGAAACGATTTGCACCACAGATTGTTATATTAGACTATCTAAATATATGTGCATCCAGTAGAGTTAAGTGGACATCAAATATGAACACTTACGTTTATATTAAATCCATAGCAGAGGAGATTCGTGGATTCGCAGTAGAGTGTAATGTTCCTGTAATCACAAGTTCTCAATTGAATCGTGAAGGGTATTCTAGTTCTGACCCAGATATGACAAATATATCTGAGTCGTTTGGTCTACCAGCAACAGCAGATTTAATGTTAGCTATCGTGGCAAAAGAGGATAATGGTGGTCAGCTGATGTTCAAACAGTTGAAGAATAGATATAGTGATCCCACAATTAATTCTAAATTTATGTTGGGGATGAATAAGAATCGTATGAGATTGGAGAGTATTTCACAGTCACAGCAACCAGTACTGGCAAATGGTGGTTCTGATGTAAAAAAATCACCAGATTCACCATTCTTGAAGCAACATAAAGATGTTAAAACGGCTATTACTGATTGGAAAATATAGCCAAATGTATAAATATTATAAATACTATAGAGATTTTATATAAATAATAGAATAATATGAAAGATAAGAAACTTATAGAATTGTTTAAAGATTCAGCTGAGAGGTTGAAGCGTAAAGAAAAGAATAGTACGGCACTTCATTCAAGGGGTGGATATGCTGAGATAGACCATGATAAAATATGTCCATTTCGGTCTGTTCCATATGAGGATTGTCCGTTATGTAAGATAGAGAGTTTAGACAAACTATGATAACATTTGCACAATTATTAAATGAAGATAAGAACACACATTTAGAACATCTTGAAGATGAGATAATTAATAACGGTTTAACTGGTGCTAAGACAGCAGTTAGATTCTTAAATTCGTTGAAAGATATGTTGAACGGAGTTGGTAAAGGTTCAACGAATGTTACAGTAAAATGGGATGGAGCTCCAGCAGTTTTTGCTGGACAGAATCCAGAGAATGGGAAGTTTTTTGTTGCAACAAAATCATTATTTAACAAGACCCCTAAAATAAATTATACGAATGCTGATATAGCATCCAATCATGGTTCAGAGGGTCCGACAGATAAATTAAAAATTGCACTCAAACATCTTTCTAAACTTGGAATGAAAGGTATATTCCAAGGCGACATCATGTTTACTAAAGAGGATCTTGTAGAAGAAGAAGTTGATGGTGTTAAAAGCGTTGTCTTTACACCCAACACAATAACTTATGCAGTTCCTGCTGATAGTAAATTAGCTAGTACAATTCGTAAAGCAAGTATAGGAGTTGTCTGGCATACATCATATAGTGGAAACACTATTGCAGATTTGAGTGCATCTTTTGGTGTAGACTCTAGTAAGTTTACGACAACTAAAAGTGTTTGGTCAGAAGATGCTGGTGTCAAGAATGTTAGTAAAGTAGCTGGTTTGTCAAAATCAGATACTAAGAGTCTTGTTCTCAAAATAAATCAGATCAAAGGAGCTATTAAAAAGGCTGGAAAGTTTTTTGATGTACTCAGCAAAAGAGAACACAAAACATTAAGTTTAGGTGGTCAACTGAAAATCTTTTTTAACTCTAAGATTCGTGCAGGCACCAAGTTGTCAGGTGTAGACAAGCTCGTTAAAGAGTTTGATAAGTATTATTTAGATCGTATGACGAAAGAAATTGCAGGTAAGAAGTCAGACAAAGGTAAAGAAAAATATCAAAAGATTCTCAAAGATTCCAATAAGGAATTAAATAGATACAAGAATGAAATATATTTTGCCTTTGCAACTTACTTAGCGATTCGTGATGCAAAGATGATAGTTGTACAACAGTTGAATAAGATACAAGGCATTGGTACATTTCTGAAAACATCAACAGGATTTAAAGTAACAGCTCCAGAAGGTTTTGTAGCTATTAATGCTAAGAGTGGAAAGGCTGTCAAGTTGGTTGATAGATTGGAATTTTCTCATGCTAACTTTACTATTGCAAAAAATTGGAGTTAAGGATAAATTATGAATATTAAAACAGGCCTTACAAAAATATTGGTGACAGTTCGTGAGGTGGTTGATGGTTTGTCAAAAGATTATGTAGAATATGAATATGGTGATTGGAAACAGGATAAAAAAGATTATAAATATAAGAAGGATGATTGGGAGGAAATATTAAAAGGGAATGACTATTATTGATAAGAAGGAAATAAAGATAAAGGTAAGATCGAGGTTTTGTGCAGTTTGTGATTCAAAGTTTAGATGGCAATGTAAGTGTCCAAATAATAAAGTTATGGCTAGGCAAGTAAAGAAAAGTTTCCATGATGGTAAAAGATACAGAGGCAAACGAGCATTAGAGTATTGTTACGAAACGGAGAAAGCCCAAAATGAAAACATTTAGAAGTTATTTAGAAGAAGCAGAGTTAAAAGGAAGTGTGCGGTTTGGTGGACAAACTTTTAAGCTCAAGGGATTTGTTAACAAACACGAAGCTGAATATGAGTTGCAAGGTAAATATAAGGGAGCTTTGTATATTAGTGTTGATGAAGATGATAAGACAGTTGAACTTAATATGAATATTGGTGATGATAATTTAGAGAACTGGATTAGTGATATGCAACAAAAAACAGGTGAAAAGAAATGGCCTGAAGATGATGATGAAGGCAAGGGACAAGAAAAGTATTTTGATAAACCTATCATTCATGGAAAGATTTGGAAAGATGCTACAAAGCATTTTAAAAAATTAGGATATAGAGTTGAATTAGGAGATTAGTTAGATGCAGAACTTTAAAGAATATTTAGACGAAGCGGGAGGTTTTGCAGATAAACAGATTGAAAAGCTGAGAAAAGAATATTCTTCAATAGGTAAGATGTCTTACGAGCGAGGTTTGAAATTAAAGAATATGGTTAGTAAGTATCCAAAAGATGTATTGAAGCAATTAGCTAAAGAAGATATTCCTTGGATATCAATGTTTGCAGGATTACAATTAAAAAAATGAAGTTATTTAGTTTTAAAGAATTTTTTTCAGAGGCTGTTAGTGATTCAGTTGTATTCACATTTGGTAGAATGAATCCACCTACAGTTGGTCATGGTAAGTTAATTGATAAAGTATTATCAGTTGCCAAGTCATCTGGAGCTAAACCAATTATCTATCCATCTAAAACAGAGGATGATAATAAGAATCCATTACCTTTCAAGATGAAAGTAAAAGTCTTGAAAGATGTATATGGAAGTATTGTAAATACTGATCGTTCAGTACAAAGTCCTTTTCACGCATTGGACAAATTGAATGATAAGAATGTATCTAATGTAACATTTGTGGTTGGTAGTGATCGAGTGAAAGAATTTAAAAAGAATATGACTAGTCATATTAAAAAGAATTTAAGTAATATTAAAAAGTTTTCTGTTGTTTCAGCTGGTGAACGGGACCCAGATGCTTCTGGTGTTTCTGGAATGTCTGGTTCTAAGATGCGTTCATTTGTACAGAAAGATAATTTTAATAAATTCAGCAAAGGATTATTAACTAAAAGTAGTAGTCTTGCTAAAAAAGTTTTTACGATACTACGAAAGAAACAATCATAAAGAGGATGATATGAAAACATATTCTAAGTTTAAAAAAGAACTGAATGAGGATGGAATGATGAATGGGGACGAGGGTCAAGAAGCTCCTGCAACGCAGATTTTTCACAGCCCGAATGATCCTGAGATTGTCAGGACAGCTGATATTACAATGACGGTCCCTAAATATCGACTTAGTGAAGATGAGAAAGGGTGTAACCATTCATGTTCTCATTGGAGAGATCAAACATGGTGTAATGAGTATAAGTTCAAGTGTGATCCAGACTATACTTGTGGTTCATGGAATGACTCTGGTATATAATTACTCACAAATAGTTTTTTAACAAAAGGAGAAGTAACATGGCACCTTGGATGGTACACGGAGTTTGGTTTTTAATGGGTTGGATGGTTGCTGGTTGGTTATATCATTAATCATAAGTGATTAATTTATTCTATATAGGAGAAACGAAATGGAAACAATGATTATTACTTGGGCATCGACCCAATCTTGGTGGGGGCTCGCAACAACTATAATTGTTATTGCGAACGGCATTACAATGACACTAAAAGATAAATATGCTGAGAGTATTCCGATAATCGGAAAAATCTGGCCTATTTTAAATTGGATGTCTTTGAATGTTGCTAACAACAAGAACGATGAAAAATAATTATGGAGGGGCTTCGGCCCCTCTCTTTGAAAAGGAGAAGATATGCAAGGTATAGTAAAAGGATTTCATAAACCAACAGGACAAATTGTAACACCAGATAAAGTTTATGACTTTAATGTTGAATGTGTATGTGGAAGTATTCAAAATAATCAAGAAGTTGATTTTACATTAGATGATGTTGGTCATGTTATACGAATTGATGGTATAGGTGCAAACCCTGTACATGAAGAACCAATACAAGAAGAACTACTATTAGAAGAAGAGGAGGAATAACAAATGGCATCATGGGGCAGTTCAGACACAGATGAAGCAAAACCAAAATGGTTGACAACAGAACAGCAGCGAGCAGTTTATGCAACAAGTTCTGGTTGGGTACAACCAGCACAAGCAGGTTCTGGTGATCCAGAAGTGCTAGTAGCAATTCGTGGTCTTTCGACACGCACAGCTACAGGTGCAGACGTTACCGGATTGAATATTGCAGATGTTAGTTCTATCAATTGGAATATCAGTACATTTGATAAATCAGCTGGTGGAACATTATCAGTAACAGTAAATTATAATGAAGAAGTTGATGTAACAGGCACACCACAAGTTACAGTTGTTAATGACCAACGTGCTAATCATACATTGAGTTATGCAAGTGGTACAGGCACAAATCGTTTGACCTTTACATTAGTTATCGCAGCTGCTCATGCGGCTACAAGTGCTGATGATATATTGTCAATTGGTGCAAATGCTATGTCACTAAATAGTGGAACAGTTAAAGAAAAAGGTACAAGTACTAATGCAACAATTGTAAATAGTGCAGGTATTGGAACTTCAGCTGGAACAATTACAGTTGTAGCATAGTAGTATATCAAAATGTTTAAAACGATTCTTCTAGCCACACTCTTGTTGTTCGGCGTCGCAACTCCGGCAACAGGAGATTGGCAAATAGTTCTTCAGGATAAACTTCAGGAACCCACACTCGACAAATTAATCGACTGGGTTCCTGAAGAAGTCCCACGAACTGTATCGTTTTATTTTGATACTGATGATGATGGTAAGTTTGATATTAAGATTGCATATTCTTTGATTGAAGCTTATCCGTGTAATAAATATAATTGTGTAACAACAATAACGGATAATGGAGATCATTGGGTACTACCAGCACCGGGTATAAATTATTTTGTAATTAAGAAATGGACTTTATATCGTTATGCTGATGACGAAGATTGGCGTGGTGGATACAAAACACAACAATGGATATTTAAGTATCCATATAATGATGATTGGCTGAGAGAGAAATTTTATCCTTTGTGGCCAGATCAAATGAAATAACATGAGAGATTATATGAGATTTAATGAATTGACGAATGAAAATTATTTAATGTATGCATTATTACACTATGATAATCCGCATTGCGTTGATATAAAAGAATACTTTGAAGATGTTAGGAAGCTGAAGTATATTAAAAGATTGTTTAATCGTTATAGAGAAGATGGAGTTATTAAAGAACGATTAATTCTTAATCATCTTATATCTTTTTATAATGTTTTTGAAAATGCAGCTGCCACAAGACTTTTATTTTTTAGAGTTGGTACAGAGTATCATTCGTTATTGAAAACTTTTTTAGTTTATCTTAATCGAATGCCCGAACAAGTTAATGAAACTTTATTTTCATCAGACATGGACATGGATAAACAAGTAATAGAAATATTAAGGAAAATACAATAGATGGCTTCTCGAGCATTTGATACGTTCATTACATATCGCATTATTTCTACATTGGTTACTGACTGGGAAAATCAACCAGCATTTGAGCATGGTATTATTGATAAAAAAGGAAAGTTACTAAGAAAATATAACACACTTAAAACTAAAGAAGAAAAAGATTCTTATACACTTTTCACTAGATTGATTTTTAATCTTAAAAGAATTATTCAAAAGCTCCCAGGTGGCTCATCAAAACTTGGTTCGTATGTAGCAGGTTTATTTTTAATTAAAGAAGAAATTGATACAGAGAGATTACTCAATGAAGGAGAATCATATGTTGAAGAGCTACTCCAAGATTAAAAAAATACAACAGAGAAACGAAGAACCTACAAATGCCACAGGTATGGCAGTTGTTGGAACTGGTGATGATTCTTCTGTAGTAAAGAAAAAGAAAAAGAAAAAATCTCCTTGGGACAAGTATTCACCTGATGCACTTGGTAGACAATTTCATATGGAAGATAAGAAAAAGAAAAAGAAATTAAAATCAACGAGAGTTGTTGGTGAGAAACCTGATAAAGAATTATCATTTTGGGAAGATAGAAATTATCGTAAAGAATATGATAACTACCATAAAAAACCAGATCAACGAGAAAGAAATGCTGGTAGATTGCGTGCTAGACGATTAATGGCAAAACTTGGTAAAGTTTCTAAAGGTGATAAAATGGATGTTCATCATAAAGATAATGATCCTATGAATAATGAGAAAGGAAATCTATCCGTGACTACACAAAAATATAATAGAACCGAACCACGATTGAGAGAAGATGATGCAGTAGCCGTAGAACCAAACATTACACCTGATGATAAGTTTGCAGGTGTTGATGTATTTAAAGTTGGTGATACTGAATATAATAATTGCAAGTTGGGCAAAAGAAAATATGCAAGATGGGATAAGTATGTTGATATTGAAACAGATACAGGAAAAAAAATAGTTGGTTACGCAAAGAAGTATCCCAATAAATCTATTATTGTTCAACATGATAAGACAGACCATATGTTATACTTAAAGAAATTTGAAAAAGGAGAAGAATAATGTTAGGATCAATTATTGGTAACGCACTTGGTCTTGGATTAAAGATCATGGATAAGATAGAAAAAAATTCTGATAAGGCAAGCTTTGAAGAATTTAAAGCACGAAAAAAAGAAATGGATAACTCACTTGTAGATGCAGACGTAGAAGGTATTGATTCTATGTTTGAGTATCTAGCTGATAGAGCTCGTGGTGGTAATACGGGTCGTAAAGAATAATATGAAAAGTTTTAAAACATTCTTAGAGGCTAAATATGGTTTAAGATCACCAATATCAGTTAAGAAAGGAGATATTCTAAGAAAACAACGTAATGAACCATTGAGAAAGAAACATAGTGATATAGGACAGGATGATACTAATATAGAAAAGAATGTAATTTCTAAACAACTCAAAAGAGATGTAAAGAAAGTTTTATCTAAATTAACAGATAGAGAAGCTCTGGTAATACGTTATAGATTTGGATTAGATGGAGAAAAGGAATATACATTGGATCAAGTTGGAAAGAAACTTAAAGTTGGTTCTGAACGAATAAGACAAATAGAGGCAACAGCATTGAGAAAGTTAAGACATGCTTCAAAAAGTAAGTTATTACGTCCATATGCACAATAAAGAAGGGGAAAATAAAATGAAAAATTTAATGATTGGATTGTGTTTCGTATTGTTTGTAGGTTGTGCAAATAGTAATGCATATGAACGACCTACTGTTAGAATAGTTGGTGAAGCTCAGATGACAAAGTTGCCTAATGGTAATTATGAAGTAACACCAAGGTGGATTAAAGATAGGTTCAACACAGAAAATTCTATGGTAAAGCAGTTAGAGGATTGTAGGGAAAATAAGTAAATGCCCGACAGTCAATCCAGAGAATCTGAAAAACAGATTCTTACAGTACAGAAAGATATTGAACATTTAAAATATGTTATTGACGAATTAGAAAAAGAATGTGAGTTTGTTAAGAGTCATTTTACAACAAAGAATAATGAACGACTTGATGATGTAAAAGTACTTCATGGAAGAATTGAACAACATCAACAAGCTGATTTAGAATTTCATGAAACTGTTCGTAAAAAGATTTCATGTCGTTTTGATATTCTTGATGAAAGGATTAGACACCTAGACAGGTGGAAATGGGCAACGTGGGGTGCATTAATAATTATCGGTACTATGATAGGATATTTTTTGCCAGGAGCAAAATTACCAATAGGTAGTTTATTGTAAATCATTTTCCTTGTTTTTGTCTTTTTATTATGTTATAATTGGGTTATGGAAAATCAAGAAATACACATCGGAATAGTTGGAGCTGGAAGAATTGGAACTGCCATCTATAGTTTATTAGTTGGTAAGGGTTCTGATTATAAAGTATCTATCGCTGATATAGATTCACATCAAGCACACAATCCAATTAATGAATCACATTATATTAAGATAGATACTCCCGTATCTTATGAAACACAATTTGATGAGTTTGTTAAAGATAAAACTCTTATCATCAATGCATTACCATTCACACAAAACATATATCTCTATCAATCTTGTTTAGAATACGAAGTTCCATACTTTGATCTTTCTGAGGATGATGCTTTAGATAAGTGGATAGAACATCGTAGTTATATTTCACCAACACGGACAGGTATATCATTCACAATGCCACATTGTGGTTTAGCTCCGGGTATTTCAACTGTAGTAGCAAATCATCTAGCAAAGGACTTCTCTGATTTACATGAGGTTAAAATACGGGTTGGTGCATTATCACAAGATGCAACAAACAAGTTAAAGTATCATGGGTCTTGGAGTGGTGATGGATTAGTAAATGAGTACATGGGTAAATGTCAAGTAGTTCGTAATGGTTCTTATGATGAAGTAGATGCGTTGTCTGGTTATGAAACATTGACTATTGATTGTATCGACTATGAAGCCTTTCATACATCTGGTGGTATTGGAACATTCGCAAAGACATTAGATGACAGAGGTATAGCAGGTGTTGATGTGGATTATAAAACTGTTCGTAGAATAGGACACCATCAGTATGCTGACTTTCTTTTTAATGACCTCAAACTACCACAAGATATTTTAACAGACTTATTTAAAAAATATATTCCCACAACAAGAAAAGATGAAGTAATACTTTATGCAGCTGCAAGTGGTCATACTAGTAATGAGTTGCATCATCAAACTAAAACTTATAGTATGTTGTTTAGACCACAATCTATTTATGGGAGAAGGTATACGGCAATAGAATATACAACAGCATGTGGTATGTTGGCTATGGTTGAATTGTTTTTAGTTGACAAGTTACCAAAAGAAGGATATGTTACACAAGAGTCTGTTAGTTGGGAAGATGTGTTGAGTACAACATTTGGGAGATTTTATAGAGAGGATTGTTAATGAGTACAGCTTTTATTGATGTGAAATATATAAACCTATGTTCGTCTATTTTAGGAAGATTTAAACAGAAGCAAAATAATTTATGGAATTTTAGATGTCCTATCTGTGGTGATTCAAAGAAGCACAAGAACAAGTGTCGTGGTTTCATCTATGAGAAGAAGAATAAATACTTTTATAGATGTCATAATTGTAATGTTGGTACAAGCTTCAATAAGTTTTTAGAACAAATTAGTCCTGCATTACATAGAGATTATTTAACTGAAAATTATAAAGAAGATGTAGGGAAAAGAGATGAAAAAGTATTACCAAAATTTGATTTTGTTCCCAAGTTCAATAATGTCTTGGAAGGCATGGAGTCTATCGCATCTCTTGCACAAGACCATCCAGCACGACAATACTTACAGAAAAGATTAATACCAGAAAGGCATTATAGATACCTATACTTATGTAAAGAATTTAAGAAGTGGACAAATACTATTATACCAAATAAGTTTAGTTCACTAAAGTTTGATGCACCACGATTGGTTATACCATTTTTTGATGAGCAACGTAACGTGATTGGTTATCAGGGTCGTTCTTTTGATCCTAATGAACAGTCAAAGTACATAACAATAAAAATGAAAGGGGTTGAAAATTTAGTCTACGGCCAAGAACGTCTTGACCATAATAAAAAAATCTATTGTGTGGAAGGACCTTTAGACAGTTTGTTTTTACCAAACTGTTTAGCATCGGCAGGATTAAATTTTAAAGAATTAAAACTTAGTAATATTATTGTATTAGACAATGAAAGGAGGAATGTTCAAATAGTAGATGCATTAAAGAAGGTAATAGCAAATGGTTATAGTGTTTGTATTTGGCCTGATAGTGTGACTGAAAAGGACATTAATGAAATGGTTATGAACGGAATGACAACAGAACAAATTGTTGACATTATAGATAATAATACATATTCAGACCTGCAAGCAGATTTTCAACTTTCCCAATGGAAAAAATGTTAGGAGGACAGAATGCTTTTAACGGAAGAACAAACCAAATATTACTTAACTGATATGATTAACCATTACGGAGAAAAACAGAATACAGCAGCAAGCTTATCATGGACTAGAAGTGAAGCAGAGTATAAAAAGAAAGCATTTGAAGATATGAAAATAGTACTTTTTGGAGATGATTATAATGAAAATAAAAGAGCAAAGCATACATGAGCATGGGTTTGTAAGATTTATAGACATAATGGGTAGTGATGGAGATATTGCTGATGCAGCTCGAGTTTCATATGGAAAGGGGACTCGGACTGCATCTGACAATAGAAATTTAATTCGTTATCTAGTAAGACATAAACATACCTCACCACTTGAGATGGTAGAAGTTAAATTCCATCTCAAGCTTCCTATCTTTATTATGAGGCAGTTAGTGAGGCATCGAACAGCATCATTAAATGAGTACTCTGGTAGATACTCTATAATGACAGATGATTGTTATGAACCAAGCGATAACTATCTAAAACCACAATCTCAAACTAATAAACAAGGGAGAGATGGTGAACTATCTCCTGCTTGGTTGCAGGGTTATAAATCAAAAATACACGAAGCTACACATAAAGCTATCTGGGCTTATAAGTACTTAATCGGTAATGAAGCAACACCACATGGTGGCTTAACAAGAGAGTTGGCAAGAACAGTTTTACCAGTATCGAACTATACAGAATGTTATTGGAAGATTGACTTGCACAACTTTTTTCATTTTTGCCGATTGAGAATGGATGACCATGCCCAACAAGAAATACAAGATTATGCCAGGTGTATGTTTGAGATGGTGAAACCAGAGGTTCCACTAGCAACTGAAGCCTTTGAAGATTACAGTCTAAATAGTATGTCCCTCAGTAGAATGGAATGGGATGTAATAAAGAAAAAACTTAAGGATTTAAATGAGAAAGATTTTGATATGAGCAAACGAGAATGGAAAGAACTAGAGGAGAAAATAGATAAATGAAATTACCAACAACATACCAACAATTCATACATCAAAGTAGATACGCAAGATGGCAAGAAGATAAACATAAACGTGAAACGTGGGCAGAAACAGTAAAGAGATATTTTGATTTCTTTGAAAATCATCTTGGCAGTAAAGCTAAGAAAGATAGAAAAGAATTAGAAACAGCTGTATTAAATTTAGAGATCATGCCTTCTATGAGAGCATTGATGACTGCTGGTGAAGCATTGACTAGAGATAATGTTGCAGGATATAATTGTGCATACTTAGCTGTCAATCATAAAAGTGCCTTTGATGAATGTTTATTTATTTTGATGTGTGGAACTGGTGTTGGATTTTCTGTAGAACGCAGAGAGGTTGAGAAACTTCCGTTGGTAGCAGATGAATTGTATGATACAGATACAACTATCCATGTTGCTGATTCCAAGATTGGTTGGGCAAAAGCATATAAAGAATTAATATCTATGTTGTATGCAGGACAGATTCCAAAATGGGATATGACAAAGATTCGCAAAGCTGGTGAACGATTAAAAACTTTTGGTGGAAGAGCATCAGGTCCTTTACCATTGGATAATCTTTTTCGTTTTACAATAGATACATTCAGAGGTGCAAAGGGAAGAAAGTTATCTTCTATTGAGTGTCACGATTTGATGTGTAAGATTGCAGAGATAGTTGTGGTAGGTGGTGTTCGTAGGTCTGCTTTGATTTCTCTTTCTAATCTTACAGATGAACGAATGAGAAAAGCTAAGTCTGGACAATGGTGGTTGGATGAAGCTCAACGATCTCTGTCAAACAACTCTGTTGTTTATACAGAGAAACCTGATGTTAATATTTTTCTTAAAGAATGGATGAATTTAATTGAATCCAAATCGGGGGAGCGTGGAATCTTTAATCGAATGGCTGCAAAAAAACAAGTCGAGAAACTTGGTGATCGCAGAGATCCTAATCATAATTTTGGTACTAATCCTTGCTCAGAGATTATATTGAGAGATGCAGAGTTTTGTAATCTAACAGAGATTGTTATTAGACCAGATGATACTCCTGCAACATTGGCTGAAAAGGTTCGTCTTGCATCTATACTTGGAACGTGGCAAGCAACATTAACAAACTTTCGTTACTTATCTAAGACATGGCAAAAGAATTGTGAGGAAGAAGCATTGCTTGGTGTATCATTAACTGGTATTATGGATAATGCATATACTAATGGTACAAAAGAACCAAAGGAGTGGCCACTTTCTGGTACTTTAAATTATTTAAAAAATATTGCAATCGAAACAAATAAGAAAGTTGCTAAACAACTTGGTATTAATCCAGCTGCAGCTATTACTTGTGTGAAACCATCTGGTACTGTTTCACAATTAGTTGATGCTGCTTCTGGTATCCATGCAAGACACGCACCATATTATATTAGAACTGTACGAGGCGATAAGAAAGATCCTCTTTGTCAATTTATGGTAGAGAAAGGTATTCCACATGAATCTGATGTAACTAAACCAGAACATACATGGGTATTTTCTTTTCCAATTAAAACAGCCAAGTGGGCAATCTGTCGAAATGATAAGACAGCTATTGAGCAGTTAGAGTTTTGGAAATTGTATCAAGAACATTGGTGTGAACATAAGCCATCTGTTACAATAACAGTTAAAGAAGATGAATGGATTGAAGTTGGTGCATGGGTCTTTAAGAATTTTGATATGATTTCTGGAATTTCTTTTTTACCACATATAGATCATTCATATCAACAAGCTCCTTATCAAGATTGTACTGAAGCAGAGTATAAAGAAATGTTAAAGAGTATGCCAAAAGAAATTGATTGGGATGAATTGTCTAAATACGAACAAGAAGATCATACACGAGGATCACAAGAATATGCCTGTACAGGTGATAAGTGTGAAATCGTTGACGTTCAATCGGAGAATTAATATGGATGAGGTCGAGAAAAGATTTGGTTGTTCAGAATGTGGACATACATTTGTTATGGAATGCGAAGAAGATATGATGCCTAAGTTTTGTCCATTTTGTGCCAATCCAGTTTATGGCAGAGATGTTGATGAAGAAGAAGAATGGGATGAAGATGATGATAGCGATACTGGCTATCATTTATGAGTAGTAAGTCAAAGAACAAAGGCAAGAGCTGGGAACGTGATGTTTGTATTTTTTTATCTAAACTATATGTTGATTCATTTATTAGAGTTCCGGGTTCTGGTGCTTTCATCGGTGGCTCAAATCAGTTCAGAAAAGAATATCTTTCTGAGGAACAAATAAAGTTATCGCGTGGTGATATTATCCCACCAGTAAAGTATCCTTATTTCTTGGCTGAGTGTAAGAACTATGCAGAGTTTCCTTTCCATCAACTGATAGCAAAGAATAGTATTAAACTATTAGATACTTGGATAGAACAAGTAGAGCATGATGTAACATCAGAGAAAGATGTATGGTTGTTGTTTATTAAGATAACCAGAAAGGGACAGTATGTTCTTTTCAACACAGAATATTTAGGTGATAAATTATTTCAATTACCATATGGTGTGAAATATAAAAAGTATTGGTTTTGTGAGATGGAATATTTTTTTAAATGTTTTAAAGATGAACTGGATTTGAAATGGAGAGATTATGGTGGAGAAACCGAAAAAAATTAATATAGCGTTTAATGGTTTTGGTAGGATTGGAAGAAATTTAGTTCGTAAATTAATATCAGATAACAGATACAATATTGTTGCTATCAATGCTAGAACGACTGTTGATGTTCGAGCTCATTTGTTTAAGTATGATTCAGTTTATGGTAAGTATCAGGGTGAGATTAGTTATGAATTAGATAACTTGATTATTGATGGACACACAATTCCAAACTTTGATAGAAAAACACCAGCCAAACTTCCTTGGGGTGAATTAGAAGTTGACTTTGTAATTGACTCTACGGGACAATTCACAAACAAACATGATCTTGAACAACATATAGAAGCTGGTGCAAAGAATGTTATTGTAACATCACCAGCCAAAGATGTTGATGCTACATTAGTATATGGTGTAAATGAAGCCAGTTATAAAGTTCAAGAGAACAATGTTATTTCTGCTTCATCTTGTACCACTACTTGCTTGACACCAATATTAAAAGTATTGTTAAAGAACTTTGGTATCAAACAAGGTACAATGACTACAGTCCATTCTTTTACTATGGGCCAGGCATTACTTGATTCGTCACATCCAGATTTACGAAGAGCAAGAGCTGCAACCATGTCTATTATTCCAACAACGACAGGTGCGGCAAAGAATGTTGGTATTATTATTCCAGAGTTGGAAGGAAAGATAGATGGACTTGCAATTCGTGTACCAGTACCAAATGTATCTTTATTAGATTTATCCGTTGAGTTGGAACAAGATACTACTATGGAAGATGTTATTGATGTGTTTGAAAAAGAAAAGAAAATGCATGGTATATTATGTGTTTCATATGAACCATTGGTATCTATAGATTTTATTGGTGATTCCTGTTCTGCTATCGTTGATATTCTCTCCTCTATGATGATTAATAAACGACTATTAAAATTGATTGCTTTTTATGATAATGAATATGGCTACTGTTGCCGAGTGCTGGATTTGCTCCAATACATTGCCAAGAAAATACCCCAACCAACCCCAAGTAAATAAGGGGTTTATAACTCCTTTGTTTACAATGGGTTACATGATAGTAGTGCAACCCCTTATAAAACAACAACTTACAGACCATATTGTTCCTTGTGTTTCAGCCCCTGTTTTGCTATAATAGTAGTATATTAAGTGAGAAAAGGAGCAAGTATGAAATGGATTCTTTATGTAGTATTAACTGTTTTCCTAGATAATGGGGAACCAGCTCATCACGAATTTAAAATATCTTTTGATAAAGTTAAAAAGTGTAATGAGTTTAAAAAAGTAGTTGATGTTGGTGTTTCATTTTTTCGTCTTGCTAATGGTGGTGAGATAAATTATTCTGGAAATTGTAAAAAAGTGATTGTTTCTAAAAATATAAAAGGAGGTTTGTTATGAGTGTTTGGGATGAAGAATGGGAAGATTATGAATTGGATAAATATGAGTTTGAACAATGGTTGGATTCTATAGAAGGTGAAGGAACTGATAAAGAAAAGTATGATAAAGAAATGGCTAAACAAGAAGTTGAGTATCCTGAAGTTATGGTGCAATCACCAAAATACACAATGACATATAGTAATAATTGAGGTTTGAATGAAAAATTGGTTGATAGATGATTGGAAAAATAATCGGTTTCGTTTGTTTTGCGAAACGATTGGTTCGTTATGTTTTATTAGTATCTATGTTTTAATGGCATGGTATGGTGATGCGGTTTCAATTCTTACAATATTTATTGTACAGATATTTGGCTCATCATTACATATCATTAATGCTTATATGAGAAATAGTGCTAATCTAATTATATTAAATGTAGTGGTGATAACAATAGCAATTTTTGGAATTGGGAGGATGTTTTTATAATGAGTAAACAACTATATGATATTATGAAATGTGCTGATGGTGCAACACGAGCATGTAAATTGGTTGATGGTGCATTGGTTGACCCTTCACTTGAGATTGTGGCTGAACAAGAAAAAGAAGAAGCTAAAGAAAAATCTCGGCCAAAAATCAGTATCCAAGATCGTTTACAGGGTAAAGTGGAAGATTACATTTCCGCAGTAGAGGGACAGGTGGATGAATTTATTGATAGTGATTATAAGATGAAGTATGATGTATATAATCATATGCTAGAGATTGGATGTAAAGCTGCACACGCACGAAAGATGAGGCCGTTCTATGTTGATTGTTATAATGAGCTTGTTGATGTATATAATAAAGATGATGAATATGTATTAGAAGCATGGAGTCACCTGAAACCAAAGTATCATAAAAAGATGATGGACTTCTATGGTATAATCGTTGATGACTTAGATCGTATTATTAAGAACTCTACAGCACAACGCAAACCACGCAAGAAGAAAACATTATCTGCTACAAGACTTGTTAAGGCTTTAAAGTATCAACAAGAATTTACTGGACTTAAATTGGTTAGTGTTAATCCAGAGAAAATTATTGGGGCTAATGAGTTATGGGTTTACAATACCAGATATAAAACATTTGGTGTATACCATGCTGTCAATACAATAAGAGGACTATCTGTTAAGGGTTGCACTATACAACATTTTGATGAAGATACATCAGTCCAGAAAACTGCTAGGAAACCAAAAGACATATTGAGTGTCTTAACTAAACGCTCTTTGAAAAAGCAGTTGAATAATATGAAAACTAAAGAGCAAACTATGACGGGTCGTATTAATGCCCAAACTATACTATTAGGAGTATTCTAAAATGTGGAATAAACTTAAAACATTAATGTTGATAGTTTTAATTTATCTTATGGGTGTATTGATTTTTGTGGATACTGATGGAAAAACTAATTCAGAAATTGTGAAACAAGAATGGAATCGAGTAGCCGAAACAATTAGTGAAGGGTTTGGTGGTGCAATTAATATTGTTGAAGATGATGTTATTCCATTTGTGGATAAACAGATGGAAAAATTGGAAGGTGGAGATCGTTCATTGTTTGGTATAGTTGTTGATAAAACGAAAGAACCATTTTCTGAAGGACTGATGACCGGCAAGATTGAAGAAGATACATTTTTTGTAGAGGAGGAAAAGTGAGCAATAAAGATTTAGTCACAGAAGATTCTGCACAAAAGATGGCTCGTGGTATTGTTAGAAAATTAACAAAAACAAAAGGAGTAGTTATATCTAAAGAAGATACATACAAGTTTAAAACAAGTGCAGTATGTGGTAAGATTGAAAATGATATGCTGGTTGATGTTTTACTAACACCAGACAATTTTGTAACTAGAGTGGAAGGAGTATATTAATGAAAAGAGATACATTGATTAAGAATTTACAAATGAAAGCTATGAGGATTACATTTACGAAAGTAAATGGTGATGAACGAGTAATGGATTGTTCGTTACAAGAACATATTATTCCTCCAACAAATCCAGACAATCGCAAAGAGAACGAAGAAGTCTTACCTGTATTTGATATAAATAAAGGTGAGTGGCGTTCATTTCGCATGGATTCTATTACTAATATAGAAGTATTGGAATATCAAGATAATGGGGTAAT
>Ga0257122_1000978_pt1 | contig 21920 bp, 22 predicted proteins | sample SI106_120metaG_FD_190146 | JGI IMG/M metagenome (GOLD analysis project Ga0257122, IMG submission 190146) | Marine microbial communities from Saanich Inlet, British Columbia, Canada - SI106_120 | ecosystem: Environmental > Aquatic > Marine > Inlet | place: Canada: British Columbia | collected... | reverse complement strand
AGGGCTCCACATTGGACCACCGCGCATAGCCGGGTACTCGCACAAAAACCGGGTGAGGACGACGGGCGTAAAAAGTCTGAAAGCGTTCACGCCAATCGGCGCTCTTGACCATCCAGGTAAAAGATGGGCTGTTTCCAATCCCGCCCATGCGATTGTAATCCCCGATGACGTGGCAGCGAGAGCAATACTGCCGAGCGAGTTCAAAACCGCGTTCGATTTGAGAATCGGCAAAAACTGTGAATGGCATGCAAAAGATCAAAATGATTGCCCAAGTCCCATGGCGATCAAAAAAGCCGCAAGAATCCGAAGAATTCAGGTTTTTACTCAATATCGACAAACTGAATCCAATTATTCGTGTCATCAACTTGGCCGTGTTGGATCGCAAGCAGTGACTGAAAAAGTCGTTGGGAAAGGCTATTAGCCGAGGGCGGACAGGCGCGGATATCAAAATCTTGATATTGGATCGAATCCACGGGCACAACCACTGCTGCCGTGCCCGCTCCGAATATCTCGAGCAAATTTTCCGACTCGGCCGCTTTACGAAGCTCCGCCATAGAAATTCGCCGGGCAGTGGCTTTTATCCCCCATTGTTTCAACAACGATAGCACGCTGTCGCGAGTGACCCCAGGGAGAATCGTTCCTGAAAGCTCGGGAGTGATCACCTCGTCGCCAATGCGAAAAAATATATTCATCTGCCCTGCTTCCTCTGCATACGCGTGCTCATCGCCGTCTAACCAGAGTATCTGGTCGAAACCTTCTGAAGCCGCTTCAAACATTGGTTTTAGGGTCGCGCCATAATTCCCGGCAGTCTTCGCAGCGCCGGTTCCGCCCGAGGCTGCTCGTGTATACCGATCCTCCGCCTTTACTCTCAACGGTCGACCATACTGCGCGAAGTACTGGCCGACCGGGGCGGCAACGATCACCAAGGTGTATCGATTGGCGGGGCGAACAGCGAGATGTCCTTCTGTTGCAAAGATCATTGGCCGGATATAAAGCGCCTCACCGAACTGTGCCGGGATCCATTTGGCTTCTACCGCAACGAGTGATCTGATCCAGTCTACTAACTGAGCCGGGTCGGGAGCGGGAATACACAGCCGATTACACGAGGCAGCCAAGCGCTGTGCGTTTCTATCAGGGCGAAACAACCTTATCCGATTGTCGCCAGTTCCCCGATAAGCTTTAAGCCCCTCGAAAACGCTTTGCCCGTAGTGGAGTCCAAGTGCAGCCGGATCCACTTTAAGCGGCTTGCGTGGCACAATCCGGGGAGATTTCCACTCGCCGTCAGCCCAGTCACATAAAAGCATGTGGTCCGAGAAGGCGTCGCCGAAGCCCAGACTGTCAAAATCTGTTTCGGCGTAAGCGCTTTGTTCGATGAGGGTTACTGGAATGTTACTTGTTTTGGCCATAGGTCAAATACGCCTTACCGGCTGATGTGCTTGCGAATAAGTTCGATTAGTTCCCTAATTTGGTCAGCTGTGAGTTTAGTTGCAGCCGAAAAAATAATTTTGCCATCTCCTGACACCCCGAGCACATGGTAACCCTGATCCACAAGTCCCCACTGAGAGACAAAAGCACGATTCTTATCCCGTACATAGACCGTATTCGGGTATTTCTCCTGCTTTGCCTTGAGGATCAGGTCGATAGCAAAATCGGGCTTCCAGGATGCTGCCATATTGATGGCACCAATGGTAGCAAAGTATCGTGGGTCAAATTCCTCGTCCGCGAGCGCTTCTTCAACATGGCTGTTGACTTTGACCTTGTCAGGGTCGACATACATTAGAACATGTACCTTGCCTGTCAGTTCTGCGCTTGACCAAGCGCTCCCGTCGACTCGCCCTCCTGCTTTTCCTTCCAAAACTAAAAACGGGGGGGCCTCACCGATTTTGAGATCCGCCAGCAAAGCCGGTGACGATAGAACTAAGATAAACAAAAGTATGTGTTTCATATAGACTGCCTTATGGCTTTCGATTTTTGAATTTTGAATTCTGTCCGGCGACTAACCAACTGACATTTCCCATTCAAGCCTCATATTAAACCGGGAATGGTCGTTTTAAAAAGTGCTGCTTTGATTGCGCACCCCATTAAAGTTCTGTGCGAGTATTTCTGCGCATCAGGCCGCACTTGCGAATGCAAACTGGATTGCATCCTTCTTCCCAGGCCTGTGGATAGATACGACGGTAGGGCTCCTCCAGAAGAATCTCCTGCAATAGTCGTCGGTTAATATTGTGCTCTTCGTGGCTGAGCTTTGCCCTTGAGTACATATGTTTTTCGTCATCGGAACCTTCGACCCAGCAGCATGCCGATACGCTACCATCGGCGACAATGTACGGCCGATTCTCATTAGCCGATTTACAACTGATTGGCTGCGTGGCTTGGGAATCGACTGCTTTCGTCACCTGCTGTGGAGCATTTTTTCCGGACGCAAGACTAACAATATCGCCACTAGAGGGTTCCAAGTGGCGAATTGACCCATCTGGCATCTGGTACACGAAAGATTTGCTGGGCCCAAAACGGATTGTGTCGATTACCTGAAAGCTTCTGAAACCCATCTTACGACTAAGTGACAAGGCCTCCGCGAGCTGGTGTTGATTGTGTTTAAAAGGAATAAAGTGCCATTCACCATTGGCTCCGGTATCAAGGAAAGCCCGCGCATTAGCCATAATCTTTGAGAAACGGGTATTAATTCGGTAAAGATGATTCGTATCAGCTAAGCCGTCAATGTGGAATTCTACAAAAGATGAATTAGAACTGAATATATCCCCGAGTTTTCCCCACCAATCTTCACTTCGAAGCCCGCCGTTTGACGAGAGAATGAGCTTTATGCCGTTGTCAATAAAATACTGACAGATTTCAAGACATTCTCGTGCCGCTGGAGGGTCCCCCAACCCGCCGCAAAGATCAATGGTGTCGACACGCCGGCAGAAGTCCGGGGGGAAATTTCGCCTAATCACGTCCAGACTCAACTCGATGTTTCGGACTTTCCCAAAGTTTGGTCGACAACGGTCCATTTCAACGGTTCGTCCGCACATCGGGCACCCCGCATTACACTTATCAGTCAACTCCAGATGGAAATTCAACGTTCGAGAAAGGCTGAATAGTCCGGGGTCTAAATCCTTTTCAGGTGCAATCGGCATATCTGGTATCTCAGTGTTTTCCAATGTTGGATTTGCGATACATGTAGTAGCGGCCAGCAGCGACGCCAACTGGGAGTTGAATCGCGATCCAGTCACTACAGTTGAACAGTTGGTCAGAAAGAACTATGGCGTCCTCGGCCAATAATGCCGAAATTGCTGGCCCAATCTGGGCTGCCAGAGCCTTATCGACGACAAGATTCCCGCTGCCAATGTCGCAATGCGCTAACGCAGCCGGCTGGCCAATTCGAGAGGAGGCCTTTTCTAGCGTTTCCTTGAAGTTCCCTTGAATCAAAAATTCGACTGCTGGAGTGCAATCGGGATGCGCGGCGGGCCTGCGTTCAAATACGTAGATATCGCGATTCGGGGTTATCTCTCGAAGGTGATCGTAGGTGCGGCCATTTCCCAGGCCCAGTTCGAGAAACGGCCCTGGGAGCTCTTCTACGTAGGCGACCGCGGCATTCAGACAAAGGCGCTGGGCCTGTAACCGTCGAATCGCACTATCTAGTCGGCTCACGTTTGCGACTGCTTTAACTGTATAGAACAAGCAGTCGCTGAGCGGAGGGTCGGATTTGGCATTCTCAGCTCAGCGAAGAGGGGCAATAAATTTCGAATCCAAAATTGGTCGGGGCGAGAGGATTTGAACCTCCGACCGCCGCACCCCCAGTGCGGTGCGCTACCAGGCTGCGCTACGCCCCGATATTTTGCGACGAATTCTAAAGCACTAAGGTCCCAGAAGTGCGGAGATTTCTTGCAATTCATCGACAAGTTGAGCCGCCACCTCATCGCCGCTCGCGTCAACGCGTTTCGGTTCGCTCCCTTTTAATTGGTTGCAGGCGCCGCTGATGGTGTACCCCTCTATATAAAGTAGTTTCCTAATAGTCCGAATGAGTTCAACTTCGTGGCGCTGATAATAACGTCGATTTCCACGTCGCTTGACCGGCTGCAGCTGAGGGAATTCTTGCTCCCAGTAACGAAGCACGTGGGGTTTGACGGAACACAACTGTCCAACCTCCCCAATGGTGAAATATCTTTTTCCCGGAATCGGAGGAAGCTCGTCCGAGCTGGGGTCTAGCATTGTCACGACGTATGGCCCCTACCGATGCTCGCACTGATCGTGGTTGTATTGTCGCTAATCTGCTCCCTTACCTTTTGGCTCGCACGATAGGTCACCACCCGCCGTGCTGATACTGGCACCTCTTCCCCTGTTTTTGGGTTTCGGCCAGGCCTGCTGTTTTTCTCGCGAATGGTAAACCCGCCAAAGCCTGACAACTTAACACTCTCTCCAATTTCGAGCGCTTGGCGAATCTGCTCAAAAAACAGATCTACAAATTCTTTCGCTTCTCGCTTATTTAACCCGAGTTGGTCAAAAAGCGTGTTCGCGAGAGTTGCTTTAGTAATAGTGTGTGTCGCCATTGTATTTAAATTCCAGCCTACCCTGCCCTCAGTTCTCCGCCGAGGTCGCTCGTTATCGCGGCGATAATGCGCCCGGTAATGTTGTCCGCCTCCTCATCTGTAAGACTGCGGGAATTGGATTGCAACGTCAAGCGGTAAGTGACAGATTTCTTCCCTTCTTTGATACCTTTGCCACGATAGATATCTACAAGGTCAAGGGTCACCAGCAATTCGCCAGCCGACTTGCGAATGCACGACCGGATTTTTGCCGCAGCGATATCGTTGGAAAAAACAAAAGATAAGTCACGACCGATCACCGGAAATCTTGAGGCTGGCGAAAATTGTGGAATCTTGGCCTTATTTATTAGGTCCCAATCTAATTCGAAAGCAAAAATCGGAGATTCTAGTTCAACGAACTCCTGCAACTTTGGCGAAATTCGCCCGATCCAGCCGCAGGATTGCCCTTCGACCCATATTTGTGCGCACTGCCCTGGATGATAAGCCGGGTTCGAGTTTTGCTCAAAAGTGGTGCGCCTTTTCGGGTCTGCTAGCCTGAGAAGTGCCTCGACATCCCCCTTAACGTCGAAGAAATCGATCGGTCTGTCCGGCCTATCCCAGGATCGATCCAGTGCCATGCCCATAGATACCCCGGCAATTCTCTCAATCTCGGTACGGCCCCGCCCTTTCTTTAGGTAAACATGCCCAGTTTCGAAAAAGCTGACGTCCCTGATTTGCCGCCTCGCATTATTGGAAAGCGCCTCAAGCAATCCTGGTAAAAGTGACAGACGCATCTGCCCCAGGTGTGACGCAATTGGGTTACGCAGATCGATCGCCGGCATACCAGGCGCAACCAGCGCCTGCAGAGCAGGGTTAACAAAGCTATAGGTGATAGCTTCATAATATCGCCTATCGACCAACAAGTCCCTGGCCCGATCAGCGTTCAGAACCCTTTCAGCGGCGAGCCCACGGCCAACCTGAACTCGCGGCGTGCGTGGTTTAAATTTATCGTAGCCAACGATACGCGCTACTTCCTCAACGAGATCATGCTCGCCGGAAAGATCAAAACGATAACTAGGTGGGATAACGGTCCACCCACCCGATTCAACTTTGGGACTCATTCCTAGCGAGTTGAAAACAGCTCGAACCTGACGCCCGGGAATCTTCTCGCCTAGTAAGCGCTCAAGTCGGGATTTGCGCAAGGTTAAGGGCCTGCGAGGCGGGAGTTGGCGCTTGATAGTGCGGCCGAAGATCGGTCCACAGGCTCCACCACAGGCGTCCACTATCAGCTCGCTCGCTCGCTGAATTGCCACTGCGGGTAATTCGAAGTCCACACCTCGTTCAAACCGATGGGAGGCATCCGTTGCCATGTTGTAACTTCTGACGGTTCGGGCAATCGCAGTTGGCGCGAAAAATGCGGCCTCAAGCATTACGGTCCGAGTCGTGTGTGTAATCATCGTGGCCATACCGCCTTTCACGCCGGCAAGCGCGATCGGTCCACGATCGTCCGCGATAACCAGGTCTTCTGGTTTCAGGCGAATAGCCACACCATCGAGAAGTTTGAGCCTCTCGCCTTTGATCGGTGCACGTACGGTAATTCGGCCCTGAAGGCGCTCGGCATCGAATGCGTGCATTGGCTGACCGAGTTCAAGCATGACGTAGTTGCTGATATCCACTAGTACATCGATGCTGCGGATTCCGCACCGTCGAAGTCGCTCCCGGATCCAATCCGGCGAACGCGAGGTAGTATCTAGCCCTTCAATGATACGACCCATGTAGCGGGGACACTCAGCCGGGCAAGCTAACTCAACTTCGCGCCTAAGTTTGCTGCGCGCCCGAACCCGTGCAAGCGACGGGATCTTTAGGCGCCCGTTTGCAACCACGGCTGCTTCGCGGGCGATCCCGAGCAGACTGAGGCAATCGCCCCGATTAGGCGTTAGGTCGACTTCAAGCAATTGATCACCCAGGTCGAGATGAGCGTTCAAGCTTGTACCGGGTACCAGCGAGGGGTCGAGGTCGAGCAATCCGGACACCGAATCGTCAATGCCCAACTCAGCGCCCGAACAAAGCATGCCTGTAGAGACTTTGTTGCGAATGGTGGTCGGTCGGATAACTGAGCCGTCTGGCAGGATGGCGCCGGGCATAGCTAGAGGAGCGACCATCCCGGCACGGGCATTGGCAGCCCCGCAGACCACCTGGATCACAGACCCGGAACCGCTGTCGACCTCGCACAGCGATAAACTGGCAGCATCAGGATGCGGTCTCAAATGAGTGATCCGCGCAGCAATCACCTCCTCTGACACTCGTGGCACCAAAGCCAACGCACCGGCTTCTAGCCCTGCCGCTGTGAGTCGATCTGCCAGAGTCACAAAATCCAGGTCGAAATCGACCCACTCACGCAGCCAGTTCTCACTAATGATCAATTCCCGGTCCTCATTCAGGAAAATTGGCTCAAAAACGCCACTTCATTTTCGAAAAATAGGCGCAGATCATCTACACCGTAACGCAGCATCGCTAGGCGCTCGATTCCTAGCCCAAAGGCATAACCCGTGAACTGCTCATTATCTATTCCAACCTGGTGGAACACCTGCGGGTGCACCATGCCACAACCCAGAATCTCGAGCCATCCAGTTTGTTGGCAAACCCGGCAGCCGCGCCCGTCACAGAATACACAACCCATATCGACCTCGGCTGAGGGCTCGGTAAACGGAAAAAACGATGGCCTGAATCGAACCGGGAGTTGCTGCTCAAAGAACTCTTGAAGAAAGAAGGTGAGCACGCCCTTAAGGTCGGCGAAAGAAATATCGGTGTCAACCGCTAGCCCCTCGACTTGATGAAACATCGGTGTGTGAGTTACATCCGAATCGCACCGATACACCCTCCCCGGCGCTATGATCTGAAGTGGCGGCTGATGGCACTCAAGATAGCGTATCTGGACTGGCGAGGTATGAGTTCGAAGCACCACGCCAGGCGATATATAAAAAGTGTCATGCATCGCCCGGGCGGGATGATCCTTGGGAATGTTTAACGCCTCAAAGTTGTGGAAATCATCCTCGATCTCCGGACCATGAGTCACATCAAAGCCTGCGCGCTGGAAGATCCGTTCTATTCGCCTCACGGTTCGGGTAATTGGGTGAACCCCTCCTAAAAAGCCGCGCCTACCCGGCAACGTCACATCAATGCGATCTTTCTGGGCGTCCGAAAGTTGTTTGCGTGCCGCCAGTGCCTCCCCTTTTTTGGCCAGGGCGCCACTAATTTGATCCCGAGAGCGATTTACCGCTTGACCGAAGGCCTTTCGGTCGCCCAGAGGCAAGCTGCCTATTGATTTTAGTTGGGCGGTTACCGAACCGTGACGGCCTAAGAATTCAACTCGTGTTTTTTCGAGTTGACGCGAATCCGCAGCCTGGTCAATGGCTGACAACGCCTGGCCCAATAACGAATCCAGCGTTGCGTGTACTTTCCCGGTCATCGCGGTTTCAGCGCCTCCAAACAAAAAGGGGAAAGGTTCTGGCAACCTTTCCCCGGGGTGCGACCGCTGGACACAGGGCCGCTGTTGTTACGGGTTTCAGGCCGCTAGCGCGGATTTTGCCTTTTCAGCGAGCACTGCAAATGCGTCATGGTCGTTCACGGCCATGTCAGCAAGTATTTTACGATCAATGAGGATGCTGGCCTTACCTAAACCATCAATAAGGCGACTGTAGCTGAGGTCATGAGTCCTGGCTGCTGCGTTGATACGAACGATCCACAGCATCCGGAACTGTCTTTTGCGTTGACGCCGATCTCGGTAGGCGTACTGATCAGCCTTCATTACCGCCTGGTTAGCTACCCGAAATACGTTTTTTCGGGCGCCACGGTAGCCTTTCGCACGGGAGAGGACCTTGGAGTGCCGGGCGCGGGCCGTAACACCTCTTTTTACTCTGGGCATGATGCTTTCTCTAGGTAATTTTGGCTTGAATCATTAACTGTAGGGCAACAAACGGCGAACTGCAGCCTGGTCAGCCGAATCGACCAGCAGGCTTTCCCGCAACTGACGTTTACGCTTAGTCGATTTCTTGGTCAGGATATGGTTCCGAAAGGCCTGTGAGCGCTTGAACTTGCCGCCCGCAGTCTTCGTAAATCGCTTGGCAGCTCCACGATTAGTTTTTAATTTTGGCATTGTCGATATTTCCGTAATCAGTTCTTTGCCGGCGCCAGCACCATTACCATCTGCCGACCTTCCATCTTTGGCATCTGTTCTACCACTCCGATATCCTGTAAGGCGCCCTCGACCCGATTCAGCATTTCCATCCCAAGCTCCTGGTGAGCCATTTCTCGACCGCGAAAACGCAGCGTGACCTTAACTTTGTTACCAGCTTCCAGAAATTTGGTTAGGTTGCGAACCTTAATATCGTAATCGCCGATATCGGTTCCGGGGCGAAATTTGATTTCCTTTACAGTGATCTGCTTTTGCTTCTTTTTGGATTCCTGTTTCTTTTTGGATTTCGAGTACAGGAACTTCCCATAGTCCATGAGTCGGCAGACTGGCGGCTCCGCATTTGGCGCTATTTCCACCAGATCCATCCCGCGCTCGACAGCGATGGCTCTAGCCTCGATGGCAGTATGGATCCCCAATTGTTCACCCGAGTCTCCAACTAGGCGAATCTGAGCGTCGACGATATCCTCGTTCATCCGCTGTTGTTTTGCTACTGCTATCGGCTTATCCTCCAGAAATATTAACGCCGTGCATCGGCTTCAAGGTGGAGGAGTCTTTCGGACAACTCATCTACCGGGATTGCTCCCAGATCCTCACCTTCACGCGTGCGCACGGCGATTTGTCCTTGCGCCATCTCCCGGTCACCCACAATCAGTAGATACGGAATCCGTCGCAAAGTCGATTGTCGAATTTTATAGCCTATTTTCTCGTTTCTCAAGTCACATTCGACTCTGATGCCCTGTTTTTTAAGAGATTTTTCTGTTTCCAACGAATAATCGCGTTGTCGATCAGTAATATTAAGAATAACAGCCTGTACCGGGGCCAGCCAAAAGGGCAGTTTGCCCTCGGTATCCTCGATCAGAATCCCAATAAAACGTTCCAAAGATCCCAGAATGGCCCGATGGATCATAACCGGTGTGTTTTTGGACCCGTCCGCCGTAACGTACTCGGCATCGAGTCGACCCGGCATCGAGAAATCTACCTGAATCGTCCCGCACTGCCATCGCCTCCCAATCGAATCACGTAAAACGAACTCGTGTTTGGGGCCGTAAAAGGCACCCTCTCCTGGCTGCACAGTGTACGCGATACCTTTTTCTTCGAGCGCCAATGCAAGCGCTTTCTCGGCGCGGTCCCACAACGCGTCCTCGCCTACTCGCTGCTCCGGGCGTGTCGACAGAGCTACTTCGATATCTTTAAAGCCAAAATCCCGATACATCCGATAGGTGAGTTCAATTAACGTCGAAACTTCTTCTTGTAACTGATCCTCAGTGCAAAATACATGGGCGTCGTCCTGCGTGAAACGCCGTGCACGCAGCAGACCGTGGAGCGTGCCAGAGGGTTCCTTGCGATGGACAATTCCAAACTCAGCGATCCGGATCGGGAGGTCGCGGTAGCTGCGTAAGCCCTGATTAAAAAGCTGGACGTGCCCGGGGCAGTTCATCGGCTTAATCGCGTAGTCACGATCATCCACCTGGGTGGTGAACATATTGTCCCGAAACTTATCCCAGTGCCCGGAGCGCTCCCACAGACTTCTATCGAGCATCTGCGGTGTGTGCACTTCCTGATACCCATACTCGTCAAGCAACTCTCTTACATAACGTTCAACCACTGTGTACAGCGTCCAACCGTCCCGGTGCCAAAAGACCATTCCTGGGGCTTCTTCTTGAAAATGAAACAAATCAAGTTCTTTACCAATCCGTCGGTGGTCGCGTTTTTCGGCTTCTTCAATACGGTGTAGATAATCCTGCAGAGATTTTTTATCCGCCCAGGCCGTCCCGTATATACGCTGCAGCATCACATTGCTTGAGTCGCCTCGCCAGTAAGCGCCAGCGAGTTTGGTCAGCTTGAATGCTTTAAGGTGACTGGTATCAGGGACATGGGGTCCGCGACACAAATCTACGAAATCCGCCTGCTGATAGAGCGAAAGCTCTTCTTGCGCGGGGATTTCTTCGATAATTTTCGCCTTATATTCTTCGCCAAGATTACGAAAAAACGAAATCGCATCATCTCGGGCCATCGTTTTTCGTTCGATGACCGTCCCTTTTTTTGCGAGCTCTGCCATTCGCTGTTCGATACTTTCAAGGTCGCTCTCAGAAAAGCCTGGCGCGTAGGCAAAATCGTAATAAAAGCCGTCTTCAATGACCGGGCCTATAGTTACCTGGGCGTCGGGGAAAAGCTCTTTCACGGCCTGCGCAAGCAGGTGGGCGCAGGAGTGGCGAATAATCTCAAGGCCTTCGATGTCCTTTCCAGTAATGATGCGAACAATCGCATCTTGGTCGATTTCAAAAGATGAATCGACCAGTTTGCCGTCAACTTCTCCGCCAAGGGTCGCCTTTGCAAGACCCGGACCGATATCCGCGGCAATCTGGGCGACGCTGATTGGCGCCGAATATTCGCGTGTGCTGTTGTCTGGTAATGTGACCTTCATTGTCGCGATAGCTTTTGTGTTCAGGTTGTAATTCGGGAAAGTAGAATCGTAATCCGAAAAAAGGTTGCCGGCACGGGGCCGGCATTACCAGACGAGGTCGTCGTGGCTGAAATGGTAGGCGCGAGTGGGATCGAACCACCGACCACCACCATGTCAAGGTGGTAATGGTTCGATTCTACTCTATTTTTCTCGGGCATATTGAAACTGTCCCCTAAAAGTGTCCCCCGCATTGCGCGGGGGTTTTTATTTCAACTCCTCCCACTCTTTCCTAAACCTCTCTAACTTCCCGGTACTGCCTTCAGCCGTGGACCCGGTCTTCACAGTTGGTAGTCCGAGGACGAAACAGGTCAGTCGTACCGTTTTACCCTGGCTGGTGAAGACGAAACAGATATAGATCAGGGCAGGATCAGTTGGGCAACCCCGATTGGAAAAAACCTAAGGGGTCGGGTGATCGGCGATGAAATTATCTGGTCAAAAGGAAATCAACAGATCCAACTGGAACTGGTCGATATTCTCTCTTAGTGCAGCCTATCGACCATAGGTTTGCTTAGCGAGGCGAATCAGCGACTCTTCTTTACCACCGCGAGCAATCTAAGCTGTCTCGCTTCAGGCCAACTCATAAAGCGATTGACCTTAGTGTAAAACTGATTGATGGACATCCCAAATGCTTTCTTAAACGCCTTCTTCCAACCGAGATATGGAATCTGTGGGTAGTATTGTTTAATCAGCTTGTCCTCGCCAACTAAAGATTCCAGATACAACATGGCCCATGCGGCCGTATCATAGTAAAGACGGCCACCACAGCCATCACAGATCTTATTGACCCGAGCCTGCCCCTGTCGGGTCGCAACATCTTTGAGCGTTAAGCCGTGGGTCTTTTTAATCCACCGGGCCGATACAAGGTTCTCTTTCATTTTAGAGATGAAACTCGGATAGTTTGTTTCCTGATACATGATGCGTAGCGCTAAATACTCTGCCACGCCTTCCTCCAGCCACACCGGGCCGGGCGAATAATCCTCAACACGCCCTGCGTTTTCGGCAGCAATATCATTTCCCCAGATGGTGTAATTATTCTGGTAGGTGTGGATGTACTCATGAAGGGTGACCTTCGTCAGATCTGCTCCCCGCCTGGAATATACGTTTGCCCCGGCATAGTAAAAGCTCTGGTAACGAATCCCGTTAAATTCAGCCGCAGGGTTGTGGGCTGCTCCACAACAATCAAATTTTCTAAAGGTTTTAGTCCAATCAGAAATACACCTCGATAGGTCGTCGCGTAGATCATAGGCTTTCAGACTACGACAATAAGCTGTTGCAAGCTGTCGGGATTGAGGATCTGGATCGTATCCTTTGGGGCCGCTTTCATCTTTGTTATTGCCAACGAGGAATAAGTGCAATGGCCCGGTATTCCCGAATATTTTCTGGCCTATCTTGAGTCCAGTCTTGACATCGCGTATCGTTTTTTTCTTAACTTTTTTCGTTGCATAGATAATGGGCCGAGCTTTCTTTTTGCCCGCCAAAATAAGGCATTTAGCAAGAGGTCGAAAATTCCCCGCAGGAGGTCGCCCTTTTGCTGCGTCCTTAAGTCTTTGAATTGTTGTTTTATATGAAGGGTTTGAAAAACATGCCGGGGCCGTATATTTCGGGACGCTGGCACCTAAGGGTCGCGTTTTTGGGGTATACGGGCCCGCGAACACTGCAGTACTCGCGCCGAGAAACGCGACAGCCAGCATGGTGCGAATGAAGATTAAGTTCATCGAATTTTCTATTATTAAAATAGGTTTAACCGAGTGGATCAATGGACGCTCTCCAAGACCTTTACAAGCGACAGGAAGGCGGCTGGGGTTGTGGACGGCACTTTACACAGTCTGAGACACACCTTCATCAGCAATCTGCTGAACGAGAAAAGTGTCCCCTTACCCGTAGTCATGGAGTTGGTGGGTCACACCAAGATAGAGACAACGATGGGGTACGTTAAAACGCTTGATTCACAGTTAAAACAAGCAGTAGAGGGTCTGGCGCTGTGAGGCAAAAAGTGTCCCCGCAAATGTCCCCTTTTTGTCCCCTAAACCATGCGTGACTATGCCTATTTATGCCGATACGGGAATTTAAGGAAAATCTTATCGGCCTTAAATCCCCGAGAAACTGGTAGGCGCGAGTGGGATCGAACCACCGACCACCACCATGTCAAGGTGGTGCTCTACCACTGAGCTACGCGCCTGCTGGCCGGATTCTAGCGTATTTTTAAGGCTCCTGTTATGTAATGCGCCACCTCGATAGCGAAGATCCACGCAAGATGGCAATAGAGACCTTCGACCTTGCCACTCAGATATTGGCGTCAATTCCTTGGAGGTTTGAAACCGTCGAAAACCAAAAAAACGATGAAGCGCTTTTGGCTGATGTTCAAAAAAGCGATTGTTATCGTTAAGCGGCTCTTCGATTATTCTGAAAGGTTGTCGGCCTCAAGCTTTCGCCCAAAATGCTGTTTGGCTCCAGGCGCTCTGATGCCTACGGGCAACCAAGGACTGGTGTGCGAAATTTATCAGCTAAGTCCAATACCCTTTTTCGCGGGGTCAGGGTTCACTCTATGGTGTCACCCGCACTAGAATAAGCCGCCAACCGGCCGGAGCCCACCGGCGTACGCTAACAACAGGAGACTCCTATGAGCGAATGTCCCGTATGTGCTGTCCAAATAACGTTCAGTAACGACACTGTCGTGGGTGAACTTCTTGAATGCCCCGACTGCGGCACCGAACTTGAGGTTACGGCGCTGGATCCACCCGCACTGGCTGAGGCACCTGAGACCGAAGAGGACTGGGGCGAGTGAGAATCGGGTTCCTGCACTCACTGATTAGAAAGGAAGAAAAGCTCCTGATTGGTGAATTTGAGGCGCGCGGGGTTGAATTGGTAATGATCGATGATCGCAAACTCACCTTCGATCTATTTTCAGGCCCAGATGTCGATCTGGTTTTCGAGCGTTGTATCAACCATTCGCGGGCCATGCACGGGCTTCGCCTGGTGGAGAGCACTGGTGTCCGGTGCATCAACACATCGGATGTCTCTCGAGTCTGTGGCGACAAAATCCTGACCTCGCTGGCTCTAAAAGAAGCCAATGTTCCCCAGCCACCTGTACGTATCGCTTTCACCGAGGCCTCTGCCCTTGAAGCCATTGAGCAGTTGGGTTACCCGGTGGTACTCAAACCAGTGGTGGGATCCTGGGGACGGTTGCTTTCAAAAATCAACGATCGCGAAACCGCGGAGTCCATTCTCGAACACAAGGCCATCCTCGGCAGTTACCATCATTCAATTTTCTACATCCAGCAATATGTGGAAAAGAAGGGGCGCGATATCCGAAGCTTCGTGATCGGAGAGGAGTGCGTGGCGGCGATCTATCGAACATCGCCTCACTGGATCACGAATACGGCCCGTGGGGCGGTTGCCACCGGATGTCCAGTTAGCGATGAGATTTCCTCGATTTCATTGGCTGCCGCTCGTGCCGTCGGTGGCGGCGTACTGGCCGTGGACCTTTTCGAAACAGACAGTGGCCTGCTGGTTAATGAAGTCAACTACACCATGGAGTTTCGCAACAGCATCGAGACCACTGGTGTGAATATTCCTGGCCTGGTAGTCGACTATGTTCTGGAGAAAGCCTGATGATCCGGGTCGGAATCGTCGGTGGCTCGGGATATACTGGCGGTGAACTGCTTCGATTGCTGTTGTTTCATCCGAACTGCCAGGTTGTCCAAGTCACGTCCGAACGCTTTGCAGGGAAGTCCGTCTCGAAAGCTCACCCGAATTTGCGCGGAACCACTGGACTCAAATTTTGCGCGCTTTCCCAGTTGAGCCCCTGTGACGTCCTGTTTTTGTGCCTGCCGCACGGACGTGCTATGGAAAGTATCGGCGACTTCCAGTCGCTCGCGCCACGTCTAGTCGATCTCAGCGCAGATTTCAGACTGCACAGTGCCGAGCGTTACCAGCATTGGTATGCGGGTGAGCACTCTCGCCCCGACCTGCTGGGCAGCTTCGTTTATGGCGTACCCGAGTTGCACCGCGACACCCTACGTTCGGCCGCGCTTGTCGCCTGCGCGGGCTGCAACGCGACAGCAAGCATCCTGGCCGTGCGACCGTTGACTCGCCGTGGATTAGTCGACTCCATCGTCATTGATGTCAAAGCCGGCTCAAGCGAGGGCGGCAATGTTTCGAGCAACGCCAGTCACCATCCGGAACGTAGCGGCGCCGTCCGATCGTATCGGCCGACGGGACATCGCCACGTCGGCGAGATTGAGCAATCGCTCGGAGATATCCCCATTCACTTTTCGGCGACTTCCATCGAGATGGTGCGGGGCATTCTTGCCACCTGTCATGTTTTTATGTCTGAATCGCTTGACGAGAAAGCCGTTTGGAAGATCTACCGTGAAGATTACGGCAACGAGCCGTTTGTCCGGATTGTTAAAGAGCGCAGCGGCATCCACCGCTATCCAGAGCCCAAACTGCTCGCGGGAACCAACTATTGCGATATTGGCTTCGAGCGCGACCCTGGCACCGATCGGCTCGTCGTTATCAGTGCGATTGATAACCTGATGAAAGGATCGGCGGGCCAGGCCGTGCAGTGTTTTAATATTATGCACGGCCTTAACGAAACATTGGGGCTGGAGTTTCCGGGCCTTCACCCGATTTAGAGACAACGATGTGTCGACTTCTATGGGTGCGTTCCGAGCGCCCCTTTCAGATCAGCTCACACCTTGAACGGTTCGCCGCCCTTGCACGCGAAAGCACCGAGTATCAAGGGCACGGCTGGGGCTGCGCTTGGCTAGACACTAACGGCTGGAAGGTTCATCGCGATATACGCCCGATCTGGGAAGATAACTTCACACAATTCCGAGGCACAACGTTGCTGTTGGCCCATGCCCGCAGCGCTTTTCGTGATGAGGGTATCAGGATTGAAAACAACATGCCGTTTGTTGACGGCAAAAGGGCATTTATTTTCAACGGCGAACTGCGCGGTGTGCGTATTCGTGAGACAGGCCGGATAGGTGCGGAGAAGATTTTCAATTTTATCAAACGATTCGATCATTATGGGCGGTTGCCATCGGTTCAAAAAGGTGTCGATGTTATCGAGAAACGTACGCGCTACCTGCGGGCCATGAACCTGATCATCGCCAGCCCCGATTCTTCCGAACTTGCAACCATTTACAACGAAAACCCAGCGTACTTTCAGATGCATTGTTGCCACCAGGCGAGTGAGTCGATCGTTTGCTCTGCCCCCTACCCGGGTGAAAGCGGCTGGCAACCAATCAGTAACCGAACCATTCAGTCACTCTGATTCACAGGCACGACCTATGTACATCATCAAAGTGGGAGGCGGATCTCAAATTAACCTGGCGGGGGTGGTCGCAGATCTCGCCGAGTTGCAGGAGCCCTACCTGGTAGTCCTGGGCGCCAACGCTGCCCGCGATGCCCTCGGTGTCAAATTGGGCATAGAAAAAACGGAACTGACCTCGGTTTCTGGCTACACCAGCGTCTATTCCGATGACGATGCCATTGATCTGATCATGATGGCCTATGCGGGCTTGCATAACCGACGCTTTGTGGAGTTGTGCCAGCGTCATAATATTAATGCAGTTGGCCTGAGCGGCCTTGACGGGCGCCTGATTCAAGGTGAACGCAATCGCGGAATTCGCGTGCGAGAAGGTGGAAAAACTCTGATAAAGCGCGATCTATCGGGTAAACCCCGATCGGTAAACGGCGCGTTACTTGAAATGTTGATAACACAAGGGTACCGGCCGGTGCTCAGCATCCCGATCATTGACGAACAAGGCTATGCGATCAACTCTGAAAACGACGATATTGTGAGCATCCTTCAAGAGACGCTGCAAGCGGATCGAATCGTGCAACTGATCGAAGCCCCTGGATTTCTCGACGATCCGGATGATCCGGACAGCGTGGTCGACCTCATTAGCGCGAACGAGCTTAAAGACCGCGAGGAACAGGTCAAGGGCCGCATGAAACGCAAAATGCTGGCCCTGCGCCGGCTTTTTAATGGAGGTGCAAAAGAAGTGATTATTGCTGATGGACGTACTGAGCACCCGGTTCGGGACGCGCTTGCAGGCAAAGGGACGATCATCCAATGACGGGGCTCCACCTTGAAGACGACTATGCGCTGGAGGTTTATCCACGACGTGCGATCAATATTGTGCGCGGGCAAGGCGCCAGTCTTTGGGATGATGAGGGAAACGAGTATCTGGACTGCGCCGCCGGCGTTGGCGTGGCTAATGTGGGCCACGCCAACGTAGCTGTTGCTAAAGCACTCGCCCGTCAGGCTGAAACTCTGATAACTTGTCCTGGCATCCTTTATAACGATCAACGTGGGCAATTAATGCAAAAGTTGGTCGAGCTTTCACCATCCGGCCTCAACCGTGTGTTTCTGTGCAATTCGGGCACTGAAAGCGTCGAGGCTGCGATCAAATTTGCCTGCAAAACGAGTGGACGTAGCGGCCTGGTCGCCGCGATGCGAGGCTTTCATGGTCGAACCCTCGGTGCATTGAGCGCCACGTTCAAGTATCGAGATGCATTCGAGCCTCTGTTGCCAGATTGCGCTTTCGTACCTCTTAATAATATCGATAAGCTTAAAACAGTAGTCAATGAGACCACGGCAGCAGTAATACTGGAAGTTGTCCAAGGCGAGGGTGGCGTGCGACCCGCACAGGCGGACTATTTGGCAGCAGCCAGGCGTTTTTGCGATGAGCAAGGCGCTCTGTTGATCATTGATGAAGTTCAAACCGGGTTTTGCCGAACCGGCACTCTTTTTGCCTGTGAGCGATTCGACCTTGTGCCTGACATGTTGTGCCTGGCTAAAGGTATTGCCGGCGGAATGCCTATGGGTGCCGTGCTGTGCACTGACCGGGTTCAGGCAGGCATCGGCGTGCACGGATCTACGTTTGGGGGTAACCCGCTAGCCTGCGCAGCCGCGCTAGCGGCTATCGACTTCATGCTGGACCACGACTTGGCTGCGAGTGCCAGAGACAAAGGGGAGTATTTCCTTGATCGTTTTTCGGCCAAGTTACCTGCCCGGGTTCGGGAGGTGCGTCAGGTCGGACTAATGATCGGAATCGAACTGAAAGAAAAAGCCACCCCTTACCTGCAGGCCCTCCTCCAGCGCCGGGTCTTTGCCTTACCCGCCGGTCCCACAGTGATTCGACTGCTTCCACCGCTCGTTATCACTTCGGATCAACTGGATACGGTGGTTGACGCCCTGCATGCCGTGCTATCAGATTGAGTTCCTGGATAGGGTTATAGGCTGTCCGATTTCCTGACAGTGGGCCCGATTCAGTGCCGTCGCGATAACGGTAGTGTCGTGATTGGATTGAAGCCTTAAGGCGATGTTTGGAACCAACAGCTCAAGCCGCCTCGATTCGCGGTCCCAACTGTTGGCGCTTAAGAAGGGTTAGTTCATCGCGAGTCTGCGCAGCCAGTTCGAACTCAAGATCCCGCGCATAGGTGTACATCTGTTTTTCCAACTGGTCGATCCGTTTGCCCAATTCCCCAGGGGGCATCGAAGAGATGCCGGATAGGTTTGCCAGATTTTGGCTCTTGCGGCCTTTTTTGTGCTTACCAGGCGAAACAGAAACCCCGCCGACCCCTTCGATAATCGCCTTAACCTCCTTACGAATAGATTGAGGCTCGATGCCGTGACGCTGGTTATAAGCCTCTTGCTTTTCGCGCCGCCGATCAGTTTCATCGATGGCTTTTTGCATAGATTTTGTGACCACGTCTCCGTAGAGAATAGCTTTACCATTAATATGTCGAGCGGCTCGACCAATTGTTTGAATCAATGACCGCGCCGAGCGCAAAAAGCCTTCTTTGTCAGCATCGAGAATCGCGACCAGCGATACCTCCGGTAGATCGAGCCCTTCGCGCAATAAGTTGATACCGACCAACACATCGAAAACCCCTCGTCGCAGATCTGAAAGAATCTCGACTCGCTCAACTGTATCGATATCGGAATGCAGGTATCGCACTCTGATGCCATGATCATTGAGGTAATCACACAGATCCTCCGACATACGTTTGGTCAGGGTTGTCACTAGCACCCGCTCCGAAACTGATGCCCTTTCCCGAATCTCCGACATGAGGTCATCTACCTGGCTGACTACCGGCCTGACTTCAATAATCGGGTCAACCAACCCCGTTGGCCGGACAACCTGTTCGACCACCGCGGAGCTGCGGGTGTGCTCGTAGTCCGCTGGCGTGGCCGACACAAATACGGTGCGAGGCATCAACCCTTCGAATTCATCAAACCGTAATGGCCGATTGTCCATCGCTGAGGGTAGACGAAAACCGTATTCCACCAGGTTCTCCTTTCGCGAACGGTCTCCTTTAAACATTGCTCCCAATTGGGGGATAGTTACGTGGCTCTCGTCGATAATCAGTAGCGAATCCGCGGGAAAGTAATCCATCAATGTTGGCGGCGGCTCGCCGGCTTCGCGCCCAGAAAGAAACCTTGAGTAGTTTTCTATTCCGGCGCAATAACCCAACTCCTGCATCATCTCGACGTCATAACGGGTACGCTGCTCCAAACGCTGGGCCTCCACGAGCTTGCCCAAGTCACGTAAGACCGTGAGTCTGTCAGCCAGCTCAGCTTTTACTTTGACAATTGCCTCGAGAACTTTTTCCCTTGGAGTGACGTAGTGACTCTTGGGGTAGATGGTAAAGCGAGTCACCTTCTGTTCGGTTTCCCCGGTCAGAGGGTCAAAACGGGTGAGTTGCTCTATTTGATCTCCAAAAAGCTCAACCCGCACTGCGAAGCGTTCGGACTCAGCAGGAAAAATATCTATGACATCACCGCGCACCCGAAAATTGCCCCGTCGCAACTCGATGTCATTGCGGGTGTACTGCAACTCTGCAAGGCGGCGCAAGATCTCACGTTGATTGCTAAGACCGCCCTCACGCAGATGCAGGATCATCCCATGATAGGCCGCTGGGTCGCCCAACCCATAGATCGCAGAAACCGTGGCAACAATGATGACGTCTTCACGCTCCAGGATGGCCTTGGTAGCGGACAGGCGCATCTGATCAATATGTTCGTTAATCGACGCATCTTTTTCAATGAAGGTATCGCTTGCCGGAACATAGGCTTCAGGCTGGTAATAATCATAATAAGAAACAAAATACTCAACCGAATTACTTGGAAAGAACTCTCGCATCTCTGCATAAAGCTGGGCAGCCAGAGTTTTGTTTGGAGCTAGCATCAACGCAGGTCTATTCAAATCTGCAATGACATGCGCGATTGTGAAGGTTTTTCCCGAACCGGTAACCCCGAGTAAGGTCTGGAACGCCTCCCCTGCAACAAGGCCATCCTTTAGCTTGGCAATCGCCTCAGGTTGATCTCCAGCGGGCACAAACGGACTTTCAACGGCGAACGGGCGAGTCATATTTCAGTGCGCTTCTTCACAGAACAATCCCGGGTAATGTCGGACTATTGGATATATGTACAAAAACGGTAGGCCCCTATTATCTTCCATTCGCCGCAAAGTCTCGAACCCAAGCTGCGGCTTCAGCTTGATTGAACTTATGATCTGCCTATCTATCTTCGCCATCCTAGGGCTTTACAGCGCCAGCGCCTATAACCCAAATATCGACCAAATTCGCGTTGACCGCGCAGCAAAACGATTGATCCACCATCTTGCCCTGGCTCGACTCGAGGCGGTCAGGCAAGGTCGCCCGGTAACGCTGTGCCCCGGGGACACCTCTGAAGGATGCGCGACTGGCAACGGATGGTCAGGGGGTTGGATCGCGTTTGGCGACCCTAATCAAAACTATATTCTGGATCCGGATGAGAGACCTATCCTGGCCGGCGCCGGAAGTTCCGATCTCACCATTGGCTGGCGCACCCCCGACCGACTCTTATTTAAGCCCGACGGTAGTGCATGGCCGAATGGCCATTTCCGGATTTGTGGCCTGACATCGAGCAACCGACGCGCCGTGATTGTTCACCTTACTGGACGTGCCAGATTGTCGGCACAGGCTCCAGGCAACAAGCCGGTTCAATGTCCGTAAAACCCCAATAGATCGATTTGCCCGCTTGACCAAAACCACATCCGACAGTAGCATTGCCGACCCTGCGATCCCCGGTAGTTCAGTTGGTAGAACGGTGGACTGTTAATCCATATGTCGCAAGTTCGAGTCTTGCCCGGGGAGCCAGTTTTCTCGATGTTTTTGTACATTTAAATTATCTGTTCTCCCCTACTGTCTCAATGTTTGGCAACTTTGCCGCTGTCTGTTGCGGGCTATCGTCTGCAACATGGGTGTATCCCAGTGGTGCCTAGAGGTTGTTATGACCAACACATTTGTTTAATGTACCGCCGCGCCTAAAACTGATTCAGACGGCAGTTCTGGTTCTGGCGCTTTTATGCCCGTCTGTTCACAAGCACAGTTAACCCCAGTTAGACTTTCCGAAGAGCCGTGGAAGACAGCGAGGATCAAAGCATGAATGAAGACGCATTGTGTCCTGGACTCGGCGATTACCTCATGGCCCAAGCCAGAAACAACCACTGGAGCAATCATCGGCTGCATTCGGCATGTTTGCGTCTTCCCTCCGCGGAGTACTACGCGAACCGCCCTAGTTTTTTCGGCTCCATACACATCCACCTGGATCACATCGTTTTTGTAGATTGGCTTTACTTAGAGCGTTTAACTGGAGAGCAGTACCTGCCCGCCGATGTTAGAGACGAATTGCACAAAGAGCTCGCGCCACTAGTGGAGGATCAGGCGACAGCCGATA
>Ga0257122_1000977_pt1 | contig 21962 bp, 24 predicted proteins | sample SI106_120metaG_FD_190146 | JGI IMG/M metagenome (GOLD analysis project Ga0257122, IMG submission 190146) | Marine microbial communities from Saanich Inlet, British Columbia, Canada - SI106_120 | ecosystem: Environmental > Aquatic > Marine > Inlet | place: Canada: British Columbia | collected... | reverse complement strand
TGGGGGATTCTTCTTACTCTGCCTTTACTGGTTGCAGCGCCGAAGGCGCTAACGGGCGCATTCTTAATCTCGATCGCGTCTGAAGATCCAAGCCAGACCGAACATCAGAACAACTGGAATCGCGTGCACGGGTCCATTTGAACCGTAGGAACAGCCCCCGCCCCCATTTGGGCCCCCAACCGGAGCCTCAGGCGGAGCTTGCGCGGGCGGTCGTATTGCGTCGGGAGCGGGTTTCGATGGCCCACTGTCTGCCGCAGGGCGTGCCCACGGCGGTACCCCTGCATCGGCTGGAACCGGATCCGTGTCGGGCTTAGACGATGGTACGCAACTTCCCTGCTGGCATTCTGTTCCGACAACACAAGCCTGCGGTGCGTGCCAGAGGGCGCACCCTCCCCCTGCACCCGCTTGGTAGATTTGGTAGTGACCGTTGTCGGTGCACCGCCGAAACCCGCTACTGTGTTCGTTCTTGCACACACAGTTTCCAGCATCGCATTTCTCTCCGGCATCACAACGTTCGGACTCAACCCATTCCGTGCAGTTCGTGGAAGGGGAAGATTTGCAACTGGCGACCGACTGCGGGTCAGCACATTTCTTTTCATTTACTTGGCAGAGGTTGAAGCAGAGGTCTTTGCATTGACCCGAGGCAGCACATGTTTGCCCGGATGCACAATTCTTCACTTCGGCAGTTGGGTCATCGCAGTCCGGGTCAATGGCACCACACCCGCAATGGCATCCATCTCGCGCATCATAATTCTCCTTGCTGCAGGTCCATGCGGGCGGAATCGTATCTTCACCCGCTGGGGTAATATTCAACGTCCCATGGTCGCTCGCCTCGTCGAACCCTTTCTTGGTCACCACGGGAAGCCAATTCTTATAGAGGTATAATGTCTCGCTCGTATCATCATAACCTACCAACGTCACAGCATGCCCCGTGTTTCCCTCCGGCGAATAGCCGTAGTACACGGGTTTTCCGGCGTCGATTTCATCCTTGATATCCGTACCAAACCACACCCAACTATCGTCGTCGTAGGAAAAGGAATATCCGAGGGCGGTGTTGCTATAGGCTTTCGCTGCGAAATAGGATTGATACGTATTGAAGAAACCGACGCCTAAGGATCCCCCCTTACAGGCAATTGCAGAACCGTCAAAGAGTTTCTGTGATGCGTCTCGAAAAGCGGCAGCATCGGTGGAAACCCCATTCGGTATGAGCTTACGCCACGGTCCTTTTCCCTGAAACGAATACCTATTCCAGTAATCCATAATTGTGGTCAGTGCGGCAGCCCAACAAACACAACAGGCGCAAGCATCATCCTGTGTCCATGGTGTAAGAACTTCTGGCATCGTTTGCTCGGTTGCGTTTTGCAAAAATTGGATCTTCGCTGAAGCAGAAAGAGCGAACGAAAAGCAGAAGATGAAGATCAAATTGCGACTTACCTTTTTCATCTTTGACCTCCGACGGAAGTCCACCGATGACGCAGAAAGTTGATGCGGTCATTCAGTTGAGCACCATATTTTGCCAAGGTCTTTCGCCTAAGCCGCTGAAAGTCAGTGGTCGAATCAATGGGAACTGCGAGCTCAGTCTTGCCCACGACGCGGAAGCTGGTATCTCGATGGTCTAGGTCGATTGTCCGGTCGCCACAACGATATCGAATAGCGTTGGCCTCCTCTCGCGAACTATCCGCAAGCGGCGAGAGAGCCACGGGTTCGCAGTTTCTCGCATGCGCGTCATTGAGCGCCGCACGTAACAGCCATGGGGCCACTCCCGCGTGTGCCTCCCGCAACGGGTGGCGGAAAGAAAACGCGTTTACAGAGATGGAGTAGAATTCGCCCACGCTAGCCAAGAGCGCCCGAAATAGGTGTTTTCCTCCCTGACCTTTTTCGCGGGTCTTTCGCCAGTATCCACGCGTGCGATCGAGTGACAAGGCCCAGTCGGCACAATCAGCATCCGCTCCCCCGGTAGCAAAGATGAAACTCCAAGCCACCAGCGAGGCGTTTCGATCTACGACTGGAAATGCGAGACAGAGCTGTGGCCGACTCCCCAAATAATTCCCCGCCAAGATATGCCCGCGCGCATACGCAGCGGCCTGCGCTTTACTCACGGCAAATCGAGCGAGGTCCACAGTCTTTTCCGATTGGAAGTCCGAAAGGTTGGGAAATTTCATCGGCCGGATTTGCGCACGGTGCGTCAACTCCGTCGCAACGTTTGTTCCAACCTCAGATGGCGATGAACAGCTCGCCACAACAAGCACGCATGCGAGCGTGTGTATTATAGCCCTCGGCATAGCGCTACGACGGGAAATGGACATGGTTTGTCGACTCCGGTTCAAGGAAAATCAATTGTATGCGCGGCGGCCAATCAAAGATTGGTCACAGCATGCTGGCAGTCGGCTATCTATGCATGGAGCGTACCGTTTGGCTCTTCACCGACTTGGTCTCGGAGAGTCCGTTGATTCGCGCGTCTAGCGTGTTTAGCGCGCAGCTAGTGGGAAGATGGTCGGGCTTCGCGTCTCGTATCCGCCGGCGAACCGAACACCCAAGTGGAAGCGTTGGTTGCGACGAATCGTCTTAATAGCCCAAGAGGCGGTCCGCACCGAACCAGTAGGCCATGAAGAGGAGTGAACAGAAGGAGAGCAGCCCGAGAACGATGAGCGATCGATTCCAACGGTCCTCTTCCCGCTTCATGCGGCGACTATTCAATAGGAGGCCGCCAAAACAAGCCGTGAGAATCCCCCCCATCAGAAATACGCTGATGCGGAGGTAAAGATCGTCCCAGCCCGCGGTATGGGGAATCACGCCGGTGCTCTTCGCAATTTTGTCGGAAGCGCTGAGAACCCGAGGACCGGCCTTGTCGACCATGGCAATAGCGCCGATAGCGAGCCCCCAAGAGAGCGCCGAGAAGATACTCACGGCTCCCACCAGAAGGTCGGGGCCTTTTCGCCGAGTTCGTCCCGACGCCTTATTCTGATACCCAGAGGGCCTGTGGTCGTTGAACGCGCGCTGGGCCGACTCCAAGAAATCGTCCTTCCAGCGTCTTACTTCGGCCTCAGAAACGTCGTAACGCTCCGAAACCTGCCGGATGGTGTTGTCGCCCCGGAGCAGGGATAAAACGGCCGCTGATTTTGATTTGGCGGGAATGGCGCCGCCTTTTCCTTCAGCCATATATTCAGCTTAAATCACCTTGGCCCGATGGACCAGATTCAGACCTTGTCGTTGGACCATTCGCCGTCCCAGCTGCACGCGCCGGATTCCGAAACGAATGCTCCAACCTGCCTCGAGACATATAACTAGAATCATTCTCGCTACTTATGCGGCAGCCATTCCTCCGCCTACCATGCGCCCCCCACCGGCCAGAAATCTGCGGTAGATTGTGCCAACCGATGGGAATTGAGCGAAAGAACACAATCGGCAAGCGGTTGATCACATTCGCCGTTCCCACCCTACTCGGCCTACTCGCGATCGAAGGTACCTTACACCTTGCGGGTCACGGGCCCATTACCCCGCGAGAATCAAGCTACGCTTTTGACCGACTGCTCGGTTGGCAGCCGATTCCGTCAAAGAACCAAACGCGAATAGGCGGGCAGTACCGCAGTGTTGTCCACCACAACGCGTACGGGTTTCGAGGCCCACCGTTACGCCGGCACCCGAAGGAACGAGTACTGGTTCTTGGCGACAGCTTTACCGAGGCATACCAACTCAATTGGGGACAAACGTTCGTCGGTTTGATGCAACAGTCCTTCGACGGCAAAGGGCGAAATCTAGAGTTCATCAACATGGGCGTTGCTGGATACAGCACCGACCAGGAACTGCTCTATTACGAAAAGCATGCCAAGGGTCTCACCCATCAATGGGTCGTACTGATGTTCTACGCTAGCAATGATTTGCGGGGCAACATCCAAGAATCGTTTGGTGGCTATGCAAAGCCAACTCTGGATCGGAAAGCGCTCACCAAAGGACAGATTCGGATCGCGAATGCGCCTTTGAAAAAACGCGACGGCAAAAGTCGCTCCATATTCAAGAGACTCGCCCTCACGACCACCATCGCGCGCAACGTTCTGGGATCGACGTGGGCGCTAAAGAAATTGCGACAACTCGGCTGGCAGGTTTCGGATATCAGCCGTCCAGGAGCCCAACTCGTGTCGCCTCCCACGACTGCGTTGCTCGATGCCTATCAGCATTTTGCGAGAATAAGCGCGCTGCTCGCCAAGAGAGTTCGAACCAACGGAGCCAAGCTACTCATTGCCTATGTACCCAGCCGCCTCGAGGCAAATATTGGCCTGTACAACGAGATTCTAGGCGACCATGACGGTTTTGACCGACTCCAAGGAGAGAGGCTGTTCTTCGACGTCTGCAGAGACAACGGCTTGGATTGCATATCCACGCGTCCGCGATTGGAAAAGAGCATCACGGCGGGGCACGCCTGCTATTTCAGCCGCGACCAACATTGGAATGCGACGGGGCATAATTGGGTCGCCGAATTCTTAGGCCAAGAAGTCGCAAAGCGTTTCGCGCACTAGCTGCCAGCAGTACGAACGAAATCGACGGCTCTATTGAAGACCTCAGCTGACAGCGCGGGAGTGCGTTCGCGGATAATGTCTTTCGACGCTGTTCCCATCTTTCGCAAATCAAAATCCCCATCGACGAAACCACGCATCAGCCTATGGAGCGCGCCAGTATCTTCTGGGTCGAAAGAATGGCCGTTGGTACCGTCGTTCACGATATCAGGGTAACATCCGCAGCGTTGCGATACGATAACGGGTAGCCCTGCTGCCATTGCTTCGTCGACGACCAACCCCCAAGGCTCGGAGAGACTCGGCAGAACGAAGACATCCGCCGCTGCATAATACTGGAGTAGCTCTTCCTTGACTTTGAATCCGGGAAATTTCACGTCGGGGATTTTCTCGCGAGAGACACGTTCTTCGAGTTCGGCGCGTTGCGGCCCGTCGCCGACAAGCACAAGCTGCCATTGCTCGGCGCCATCCGCTTTCAATCTAGCGAATTCTCCTAGAAGGGCTTGTAGGTTCTTCTCAGGCGAAAGCCTACCAACATAGAGAAAACACTTATCCTGTATACCCAGCGTCTTGCGGAATTCGCCCCGGTTCTCTTCCAACGCAGCGAAGGTTTTCAAATAGAAGTCACCATCAAACCCACCCACACCGTGATAGATGAAAACCTTCGAATCCGGAAAACCCAGCCCTACAAGATATTGCCGATGCCGCTCGCCGGCTACCAGCGCAGCATCACAGCCGGCTAAGAAGACCTTCTTAACCGTTTCTTTGGGGAAATTTCGTGGCCGGTCGAGCTTATGGGTTTCGCTCACAATGACGCAGGGAACACGATGGATCTTTGCCCAAGCCAAGGCAGCCCAATTTGCGAGGAAGTCGTAGCCCGCAATAACAAGAGCCTTGGGACGTACTCGATTGAGATAGGTTACTGTCGCCTTGGCCATCGTGAACTGACTTAGTTCGTCGATATTGCCCTCAAATAGAAGGTCGTAGGGAAAACGAATACTATCGTAGTCTGGGGCCCAATCGCGGATCTGGGCATTTTCTGCCAGATAGACCACACGTAGCCGTTCGCCCAAGCGGTCGTAGAGCGCATTGAATAAGAGTGTCTTATAGGGAGAAACAAGACCGTGAAGGATCAGAATTTCGGTGCTTCCACGCATGGGGAGACCTACACCCGAGGGAGTTCTACCCCTGGCGGTAGAGCGAGTAGATTATCAAAGTCGGGATTTCCCAAGTCGTCGGCGCTGAGAAATTGGCCAAGTTCGTCGACGTAAAAGAACTGATACGCAGCTAATTCTCCCAAATAGGCACACAACGCCGCGCGGTCATAGCCGAAGCGGTCGGTATTGTAGTCGGATTCAAAGATGATCAGCGGTGGCTGCTTGCGAATGGTTTCTGCGGCCCCCTTGAACACATCGAGTTCGCCACCTTCTACGTCGATCTTGATCACATTGGGTGAGGGTAGTTCTCCATCGGCTATCAAACGATCGAGTGTCATCATCGGTACAGCAATTTTATCTGCACCCGCCTCCCGGCTAATCGCTGAAGCGTGAATAGAATGCGCGGGAATAAAGAGTTCCGCTTCGCCTTCTTCATTTCCTAGCATCAAGCGGTAGACGGAACTCTTGCCGAATCCGTTTAGCTGAAACGACGTGGCTACCATGCGGGCCAAGGTAGGCTGCGGCTCAAAGGCACAAAGCGTGAGTGAACCGCCAAAGGCCTTCGACATTTCCACCGACACCCAGCCAGCGTTGGCACCAATATCAAAAAAGACATCACCGGCTTTGGTTATAGCCCGACAGGCCGTGAGCACATTCTGCTCCCAAACACCGTCCTTGCGCGTGATCGTAGTGTAGACATCGAGGTTTTGTGGGTCCACCGCAAGCTGAGCACCCATGGACGTCGGTATGGTAATCCGCCAGTCCTGACCCACGAGGCGGCCGAGTTTTCTGGGCACCCAACCTTTTCCCCGAGGCATATGCCGTGACCAAATTTTTGCGAAGGAAAACCCGAGCGGAGATTTGGCCGACCATCGCCTCAGCTCCGCATCGGGAACCCGTATGGGAGCCAGTTTGGTCTTCTTGGGCATCTTGTCCGTTGTAACCATCGCTATTGCCCTCTCGAACGCTCAGCAAATATCTCATGCTGCAACCAATCGACCAACCTTTCACCTTGGACACGCCATAGTTTACGTTTATTGACGAAATCCTCGATTTCGCTTTTTCTGTCGGCCGACGGTGGACGCTGCAGAATATCCTCCATGCGGTTGGCCAAGGCCAGCTCGGTAAATGGCTCTACCACCTCCAGAACCTCGCGATAGTGGGGAGCGATACCAGGCGTCCAGCTACTGACGACCGGTTTTCCATACGCCAGATAGTCGACCAGCTTAGACGGAAAATTTTCTCTGTTTTCCGGAAGGCCCGGAGGCCGAGGGTTTACAAATGCGCGGGCCTTTGCTGCCAATTCACTCAAACGAGCTTCCGGCACGGCTCCGAAGATTTCAATGCGCTCATCGGCAGCCGCTGCCTCTTGCAGAGGGCGAAACTGGCCTTTGCCGCAGATCCAAAGTCTGGCGTCGGGATCCTTCACCAACCGAAATGCCCTCGCAAGGCGATCGACCCCGGTGGCTGCGCAAAGGGTGCCAGCGAAGAGAAAGGACTTCGACGATGCAGTCTTGCCCCCGGCGGCTAGCGCGCCCTTGGGCAAAGAGACAACCCCGTGGTCGAGATGGAATTTGGGCAAGTCCAGACAGCGCTCATAACGGTCCCAAGAAAGAAAGACCCGCCCCGCTGCCCGAGCCAGCCATTTATCGTTGAAATGACGTTCGACGGCATGAGGAACCGTATCCGCATAGACCACCACCCAGGGGATTCCGTGTCGTTTCTGATAGTGAAGCCCCAGCTGTGCCGATTCGAAACTGACGTTATAACTGAGAATCGCCTGGGGCTTGCCTCGCTTGGCGATGAGTTTTTCAACAGACCGCCAAAGAGCACCCGCAAGCCAAACTCGGCGAAGGCCCACGATATTGGCATAGCGCAGCAGCTTCATATCGCTGAGGTTTGGGATAGCGGGCCTCGCCCCCGCTGCGAACAGAGGCCCGCGGGGCCACATCGGCTCGATTAAGGATCCGCGTAGTGCCGTCGCGAGTCCCGCCTGTTCGATGCCTTCGAGAAGACCCCGTTGGTGGCGGTTGGCCGCGATGCTTACACCCACCTTTTCCAACGCAAGGGAATCCTCCACGGCAAAGCCGAGCCAGAGTACGTAAGGAGTGGAGGTGGGAGGTGAAATGGCGACCGTCTCCTGAACCGACCCGCTTCGTCAGAGCGAGAAGGGTGGCTCGTGCAGGCGGCTTTCGTGGCCGGCGACAATATGTAAGCCCCCAAGGGGCACGGGCATATAGCTATGGGTGATCGGTTTCCATCCATTGGACATATCAAAGACGCGGTACCCTGCCTTGTTTAGGGTAGACCAAACGCGATGGCCCACTTCGGTGCTATGCACCTCGCATAGTATTGTGGGCCGAACATCCTCTAGTACTCGTTTGGCACCCTCCAAAACCACATCCTCGGCACCTTCGACATCTATCTTCAAAAAGTCTGGTCGCCGGCCTGCCTCAGCAAAAACAAACTCATCCAAAGCGATAGCTGGAACTTCCACGACTGACTCAGCCCCCGACAGTTGGCGGCCGATCAAACTACGCGCCTGCTTCAAATCCGCAAGCGCCGCCGCGAATTTCCCCGCCCCGGCCTTCTCTGTTGCAGTTGACGCCAAAGTTCTTGCGCGCTCCCATTCGGCATTGGATTGGCCATGCGTCTCCAACTCCATTGAACAAAGCGACTGTTCTCGCGCGAAGAGATCCTGGGCCTCATCTACAGGAAGGCTCTCTATCCAATGTTTCGCTGCGTCCAGATCGTCCTTCGACTTGTCGTCGATGATTCGTCCCATTTCCGACGAGGGCGTCTTCAGAAAGGACAGCGTGCCGCTCTCGGCGGCAATGGCATGGTGGAAACCTTTAATATTCTGCACGTGGTTGAGATTGAGATTTGCGGTTAACGTTTCAAAATTATCTGGGTCGGCTTCAAACGCGAATACCGTGCCGCCACTTCCGCAAAGATCGCCCAGAAAGAGCGTAAAGTAGCCAAAATGGGTGCCTATATCATAGGCGACAAAGTTCGGCTGCACGATTCTCCTCAAGGTCTGTTCAACTTCCAACTCATAAGCGCCGAGCCAGTAGTTCTTATGCGTGGCCAAATTGAGCAACATCTTCTTGCCCTTCAGCGCCCCCGCAGAAATCTCCACCTCTTGCACACCGGAGCTTCCCATGGAGCGATTGACCAAAGCCTGGAGGCGCTTTCCCACCACGGGAGCATGGCGAATTTTCACCAAAAGCTCGTGGGGCAACATAGGCATGGCGCGCCGAAGAACGCCCCGAAGAAAAGTCTGCAATTGGGTCTGCAATTGGCGTTCGGCCATGGTCCCTACCCTTTCGCTCCACTCTCTCCGTCACTAGGTACGAAGAGAGTATTCGTGGGCAGGATGCCTCCTTGATCGGCACGTGCCACATAACCGATACTCGACAGCCATTGGAACAGCTCACGTTTGCTACTGCCAAAACGCCCCAAATGTTCTTCAACAATTTCCAGAAGCAACGCGGGCCGCTCGCGCTTCAAGAGTGCTTCGGCTCCTTTCAGAGCAGCAAGCTCTCCACCCTCGACATCCATCTTCAATACCGAAATTGGAGGCCGGGCTTCCTGTTCATGCCACTGGTCCAACGTGGTGACCCGAACCATCGTGCTGGCCCCACTGGTCGGTGCAGCAGCGCTATTGGTGAGAAGGCGATTGTCCGTATATTGATCGACAGTGATCCGACATTCCCCTTCCTCTTCACCCAGAGCTTCGCCGTAAACAGCTATGCGATCCTGCAGTCCGTTGACCTCGATATTCGCCTGAAGGTACCCCCGCGTTGTGGGCACAGGCTCGAAAGCGAAGCAACGTATGTCCGGGCGGCGACACGCGAGATTGATGCTATGCGTGCCGACGTTTGCCCCAACATCCAACAAGTTGCCCCCCTCCGGTAGGAGGCTGTCTAGCAAGAGCAATTCCTCGGCTTCGTGTAGCTCACCAAACTCCGCCAAGTAGGCACCCCAAGCGGGTAGATAGGCGAAAAAAGCCCCCCATGGATTACGAAAGAAGATTCCATTACGCGTAATGAGCAGATCAGAAAAGTCATACTGCCTAAAAAGAAATCCCGACAGCGTGGAAAGCCGACGAACGATGGCGTGCAAACTGAGACGACGGGCGCTTTCCAATCGGTCGACGTTTTGTCCACCCGGTGCCTGCTTACCTGACTTGCGGTAGGCGCGGTAGGCACGGTAGGCAAAAAAGAATTCTGGCGACGAAGCCAGCTTGCGTCTAATTGAACCCATCAGCTCTCGTTTCATCGGCGTTCCGCCGCGCATACTCCCGCATCAGCTCATCAGGCGCAACCTAGCGTTCATGGAACAGGCAGCGGTGGCGACAGCCAAGCGCGGCTTCATCAAAATGAGTCGCCCCAACGCATGGATTCATTCATTATTCTGATGAAATGCAGCGAACAGATACCGCCGTCAGACCGAAAGCAATCGACAGCCGGGACACCGAATTGTCCGGCGGAACACCCCGCTTCGCCATAAGTGACTAACTTTACTGACAAAGCATGCTGTCGGGGATTACGGATTCAGAAGCAGCATACTCCCGATGAAGCGGTCGTTGGTTGTTTCTACGTTGTCGAAATAGGTGCTGGCAGCGGAGGGGTCACGAATGGTCGGCATTATTGGCTGGCCAAGCTAGGGAAACCGCCGAGGATGAAAGATAGCTCTTAGTGCCGACCTTCACTGCCCCCTGGCTGATCTGAACCACGAACGCCCCCGTCCCGCTATCGCCGAGCGGCCCGTCGCCTTGGGGCTTTATTGGGCCATCGAGCGGCATATTCGGTCCATCGCTCCGGCCAAGATCCGACTGCAGGACAGGATCGGACGCGCATCCCCAAAATGCGCAAAACACCAAGGCGACTTTGACCCATAGAGCACGCTTCATCATCTCCACTCACTCACCAAAACTGAATTAACCAACATTGTCTTTTCTAGCGGAAAACAGGCGTATCATCAGCACGATGGCCAGCCACGATCCATTGAGCAAGAAGAACAGGCCCCGGTAGATGCGTACGCCGGCTTCAGCCGCCTGGCGCGGATGCTCTTCCCAATAGAGAATCGGCGCGCCGGCGCGTGCGTTCAACTTATGCCCCTTTTTTGCGTTTTGGACAGCCTTGTTGAAGGCGTCACGGTCGTAGTCTGATACCTGATAGCCCGCCCGCAATTTGCGGCCCCATTTCGCCTTGCATTTCCTATCGTAGCCCGGTGAATATTTGCAGGCTGCCCAAGCGCCGATCGGTTGCCCTTCCTGCCAACTATCGCCGACGATAGCGGCCACCGCATACGTTTCTGTCGAACTACTGTTCTTGTCTCGCGTGCGCACAACGTTGAACCCCGTCTTATTGCTTACGCGACCGTCTTTGAAATGGAAGATAAACGATTTCGGATGATCAGCTGCATCGCGTACGGCAATATTGCTTACTGTGGGGCCCGTAAGCAGTCGGTGGTAGTCACTGAGCGTCATGGCCGCAATGCCACCCGCAGCAATGGCCAATACCGAACCGATCAGCATTTCAAAGCCAAGGTAGGTGGTGGTGCCGATTAGAAGAACCAATCCCCCAAGAACTGCCAATATCAGCGCCGCCGTCGTGGAAAAGAAGAACCCAACCAACGCAACGACAGCTTGAAAAGCGATCAGCAGAGCCCCGCCGAGAAAGATGGTCTTGAGTAGATGGGGCTTTTCTTCGCTTTGACTCGACGAAGCCGGCGGTGAAGGTCTGTCGGTTCCCGCTGTATCGAGCCTTGCCTCGGCTTGCGCCAAACGCTCGCGCAGGGCCTCGATTTCGGCGTCTTGCCCCCGCGCCTGAGCTAGCCGTTCTTCTGCTAACTCCAGCTCATCGCGCAGAGCATCGACTTGGGCGATCAGAGCGCCATGTTCATCGCGATAATCAGCCATGGAAGGTTTGGCCACCAACCCACATCAGGGTGTAGCTCGATAGAGATCTCCACCAAAGGAACCGGTACCGATCCAAATCGTACCATCGTCGGCCTGTGCCGAAGCCCACGACACGATGCTCTTCCCTGTTTCGCCCGTGCTTTCCCACGTTGTCCCATCGTCGGACGTGAGGAAGAGGTCTCCCGTCTTATTGCCCGTTCCCACAAGGACACGCCCGTCTTTCAATTCGAGAATCGAATACACGCGCGTCGCATCCACTACTGTCGGCGTCGGCGGACTTCCCCGAAGCTTCGTTCCTGTGGGCACGTGAGTGGTCTTCGTCCAGCTCGCCCCTTCATTGTTGCTGCGATAGAATTCGCCACGAATCCCAGAGCCCGCGAGTAGCGTCTTGCCATCTTGTTTGACGACCATCTTATAGACCCGATTGGCACCCTCGAGAATTCCGGTCTCGGTCCAACTTTGACCTTTATCGGCCGAACGAAAAACGTGAGCTTGCCCCGCCAGTTCTGGATCGTCGTGTTCGGTACTTTCCTGGTTCGCCGCGTAGATATTTCCGGAACTATCTTCAGCGAGGGCAAGAATACCAGAACCGAGAATCGGAGCTAGCGCCTGCAACGCCTTGCATTTGTCTGTTGATCGGTAAACGGTCGGATTGTCTTTGGTGGGGTCATTATTCGCATTGTCCGTAGCCACATAGACCGAGCCATCGGCTGCTAGAAGTAGGTCCCAAACCCCCGATGAATTCTTGTTGGGAAACTTCGTTCCCCCGGCCTCTTTCCCGCACGCCTCCCAAGTGTCGCCGCCATCGGCTGAGAATTGGAGGGGTGAAGCGTTTCCAACCGGACTCCCCCCCGCCAGAATGATTCCGCCAGGCAGCGCCAGCGAGGCCTTCACCTGTTTCAGTGAGAGCGCCACCTTTTTCCAGGCACCACCTGCATCGGTAGAGCGCGCGACAAAACCGGCGTTTGTTGAATCATAGTAGAATACGTAGATGGTCTGTCCACCTTGGGTCAGCAGAATCTCAGTAATATGGTAGATGTCACCGCCTACCGCTTGATTGAAACCGACATCTTTCCAACTAAGCGTGGCCGGAGCGGGACCATCGTTGCCGACAAGGCTATCTACCGCTGCGGAGTCGGTCTGCCCATCCGGCTGACCGTCTGTTGTAGGTGGGCTCCCTGCATCGGTAACGACCTCGCCTCCATCGGAGCAAGCAGAGACCAGGCCAAATAAAGCAACCATGAGAAACGTCGAAGCAACTCTTCCTATCTTATTCTTCATCTTCTTTAGGTACCTTCATTTTCCGTTGCTGCGCGTTCTAGGGCAGCTCGCTCGAGTTTTTCTAGCCGAGACTCAATCGCTTCCAGCTTATCCAGAATCAACGCATGGACGTAAACCGCATCCATGCCAACAGGACTATTGGCACTCGCTATTCTCTCGATGATCTCATTTAGCTCATTCTTGGGCTTCACGTCGATTCGCTCCTCGGTCGCTGTTCCGCCACGTGAATGGCGGCTTCGCGATAGGCCTCTGCTAGGGTGGGGAAGTTGAAAATATTCTGGATAAAATAGTCTATACCCAATCCGCCAATGATCGCTGTCTGTGCCAAATGGATCAATTCAGTAGCGCCGTCTCCGGCGATTTGCGCGCCGAGAATCCGGTCGCCGTTCGCATCGGCAATCAGTTTGAGCATTCCGCCTTGCACGCCCATGATATGGCCGCGGGCCACATCGTCTAGCCGCGCACGACCGACGATGATGTCGTCATATTCTTCCCGCGCCTGAGCCTCCGTCAAACCCACGCTCGACATTTCGGGAATCGTATAGATGCCAACTGGAATATTCTCGGGTGCTGTTCCCGGTTCCAAATGCAGAGCGTGCCGAATCGCCCTCCTGCCCTGTTCCATGGATGCGGATGCCAAGGAAGGGGGCCCAATGACGTCACCGACGGCGAAGATATGGGGCACGCTCGTCTGGCAGCGATGGTCCACATCGATCATACCGCGCTCATTGCATTTGACGCCGGCCACATCGAGACCAAGCCCGTCGGTGTTGGCCACGCGTCCCAAAGTGAAAAGGACTTTGTCGGCCTCTAGTCGCCTTCCGTCGGCCAATTTGGTAGCCACGGCTGAGATGCCATCCCACTCGATGCTCTCGATCTCGCAACCGCCAAGATAGGAACCGCCGGCCCGATGAAAACCATCGACGAAGATATTGCTGAGTTCAGGCTCAAGAAAGGCCAAAGGGAGTTCCGAACGATTTACGATCGTTACGTTTACTTCCAACGCTTGGAATATTGAAGCGTATTCGCAAGCGATAACGCCGCCTCCCAGGACGACCAATGAACGTGGCAGGTAGCTCATTGAAAGGATCGAATCGCTGTCCAGAATATGCTCATGGTCAACGGGAATGTCTTTAGGATCACGGGGACGCGAACCGGCGGCCACGACGATACGGTCGCCCTTCAATTGCCGCTTTCCGCCACCCGGTGAGACGACTTCGACGGTATGCGAATCGAGAAAACGCCCCCTGCCATGGATGCGGTCGATGCCCAGAGCACCGAAGTACTTTCGCAGCGACTCCGCATGGCGGTCGATGACCTCGCCTAAGCGCCCCATGAGCGATGAGATTTCAAAATTCTCTGGAACGGAAACACGAAATGCCGCCGCTCGCTGACGAAAACGCGAAAGCTGCAACGCTGCCTCACGCAACGTCTTGCTAGGAATCGTGCCTTGATGAACGCACGCACCGCCGACTTGCACCTCACGTTCTACGACGATAACGCGCAGCCCCGCTTTGGCACCTTGAATCGCAGCCTTTTGTCCCGAGGGACCGCTGCCAAGAACAACTAATTGATAGTGATCATCGTCGACTGTCATGATGTCACTGCTTCGATCGCTGTTTCTATCGCCGAGCGCTTGTTCATCAACGCCTCCAGTTCGTCGGGGTAGATATTGAGCTGAGGGAGAACCGGATGCTGAGAGATTTCGGTTTCGTCCGCATCGCCGACAAGCCAGCGCGAAAAACCGTGCGCCAGAGACGTAAGCAATACCTCTTGCTGGCAATCTTTCGCTTGCTCGACATCCCGATAGTAGCGAATCGCAAAATGCACAACTTCGGGTAATTTCCACTTCACAGCCAGGGCTTGCCCAAAAGCGAGCTCGAATTCATCGAGCAATCCATCGACCGCCGTATCCGTGAGCTGATCACGCAATTCGGTGGGTACGCCGGTGAGATCATTGAGTACGACGCAGCGCCCTACCTCATGCAACAAGCCACAAAGAAAGGCAGCTTCAACGTTTCGCCGGCGCAGGCGCGCGATCTCTTTGGCATAGTGTCCACTGGCCATTGCGCGACGCCATAAATTTGCAACGAGGCCTTCGTAACCCGTTACGTTGAAGACGCCGTCCTTCAAGGATGCTGAGAGAGCGATTTCTCCCAACACACGAAAGCCCAATCGCGTTACGGCCTGCTGCAAGGTGACGATTTCAACCTGTGATACGTAGGCCGCCGAATTCGCGATGCGCAAAACCTGACCCGCCAGAGCAGCATCCGAATGGATCAACTCCGAAATCTGGCTCGCACTTGCATCGGGATCTGACGTGAGTTCGATAACCCGATTGGCCACTTGTGGCAAAAGAGGGAGCGCAAGGTCTTCACCTTGCAGCTGGGACCGCAATAGTCCCCGGATTTCCTGTGTCGCTTCGTCTGGCATGGATTGGAACGAACAGTATATTCCGAGGCCGCGGTGGATTCAATGATGCCTCGAGCAAGCGAGCTAAAGATCGCGGAGATTTCGAAGTTCCATCATCGTTCTCAGCAGTTGGGCAGGGTCGAAGGCGGGAGCTAGAGTTCCTCAAGGTATCGGTAGACCGTGCGCGGTGAAACTCCGAGAGCACGCGCCGCCGCCTGGCGGTTCCCTTTCATGCGAGCGACCACCTGCTCCACATAGCCTTTTAGATACGAATCACGTGCCGTCACCAAAGAGACAATCGTCTCTTCTGAAGCCGAGGTCGGCGACCGCGTTGGGGACGTCTGCATTCGAACTTCCGAAAATGTCGGCCATTCGACGTCTTGCCCAGTGTCCGCCCGTTGCACGGGCTCACCCGAGAGAGTTGCTTCAACGAAGGAGAAAGAAACCGCCGTCCGACCAAGCGTAATCAGGTCGTGTTCGTATAGGTGGCAGTTGATCGCCAATCCCCCGTTAACCCACATGGGCAAGGCGCGAGGAACCAAGAGGTACCGCAGGCCTTGCCTGACCACTTCGAAATGGTGAGTTGCGACCGAAGAATCTCCGACGACAACGTCGCACTCGCTTGAGCTCCCCACGACTGTCGTCTGGCGGGTCAGCGCAACCCGCTGAACCTGTTGGTCTGGTGCCATTATCGTCAAGAGCCCTACCATCTGTTGCTCGTTTGAATTTTCAGACATCTTTGCGCCCCCTCTTTCCACTCAACGGGCAAGGTCGCCATGAAGCTTGGGTCTCGATCGCTTCCCTGCATTGAGTTTGCCGTTTGACCGAAACTCAATGCAGCAGGCGTACCAAGATCCGACCACGGCTATCATGCACTTCCCCGAGGCAGAGAAGACTGCTATCTGCTTGATTTCTAAGGGTTACGTCTGGCCCCGAGCTGAATTGAGAGCCTGAAGGTCTTCACCGTGGAACCGGTGACTGAATCAATTTTCCAATCTGGAGTGAGTGTCCCGGAACCGATTTGCCGATTGTCGGCGAACTTATTCCTAGGCTCTAGATTCGTTTCTTTATATTCAGCGCGCGGGGCGATCGACGTACGAAGTTCGCAACCTGGGTCCATGGCCGGTGAAATGCGTACCAGTTCAAGCGCTGCCGTTGTCTTCGCAACATCTCTTGATGATAGTCGGCATCGAAGAGGAGCCGCTCGACAATCGGTAGGCCGGTTTCGAGGCTACTACAATGAAGCTCGGGTTCGATCAGGCTCGGGTTCCAATAATTGGTCCTGTTTCCGACACAAACGCAATCGGCGGCGGCGGCTTCTACGAGCGCATTTCCCCAACGCGGCAGCACATAGATTGGGCTGAAGAATACCTTGCAGCGAACCAAAACCGCCAGATGGTCCCGATTCAAGCGGTTCTTCGCCCAATAGACCGTCATCCGAGGATCGCTTTCGATATCGGTGAACGCATCTGACGGCTGAAAGCCTTGAATCATCAAGGCGTCTTCCTTCTTCGTATTCGGATGCAAATCGATGATGGAACTCTGGTAGTTGAGTGCGTAGGGCCATTCGATCACATGAGGGCGCCTTTTCCATGATCGCGGGGTTGGCCCAAAGTGTTCATTGAAGACCAGGTCGTACCCACCGGGCGCGGCCTTTTGGTATGCAGCAAATTCAGCGACGCGGTGATCCTCGAGCATGGTGGCCCAAAGCACCTTCGGATATTTGCGGGTAATTCGGGCCGGTACGGCGTTTTCCATCGCAAAGACGAGATCGTATTGGGACCAATCCACCGAATCTGCCGGTATGGCCAGGGGCGCTTGCTTCTCGCGAGCGAGTCGATGGCTTTCCGGTTCACCGCGAGACGCGACCTTCTTCTCCCAAATGACGCATTCCGCATCCGGTTCGGGTTGCACCATGAAAAAATCTGCACCCATTTTGGTGAACAAGGCCACGGGACCCGGTTGCCAGTTGGTGGAAGCGATCAATTCGGCCGCGGTTTTGGCGTCGGGATCGGAATAGAAATCGACGTAGGCACTCGACTTCACAAAGGCAACGCGAATCCTCTCGGTCCCACCGAGCTCGGAAGGCGACTCAAAGCGCTCCATCACCCGGGAAGATAAATCCCAGGCCATGAAAAACGCGTGTTTCGCTCGACTGAGAGCTAGCTCTTTCAACATAGAATGTCGCTTTCCCGGGCCCCTGCTCATCGTAGCCCCGTAACCGTTAGATTCCGGATACTCCTAGAAGTTCAATAATTCATCAAGTCCACTGCTCTTCGGCCTCTCCGATTGAATGTTCCCTCGACTAACGGCATCGAATGTACTATGAAATCACAACCTTCAGTGTCTCACGCTCAAATAAGGCCTGCCCATGGAATACGCTGAAAACCTCACACTTTGGCATAAGGCGCTGCGCTGCCCCAAGATGCTGCGCCGCCATAGCCCCAAAACGCTGCTGCTCTGGTACGGGCGACACTTCTTCACGAAGAAGGCCTACCTCGGTTATGAGCAACGCACCGAAGCCGTGCTTAAGTCGCAGGACAACGACCATATCCCCCGTTGCGAAAATGCGGGTCGTATCGTCGATGGCATGATGACCATGCACAACGGCCTGAAGGTCTTCCCGGATAGCTACGAGGGGCCCGACATGACGGCCCTATTGGGCGTGGCGCGCGGCGTGCACGAACCTCAAGAAGAACGCGCCTTCGCTCAAGTGGTTGCGCAACTTCCATCCGGCGCAACCATGCTGGAACTCGGGGCCTATTGGTCGTTCTATTCGATGTGGTTTCAACAATGTATCGAGCGTGGCCATTCTTTTATGGTTGAGCCGCGCAAAGAGAATTTGGAGTGGGGAAAAAAGAACTTCGCCGCCAACAACATGTCCGGCGATTTCACCAACGCAATGGTGGGCGGCCGCACTGACGTGGCTGCCGATGGTACCCCTATTATTTGTGTCGACGACTTTTCTCAGAGCAAGGGTATCGAACATATAGATCTCCTCCATGCGGATATTCAAGGCGCCGAAATAAGTATGTTACTCGGGGCCGAACGGATGCTTCGCCAGCGAAGAATCGACTACCTGATCATCGCTACGCATGGCATGACCCGCCATATTCGCGTCGTCGAATTGCTCGATGAATTCGGCTACCGCGTGCTCGCAGAGGCGGACCGTATCGAGACCTTTTCCCTCGACGGTGTCGCTATCGCGTGCCGTAATGAAATTCGCGATTGTCCTAGCATCTCCATCTCAAAGAACAGCTAAGGAAAAGGCCGATGCAAGCCGCTCGATTCTTTCTCCGACAATTCTTACGCCTCGCCTCAAATTCAAACCCCCTGTTGAGCGGGCAGAACATTATGGCGAATACACGATTGCCTCGGTGGCTAACAGCCGAAGCGGGAATCGAGAGCTTCGGCACGGTGGGAAAGAACCGAATGTTCGCCGACCTCGACGACCCAACGGGTCGCGCGGCATTTTTCTTCGGCTGCAATGATGGCAAAATCAAATACCTATTCCAACGCATACTGCGCCCTAATGATATCTGCCTAGACGTGGGAGCGAACTACGGCATCTACGCGATTTTGGCCGCATCGATCGTGGGCGGCGGTGGCCAGGTGCATGCGTTCGAACCGCAGAAGCATTTGGCCCGTTTGATCCACCTTTCCGCGGTAGCGAATCATTTTGATCACCTCGTCGTGCACCCCGTCGCACTATCCAACGAAGACCAGCAAACCGAACTGGTGATTCACAGCGGCGATTCAGGCTCCGGCAGCCTGGGTGGTCCGATCACGGAGTCGACGCATTCTGAACTGGTCGACTGCGTCGCCAGTGGCCCATATTTGGAGGATCTAGGCGTAGAGCATATCCGTCTGGTGAAAATCGACGCGGAAGGGCACGAAGCAGAAATCGTGGATTCGATGCTTCCGTTGATAAAGGCCCATCCGCCCGATTTCATCCTCTTTGAGGAAAATGAAATCGAACAGAAGTTGGGTGACAACGAAACGTACAAGCGCCTAGCCGACGTCGGTGGATACGAGTTCTTCGAAATCAGGCGTACACTTCTCGGTTCCCCATTGCACCCCTTAAACGAAAGCCAGCGACTCGACCGTTCCACCCGCAATATCCTGGCGAAGCGTCGTGACGTTGCGCTGGGCGGAGTAGCTTGAGCTGAGACAGCTATGACAAACTCTCCTACCGTCGATTCCTTTCGCTTCATCGAAACCGTTACGCGGGCCATTTGCGAGGCCTGGATTCAGCGCGAAGAAAAGCACGTTGCGCCTTGGACACCTTTGACTAAGCCACTCGACCAATGCCGGCTAGCCATGATCAGCACAGCGGGCATTTCCCAAAAAGGCGACGTTCCCTTCGATATGGAGGGCGAGAGGCAGAATCCATGGTGGGGAGATCCAAGCCACCGTGAACTTCGCCGGGAATCAACCTCGGCGGATATTGACGTCAACCATCTCCATATCGATACGCAATATATCGAAAAAGACCTCGATTGCGCCCTTCCACTCAAGCGCCTGCTAGAGCTAGAAACCGCCGGGGAAATCCAATCATCGGCCCCGACACATTATTCGATCATGGGCTATATCCTGCGGCCTAAACAGCTCATCGAAGAAACCGTTCCCAAAATCATCGCCAAGCTGAAAGAGGAAGAGGTCGACGTCGTTTTGCTTGTCCCCGTCTGACCCATTTGCTGCCGGTCCGTGGGACTGGTTCAAGTCGAATTGGAAAAAGCGGGGTTTTCAACCGTCACATTATCCACCATCGGCGAATTTACAGCATCGGTCGGGGCGCCGCGGGTGGCCGCTATCGAATTTCCCCCTGGCCGCCCTTTTGGCGAGCCCAACGACGAAAAGCAACAGCGGACAATCCTACGGGCCGCGCTGGATCACCTCGTCAATGCGGAAAGCCCGGGGAAGATGGCTTCCCTGCCTTTTCGATGGCCCGAAAAACGTGCCCGCTGGCATCCGAAGAAGGCTACGCCAATCGCCAAACTGATCCGAAAGAAACCATGGCTATACCTCCGGTTCCTCGCCGGAGATATCCCGACCTCAGCAGACTAAGAAGAGAATAATAATGATCCAAGCGAATACCCATTTAGGCATTAACGCCAAACTCTGTGGCGCCATCAAATTGCTCGACGAAGAACGCGCCCACGTAACCCTCGAAGCCACCGCTGAAATGGCTGCAGACGACCATCAATTGGTTCATGGCGGTTTCATCTTCGGGCTCGCCGATTATGCGGCGATGCTAGCGGTCAATGATCCCAATGTGGTATTGGGGGCCGCTCAAGTGAAATTCCTTGCCCCCGTCAAGGTCGGCGACACGGTCGAAGCGCGGGCCCGCATTAGCGAGGAAGAAGGAAAGAAGCGCGTACTCATCGTACACGCCACTGTCAACGAGAAGAGGGTTTTCGAAGGCGAATTCACCGCCTTCGTCTTGGCCAAGCACGTTCTAGCTTAGGCGGTTTCCACCTCTTTGGGGCGGCTCAACCCAACCGCGTAAAACGCGAGACCAAGGCATACGCCCAAAATAGAGGTGCTGAGTGCGACGCCGATCGCCCACCGGTTTCCCAGCCTCTTCCTATCCCAAAACGCGAGCACCACCAACATCACCGCGCTGATGGATAGGTCCCAAACGAGCCCAACAGAGAACGGGGAACCGGAAAACGCATCCTTCCATGCATCGAGCATTTGAAAGCCATTGATGGTCGCCCATTCGATGAACTTCGCGTAGGAAATGACGACGCCCAGTATTCCCAATAGCCAGATAACCGCAGACCGAATATTCATAGAGTTCCACCATAGAGGCAAATGCCTCATCGATTTCGAAAACAAATCGTGAACGGGGAATCATCCGTCACGCGGTTGCGGGTGGTCAAGCGGATGGCGTGAGGGCGCGGGGGGGCAAAGCATGATAGCGAGCGCCCTCCGCGATATTCGGAACAATACGATATCTGTCACGAGTGAAAAGTGCTGGCAGCGGCCGGTGCGCTTGAAGAGGCGCACCGACCGCCACCAGTACTTTTCGAGCGAGGTCTTCGGCGTGCCCTCTCGCAATCGGTCGGTTCAAACGACCGTGATGATCCGACTTTTGCCATTTGACTTGTGTTGAACGGATAGACGTTGTGACGTCATGACGTGGGACGTTCGAGCGTCTCTGCGAGAATCGACTAGGGGCTGGTAGAGAACGCCCCGGGAAGTTTGATTTTCAGTTTTAGTTCGGCAACGTAGGTATCGCAGTTCGTGAGAATCTCGGTGTACCCCCCGTAGATCACCGCATCCGTCAACATTCCTTCGGTTACCACGACATCGCAGTTGCCGATGGTTTTGTAGAGCAGCCCATCGCTGTCTCGCACATTGATTGTCACGGTCTTTCCTAGGAGGTCTTCATGAGCGACATCCATGGAGTCACTGAAACTAGCTGTATACACGTCGCTGACCTTGCTCGATTTGTAACTGTCTTTGCCCACGGTGACTTTTACGCGGAGGTCTGGCTGGCCATTATTATCCCAATCGTTGCTGGCGTTTTCCAGAACTGTCGCTGAGGTGACGCCAACCGACCATTCGGTAGAGGTTGTGAATCCGCCATCGCTACCGAAGACGACGGTTAACCAATCGAGGAGAGCGCTTCCCGTGCCGGTGGGCTCCGTTTCCGGCTCAGGGTCGGTCTCG
>Ga0257122_1000974_pt1 | contig 22060 bp, 18 predicted proteins | sample SI106_120metaG_FD_190146 | JGI IMG/M metagenome (GOLD analysis project Ga0257122, IMG submission 190146) | Marine microbial communities from Saanich Inlet, British Columbia, Canada - SI106_120 | ecosystem: Environmental > Aquatic > Marine > Inlet | place: Canada: British Columbia | collected... | reverse complement strand
GGGTGTTCTCGACGAAGTAGTCGAAGAGCTCGTTCTGCTGTCCCTCGTTGAGGGTGTTGAGATCGACGCCTTCGGCAGCGGCGGTCTTCTCAAAGAGACGTGCAGCAGCGGCCTTCTCGATGTCTTCGCTCGTGACACCCTGGGTGGCGAGCTCCTGAAGCAGTGCGGACATTTCGGTTCTCCGGGGAGGGGGCGGCTTTTCTTAGCCAGAGGAGGTTTAGAGACCCTATCCTAAGTGTAGGCCGGGCCAGTACGCAAGGTGAAGAAGAAGGTTCGATACACTGTTTGCTGCATCTCCCATCTTCAGGAGCTCACCAAGGGTAGCAGACGTTTCTGCCGGGGCAGATACATAGCGCCAATCCGGGGCCTGTGCCAACAGGCCAGAACGGTAATCATTGTACAGCTGTGCGACCTTGTTGAGGTCCTCATCGCCGTGGACAAGCGCAGGAGCGGGGAGCGCTGCCATGCTGGGAGACGGGCGGCTGATCCGGATGACCACGAGGCGGGGAGCGAAGGAACGCTGAGAGAGCATTCCTTCCAGCCTGGAAGAGAGGGCACTCACGTCGGAGCGTGCTGGGGCTCCCATTCTGAAACGAGGTTCGTGAGAGAGATCCACGCTCATAGGAGCGAAGACTTTCCCGCATCGACGGCAGTCTTCCGCCTTGGCCTGCGGGAGTGACGCGTACTGGAACTCCTCAGGCGTGAGGATGACCCCAAGAGCGGCGGCGGCACGGATGCGGCGATTCAGATCTTGCTTGATGTAGTCCAGGGCGTGCAGCGGTAGCGGCGGCATCTTCTTGGCCAAGTCCAGTGAGAGGCGGGCCTGGTGCATCGACGCAACTGGGATTCGCTTGAGGTGCTCCGCCCACTTCGCCTCTGCGCGCTTCTCCCCGAATGCACGGGCCATCTGCTGGTACAGGAGCGTGCGCATGCGGTCACGCTGCTCGGGAGCGACGCCCTTACCCTTCAGCTCCTGCAACTCCTTGGCGGTCCAGAGGTCCAGCTCAGCCTGGGTCAGCGTGCCGTCTCTGATTGCGAGCTGCTTCTTACGGGCCTCGCTCGCGTGGGCGAGTGCTGCTCGTTCCTTCTCGCTGGCTACCGGAATGGTCGAGAGAACCTCGGAGATCTGCTCTCCCGAGGAGGATTCGCTCCTGGAGGGGGGCGGGGGGTTGGCTACCCGCTTGAGTGCTGTGCCGAGCTCCTGCTCCTGCTCCTCACGCTCGTTGGTAGGAACAGCTCCGGGAGCTCCGACCGTACCGGGCGTGTTGGAGCTCGGGTTGTAGCTGGCAGCCTTGGCCATCCTACGCGGCGGCGGAGAGTACACCTTGTTCCCGTACGCTCGATTCCCTCGAACAAGACCGGTGACGTTCGCCATCGTCTTCGCAGAACGCTCCGCACCGATGAAGACGAAGGAGTCGTCGAAGAAGCGGGGATGCGTGTTGTAGACACCGCACATCCTGCCGTCGGGCAGGATGGACCGCATGCCATAGGGGGAGGGTGCGTTCTTGCGGACGTGCTCGCAGTAGAGGGCGGGCGTCTTGGCGACGTGCCCACAGATTGAGCAGATATCGTTTGGGACTTTTGCACCCATCGAAGTGTCTACGAACTCGCCCCTACGGATGCGTTCATAGAGATCGATGGCCCCGAGTTTCTTGCACAGGTCCTCGATGAGCTCCGACACCAGGATGACCCGGTGCATCCGGGGGTCCCAGAAGGCACCGAGGATGAAACCGTAGGCGCGGTTGGGATCTTTGTTCGCGTGATGGCGGAAGCGGTGTGCGTTGTAGAACGTGGGGTAGCCCCACGCCATGTCTCCCCAGCCAGGGACATGCTCGGTCTGGGCAGCAGCCTGTCGTCGCGCATCGATGTCCCAGACAGGGATGTCGTTCCAACCGGGAGGCGTGTGCGTCAGTCCCTTCTCGCTGAACCAATCACCGCGCAGGTTGAAGCCGACGTACTCGCCTGCTCCCAGGGCGGAGTTCACCAGGTACAGGCGTCCTGGCTGGGGCGAGATTGCCTCGATGAGCTGCAGGACTTCTGGGAGGTGCTCGCCAGAAGCCGTCTTCTCGAGCTCACCCATCTCGCCAAGGCCGTAGCCGGAACCAGGCTCAACAAGGTGAATCAGGGGACGGCCTTCGGCGGTCTTCCCTGAGAGCTCGAACCGCTTCTCCATCAGTAGGTCTTGATTCCCTTGCTCTTAGCGAAGGCCCGGAATCCGTCCCGGTCAGGCCTCCGGTGATCCACCTTCACGGCCGTGTACAGGTGCGCGGGGATGGGGGGCTTCGCTTCCGAGGGATGGTAGTGGCCCCGATCCTCTACCGAGCCCGGCAAGCCCAAACGCTCGTGCTCCCGCACCGCCTCCTCGTACGCCTGCTCTGCAGGGCCGTAATTCGGGTGCGGGATAGGATGCACTTCCTCGCCCTGGGGACCGTACCAGGCAGACTCGGCCTTGAACGCCTCGCGCTGAAGCGCGTTCTGATGCTTCTTGGCCTCCAGGGACTCCGCCCGCAGGTGACTCCGCCGCAGGTTTTGCTTCTGCTGCCGGGCCGCTGTCGCGGCTGCCTGGACTCGCGCGCCGTGGTCGAGCTCTGCCTGTTCACTCCGCCATGCCTGATCAGCCTGCATGGCTCTCTGCGAAGAGCGGTCCTTCATGTGGTGGTCGATCGCGGACTGCGCGCCTCGGGAACCTGCATCACCCATCATCTTGGCGAGGGGGTCGTCGTCCCTCACACGTGACTTGACCAGGTCGGCAGCCAGGTCACCGCTGAACCGGACTCCACTGTTGGGGTCTGCCGGGTTCTTGTCACGCAGGATGCGGCCCAGGAGCGTGCCGCCAACCAGGGGGTCCTTTGCAAAGTGGGGGTTCATATTGCGGAGGGACGCGTAGGCGAGACGACGGTCGCTTGCGGAGTGCTCCTTGAGCTGCGGGTAGACCTTGAGGATGCGATTCAAATCGCGATTGAAGGTCGCCTTGTCCCAGAGTGCGCCAACCGCCTTGGTGCCCTGGTACATCCCGGCACCCACAAGAGCGTTAGTTCCCCCGATCGCAAGCGCCGTTAGCGCGAGGCGCTTCGCATCGCCCGACGTGAACTTGGCAGCATCGCCCGCCAAGTTTGCTCCCTTCAGGAGTCCATCCAGGGCCTCGAGCTGCTGAACCTCGTCCTCGGAGATCTGGCCTTCGCCGAGCTGTTGGTAGACATCTGCGTCGAGCATCGTTCGTCCTCTCAGGGAGCCTATCTTCTCAGACCCGAAACGCCGAGGCTACGAGAAGAGAGAACTTTTCAGTTCTCTCTCTACCCGGTCCCGCCCGGAGAGCACTTCTTCAAGCGCATACTCCCGGTGGAGACGCTGCGAACGCAGGCTTGCCAACTTCGTGGCCTTCCCGCAGAGCGGATGCGACGGGTTGGGTGCAACGTCGTAGAGAGAGGCCCTCTTCGCGTGCAGCTCAAGGCCCGCCCGCAGCATGTCTGCAGCAAGGTCGGCGATGACATCCTCGCAGATGACATCCGGCGCACCGGCCTCCTTCATGAAGGACACGCACGCACTCAGCACACGCTCGGGGGATGCGCCGTTGTTGACGACCTCTTCGCGTACCTGCTTCCCAAGATCTTGGTAGGCCAGGAGCCCGGCGGACTTCAGCGTGCCAATCTCGAGGCGAAGCAGGTGCTCGGCCTCTTTGGTTGCCTCGGCAGTCTTCGTCAGGAGGGCGCGGCCCTCCTGCAGACGGCCGGCAGGGTTGGTGGCAATCGCGCCAACCATCGCAGAGAACGCGTTGGGGGGAGCTTTAGGCTTCCATGAGTAGTCTGCCATTTTCTCAACCTCCTCTACGGCTGCGGTGGCTGCGATCTTGTCCTGAAAGGACTGGACTTGTGCAGCTCGGATGATCGAAGCGACCTTGCTGGCCTCGGGTGGATCGAAGGAAACCACGCGGTTGTCTCCCTCTGCACTCCGGAAGGACCGCTCAAAAGCATCGTGGTAGGACATCTCGCAGACCCTCCGCACGTGCTCCGATGTGAGCGGGCTGCCGCATGCAGATGCGGCCTTCACCACGGCGTCGGTTAGGTCGACGCCCTGATTCATGTACATTGAGGATGCTTCTCGGGCCATCTGGCGGAGCATCCCTTCTGTTACCTGGTGAAGGATAGCCATCTTCTCCTCGGAAGTAGTTACGGGGAATATACCCTTTATCGGGGTTCTGCACGGAGGTACCGTAAATGTCGACCGACTTACTGACCATCGAAGAAGCTGCGAAGCATCTCGGGGTCAGCGACAGAACCGTCCGTAAGTTCATCGCCGACGGCTATCTATCCACGAAACGGGACACGGGAAGTCGGCGGAAGTGGCTCCTGCCAGCAGAGGTAGAAGAGCTAAGAAAAGACCGCATCGACTTCCGCGAAGGAGCACGTCTGACCCGAAAGGAGTTCATGAAGCTCCGAGCACGGCTGCAACGCCTCGAAGGACATATGGAGGTCGTGCTCCGCATGCTGGACTCGAAGTCCGAACCGCTCCGTATGGACAGGGCATACGCGAAGAGCCTGCACGAGGCGTGCCTGGGGCAGCTTCAGCGTGCCAAATGGGATGAAAGCGAGCTCTCCAGCTGGTCCCAGATTTTCCTGCGCGTGACCGAGGAAGACTTCAAGTCACTCCGAGATGCCACGGAAGACCCCAAACCCTGGGTGCCCTTCCTCCGGTTGTGCCTGGCTATGACCGCGTCTGTTGTTGCGAACGACCGCTACGCTACAAGCATGGATCTACAGGGAGTACACCGAGAACTGGCCGAGGCGCGGCGGCGGATGAGGGTCTCGGCAATGTGCTACGCCGATCTCTATGATGGGACGCTGGACTCGTCCCTGCGGCGGCTGGAGCCGGTGGACGGGTCTTCGACCGACCTGCTGAAGCACGTTCTGCGGAAGCCGTAGCAGAACCCGCCATAAGTCTTGTACGGACTAACCGTAGGAGAACTTATGAGCCCACCCCCTGCCCCCAAGCTCGTCCCCGACATCGGGGACGAAATCGCAGCTACGGCTGCACAGGTTTCCGAGGAACGAAAGAAGAAGGCCCCTGGACGCGCGCCCAGAAAGGCTGCAAAGCCTCGGACCCCGAAGGCCGCTCCCCAGGACAGCAACGAGAGCGCCCGCATCGATGCGCTCGAGAAGAAGATGTCCGACGAGTTCGGCATGTTTGTGGAGGAGCTCGCTGCGCTCTCCGCAAAGAAGATGGTGAGTCCTGAGGAGGTGGGTGCCCTCACCGATCTCTTGCTCACGCAGAAGAAGCAGATCGCGTACCTCAAGGGTGCAGTGAAGACGGCGTCGGAGCACGCCGACAGCATGGGCTCGGAACTCGACGAGTTCCACGAGAAGGTGGAAGCGTTGAACGCGGGCATGGAAGACCTGCGAACGCAGGTGGATGCCCGGCATCGACAGGCCCGGCAGCGGGGAGTGTTCAGCACCCCCATCACGACGGAGGCCGATCTCGGTCACCTGGTCGGCGGCTTGGCCGCTGTGTTGATGTACAGCGGTGCAGTGCTGGGCGGCGGTGCAGTGCTGGGCAAGGCCGCCACGATTGGAGCCAAGGGCGTAGCCGCAGCCTTCACTGCGGGTGTCCTGGCCTATGAGGCCGCTTCGTAGGCCCCAAAAGGCCTGAAATCTCTAAAAAGGCAGGAAGTACCTGCCATAAGAGAGTGCCCAGGAAACTGTGAGCATCCTCAACACTCAAGACTCAAGAAACGGAATTCTGATGCGTAAGTTCATCACTCAGATCGACTCACTCACCGCTCGCGGTGGGGAAATTCTCGGACGTGGAGCGGCAGTGGCCGGCTCCACGTACATGGCCCTCGACAAGGGGCTCCCGGCAGCCGGGATGGCCCTCCGGGGCAACCCGGTGGTCGCCCACCCGGTGGTGAAGGTGGGCGTCGCCGTTGTGGCGGCCGGCGCGGTGGAGGCCGTTCTGTGGTTCGGCGGCAACGACGCCGATGCCCTCAAGGCCCGCCGCGACGCGACGGAGGCGCGCCTTCAGGCGCGTATCGACGCAGCCAACGCCAAGCGACCGGCTGTCGAGCAGCCGCACCCGGCAGCGGACAAGCAGGCCGCCAACGGCTGAGACAGGACCCCGCCGCCATCCCTCACAGGATGGCGGCGGGGTTTCTTTTTTACGCCCAACTCCCAGCGACCTTCAGGCGTTAGCCAACTGCTGGTCGATGCGCGCACTGGGTACGAAGATGTCGGGGCGGGGGTTGTCGATCATCGACGCCAGGAAGCCCAGCAACATGGAGTGGAAGGAGTCGTCGGTGTTGTTGGGCGACTTCTTGTACTGCGTCATGTGCATCCGCTCGTTGTACTCCGAGAAGATGGAAAGCATGTCGCCTGCATAGGGCTGCGCGAAGTGCTTCCACGCAGGGAACCGCATGACGCTCCGGCGCTTGATGGCGTTGAAGATGGAGCTCATCACCTCGGAGCGGTGCACCAGGTAGCGGCCCAGGTTGTCGTCCCAGCGCATAAAGACATTTGGCTGCGAGTACTGGAATCTAACAATTCTCTGCGAACCGTAACGCCGCATGAGCTCATCGTTCGGCCAGTAACCCCCACCGTGGTCGACTCCGACGCGCTGGATACCGAAGGTGTCGATGATGCGGCAGATCTTCTTCATCTGCGCCTTGGGCTCGGACTCGGCCCCGGCGAAGCGATGACAGAAGAACCAGCGGAAAATGCCCTGGTAGTACCCGCCCACAAAGAAGACGGTGTACGAGCTGGAGGAATCCTGTCCCCAGTCGATTCCTCCGTAGAGAGGCGAGCCGGCCATCTTGGCACGCCATGCTTTTACGCCATCTCCGTCCAGGGCCATCTCCGGGTCGCAGTTGTCGCGGACATCCTTTCGGGCAAGAGGCCGCTGCCCGCTGTCGAAGGACTGCCCCAGGCACTCGTTGAAGAACCGGGGACGGGGGTAGTCCTTGTACTTGGCGAGGAAGTCCTCCCACTTCTCGGGGTCCCCGTAAATCCAGGGCACCATCAGCTGCGGGATGCGGTACCCCTCGAAGACACTAAGGGTTGGGTCGGGAGATCCCGTGCGAACCCACTGAGCCTGAGGGTGGTTGGGGTTGATTGGCCCGCCGCACTTGTCGCAGATCAGCCCCTTTATACCGATGCTGTTCTCGCCCAGGATGTTCCAGTGCCAGGTGCTGGGGAGCTTGGGCGTACCGTGCCGTTCGCAGGGCACAGCCCACTCGTTCTGGGTGCTCGACGTGGACCAGAGGTGCTCGATGGGGTTGTCGAGCGATTTGGGTGTCCCGGAGTAGACGAAGTAACGGTACGGGGAGTGGGAGGCCGCCTCTTCGATGACCGGGATGTTGTCCAGCAGGAAGTCCTGGATCTCATCCAGGAGGATCATGTCCGCACTCACTCCCCGGCATCGGTCCGCGTTGAGGAAGGCGTAGCGCAGTAGGAGGCTGCTGCGGTTGATGCCCTTCTTCTCAAAGACGTTGTCCGTCAGGTGTGGCGGGAACCAGGTGCGGATGATGGGGCAGGTCTCCAGCGTCTCCTTCAGGCGGTCCTTAGAGAACTGCTTCGTCTGCATTGCGGACGGAGAGACGTAAAGACTCTTAAAGTGAGGGATGAGACAGCTCATCCCAAGTGTGCGGAATGACAGAGTACTTGATTTCTCGACTTGTCTTCCGGCGACAATCAGCACCCTCCGGTGCTTCGTGTCGTAGATCCGACGGAGGTACCTCCGCTCCGCGAAAGAAAAGGGCTCCAGCCTCCGGGTATGCGGATCCGGCATCACCACTGAGTTCTCGACGAACTGAGAGCACGTCATCGAGAGGGGAGCCTGCTGCTGCTCCAGCAGTTGGTCGTATTCCCAGTCCGCTACCGCGGGTAGGGGCTCCTCGTAGTCCCAATCTTCGAAGTAATCTAAGGTCTTCCAGTCCCCGAGGCGCTCGGAGTAGACATCGGGGTCTTCGTTAAAGGACACGCGAGTACCTGCATAAGAGAGTGTCAGAGATGACATTCACCCAGAGGACTATCATGAAGCAAGTTGCAGCAGTTGGGGCCGAATTGCGGCTCCAGGCCGCGAGGGCGGGAGTGGGCCGAGACGGCCCCTACGAGCAGGAAGTGGGGGAGGTGGTCCTCATCCACTTCCTCGACAAGGATGTGGGACTGTTCAGCGCGCACATCGGAGCGCGGTTCAGTCCCGAAGAAGAAGCTCTCCCGCAGATGGAGCACGCCCTCGAGGCGTTCCCAGTCGATGGGAAGGGCCTCGAGGTCAGCAAGGGCCTGGTGTATCCCCGGAACTCGGGAACCGGCGCGCGTGGTCACCGTCTCAAGCCCGCGCATCTCTGGGTTCCCAGTCGGAACCAGAGTGAGAGCCAGGCCGTATTCGAGGGCTGGGCCTGCGGCTGGGGGTGCACCGTCGAGTGCGGGAGGCGCGGAGACTGGTTCCTCGTGCCGTACCTCACCGTGCGGGTGGAGACGCGAAACGGACCTCGCAACGTCCATGCCCGACTCTTCCCCCCGAACAGCGCGCAGTGTGCTGTGAACATGGGAGAGCTCCTGCGCAAGGACGGGGGACGAGGGGAGCTCCCTGAGTTCTTCGATACGCTGCACAGCCAGTGGGCCAAGACTCACCTGTGGGGACTGGTCCAAATCCGCGCACAGGGAAGGGCCTTCCTCCTCGACCACTTCTGCGTCGAGGAAGCCGTGCCTGCCGGGGAGTTCCAGGAAGCGCTCCAGGAAGCGCTCGCGTGAGCGAGGAGAGCGGCACGCCGCTCTCTCTCCGTTGGGTGGCCCTGTTTATGGAATCCATAAACAGGGCCCTCGATGGGGCGGTGTACAGCTGGGAACTGAAGAGCCAGGCGGACCCCCTCTCCTGGGTTCTCATCGTTACGATGACACGTCCTTTCTTTACGAAGGAGGTGCGCTTTCTTAGGGAGCAACTCCGTCTCTGGGCGCAAATCAATGACGCTGTCTACCAGCGCAGCACGTGGGAGAAGTTCCAGTTTAAGGGCCTTCTGCTCTTGCGGGGCCTCGGCCCCCTGATGAACATCGACCCCTACAACGACAACGAGGTGGACCTTGATTTATTCCGGCGTAGACGAGGTGGGCTATGGTGCCCTCGCAGGCAGGATGCTGGCAGTCGCCGTGTCCCTTCCGATCAACCTGCCCAGGAAACGCCTGACCGAGTTCTGGCCGATGTCCTCGGTCAAGGATTCGAAGAAGACGACGGCCCCTCAGAGGGAGAGACTGAGGACGGACCTGACTGGTTTCTTGATTGAACAGGGGGCCGGCGTAGGGGTCGGGGAAGCAGACGCGGAGTTCATCAACTTCCACGGTTACTCGGCAGCTCGCAACAAGGTCCTCCTGGACGCCGCCCTGAACGCGACGCTCGGTGACGGCTTTGCTGACGCCTGCTTAATCGTGGACGGGAACGTTGCTCTGGAGGGATTCCCCTTTGAGCAGATCTTAGAGCCCAAGGCAGATGGGCGGTTCTTCGTAGTGGCCGCAGCGAGCTGTCTTGCGAAGATTCTTCGCGACGACATGATGATCGAGCTGGCGGTCCGCTACCCGGAGTACGGCTTCGATGTCAACAAGGGCTACGGCACTCCTGCCCACATCAAGGCACTTCTGGATTTCGGCCTCACACCGGAGCACCGAAAGATCCCGTGCCGGACTGCGTTGCGGAAACAAGGCCAGACCGCGCGTCCCGCTTTTGGCAGGACTCGGGCTCAGGAGCGGAAGCGTCAGCTGCGGTCGATGCTCGTGACGAAGTAGCTGGTGGTGCTGGTGAAGACGATCGTCTTCACCGCATCGCCCTTCAGCTTGCCCTTGAAGTTGTGGCTGAAGAACGAGCCGGCTCCGGCTGGAACTGGAATGGCGGTACCGCCGAAGATCTCGACAGTGGCCCCCGACGCTCCCATGCACCACACGGTGTGCAGCCGTTCTCCATCCCCCAATGTGACAGTGCCCGTAGTGCCGGCTGCCTGCGAGAAGATCTCCTCAGCATCGTCGAACAGGATCTCGAGATGGCCCGAGTTGTTCTGGCCCAGGTACTTGAAGTCCTCGGTACCCATCTCGTTGTCTTGAAGGAAGTCCCGGAGTTCGTTGGTGTCCCGGAAGGTGCGAGTACGGAGCGCCATGCTTACTCCAACTCGGTGAGGGCATCCATGAGGAGATGCACGAAGCCGAGAACGTGGTGGTCGTGGTTGTAGGACACCTGCGTGTGCAGGTTCTTCGCCTTGATGGCCCAGCTCTCGAGCTCAGGGGTGTAGCCGCCCTCGAAGGCTGCAGTGTCCCCGAAGTGGGTGTCGATTGCCTCGGCCAGGAAAGCTCGAGCGAGCTTCTCATCGGCCGGGAACGCCTTGGTGTTCGGGAAGAGCTGGAAAATGATGTCCCCGTCTTCGCGGTACACGACTTCCACGCGGAGGACCGCAGAGTGCAGCTCCTCTCGGGGAGGGGGCGGTGCGAACTCAGCCCGCTGGAAGTCCTCGTACCCGGAGCGGAGCTTTGTTCCGAGCTCGTTGGCCCAGGCTGGGCGAGGCTGAATGGCCCCTTCTTGGGTGCGAACCGTATCGGAGGAAAGCGCGCGCATATCAGGTCTCTCTGGAAAGGAGGATCTCTCCCCGAGTCTTGTCGCTAACCGTACCGGCGGGGGCCAGGTCATGCAAGCCAGGGAGAGCACTTGTATCGTGCTGGACCTTGAACTTCTCGAACTGCTTCAGTACATCCTGCAATGCCGTATCGCTGGCCTGCAGGCGCTCGTCTACCTTCGTCATCCCGCGAACCAAGTTCGCCAGCATCTCTACTTTTTTAGCCGATAGGGGGAGGGTCTTCACCTCGCTGAAGGTGAACCAGAGCTCCCGCATGAGGCCCGTCATCATGTCCTTTGTGTTGAGCTCGGACTCGATGCCTGTCCGGTAGAGGGCGAGCTCCGGCCCCCCATGCAGGGCCGCGGTGAAGTCCTTCTCCATGAAGCCAACCCGCGAGCTGGCCGACGCCTTGGAGAAGTACTCGGACCAATCGGCGACACCCATGGTCTCCGTGTTCCAGAAGTAGTGCTGGAACTCGGCGATTGCCGTGGAGGACACCTTCTTCCCCACCTGCTGCAGGCGGTAGGCAACCTCCATGTAGGGGACTCCCCCAATCAGCATGCGCTCAGTGTCCTCGCGAACCCGCGGCTCCTTGAAGAAGACCGAGAACATCTCGTTCACCGGCGCATCCCTGTGGACGAGGCTGTAAATCTTGCTCTTTCGGAGCCAGCTCACCGAGGGGCGGTGGGACTTGTCCCAGGGACGGAAGTCGTCCGGCTCCGGGGGAGCAGCGGAAATGTGCCCCTCGAGGTCTTCCTCCTTGAGAGGTACCAGCCCGAAGTGCACGAGGTGCCGGTTGATGGCCTTCAACCCTACGTCGTCGGAGGCTACGAGAAGGTAGCGGATGAAGAAGGTAGCGGGGTGCGCCATGCGAACCTACAGCTTGTAGTCCTGGAGCGCCTTCAGTCCCTTGATCACACCCTCCAGGCATTCCATGGCCCGGACGGCGGCCTCTTTGGGCACGCTCTGGAGCCCGAGCTGTGTCGCGAAGACCAGGCCAGCCAGCTTCGAGGCGGTCTCCTCGAAGTGAGGTAGGTTGTCCACGAAGGTCTGCACGTTCTCGGGGTTCAGGAAGTTCAGGGCCAGGAGGTTGTCGATGGCGTCGGTACCCACCAGGGTGCGGGCTTCTTTGTTGTGACCAATGGCCAGGGCTTCCTTCAGGAGACAGGGTCGCTCGGGGATGTGCCGGCCCACCAGGCTCGCTACGGCCTCGGCAGCAGCGGACTTCAGCAGTCCGGGATTGTGGGGCGAGAGCTGACGCAAGCCGTACATGCGGACGACCGAGCCTGTGCTGGCTGCCTTCTCGATGCAGGCCATCGAGAGGTTCTGGGGCATACCAGTAGCGGCCAGCCAGAAGATTCCGTCGGCCCAGTTGTACTCCCCGGAACCATGCTTCGAAAAGACCGGGCCCGAGAGCCGAACGCCGCCGCCGGGGCCGCCTTCATTGGCCCACGCACGGATCTCGCACATGGAGGGTGCTGCTGCCTGCTTGGCAGCAGCTGTCGGGTCCTGCGCGGGCTGGCCTTGCAGACCGGTGCCGCCATTGAGCTTGACCTCCTGCTTCTGCGGAGCTGCAGGCTGTGCCGGGGCCTTCTCTTGTGCAGGAGCAGCCTGCTGAGGGGCAGGGGCTCCGCCCGTGGGGTCACCGGGAACACCCTGTTGGGGCTGCTCCTGCACGCCGTCCAGCTGGACTGGGCCATCCAGCGCGAGGAAGGAGAAGTCCGCAGGAATGGCGATCTCCTGCGGGGAGGTAGCGACCGGCTTCTGTAGTCCGTCGCTCATGGTGAGCTGGACTTCCTGGCCATCCTGCGTGGTCGCCGAGTAGTACTCGCGGCCCTCGACCGTGACCTTGGTGGCCACGTTGTAGGGAACCGTGGCGATGATGCTGCGGCCATCGGTCTTGTAGAAGATGCCCATCCCTCGGGCTTCTTGCGCTTCCGGCAGGTTGTAGCTCAGGGCCACCATCACGCCGTTGATCTCCGGCTGCAGCGCGAACTGCCCGCCGTTGAAGAACAGCTGCATCGGGGAGTTGGTCCCCTGCATCGGGTCGAAGAGACCGGGGATGACATAGCCGACGAGCTGCTTACCGGTACCGGCCTCGAAGACCTTGTACATGCCGAAGCCTTGGATGGGCTGCGGGGTCTCAGTGAGGGGATCCGGGTCAGCCTGGACCTCGGTGGTCGTTGCGACACCTTGCTGGTCTGCCGTATCCAGCATTTGCTGAGGAAGGGCCTGCTGGGCCTGTTCCTTAGAGACCTTCTGCTCCTTGGGGGCTGTACCCTCCGGGGCAGCGGCGGTCTTCAGAATGTAGCCGTACCCGTGGGGACGGAGCTGCACCACGGCTGTTGGGGCACGCTGCAGGGAGGCCGCCTTCTGGAGCATCTCTGCCCCGGAGACCATTGGCTGCGAGAGCAGGTGACCGAGGGATTCCTGCACACACGGGGTGCGCGGGATCAGCTCCGCTACAGCAGCTTCCTTGTAGAGCTCCTCGAAGCGGGCGAAGTCGGAGGGGTTGATGGTCCCTGCAATCTGGCGGCAGAGGGAGCCGACCTTGACCCCGTATCGCTTGCTCATGATCTTCCCGGCCCTGTCCAGGTCCTCAGCGGTCGCTTTGCTACGGGATGCAGCGTGGCGAAGGCTGTGCAGACGTTCCACCCCGCCGGGTCGCGCAAGTAGGTCCCGCGCGTGCGGGTGCAGGTGATCTGCAATGCCATGAGCCCGCAAATGATCCCGCAGCGCAGACCCACCCACAGCACCCGCGACAGCTCCGACAGAGCCACCCAGCATGCGGTTCCTGCCTTTGTGCTCCTCGCCTCCGAGGGCCCCGCCTCCGAGGGCCCCGATACCCCCGCCGACCAGGCCGCCCGCCAGGGCGGCTTCATGGCCGTGAACTGCCAGGGCCAGCCGCCTGAGGTGGGTAGTCTCTCCAAGGCCGGAGGCCTTCTTCTCGGCCCGAGCGAAGACAAAGGGGTTGATGGTCCCTGCAATCTGGCGGCAGAGAGACGCTGTCTTGCCCATACCGAACACCTGAGCATGAAGTTTGTGGCTCGACTTCGCCCAGTGCTTCTTATCCCCGGATGAGTAAGCGGTGTACTTCATTCGCAGGTCTTTCCCGTCAGAGAATCCGCCGTGCGGATCGAAGTGCGGGTCAGAGAGGATGTCATGGTCAGAGAGCCCGTTCACGAAATGCGCAAGATCCGGTCTCGTTTGGGAGGCCTTCTTCTCGGCCCGAGCGAAGACAAAGGCGTTGTGGCCGCTGTGCTTGTTGTCATCGAGCCACTTCATCTGGCCGGAGAGGTCCTTGGCTCCGGACGAGTGAAAGCCCTTCTCGATGGACTTGTGCACTGCCAGGGTCTCCCCCGTAGGGAGGTCGTAGTGCGAGAACTCCTTTCGGCGGCTGTGGTACTTCTCGGGTCCCGTCAGTACTGACTGGGAGGCCTGCTTCTCGCGTACCTGTGCAGCTCGGGCCTTCCAATGCGAGGACTCTACGTGGGGCTCGGCACGCTTGGGTGGCGACATTCCGCGGGACTTCATGGCGTGGACCTCACTGTCTTTCAGTTCCATGAGCACGGGGCGGTCATGGGTGATCTTGTAGTGTGCCCGAAGATGGTCCGGCACGTAGTAGACACCATAAGCGTTTGGCGCGCGAGTGCTCATGCGGACAGCCTCTCCAGCTCTGCAAAGAAGAAGTCGTAGACACCGAAACTGGCACCCTTCTCCAGGCCTTGGAACCACTTCGACTTCTGAACGTCTTCGTGGTGGGCAGCCAGGTCCTGAAACTTCTGCGCAGCAGCGGCGTTGCCTGGGTTGCGGTCAGGGTGATGCTTCATCGCCCCTTTTCGGTACGCCCGAGTCACATCTCGCTGTGTCTTCAGCGTGTCGTGAGCTGTGCCGTAGCCGCGTGCGGCTGTGCGCGCTGTGTGTACCTCCGAGGCAGCTCCCGTCGCCGCACGGTACTTAGCTCGGGCCGAGTTGAGGGTGCGGTAGCTATCGCCCGCGACTCCCCCGATGAGGGCCCCGCCTGCTGCGCCTGCTGCGCCTGCTGCAAGCCGTTCCCGTGTTGAGCGCTTGCGAGGGGTACGCAGACGCTTTCCGTTTGCGGACACCTGGTGCGTGTCCCACCCGCCGAGAAGGCCTCCGCCCACCGCTCCAACACCTGCCCCAATCAGGGGGTGCCTGAATTCGTGCGCAAGGCGGCGTGCCGCTCCAAAATCCATGGCCACCTTCCCGCCCTCTTGGAAAGAGCGCTGCCCCTTGTGCGCCAAAAGAGCACCGGTACCGGCACCCAGGACGCCACCGACTGCCCTACCCACAGGGTTGAAGGCGTATCCTTTGGTCAGACGCTGAATAGCTGCCTCTCCCAGGTGGGAACCAAGAGAGGCCCCGGCTGTGCCACCAAGGCCTGTGGACATGCGGCCGCCTTTTGGCCCTTGGAGAGTACCCAGGGTGGCCGCTCCGATCTGATTGCCGTGCTGTGTACCAAGCAGGTAGCTGCCCATTCCGGCCCCTGTTGCGGCGGCGGCGGCGGCGTGGCGATCCTTCTCATTGAAGAAGGGCCTTTTCTTAGCTGTTCCTTCAGACATGCGAGCTGAACCCCGGTCGACCGTCAAAGGCGCGATCCCATTCTCTGCGGCGATGTTGGCGGAGCTCTTGCTCCATGCGCTCCTTCTCCAGGCGCGCCTCTTCTTTGGCGGCCTTCGCTTCCGCCTTACGGTGCTTCTTACCCTTCTTGATGCGGCCCTTGAGGTAGCTCATGCGCTCATCTTCGGACATGCCGAGACGCATCTTGGCACGCTCAATATCTGCAAGCCGCCGGGCATGCCCGGATCGCGCGTCTGCTTCGCCTTGTGTAGCTCCCGAGTCCTTACCGAGGCGAGCACCCGCGTAGCCACCAAGCCCCATGCCGCCGATGCCGCCGATGCCGGCACCCAGGGCACCTAAGCCGAAGTGGCTTCCGATGAGGCCACCGCCGACTGCGCCGAGACTGCCGCCGAGCAACCCTCCCCCAATACCTCCGCTGGCTTGACCAGTACTGGCACCGGACGCCCGTCCGGCTGCCACCATGTCTTCCAAGTCAGGAGGAGTTCGCCCAGCACGCTGGGCCCAGTGGGCTTCCAGGAGCTTCAGCTTCTTCTTTCGCGACATGCCCGGATCGAGGTATTGGCTGCGAGAAAGACCCGCGCCTTTCTGCATGCCCTTCTCGATGGTCGCCTGGAGAGGACGGCCTCCGGCGTGCATCATGGGGGCCTGGTACTTGTAGCCGTCCTTGTCCTTGGTGATCAGAATGAGCGCACCAGGTGACGGCATGCCCTGGAGCCCAGCCTGGATCTCCTTCTGGGCGAGGGAGCGCAGGAGCTTCTGCTTGGCCTGCTGGTTCTGCTCTTCTTCCAAGGGCTTCTGCATCTTGGTGTGGATGCCCATGTAGAAGGGCGTTCCCTGCAGGGGGTAGAACCAGTAGTTCTGGGGGAGCACGCCCATCTTGAAGCGCGGCTTGCCGTGCATCTTCTCGAAGACCTGCGGGCCCGGGAGGCCCGAGCCGCGCTGGAAGTTGAGAGCGACCATCGCACTTTTCAGTGCGTAGTGCTCTTCAGCGGCACCCCGCTCCTTCAGCTGGGCGCTGAGCTCCTTGAGTCGGCTCTTGTGGAGGTGATTGGCGGATAGTCCCCCAGCCAGCCCACCGGCCAGGGCACCCACTCCGGCACCAATGGCCGCGCCTCTGAGGCCACTGTGTCCGCGATCCCATCCATGCAGCAGGCCCAGCTGTGCCCCAATAACTCCTCCGGGTAGGGCTCCCACAGTCGCACCAAGACTTCGATTGGGCCCTTTCCGCTCCTTCATCACCTTCTCGTTGTAGATCTGAGAGATGTGACGATCGTGGTCAGGGCGGGGAATTGGAATTGCGATACCGATGCTGGCCTGCTTCTTCGTTTTGCCGACGGCAGCTCCCGCGCCGGCAGCGAGGACGTTGGAGCCTGCAAGCCCGGACAACGTCACTGCAGCCGCAAGGTCGTCGAGCCTCTCGCGCTTGGTGTGAAGGCCCCTCTGCACATCGCGCAACTTTGCTGCGCGATGTGCACGCCCCCCTTGTTCGGCGGCGTATGCAAGACCGCCGGCTTGAAAGGCCTTGTCCGCAAGGTGATGGTCAGCATGGGCCAGGTGATGCTCAACCGCGCCCCGCGCGGCGCCGAGCGTTCCTCCGATAGCCGCCCCTACAGCGCTTCCCCGGACGCCTCCCCTAATACGGTTCTTCCATCCTGGGTCTGCGGAGACTGCGCCCGCGCCCGCGCCTGTCGCGGCTCCCAACCCTGCACCGATTAGCCCCGAAACTCCCGCAGCGTGTAGGGTGTTGGCCTGCTTCTCCAAAGGAGCGCTCGAGATCTTGGACAGGCCGGCAGCACCGGGATCGACTACGCGACCAAAGCCCTGACGCTGCTGGTAGGGCGGGTACATCGCGTCCACCAGAGACGGCGAAGTCGGGACACTTCGCGCATCCGTATCGAAGAGGCCGGGGTTGAGCATCGCCTGCTCGACGCGGTCCTCCGAAAGGGGAAACGTCTGGCCGCCTGCCTCGAAGACCATGAAGGGCTGAAGTCGACGGTCCTGCACAATGATGGGCACGCGGATGACGTTGCCGGCCTTACTGCGATCATCCTGGGGACGCGACGCAGATCGGTTGCGAATCTGAACGTAGCCCAGGGCAGCACCGGCCTCCGGCTCGACGCGGTCCAAGACGATCTCGGGGTCGTACTGCGCGATGTAGGGCAGGGCTCGAAGGAGCTCAGAGTGAATCTGCGCAGGCCACTTCTTCTCGTCGTCCGGCATCCTGGCCAAGACCATGGCAGCGGTCTTGGTGAAGAGGTCGGACTCCGTCTTCAGCTTGCGGAAGAGCGGCTCATTGGTGCCGGTGTAGGACATGCGTAATCCCTGTGAGGGAGGAGAATAACAGCTTTAAAGGATGGTCCCACCACTTGCTGCCAGCAACTCATGCGTGTCTGCACCGGAATCGACCCCAAGAATCTGGCCCGGAACGAAGGCAACAGTGGCATGCAGGGTCAGCTGCTCGTACAGCCAGGTCGAGAACGCGGTGGCCAGGCCTTCCGTAAGAGCGGTCTTTGCAGACTCGGGCAGATCCGAGAAGCCGTCGATGCTCTTCTTCATCTCGACGACCAGGGCGTCCCGCATAACGATCTTGTTCAGGGCCATTACTGCGTCTCCAACTTTGCGGCGGTGAAGGTACCTGCGTTCAGTGCAGCGATCATGCTGTCGGTCGCCACGGTGGGGAGCCCCAGGGCCTTGAGGCCGAGAGAGAGTTCGAGCAGGGACGCAGAGAGCATCGTACTGAACTGCAGGTCATAGAGCACTTTGGCAGCTGGAACACCCACTGCCACCGTGGTGCCGTCGTTCTTGAGCTGCAGGGCCTGGGTACCGGCCTTCTGGGTGTAGGAACCTCCGGCAGTGACGTCGACATCGCTGTCGGTCTCCAACGAGCACTTACCATCCGGGGTCAGCTTGAGCGTGACGTTGCTCGTTCCCCGAATCTCGATGTGAAGTGCCCCTTTCTGGGCCAGTTCTACCTGGCCAGACTTATCGAAAGACAGCGAGGTCGCCTCCTCCTGGTCGGCCTCCCACTGGTCCCCGTCCTGGAAGATGCGAAGACGCAGAACAGGGGCGCTGATCAGCTCACTGGAAGCAGGGGCAGGGCCGACTACTCCGGACTCGCCGTCTACATCTCCCTCGCTGGGGATGGTGAGTGCGCCTCCCGCGTCTACCCGGACAACGTGCCCTTTGTGATTGGCGAACTCCCGGACCCGTGCCATGACGGATGCGGCCTGGCGGCCCTGGTCATCCTTCTCGGCGTTTGCCACCTCCCAGCGAACCGACCCGGCGAAGGCATCCAGCTTGAAGTTCTTGCACAGGGTATGGACAACTCCTTCTCGGGCTAAGAAATGAGTCCGCGCAAGGGGGGAGGCGAAGATCTCGGTGATGCCGCCTCTGCGCAGACGGAGGCCATTGCGGTCTCGGGTCTGCAGGAAGATGTCCCCCGGCTGCATGATGGGCCGGTTGGACCGGGCTCCGATTGCACTGGGTCGCGCAGTCGATGTGGAGCCCTTCTGGAAGTACGGCCGGAACCCGACGATGAAGGGACGGATGTCTCCCTCGGAAGAGATGCCCACCCAGACTGCTGCTCCGATTTCCGGCATGACGTGCACGCCCTCGCCATCCACTGGATGGACGTAGAGCGAGCCAATCGCCACATCACGGAAGGTCTTGTCGAAGAGCTCCGTCCGAACAGTGCAGATCCAGCGGACCGGGTCTACATCCGTGATGCGTCCAGCATAGATCCGCACCGCGGAGTTCCCGTCTCGGGCCATACTCCGGTGCGGACGCTGGGTCTGGTGGATGTCCTCGCGCACTACTTACTGAGAGCGCTTGCTCAAACGCCCGGCTCCGAAAACCGCGCCCGTCCCCGCAGCTCCGACAGCTCCGCCTGCCGCCAGGCCTGCTGCTCCGACCAGCTCTTTGTGCTTACCCATGAAGTCTGCGGCGCGGGTCGCACCTCCCGCTACTGCCCCGCCCGGCTTGAACTTACTTCCAACTGCGCGTACGCCTTTGGACATCAGCGTGCCAGCGTCGCCGACGCCTTTCATGATGGTTCCCATGATGGCCTCCTTGTAGAGGGCCTCCTTGTAGTGCGCCGGCATGAGCTCCACACCGTAGTCGGAGGCGATCTTGTCGAGCTCGTTGAGGTAGGCAGCCTCTTCGAAGATAGACGCTACCTTCTGAGCAGGAGCAGACTTTTTGCCGCCAAATCGACCGGCGAGAGCACCGCCGCCCGCCCCTGCAGCGGCGCTGGTCCAGTGCCCGTCTCCCCGGAGCGCCGCCGCCCCGCCGCCCATCACAGCACCGGCGGCGGCCCCTCGAAGTGCCCCTTTTCCTCGGTCGCCTGGCCGGGCGGCGGCAGCACCCGAGGCTCCGCCCAGAAGAGAACCGGCTACGGCTGTGGCACCCCCCAAGACTGCTCTGTCTCTGAGGCTCGTTGCTACCTTCTGGGGCTCATTGAAGTGGTACGTCTCCTTCTTCAGACCGAGCTTCCCGGCAAAGCCGTCGCGCTTACGGCGCTCGGTAGTGTACCCCTTACGCGCGTTGAACCCCTTACGCGCGGAGTCGAGCGCCTTCTGACTTTTGTAGCCATCGTACTCCGCTCCTACCCTGGCTCCCAGACCCATCCCCAGGGTCCCACCCATGCCCGCTCCGAACTGCCCGTCGCCACCCATACGGCGGTCTAGAATGTACCCACCGGCCCCGCCTATGGCCCCGCCTACGCCCAGGCCCGTACCGGTACGGAGCAGGCCCGTACCGAGCCCTGTCTCCCCTGTGGCGTGCATAGCCTGCCTGTACTCCTTAGACGTGGCCCCGAGCCCTTTACCGTGTAGCCATGAGCGGATCTTGCCGGCATCTTCTTTGAGGGGGGCCATGGAAGCCCGGTTCGTGCCAGCCTCGTACTTCTTGCGGGAGATCTCTTTGGCTACCTTGAGAAGGCTCATGTCATTTTTCCTTGTTCTTGAAGGGCTTCAGGGGCTTGAAAGGTCGGATGCCGAACTCTGCCCCGTGCATCAGGCCGGGGATGGGATGGCTTCCGTGGATGTCGGAGGACCAGCCCTGAGCTGCGCCTTCCTGGTACGTGTTCTTTAGCTCGCGGTAGTTTAGGCGCGCCATCCAGTCTTCGGTACCGGTAACCGGGATTCCGGTCATGGCTTTGAGCTTGGGTGCGTGCTTGACCAGTTCCCGCCCGCCCGCAGCAGCGCGCGCGTTGTAGTCATCGATCTCCGAGAGAGGGGCGTGCTGCCCGCGAAGGAAGCCAGACTCTGCCGGGGCTGCCGTAATCATCGTCTTGTTGGTCATGGCTCGGACGACGGTCTCGATGTTGCGCCTGCGGGTCATTCCCTCGTACGCCCCGTCGAGTTCCTTCGAGATGTAGCCACGGACTGCGTCCATGCTTCCGGTCTGCTTCAGGATGTCGTGCGGATCAAGGGGCCCCGAAGACAGGGGCTCGCCCTTCTTGACGAGCGCCCCTACCTGGATGCCCGGAAGCAGTGCACCCGTCACGACGCGATGTTCCTTGCCCTGAATGACGACGGTCCAGCCTCCTCGAGCGTCTTTGCCCGCCTTCTCAATGCGACCGCCGGCAGTAGCCAGGGTGGCTGCATTGGGCAGATTCTTAGGTACGAAGAAGAGCTGTTTCACGCGGTCAAAGGAACCAACGACATCCTTCTTTGCCCCGGTGGCAACGCCGCCAGTATGGAAAGTACGCATGGTGAGCTGCGTCACCGGCTCGCCGAGAGACTGCCCGGCGATGGTGCCGATGTTGACGCCCGCACGGTGGAGCTTTCCATCCTGGTTGTGGCCGTAGCACATCGCGCAGATCCCGTTGGACATCTTGCAGTGAAGCGGGGAGCGGACAGAGATGCTCGCGATGCCGCTATTGCGGATGCGGGTCAGAATGCGCGTGTCGATGAGCGTGCCGGCAGGGAAGGCGGTGCCTCCCTTCAGGGTCACCACGGAGGCCAGGAATCGACCAGGGACATCGGGGTCGCGAGGACTTAGGGCGGTTCCCCGGGTCGAGCCGCAGTCCTCCGCCGTGATCTGATAGTCGATGGCCGTGTTGATGATGTCCTTGGTCAGGGCCCCGGGGTCCTGCGTTCCCGCGACACGATCCAGGATTCCTTTCCGGGCCCCGTGCATGGAGGCCCAGTACTCGGAGAGCGACAGGCCTTCTCCGTAGGACTTGGTGAGCGGGACGGGCACGGTCTTCTTCTCGGAGTCGAGCACCAGCATGGGGCCGAAGACCAACTGGGAGAACTGCCCCCAGTTGCCTCGTGCACCGGACGAGGTCCACTCAAACATCTTGTTCTCGCCGATGGCGGCGTAGCGCTTCTTGCCTACCGTCTCGAGCTCCACCCGTGCCCTACCGTAGATTTCGACGACCTTTGCGTCCTTCGCCTTCTTCGTGAGCTTCGAACGAAGGACAGCGGCCTCTTCCCTCTTGTAGGGAGCGAGGATGTGGTCGCGGAACTTGTGCCCGTCATGGAAGTCGTTCAGGCTGATGGAGCTGCCGTTCAGGTAGACCAGCTCGTTACCGACATCCTTCCAGGCGTTGACCGTTGCAGGGAAGTGCTTGGGGTCCGATTTGGCCGCACGGGTGAGGAGCGCCTTCATGTGCTTCTTATCCAGGCGGTACTCCTTGTCATAGAGGAGCTTCTCGTCGTTGCGCATCCCTGGGGGCAGTGCCTCTGCCAAGGCTACGCGGCCTGGAGTTGTGAGCTTCCCATCGATCGCCACGACGTTGTCGGGCTTCAGCTTCCCGTCCTTCATCAGCTTGATGACCTGTGCTCGAGTCACCTTGTTGGAGACAGCTGCGGCATCTCCCCACTTCGTGGCCTGGTACAGACCGAGCAAGGCTCCCTGGCCCGGTGTCCCCATCAG
>Ga0257122_1000973_pt1 | contig 22095 bp, 19 predicted proteins | sample SI106_120metaG_FD_190146 | JGI IMG/M metagenome (GOLD analysis project Ga0257122, IMG submission 190146) | Marine microbial communities from Saanich Inlet, British Columbia, Canada - SI106_120 | ecosystem: Environmental > Aquatic > Marine > Inlet | place: Canada: British Columbia | collected... | reverse complement strand
GTGGCTTACTTTTTCCAACGGTTGGTTTCGGAGAAAATTGGGGTTTTAATCTCGAAGTGCCGTATTACTGGAATATTGCCCCACAACATGATGCGACGTTCTCCGGACGCTATATGGCCAATCGTGGCTTGCTGGGTTCAGGGGAATATCGCTTTTTGGGTGAAACCACAAACGGGGGATATAGCGGTATCGCGCGTGGCGAGTTCATACCTGACGACAGTAAATTTGGCTCCAGTCGTTATGGCTGGAGTTATGAACATAACCAGAATATTTACTACTGGGATACGGATTTATTTCTCAATACTGACATCGGTTACGTTTCCGATACAGCCTACCTTGATGATCTTTCCGATAACCTTCAGGTTAGCAGTGCCTCACATATTCCCCAGATAGTAAACCTTTCTATCGATCCTTTTGACATATTTGTCGAGGACGAGAATCTTCAGATCAATGCTGATATATCCGCCTATCAGACGCTTGATAGCAGCGTGAGCAGCGATGACGAGCCCTACACCAGGCTTCCAGGAGTCAAGGCAACCTGGAACAAGACTTATGAGCTGAATCTTGATGATTCCGGAGGCTATCTGCGTGATGACAGTACGCGGTTTTCACTACGCCCCGAGTTTGATTCAGAAGTGGTTAATTTTGATCACAGTGTGGCGAATAAGACCAAGGGCCAGCGTCTGGATCTGCAGCCAGCAATAGCGCTGCCAATGGAGCGTACTTATGGGAGCGTCACACCCAAGCTAACCTATGCCTACACTGCCTACAACGTATATGATCAGCCAGACAACAATCCCTCAAGCCCCACCCGCGGCATATATCTGTTTGAGATAGGGTCAGAACTTTTCCTTGAGCGTGAAGTCGGCTGGCAAACGCAGGCTCATACGCAGACGCTGGTGCCGAGCCTGTCCTATCACTATGTACCGTACGAAGACCAGGATGACCTGCCGGTGTTTGATTCGGGGTCAGTGGGTTTTGACAATATCGCTGATGCTTTTCTGGGAGATGGTTTCTGGGGTTCAGATCGCATTCAGAACTTTCAGGGATTTACCCTGGGGCTTTCCAGCGAGACTTACGAGTTGGAAACAGGCGATCAACTCCTGCGCTGGGAACTTGCCCAGCAGATTTATCTGGCCGACCGTGACGTAACCCTGGGCGATGATGAGGCAGATACCAGTGAGTTCTCACCGTTTCTGGGTGAGATTGAGTTTCACATCAATGAGCATCTCAGCACGGACGGCTTTGCTAACTGGGACTGGGATGAAAGAAGTATCGGTAGTTGGCGCGCGGGTGCCCGCTATAGTCCGGATTTCCGGCGTGAGTTTGGGGTGTCTTATTCCTGGGAGGAAACCACCAACAACCTTGAGTTGGATTTAACTTGGCCACTGACGCCGCAATGGCAAATCGGTGCCACGGCACTGCTCGGCCAATCCGACGATGACGAGGATGGCTCCTATACGCGAGTGAGTCTGGGATACGACGCCTGTTGCTGGGCGATTCAACTAGCGCTGGAGGACCGCCCAAGTGAGGAGGAAGATGAGGACGGCCTGCAGTTCATGGCGACCTTCAGCCTGAAGGGTCTGGGGCGGATTTCCAGTAACCAATTCGAAGAAGGCTTTTCGGTCACAGCCCCGAACTTCGATTGACACGAGCTTATGTTGAAATATTGTTGTCGTATTCTCGATAGCGGATTGCTGTTCAGGTCGATTGCAGCTTGTTGTATTGCGATGTTATTGCTGGAGTCGACCCCAACGGCCTCGGCTGACCAGGGCCTTGACCGGGTTATGGTTATCGTCAACGAGGGAGTGATTACCCAGTCTGATCTTGACCGGGAGATGGGTCTGGTCGAGATGGAATTGCGTTCTGCCGGTCAAACGATACCTCCTCGTGAAAATCTCGCACGCCAATTGCTCGAGGACTTGATCGTAGATCATATTCTCCTTGAGGTTTCTGGGCGACTCAACATCACCGTGAGCAACCAGGAATTACAGTACGCGCTTTCGAGTATTGCCGGACAGAACCGCCTGACTCTGGCTCAACTACGCCAGACGATAGAACAGCACAGGGTCCGGTTTGCTGACTACCTGGATGATCTGCGCAAGCAGTTGACAGTCCGTCAACTGATTAATCGGCAGATCAGCGGCACCGTCAATGTCACTGAGATAGAAATTGATGAATACCTGGAGCAACATCCCGAGTTATCAGTACTGACACCAGTTGAAATCGAGTTGGCCCATATCTTTTTGAAGGTGCCGACAGACAGCTCCGAGGTCGAGGTTGTTGGCCGTCAGGAGCTGGCCCAGAACATACGTCAGCGTATTCTCGACGGCCTGCCGTTCGGGCAGGCAGCACAACGGTATTCGGATAGCCCTGAGGCGGCTCAGGAGGGATTGCTGGGGTGGCGCAAGGAGGACCAACTGCCTGATGTTTTCCTGAGTGCGCTCGACGGAGTCTTAGCGGGCGGCATATCTGAGGTCTTTCGTAGCCCTAATGGCTTGCACCTGCTGAAGCTGCTGGCTCGGCGTGGCGGGTCTGAGACCATTGTCGCCCAGTACCAGGTGCGCCATATCCTTGTTCGTTTCAGCAACCTTCTAGCCGCAGACCAGTTACGCAGTCGACTTGAGCATATACGCGAGCGGATACTCGGGGGAGAGGGTTTTGACGCGGTGGCGCGTTTGCAGTCAGAGGATGTCAATACCCGGGCGCTGGGGGGGAGCCTCGGCTGGGTTAGCCTGAGGGAACTGCCAGGTGCGTTGGGGCAAATGGTACAGCGCCTGGTGATTGACGAAGTCAGCCCGGTCTTTCAGGCCGGGGCCGGTTGGCATATCGTCCAGGTCACTGCCAAGCGGGAGGTTGATCTTGGTGATGAAGTCCGGCGTGGGCGAGCTGAGCAGGTAATCCGCGGCCGTAAGACCGAGGAATCATTTGATCAATGGACCCGGTCATTGCGTGATGAATCATTTGTGCAGTATCGAGTAAGACCGGGTGAATAAATAAGAAAGGCGCCCCTAAGGGCGCCTTTCCAGTTAAGAGCCGGTTTGAGCCTAGGCGCTCAGGTTGTACCCACGCTCGTCGTGCAGGGCAACATCGAGACCTTCTGCTTCTTGCTCTTCATTGACTCGAAGCCCCATCACGCCGTCGATAACCTTGAGGAGTATGAAACTCACTATGCCGGTATAGATAATGGTGGCGATGATGCCGATAGCCTGTGTTTGAACCTGCTCGCCAATACTACTGATGCCACTGCCAAAACCTGCGCCACCGAGTGCTTCTGCTGCAAATACCCCGGTGAGTAGTGCGCCGATAATGCCGCCAACCGCATGCACTCCGAACACATCGAGTGAGTCGTCATAGCCGATTTTTCGCTTAAGGGTCGTTGCTGCGAGAAAGCACCCGACACCGGCCGCAATGCCGATGGCCAGTGCTCCCATTGGGCCAACGGAGCCTGAAGCTGGTGTGATTGCGACCAGTCCACCAACGGCACCGGAAGCGATTCCAAGTACGCTGGGTTTCCCGTGCGAAAGCCACTCACAGAACATCCAGCCCAGTGCAGCGGCTGCGGTTGCGATCTGGGTGACTGCCATCGCCATCCCGGCAGTGCCGTCCGCCGCCAATTCGCTACCCGCATTGAACCCAAACCAGCCAACCCACAGCATGGCGGCGCCGATCATGGTGTAGCCTAGGTTATGCGGCGGCATCGGGGAAGTCGGATACCCTTTACGCTTGCCAAGCACCAGGGCTGCGACCAACCCTGCGATTCCCGCATTGATGTGAACTACGGTACCGCCGGCAAAGTCCAGTATCCCCATGTTACCCAGCCACCCGCCATCACCCCAGACCCAGTGCGTAATAGGTGCATAAACGAGGGTCAGCCAGAGTCCCATGAACCAGAGCATGGCGGAGAACTTCATCCGTTCGGCAAACGCACCGACGATCAATGCCGGGGTGATGATGGCAAACGTCATCTGGAAGGTCATGAAGACGGTTTCCGGGATAGACCCACTAAGGGAATCCACTGTGACGCCGCGCAAAAACAGTTTTTCTAGTCCGCCCCAGTACGCCCCTTCACCACCAAAAGCGATGGAATATCCATATAGTGCCCAGAGAATGGTCATGAGGGCGGTAATGGTGAAACACTGCATCAGTACAGATAGGACGTTCTTGGCTCGAACCATTCCTGCGTAAAACAGTGACAGGCCGGGGATGGTCATAAACAGCACTAGAGCAGTTGCAGTGAGCATCCACGCGGTATCACCTGCACTGAGTTCGACCTCGTCGGCAAATGCTTGATTGACATTCAGGAACAGGCCTACGGCAACCATCAGTCGGGCCATGTTGGGTACAAGAAAAAGTTTCATATGGTGTTCTCCTGGCGTTCGTTTCGGGTTAGAGGGCGTCGTTACCAGTCTCACCGGTACGAAGCCGGATAACCTGGTCGAGGCTGTAAACAAATATCTTGCCATCGCCTATCTTTCCGGTCTGGGCGGCACTGGTGATTGCCTCGATAGCCTGATCTACCAGATCGGCTGAAAGGGCAACTTCGAGCTTGATCTTGGGCAAAAAATCCACGGCATATTCAGCACCCCGGTATAGCTCGGTGTGACCTTTTTGTCGGCCAAAACCTTTGACCTCGGTGACCGTCATCCCTTTGACCCCAATCTGGGCCAGGGCATCGCGCACATCGTCTAGCCGGAATGGCTTTATCACTGCGGTTACCAGCTTCATCAGTGTTCTCCTGTAGCATTGGTTTAGCTTTGCACTTTGTTGCCCAACGGCAATTCGAGTGCCTTAACCCGAATAAGCAATTTGCGTGCCAGGTGGAGAAGCTGATGTCCGGGTCAATAAATCAAGCCGAAATAAAGCGATGAGGTTTGAATCTGCACCGCCAGGTCGCACCCAAACTGGGGTTGCCCCGAATCGGTGCGTTTTTCACAAAATATTTTCCTCCCCCTCTGGTAACATTAGATTTCTTGTGGCCTACAGCGTGTACAGTAGAACGGTGAGAAAAAAATGCCCCTGAAAAAAATTGCCGAATCACTGGGCGAAGTGCTGCCTGGCGAACTGCTCCAGGATGTGAAGAAAAACGTGCGGGGCGTGGTACAGGGATCGCTTGACAAGATGAATCTTGTTACCCGTGAAGAACTCAATGTTCAACAGAAAGTGCTGGCCCGAACGCGTGAGCAGTTGGAAGTGCTGCAACAGCGGGTCAGTGAGCTGGAAAAAGCGCTACAAGACACTGCCGACCCCTGATCGGCAGACCAATTCCAAGGATCGGAAATTTATGACAAGGAGCTGTCAACATGTCCCTCGCGAGATTGCAAAGCCGGGCTGGCAACGGCCTCGACGCACCCCCTGTTTCAGTTGAAGTCCACCTTGCCGGTGGACTACCGTCGTTCACTATCGTTGGTCTTCCCGAAGCCGCTGTCCGCGAGAGTCGTGAGCGGGTCCGTAGCGCGCTGATCAATTCGGGGTTTGATTTTCCCGCACGTCGGATCACGGTCAATCTGGCACCTGCTGATCTGCCCAAACAGGGTGGTCGCTTTGATCTGCCGATCGCGCTAGGTGTTCTGGCCGCATCGCAGCAGTTGCCAAGCCACAGCCTGCTCGACAATGTGGAATATCTGGGCGAGTTGAGTCTCGGAGGGGAGTTACGGGCGGTTCCAGGAGTTTTGCCAGCGGTGCTCGCGGCAAGCGCTGTCGGTCATCCAGTCACATTGCCGAGCGAGAACTATGACGAGGCCTGCCTGGTTCGCAGTGCCAAGGTAGTGCCCGCAGTCAGTTTGACTCAACTGACTGCGTATCTTCGAGGCGAGGCATCGGCTCCTGTGGCTCCTCAGCCAAGGCCGCCGTTGTTGCCCGCGGCGCCCGCACTACCTGATCTGAAGCAGGTGAGCGGTCAGCAACTGGGTCGTCGAGCATTGGAGATTGCGGCGGCCGGTCAGCACTCACTGATGATGGTGGGTCCGCCCGGGTGCGGCAAGACGATGCTCGCAGAGCGCCTGGCAGGGCTGTTGCCGTCTATGACGGATGTTGAGGCGCTGGAAACCGCCGCCATCTACTCGGTATCGCGTTCAGGGTTTGATATTAACGACTGGCAGACGCGTCCGTTTCGAGCGCCACACCACAGTATCTCGCCGGTAGCTCTAGTCGGTGGTGGAGCCCGGGCGATGCCAGGGGAGATATCTCTGGCGCATAACGGCGTGCTGTTCATGGATGAGTTGGGGGAGTTCGACCGGCGGGTCTTGGACCAGTTACGCGAGCCTCTGGAGTCGGGTGCAATTATGGTTGCCCGGGCGAATCGAAGCGTGCGTTACCCTAGTCGCTTTCAATGGGTAAGTGCGATGAACCCTTGTGCTTGCGGCTATGAGGGTGATCCCTCGGGCCGGTGTCGCTGCACGCTAGAACAGGTTGCCCGCCATCGGGCACGCTTGTCGGGGCCGCTGATTGATCGGGTCGATCTACAGGTCCGGCTTTGCGCCCTGGCGCCTGCAGAGCTGTTTTTTACAAACACGCAACCTGAGACTAGTGCACAGGTCCGAAACCGGGTACATGACGCCCGCGAGCGTCAGAAGGCCCGAGGGAAAAACGTCAATGCCCGACTGACATCTGCTGAACTGGAGTGTTGTACTGCACTGACCACAGACAGTCGGACTTTTCTTAGAGAGGCCGCCGAGTGTTTGGGTTTCTCTGCCCGCGGGCATTACCGGATACTCGCGGTGGCTCGCACAATAGCCGATCTGGCGGAATCAGAAACGGTGTGTGAGGAGCACCTTGCCGAGGCGTTGCAGTTTCGTTTTCTCGATCGCAAGCCTGCTGTGACTGGCTAACTGGCTAAACGAGTGTAGTCTCAACGCCAGTCAGGGGTGCGCTTTTCAAGAAAGGCATCGATGCCCTCAACGGCATCTTCGAACAGCATATTGCAGGCCATGGTTTCGCCGGCGATCTGGTATGCGTCGGCTAACCCCAGATTCAGTTGCTGGTAGAACAGCGCCTTACCGATGCGCAGGGCTTGTGCCGGTTTGCCGGCAATATTTTGTGCTAATTGGTCGATCGCGCTATCAAGGCTCTCGGCGGGGACAGCCTGGTTCACTAAGCCGTAATCGACTGCCGTTGATGCATCGATAAAGTCTCCGGTCGCCAGCATTTCAAATGCTCGCTTGCGTGATACATTGCGGCTCAACGGGACACTGGGGGTGGAGCAGAACAGTCCCAGATTAACACCCGATACCGCGAAGCGGGCATCCTGTGAGGCTATCGCAAGATCGGCATTGGCAACCAACTGACAGCCGGCAGCTGTTGCCATGCCGTGCACTTTGGCTATTACGATTTGCGGTATTTTCGTGAGTGTCAGCATCATCTGACTGCACGTAGCAAACAGGCTCTCATAGTAATGTTTGTCCGGGTGGGCGCGCATTTGCTTGAGGTCGTGTCCGGCACAAAAGGCTTTGCCATTGGCTGCAAGAATTAACACCTTAAGATCATCCCGCCCAGCAATTTCATCGAGAGCTCTTTGGAGTGCTGCCAGCATGTCTTCCGACAAGGCGTTATACTGGTTTGGCCTGTTTAGCGTCAGGGTCAGGACACCCGGCGAGTGGTTTTGTTGCACGAGTACCGGTAAATCGTCCTGGGAATCTCGGGTTGACGTCATCGCAATAGTTCCATGGCAGATCGGACCCGTAACTTACACCTCAAGAGCGTTTTAAGTAAACCGTTATGTCGCAAGCAACTATTGCTGAGATCCAGAGCCTGACTCGCGAACAACTGCCTTTCGCACTTGCCTACGGTTTTCGCCTTGAGGCTTTGGATAGTGGTACCGCTACGGTACGGGCGCCTTACAGTAATGAATTTTTGCGCCCTGGTGGGACGATCTCCGGGCCGGTGATGATGGGTCTTGCAGACTACGGGGTATATGCTGCGGTACTCAGTTGTATTGGCATTGTTGAACTTACGGTCACCACCAATTTGAATATCAATTTTCTGCACCGACCCGAACCTGGTGATCTGCTGGCTTATACCCGGATCATCAAGCTCGGCAAACGCTTGGCCGTGGGTGAGGTGGAAATGTTTGTCGAGGGAAAAGACGAGTTAGTTGCACATGTGACGGCGACTTATTCAATTCCACCGGGCAGTGTGGTTTCGCCTATTTCTAAGCCACATAGGACGGAGCGGTAAAACAGTTTTATGACACCTTTAAAAGGAATCCAAGCCTGCGTTTTTGATGCCTATGGCACGCTGTTCGATGTGCATTCAGCGGTGGCTCAACACAGTACCCGGTTGGTTGATGCCACAGCGGTTTCAACTCTTTGGCGTACCAAGCAACTTCAGTACACCTGGTTGCGCACCCTAATGGGCCGCTACGTGGAGTTCTGGCAGGTAACCGGCGACGCGCTCGATTTTGCCCTTGAGACACACCAGGTCAGCGATAGTTCATTACGTGAAGATCTAATGCAGGCCTACCTGGAGTTGTCATGCTATCCGGAGGTGCCCTTAGCACTCAAGGCGTTGTGCCAGCGTGGAATCCGGTGTGCCATTCTCTCCAATGGCTCGCCTGCGATGCTGGCAGCGGCTGTTGAAAATGCCGAACTGGTCGATCGGTTCAGTGCCGTGATCTCGGTAGACCCGATCCAGATCTACAAGCCCGACCCGCGTGTGTATCAGATGGCTGTGGATGAGCTGAAGCTGGCGCCATCACAGATCGCGTTCCAGTCGTCGAATGCCTGGGATGCGGTTGGTGCGGCAGCGTTCGGCTTTCAGGTGGTTTGGGTGAACCGTTTTGGTCAGCAGCCCGAGCGTCTGGGGGTTCAGGGCGCAGCCGAGCTCAAAACCCTTGAGGGCCTGCCGGACCTGATTGGTGGCTGAACGGCGCAACCACTTTGTTTGTGGTTGGCCACGCGACTAAGAGCCGCACTGGATAATATTTCAAAGCTAAGGATTCGGAGCCGGTTCGATCAGTAGTCGTGATCATATCGGGCAAAGTTGCTGGGTGGTAATCTCACCGGGCCGTCGACCATACCGCGTGCCTGCCCAACGCTTTGACAGGCGGTAAAACTTCAGGTTACCATGCATATAAGCGCCGATTTGAACATCAGCTTGCGGGCGCTTTATAAATACGGCTAAAGCGAGGTGTAAGTAAACCCCGCTCTGGTCCAACCTGCAGCGGGTTTTTTTGTGGCTGTTGCACTGGGTAGGGCCAAGGAGGCACGACAGTGACAGTACCAACGGTTCCCCGGGATCTTCAAACCCATGCCATCCGCGCAGGTCAGCAGCGCACCGCTGAGTGCGAGCACAGCGACCCGATCTTTGCGACTTCTAGTTTTATTTTTGATAGCGCTGCCGATGCGGCGGCGAAGTTTGCCCAAAAGACGCCGGGCAATGTCTATTCGCGTTTTACCAACCCGACTGTGCGGGCTTTTGAGCACCGGCTTGCGGCTCTGGAAGGGGCGGCGTATTGCGTGGCCAGTGCATCCGGCATGTCAGCGATCCTCTGTCTTGCGCTCGCTCTGCTTAAGGTTGGAGACCGAGTTGCGGTATCAACCAGCGTTTTCGGTTCAACCGTGTCGTTGTTTACCAAGATTCTCAGCCGCTTTGGGATTATTGCGGATTTTGTTCCACTGACCGATCTTGCGGCCTGGCGTAAGGCAATCACACCGGACACCCGCCTGGTTTTTGTCGAAACCCCCTCCAACCCGCTGTGCGATATCGGCGACTTGGCGGCGTTGGCGGCGTTGGCACATGAGGCCGGCGCCCTGTTTGCGGTCGATAACGTGTACTGCACTCCAGTATTGCAACAGCCGTTCGCCCTGGGGGCAGACGTCGTTGTCCATTCGGCGACCAAGTACCTCGATGGCCAGGGCCGCTGCGTTGGTGGCGCTCTGGTGACTGACGACAAAGCACTGCACGAGATGCTGTTCAATACCTTGCGTACCGCCGGGCCGGCGATGAGTCCGTTCAATGCCTGGGTTTTTCTCAAGGGCCTGGAAACCTTGCCGCTGCGCATGCGTGCTCATTGCGACCATGCGGCCGAGGTGGCTCACTGGTTGGTGGATCACCCGGCAGTAACTAAAGTTCATTACCCGGGGCTTGCCAGTCATCCGGGCCACGACCTCGCCGCGCGCCAGCAGAGCGGTTTTGGCGCGATAATATCTTTTGAAGTCTCTGGCGGCAAAGACAGCGCCTGGCAGGTCATTGATTCGACTCAGATGCTCTCTATCACTGCGAACCTGGGTGACGTCAAGACCACTATCACTCACCCGGCTTCGACCACGCATTCGCGTATCAGCGCGGATGAGCGCAAGGCTGCTGGCATCGGTGACGAGTTGGTACGCGTGGCGGTTGGGTTGGAGCCCCCGGTTGATATCATCGCCGATCTCGCCCGAGGGCTCGATCACATTAAGGCGCGGTCGAAGTCTTAGCCTGAAGCAGCGCTTGGCTGCTTGCGCCGCGCCAGCAGTGCCCGGGCGACCCTCGAGGCGGGTGGGTGACCGAGGCGTTTGCAGAGCCATTCGGTGATGCCCATCAGATGCTCGAGACTCACGCCTGATTCGATGCCGAGGCCATCAAGCAGGTAAACCACGTCTTCAGTCGCGACGTTACCTGCCGAGCCGGTGGCGTAAGGACAGCCACCGAGGCCGCCAACGGCGGTATCTACCGTTGTTACGCCGATCTCAATGCAGGCAAGGATATTCGCCAGGGCCTGTCCGTAAGTATCATGAAAATGAACAGACAGGCGCTCGATACCGGTTTCGTGGGCACAGGCCTTCACCAGTGATCGAGCTTTGTCAGGCGTGCCCACACCGATGGTATCTCCCAGAGAGATCTCGGTGCAACCCATCGCTGTCATCCTGGCTGCCAGTTCAGCTACCCGCCCCGGATTAACTTCACCCTCATAGGGGCAGCCGAGCACACACGAGATATAACCGCGTATTCTAATTCCCTCATCGAGCGCCAGAATGCAGATTTCGGAAAAGCGCTCGATGCTCTCGTCAATACTGCAGTTGATGTTGCGCTTTGAGAAGGTCTCCGACGCGGCGCCGAATACCGCGATCTCGCGGGCACCCGCGGCCCGGGCAGTCTGGTAACCCTTGCGGTTGGGCACCAGCACGGGCAGACGCAGGTCTGACCGTGAAGAAAGCGCCAACAGTACCTCGTCGCTGCCGGCCATCTGAGGTACCCAGCGCGGCGAAACAAACGCGCCCGCCTCTATCTGAGTGAGCCCGGCTTCGGCCAGGCGATTGATCAGCTCAATGCGCTCCGGCGGCGAGAGCGGCTGAGCCTCGTTCTGCAGACCGTCACGCGGGCCGACTTCGACGATATTGATATGTTCAGGTCGATCCATGCTCGATGATCTCCGGATCAAGTTTGATGTGGTAATAAATACAGATGTCGGGTTCGATACCGTCCCCATAGTCTTTTTCGATTATATGTACTGCGCGAGCACCGAGTGAACGGTTTAGTTGCCACATGGCGTTGGCGAGCCCGGCTCGGTTGCGCCCGGCGATTAGCTGGTATCCAGCCGAACGTGCCAGTGCGAGCTGGCGGGTTTTCAGCTCTCGCCCCACGCCCTTACCGCGGTAGGCGGGGCTGACACAGGTATCTGCCGAATACAGTACCGTGTTGTCACCACGCCCGGGATCCTCAGCGGGTCCGCGCACATGGGCAAAATGCTCGAGCGGGGCACCGAGGCAAAAGCCAGCCAGCTGGTTGCCGTCGATAGCGGCGAGGCTGGCGCCGCGCTGATCCAGAATGATCTGCTCAAGCGTTTCGGGCCGGTCCTGTCGTGACGCTTCGTAAGCCTGCGCCTCCAATTCGAGAATCGCTTCACGCCACTGCGCCCAGTTGTCACTATCAAGGCTGTCGTATTGCATGGTCATTTTCAAAGATGCAACTCCGCTACAGCAGAATTATCTCATGCGCGCCAGCTGGAGATTCAGTTGCTGTTGTTGCCAGGGCTGCTTTGTTGGCGGAGCTCTTGTGTGCGTACGATACTCTGGTGCCTTGCGCTACAGGCGCTGCATTCAGTTACATCCTGGGCGCGCCAGTGCGATGGGGGGACGAACCCGTCGCGCCAGATTCCGAGCTGTTCTGCCTGCGCCGCTTTTTCTTCAGATACAAAAAGGGCTGAGGGGGTGTTATCGGATAGGGCCCAGCCGTGGCGCACCAGCCAGGCATTCAGGTTTTCATTATTTACGGCACACTCGGCCAGTACTGGCGCCGTGGCGGAGCCCGTGAGGGACACTAATGGGGTACAAGTGATGACGCCGCTGCGTGCCCGATCCTCAAGAGCCCGCCACGCAGCCTGGCCACAGCTCCAGTCGCCGGTCGAAGTGCGACAGGTGTAATCCAGGCCAATAACCGTGCTGCCCTCCAGGACGAAGGGGTGGCCGTCAATCAGCAGCAGGCCTTTGTCCGGTTGAAGTTCGATCGTGTTCTGGGCAACGGCGAAAACGTAGGAGAGTATCAGGACAAGGCCGGCAAGCCAGGCACAGTATCGGTGCAGACTCATCATGTCGTGCCACTTAAGTCCCAAAGAAGCATCATTACAGCATCACGGGCCCACTGCAGCCAGAGCGGCTGGTTGAGCTGATGTAACTGATTGGTGGAGCGCTCCAGGTTCTGTAGAGCGACGAGGATTGGCTCTGCCCGTTGCGCGAGGTGTACATAACAATGGCTGCGGCCACCAAGATAGGTTGAAGGGACCTTGCGGTCGTCATTTGAGCTACAGCGGTATTGAAATTCCCATCTGCCTGAATTCGGATAAACGATGGGCTCTTTTTATCTCGTTCTCTACCACCAATATGTTGTATATATGGCAAGGGGTTGGGGCACTTTGATGCCTTATCCTGAAGTCCGATTGAGCGTTTGATCCAAAGCCGCGCGGGCAAGATGAACCAGTTCGTCGATTTGCGCCCGCGACATAACCAGCGGTGGCGAGATGATCATGCTATCACCGACGGCACGCATCACCAGGCCCAGATCAGCAGCGATATCCCGGCACAGTGCACCTGTTTGGCCGGGCGGTTGAAACGGGGCGTGGGTAGTTTTATCTGCCACCAGTTCCAGGGCGCCCAAAAAGCCCACGCCACGTACCTCTCCCACGAGTGGATGGTCGCCAAGCTCGCGCCAGCGTTGCTGCAGGTACGGGCCAGTATCTTTGCGCACAGTATCGATGATGCCTTCGTCCCGAAGAATGCGGATATTGGCCGCAGCGACCGCGCACGCAGCTGGGTGGCCTGCGTAGGTCATGCCATGGGCAAACTCGCCGCCTTCGTCGATAAGGACTCGAACCACGTGATCGGCAACCATGACCCCGCCGATCGGCAGGTAGCCTGAAGAAAGTCCCTTGGCGATCGGCATCAGGTCAGGGTCAATGTTGTAGTAGTCGCTACCGAACCATTCGCCGGTGCGGCCGAATCCACAGATGACTTCGTCCGCTACCAACAGGATCTGGTGGCGCTTGCAGATGGCGCTGATCTTGGGCCAGTAACTGTCGGGTGGGACGATGACGCCGCCGGCCCCCTGGATAGGTTCGGCAATGAAAGCCGCCACCCGGTGTTCACCGAGTTCCTCTATCTTTTTCTCAAGCTCTCCCGCCACTTGCTTGCCGAAGTCATCGGGCGACAGGTCGCCGCCTTCGCGGTACCAGTAGGGCTGGCCAATGTGGACGATATCTGGGATGGGCAAGCCACCCTGAGCGTGCATAGCGGCCATGCCACCCAGACTCGCGCCAGCTATAGTGCTGCCGTGATAGGCGTTGCGGCGGCTGATAATGACTTGTTTTTCCGGATGCCCCATGCAGGACCAGAAATAACGCGCCATGCGGACGACGGTGTCGTTTGATTCTGATCCCGAATTAGTCAAAAAGACATGATTCAGATGTGCCGGGGTTACCTCGGACAGCAGTTGAGACAGGTCTATAACCGGGGGATGCGTCGTCTGGAAGAAGGTGTTGTAGTAGGGCAGGGTTTCCATCTGCTGCCGGGCGACCTCGGCCAGTTCCTTGCGCCCGTAACCCACATTGACGCACCACAGTCCCGCCATGCCGTCCAGTAGCTTGTTGCCGTCCGAGTCCCACAGGTAGATGCCCTCGGCACGTTCAATAATCCGTGCGCCGGTTTTATGCATGCGCCGATGATCGGTAAACGGGTGTAGAAAATGCGCGCTGTCCAGCTCGCGGTATTGCGCAGTCGTCAGAGCCATTCTATAGCCTCCTTTAAAAGCATTATCATCGGTTATAGCGACATGATAGAGAGCCTTGATGACGGGCGTCAATGCTCTTGGGCCACTAATCTTCTAGAGATAAAGACTCTTCGGCAGGTCGTGCTGGGACCGGCTGATGCTAGACGTTGAGCAACAGGTGTTCACGCTCCCACGAGCTGATGACCTGAAGAAAAGTCTCGTATTCGCTTTCCTTGACTGCATGCCAAGCTGTGACGAAGCGCTGCCCGAGCATCTCTTTGAGATCATCACACTCATCGAGTGCCTGCAGCGACTGCTCCAGACTGCGTGGCAGTTCGTAGGGCATATCGTAGGCGCTGCCGGTAACGGCAGCACTGGGGTGCAATTTCTGACGCATGCCGAGCAAGCCGCAGGCGAGGCTCGCTGCAATAGCGAGATAGGGGTTAGCATCAGCGCCTGGTACCCGGTTTTCTACCCGTCGTGATTCACGGCTTGAGTCTGGCACCCGCAGGCCTACCGTGCGGTTGTCCAGCCCCCACTGCACGTTGATCGGCGCAGCGTGATAGCGTGTCAGACGACGGTAAGAATTGACGTTGGGTGCCAGCAACGAGAGCGCGGCTGGCAGGTAGCGCTGCAGTCCGGCAATGTGTGAATAAAATAGAGTGCTGGCCCTGCCATCTGCGTTGCTGAAGATGTTCTCGCCGGTGTCATGGGAGATTACGCTCTGGTGTATATGCATTGCACTGCCAGGCTCTTTTTCCATGGGCTTGGCCATAAAAGAGGCATATATTTTGTGCCGTAGCGCAGTCTCACGCATGGTTCGCTTGAATAAAAAGGCCTGGTCTGCGATTGCTAGCGGATCGCCATGCAGCAGGTTGATCTCCATCTGCGCAGCTCCGGCCTCATGGTTGAGAGTCTCAAGTGAGATACCAAGGCCCTCGCAATAATCGTACAGATCCTCAAACAGAGGATCAAATTCGTTAACCGCGTCGATCGAGAAAGACTGACGCCCGGATTCGGCACGGCCCGAGCGGCCCACCGGCGGCTCTAACGGGTAGTCGGCGTCCGGATTCGGCTTGATCAGATAGAACTCCAGTTCCGGTGCGACCACGGGCTCCCAGCCATGTTCGCGGTAGGCGTTGATGACTTTTTGCAGCACGTAACGCGGCGACATCTCGACCGGGCTGCCATCGGCGTAGAAGCAGTCGTGTATTACCAGCGCCGTAGGTTCCTGAGCCCATGGGACAAGCCGGAAGGTATCGAGATCAGGTTTTAGGAAGATATCCTTATCGGCAGGGTCCACTGCGCTTTGGTCTTCGGGGTATTCGCCGGTGACCGTTTGTAAAAAGATCGCCTCGGGAAGGCGCATACCGATCTCTTCACTGTACTTGTGGGCCGGAATCAGTTTGCCCCGGGCAATGCCGGTCATGTCCGGGATGACCGCTTCTATCTCGTCAATGCGGTTATCACGCAGCCATTGGCGAATACTGCGGTCCGGTGCACCGCTGGTGGGCAAAGCGGCTTTGGAAGAATCTGACATAAAGCCCCGAAGGCTGTGAAACTCAGCGCGAGTGTACCCGACCCCGTTCGGGGCGCACAGGTGAGGTTTGGGCTGATTCCCCCGGTACAAAGCGACTGGAGCCTACTGATAAACAGGCTTTGCCCATGTATTCAGGGCTGGGTTCCCGCACAATACCCCCTAATGCAGTAATGAACGGAGTTGATCTCAAGATCCAGGTTGGCCTTAAGACTCAAGTTGACCTTAAGACTGAATATGTAACAGAATGGGCTGGTGCCCGCTCAATGCTCGACGCACACCGCGTGCGCCTTATAAAGCGCTACGTAGTGGCAGTATGTCTGTTGCGTAGCGTCGGTGCCGGTAGCGGATACCAACAAAACCCAAGGAGGATAAGAATGGAAAAAGTACAGAAATGGAAAGCGGCTGCAGGACTGGTAACAGGTCTTGCAGGCCTACTGGCCCTAAGTGGCCCGGCTCTGGCAGCGGACTGCCCGATCAAGATCGGCGGCCTCGCGCCGTTGTCAGCACCAGGTTCGGTGACTGGCGGTGAGGCCATGCGAGTCGCCATGCTGCTGGCCGAGCGTGACATCAACGCAGCGGGCGGAGTATTGGGCTGCGATATTGAGGTAGTCATTGCCGACACTGAAGGCCTGCCTGAAAAAGCACGCGCCCTGATGGAAAAACTTATCACCCAGGATGGCGTCGTCGCCGTGGGTGGCGGTTATCACAGTTCTGTTGGTGTCGCTGGTAAAGACATTGCCAATGATCGGGGCATCCCAGTGGTGTTTGCCGAGACCTGGAATGACACCATCACCGGCGATAAGCAGAAATACATCTTCCGTATTGCCCCGCTCAGTTCCTGGGCCTCTGGCGTGATCTGGAAGTTTGCGGCCCAAGCACCCGGAGTCAAGAAAGTTGTGATCGTCACGGAAAATACCGATTACGGTATCCCGGCGGCTGCAGAGTGCGAAAAGGGCTTAGCCTCCAAGGGTATCAGCAGCACCACCTTTGGTGTGGATATTGGCACCCAGGATTTCGCAGGCATCGTGGAGCGCGTGAAAGCAGAGAATCCTGATTACTTGATCGTGCTGCTGACGGGTGAGGCTGGCTTCAATTACGCCCAGCAGGCGGCGGACGCTGGTGTTGGCCCGCAGGACATGATGTTCCATGCTAACCAATCTGGCCTTGAGAGTAAGGCCTTTTGGGAAAACGTGCCTGACGGCAACTTGTCCTTTATGGCGCGTATTGGTGTACCAGAAACCATGTACAACGAAAGTGCGCTGAAAATGGCGAATGACTACAAGGAGCAGACCGGCAAAACCGGTGTGGAAAGTTATGCCTTGGAAGCTTATGACTCCATCGGCGTGATTGCCCAGGCTATCAACGAGGCCGGTTCTACCGGTGGCGACGCTATTGTTGATGCGCTTGAGAACATCAGTCATGAAGGTACTCTGGGTCGCATCTACTTCCCCTATGGCACGAAGAAAGATCCTTCGGCAGACGGCAAGGGCGACGAGTGGTGGCACCAGTGGCCTGACCCGGCCATCACGATGGTGCAGTATCAGAAAGAGGGTGAGGCCTCCAACACCATGACGATCGTCTATCCAGACGTGTACAAAACCGGTGACGCGATCTACGTCGGTCACTAATCACCAACTCTGAGCGGTAACAGCAGCGGGGTGGGCGTATTGCCCGCCCCGCTGGCTTTTTTTCGGACCCGGTAACGGGTTCACACCTCTTTTGTTAAAAGCAATTTAAGCAATGCAGTATTCAAGTATTTTCTGGTGGACTATTCTCTGGTTGATCTTCTGGGGGGTGGCCGGCGGCATCATCACCCGTCGGATTTACCTGCGCAAGGATCTGGATACCTCTAACGCTACCCTGGGCGGTTCAGTGATCGGTGCTGCGTTTGGCCCGGTCGGCCTGGTGCCGTTGTGGTGGAAGAGTCCCGAAATCAGTCGGGCGATGATTACACTATCGTCACTGGTCGTGATCGGCATTATTGCTGTGGCCTTTGCCAATGCGGACCCGGAGAACAACTGTGTCTCCAACGGTTCGTTTGTCGCCTCGCAGATTACCAACGGATTGATCATCGGCATTATCTACGGCCTGATGGCGCTGGGACTGACACTGATTTTTGGGATCCTGGGTATCGTGAGTTTTGCCCACGGCGCCTTTTATATGATCGGCGGCATGCTGGTTTACTACATGGTCGTAGTCTGGTTTCCGGGGGCCCATCCGCTGATCGGCGTGCTTGGCGCCTGTGCGCTTACGTTTGCTTTGGGCGCAACATTCGAGCGACTCTTTTTAACACCCATGTACGACAACCGGGTGGAGCGGCCGATCGAATACGGCATCCTGGTCACTTTTGGCCTCTCGTTCACGCTGACCTATCTGGTGGCGGCCCTCGCTGGGTTCAACCCAGTTAAAGTAAAGCGGTTTTTTGACTTTCCCCGTATCCGGCTGCCCGATAGTTCCGATCCCTGGTTGATCAAGACAAGCCGGGGCAACATGGAACTGTTTGACACGGTGTCGATCTCCAACCCACGATTTGTTGCCGCCATGCTTTCGATCTTGGTGTTGTTGGCACTGCTTTATTTCCTGCACCGCACCTGGACTGGTAAGGGGTTGCGCGCGGTCAGCCAGGATCGAGAGGCCGCGGCGATTGCCGGGATCAACCCCAACCGGATGAATATGCTGGCTTTTGCCCTGGGCTCTATGGTCGCTGCGCTTTCGGGTGCCGTATTGGTACAGGCATTTTCGTGGTTGCCGATTGTTGGGCAGATTCCCGAGATGCGCTCGTTCGTGATCGTCGTGTTGGGAGGGCTCGGTTCATTGCCCGGCGCTTTTGTCGGAGGCATCCTCGTGGGGCTGGTAGAAGCAGCGGGAACCGGTTGCGTGCCGAACCCGCAGAAAGCGTCCAGTTATATTCCGGCCTACGGCATGATGATTCTTGTGCTGATGTTGTTATTGCGGCCCATGGGCCTTTTTGGTCGTAAATTCGCGAGCGGGGCGCACGGCAAGTTTTGAGAAAACGACATGTGCCCCACGCGATGGGTATCGCCCTTTTGGCGTTTTTTTTCGCCTTTCCCTTTGTCTATTCGGCTGGCAACTACGACTACATCATGCATATCTGCATCGTTGGCTTTTTCTACGCCATTTTGGCGTCGAGCTGGTCGATGCTGGCAGGGTATGCTGGCCAATTCTCATTCGGCCATATGGCTTTCATGGGGCTGGGCGCGTATACCGCTGCACTTTTTTGTCATTATTTTTTCATCTCGCCCGAGCCCACTGGCATCTGCACCGAGTTTGCACTGGGCAGCAATTACCTGATTATCAAGAACCCGATCGGAGTGACCTCGACCACACTCACTCAGGATTGCCTGGCACAGGCAATGGAAAAATGGGATGGCGCAGTCACGGTCTCCCCGATGCCAGTCTGGCTTGGGGTGATTCTCGGTACCTTGGTAGGCGGTATCTTCGGCCTGCTTATTGGCTTGCTGGTGTTGCCTCTGCGGGCGGCTTACCTGGCGCTTTTCACCCTGGGTTTCTCCGAGATCCTTCGGGCCACTATCAGTGCCGAGATTCAGATTACCCGGGGTCAGGCTGGAATCGAACTGCCCGGCCTGTTTGAAAACGGCATCACCATTGCCGGGCATTACTTTGGCAAGACTGACAAGATTCCACCTTATTTCGTCATGTTCTTTTTGCTGCTGGGCTGTCTTGCCATTCTTTACTGGTTGTCGCGCTCACGTTTCGGTCTTTTTGTGCGGGCCTTGCGCGAAGACCAGGACGCTGCCGCTGCGCTTGGCGTTAACACCACCCGCTACAAGATCCTGGTTTTTGTCATCACCTCGATGATGGCCGCGAGCGCGGGAGCGGTGCAGGCACACTATGTCACTATCATTACGCCGAACAATCTCATGATTTTGCAGATGAGTCTGGTGGTGGCGATGGCGGTGATTGCTGGGGTGGAGAACTTTGTCGCCGCGGCAATCGGTGCGATCCTGATTGAATTTACGCTGGAAATGCTCCGTACCAGCTTTAACATCGGCGGTGTTGAGATCGACATGACGCTTTGGCGGCTGGTGTTCTTTGGCGTGGTATTGATGCTGACCTTGCGTTTTGCCCGCAACGGCTTGCTGGTGCCGGTAATTAACTACTTCAGCCGCGGTCATGTGGCAGCTGAAACAGTTGTCCGGCGAAAGCAAAGTGAATCCAGCGAAGGTGCGAGCACTGCGCCCGGCGTACAGGGAGGATCGTCATGATCGAACTGGAAGTGTCTCGATTGAACAAGAAATTTGGCGGTAATCATGTGCTGAAGGATGTCTCCTTCGAGATTAAAGGCGCTGAGATGATCGGCCTGATTGGCCCCAACGGCGCGGGCAAGACCACGCTGACAAATGTGCTGGATGGGGCGGTCAAGCCAAACAGTGGCACCGTGTATTTGAACGGCAAGCGCATTGACCAATTGCCGCCGTTTGAGATTGCCAAGACGGGACTGGGTCGCACTTTTCAGGTGACCCGATCGTTTCGGCGGATGACCGTGCTGGAAAACCTCTATGTGCCGGCACTGGCGCTTGGCAAGAGTCACACCGGCAATGAAGTCAAGGAGCAGGCGCTGGAAGTGCTGGAGTTTTTGACTATGGAGCACCTGCGCAACGAGTATGCCCGAGCGCTCTCTGGTGGCCAGCAGAAGCTGCTCGAACTGGGACGCCTGCTGATGTTGGACCCGGATATTATTATCCTTGACGAGCCTTTTGCCGGCGTACACCCCAAGTTGATGGAAGTCATTTACGACTATATACGCCGGGCCAATGCCCAGGGTAAAGCGATGATCATCATCAGTCATCAGATGGATTCGATCTTTGCGCTATGCGAGCGATTGCTGGTATTGAACTATGGCGATCTGATTGCTGATGGCACTCCGGAACAGGTCAAGAAAGACCCAGTGGTCATAGAGGCATACCTGGGTACGACAGAAGATCGCTCGGGTACCGGTCACGGTGACGAGGCAGAGCAATCATAATGACTGATGCCGACGAAGACATCGTTCTTGAGTTGCGCGACCTGTATGTGGGTTACTACAAGGATCTTAATATCCTGCAGGACCTTAACATCAAGGCTCGAAAGGGTCAGATTACGGCAATTCTTGGCGCCAACGGGGTGGGTAAGTCAACCGCGCTCAAAGCTGTATTCGGGTTCCTCCGCCCGAATGGTGGACAGGTGTTATTGGAGGGCGAGGACATCATCGATGTGCCCACCCACCAGAGAATTCTCAAGGGCCTGGCCTACATTCCTCAGCAGCCGGGTATCTTCAAGGATATGTCTGTCGAGGAAAATCTGGAGCTTGGCGGCTGGACTTTCAAGCGTGATAAAAAGCAGATTGCCCAAAAAATGGAGGCAAACTACGAGCGCTTTCCTGTGTTGAAGGAAAAGCGCAAGCAGATCACCGGCGAACTGTCTGGCGGTCAACAGCGGATGGTGGAGATAAGCCGTACCCTGATGGCGGAACCGCGGATGCTACTGGTGGATGAGCCTACTGCGGGGTTGTCGAAGATGCTCTCCGAAGAGGTCTACGAGATGCTGATCATGTTGACTGAACAGGAGAACCTTACGATTCTGCTGGTGGACCAGGAAATTCGCCATGCGCTGCACATATCCGACTACGTGTATGTGCTGGAACTGGGGCGCAACAAGTTTGAAGGGCCGGCTTCTGATTTTGACGATCTGGAAAAGGCTTTCTGGGTAGCCTGAGCCTATAGGATAAACAGCCGGCCTTTTCGGTTACCCGTGATGACCAGAATGCTGTCCCACAACACCGGCGCGCTCAAAGTGCTGGCCTGCCAGGCCAGCGTTCCACCCGTTCAGACCCCAGCGGATCGTGATGCGCACGTGCGGGCGCTGTGTGATCGGATCCGTCAATACCTTAATCGCACCGATACGGTTGATCTTATCGTGTTGCCGGAGTTGTGTACGATTGAATACTCCATCGGCGCTTTTTCGCAGCTGGACAGCCTCGCCGAGCCCATTAACGGCCCTTCTACCCAGGCATATTCCCGTCTTGCTCAAGACAGTGGCGCAATGGTGGTTTTTGGTATGGCCCGATCAACAAAGCGGGGCTTCGCTATCAGTCAGCTTATTATCGACGGTGCGGGCGAGGTGGTTGGCTGTTATGACAAGATGCATCTTTGCCACTATGGCGCATCAACCGAGAAAGATTTTTTTCAGGCAGGTGAGCGTGTTGTCTTTTTCGATCTTAAAGGTTGGTGCATTGCCCCGATCATCTGCTACGACATCCGCATCCCGGAGCTGAGCCGCGCGCTGACCGTGGATCATGATGTTAATTTATTACTGCATTGCGGGGCATATTTTCGGGATGAGTCTTTTTCTAGCTG
>Ga0257122_1000970_pt1 | contig 22155 bp, 28 predicted proteins | sample SI106_120metaG_FD_190146 | JGI IMG/M metagenome (GOLD analysis project Ga0257122, IMG submission 190146) | Marine microbial communities from Saanich Inlet, British Columbia, Canada - SI106_120 | ecosystem: Environmental > Aquatic > Marine > Inlet | place: Canada: British Columbia | collected... | reverse complement strand
CTTCCGGTGAGAATATATTTATAATGACGTTTCCTTTACGGAATGTATTGCATGATTTATGGGTGATATCGTCAAATCGTATGCCTAAATAATTCGCCAGGAACTTTAAATCGTTCGTCAACGTATGTAGCATTTGGTCAGTCATACAGCGGAAACTTTCTTCGATGAGAGGGTAATAGCCCTCTGGCGTCGTGGCTTTGAAAAATAATTCAAAACAGTTGATTGGATAGCAAATCAATACATCGATCTCACATCCGTCTTCAGCACGTATGAATTCCATGATTTCTTCGACCGGGATAATATGTCTCATCCCTCCGTCCTGGTATTTACAGCCGTCGATTTCTACTGGTGGGTACACGATTGGTACAGCGGCGCTTGCCAAGATAGCTTTGTGAAAATTAGAGTCAAAGGTCTCGTAACAACATTTGTCCCTGTTGTATGCTCCTACACGGAGTTTTGTAAACATCAGATTCTCGCTAAAATTGTCAGACAATATCTTTTTCATAGGCTCATTATTATACAATGAATCGTAGTAAAACAGCGCGTCTAAACTATTGATGAAAAAGCCCCATCGTGTATGTGGTGCGACGACATGGAATCCTCCCAATTCGAAAAGGTCCTTAGCAGATTCCATTTTGGTATCAAATGTTTCTGGAATAGTGTTGGATACTAGGGCACCTACTACTGCTCCGGCGCTAATACCTGCTATTTCCTTCCAATCGACCCCTTCTCTGCCCAATACCCTGTACATACCATGGAGCATGCCGACAAGGACCGCGCCCCGGTCGCCGCCGGCACTTAGTGCAAGCATTTTGTGGACCATTTTGTAACATACGCAAAAATTACTTTTATATGCAAAAATGTTTCTATAAAAGCTTTAAATATATTTAAACAAGATGACGAGTATTTACGACAAAAAAGACACGTTGGAAAAGCAACGCATGGACAGCGATTTGATTTACCATTGTTTAATGTCAAAAGACGAAACAATTTTAAACAAAACGATCCAAGATATATACGACCTTACCGTGGCAGAGTTCCCTCAGGCGAGTCAACGATTCAGAACCATGATGTCACGGGTGATAAGCGACAAACCACGGGTCGCAAAACACGCGGCATTGATGTTCGGGTTGTACTTAACCCCGGCGTACGCACAGCGTCTGGTGACCGAAGCGAAGGTCGATGTACACCGGTTCCAATACTTCTACACGTACGACCTTCCGAGATTGTGTACGGCGCACTTAAATGGAGCGGAAAAGGTCGATTCACTACAAGCGTTCGTAGAGGAGATACGTATACAATATATTATAATTTAAGTTTGCATTAAACCTTCTTTAACCATAGAAAAATCACCTTCGTTGCTAAATGTAATTTCAATCGGTTCACCTTCTTCACTTTCCCCGCCATTGTCATATTGCCAACATTCTTCGCACAACCCATTGTCGCAACAATCTGAATCCCAGTCCGAATCTTCATCCGATGCGAGATCCCACCGTTTGATCTTCTTCGCAGGAGAGTCTGAGATTTTTGCCACTTCTTCGTGTTTGCGCTTCAACGGTGGAGTCCTGGTCTGTCTGTCGCATTTCCGACACTCGTACATGCTAGGTTCGTACATTTCACGACCCATGAATACCCAGTCATGATCATTACATTTGTTGCGTACCAAGAACCCGCGAACGAGTGATTGAATACGTGTCGCGCTGTCTACTAGTAACGCATGCTCCTGTCGAAACCTTTGCAACCAGTCTGGAGTCGCTACGTACCGTTCAAAACACGTGATGTTTTCCAGTTTATCATGGTAAGTGTCGTTCTCTTTGACCTTTAGTTCAATGTGTTCGCGCCCGCTGCCGTATCGTCCCTTAAAATAAACGGTCGCTTTAATGGTTTCGCCTGGTCGTGTTAAGTGGTAGATGTCTCCTTCGATTCGATCCAACATCCAATATTGCTCTAAATAACAACTCTCACCGGTGCGATTGACTTGATTTTTGGTACGTTGAATAAACATGTTTACTGGTTGAGTTTGGTTGGATATATTGAATATTTTTTATTTTTTTTTAACTTTAAATAATTTTACTTTATATAATTTTATATGCTCCATAAAGCTCGTACAGATACGACACGGACCTTGACCTTTGTGGACCTTGACCTTTGTGGACCTTCGGATACCTTAATATCGATTTAAGGATATATCGACCAGGACCCTAAGGACCCTAAGGACCCTGTGGACCCTGTGGACGTGGACGCGGACCCCGGGTAAACTCGAGCCCGTGTACAATTTCAAAGCGAAGCTTTACCCAAATGGATTTGGAATACATTCTTTGTGGCGTCTCTTTGTTAGCGTATTTCGTGTTGGGCATATACGTTTATTGGGAAAAACGCATAACTAACCGATTTAAAAAAATAAAAGATAGATTTTTAAAAATAAAAACAGCGAAAATTGTACCGAGGGCAACCATTACAACACGATCAATCGATAGCGTAGCAGTAGAAGTCATCGTTCCAAAAGCACGCATAGTATGAAGCGGAAACGTGAAAATACGTACCAATGTCACATGTGTGATTTTAAATGTAAAGCAAAGAATAATTTAAAATCACATTTGGCGTTCAAACATGATATAGGCGTTGTATGGCACCAATGTCATATGTGTGATTTTAAATGTAAAGCAAAGAATAATTTAAAAAAACACTTATCAAATAAACATGATATTGGCATCAAATGGCATCACTGTCACTTATGTGATTCCAAATTTAAACAGAATATAGATTTGAAACGACATTTGGCACTTAAACATGATATAGGCACCGTCTGGCACCAATGTCACATGTGTGATTTTAAATGTAAACAAAAATGTAATTTGAAAAAACATATGTCGAACAAACATAATATTGGCACCGTCTGGCACCAGTGTGAGCATTGTAATTTTAAATGTAAAAGAAAAACAAATTTAAATCAACATTTGGCGGACAAGCATGGTATAGGCACCGTCTGGCACCAGTGTGACCATTGCACGTACAAATGTAAAAGGAAAGACAATATGAAACAACACCTGGCGTGTATCCACGATATAGGTAACAAATACTGTGATATCTGTTATGAAACCGTGGGAAAGACTCGTTCTATTAAAGGAGCAGACGTATGTAGGTCATGTTGTGATTCGTATGGGTATAGGAAAGAGAGAATTGAACTCAAATATATCAATGCATTAAAAAACAAATTTCCATATCATATGGAGCATGATATCCGTGTTCAGGGAGACATGTGTCTACGTTATAGACCCGACGCGATGTGGTTAGACCCGCATCTAAAGTGTCATATACATTTTGAACTAGACGAGCATCAGCACTTATGGAAGAATGGGTCGTACGACTGTGACGAAAAACGTATTTCGGACATATACGACGAGTTTAAAACCAATGTACCGGAACACTATGTGGTCGTACGATTAAATCCGGACAGTGAATTGGGTCGTACGGCGGTCTTCAAAGATCGTTTGAACCACCTGGTAGAGATCTTAGAACATGTGAAGACCTCTCCACCTGAGGAAAAGATATCGATCATCTACATGTACTATGACAAAACAAACCATAGAATCGCGAAAAATTTACCAAAATATTTACTCGACCAAAATAATAAGTATTATTGATTATAAATATATTGTATCTACTACATATATGAAACGCTCTAGGATAAACCCCAAAGCTTACTATGAAAACTATACTAGTTTGGGCACATCTCGAATGGAAATAAAAGTCAACGACGAGGTGAATATCATGATCAAGCAGAAACCGATGATGTGGTCGAAGGAGATGTACACAGTGGTTAAGATCGAAGCCCCGATGTACGTCTATTTAGACACTATGGAGGACGTGAAACTCCAGGTGGGAAACTATTACATGTTCCAAAGCGAAGAAATATATCTGATTAAAGCCAAAGATAACTTTTTTGGCTTTAAAGCTGTAAGTATCGAGTCCGGAGATACACTATTCATCCGGAACGCCGACGAAAAGGAATTCGCTCACGTGATTAAGATACGAGCAGATAAGCTTAGACTTCAGGAACGGCGTAGGAGAACGTCCCAGGGCACTAGAGTGTTTCGTAAAAGTTTTAAATTTTAAAAAAATGTAAATAAAGTTACTTGTTTCTTTTTCTTCTTTACATATTTGTGTTCCACGTCCGATTCCACCTTCTTACGTTTCGTCACCCATGATTTAAAGATGCCAGTTGTTTGTGGGTTGCATATCTGTTTGCAAAGGAACAATGTTTTTGGATTGTCACACAACTTCTCCAAAATGCGTGTCATGGGTGGAATCATTTGCTTTTCTCTATAATATTCTCTGTCTACAACGAACTTTCCTGAAGTGATTTCCTCCGGTAAGACCGCATTCTCTGACATCTTATGAGATGTTCCACATGCAATCACATACGGTACTCTGTCACCCGCAACAAACCCATGCTGTTCACCACGCTCACGGTTTATACGTATTGCCAGATTCACGTGCGCCGCTTTCGCTTTGTACTCTTCTGGTGACCTGGACAATTTCTTTGACATAGTTAATAACTCCAATGGTATCTTGTTCATTGCCAAATCTTGCATCGCTTTGGAAACCACGTTACATGCTTTTTCTATATCCATCGTATTCATTAGAACCGTCAACATCTCCTTCTGTGTTTTCACCAATAGTGGACAGAAATCACGTCTGACACACTCAACGCCTTTCATATCGATCTTAACATGTCCTTCTTCAAATTTTTTTCCGCAATAACGTTTCTTTTTTAATAACATAAATGGTAGATACACCTTTTCGAACTCCAATTCTACGGGTCTTAGAAAATGAGAGTCAACGTATTCGCCCATTTCTACGCCGATCTCCTCTGCTCGTTTCACGGTCGCCTCCGGGGTCGGACCATCGCACAAGGACCGGGGGAGGTGACAGAAGACCGAATCGGTACTTTAAAATTGGTTAGTGAATGTTTCATGTCGAAGAAGAAAAAAAATACTTACTCTCCGTATATGCACCGGACACCGTGTTCTATGCCCCATACTGGATGGTTCTCAATTAGATCCTGTGTTTTCAATGTCAATCCTCGACCATATTTGGTGACGGATTCCGCTATGCGTTTGTCCGGTAACATGCCAACCGTTGCTCCGGTGAACCCGTAAATAGAGTTCATACAAACCTTCAGACCTAACTGACGTCCGTTCGCAATCTTGTATTGAACCGTGTCCGGGTGAAATTGTTTCATTTCTCGTTTTACGCGTTTCCGCTCGTCCCATAAAGACTCTAGAATTTCGGGTAGAATGCCTTGCCGCGTTTCTTTGGTTGCAAAGATAACATTGTCATCGTAATTGATCTTCGTTTGCATGCGTCCGTCTTTCCAACTGTAGTCAGGGACTGTTCGGACTTCCTTGTCTTCTTTCCAGTTCATTCGTAACATCTTTTGACGTGATACGATGGTTTCGTAGGACATGTTTAAACAAATCATGATGGAAGGATATAAGGATGCGAAATCCAATGTCGCGATTGCTTCTTTGTAAAATTTTGGTTTTGGTTCAAGAACGACTGCCCCTTTGAAACCTTGAGAAACTTCTTCCCGAATGACTTTGCTGCCACATAATTGGTTTTTCTCGACCTTTAACTGATTGATACGTCTATATTTCTGTGATTTTTCACGTCTTGGGATAAAGTACGGTGGGTCTCGCTTCTTACAGTACCGTAACATGAGAGATATCGTTCGTATGCCTTGACCTCTATTGAGAACATCGTTTAATGATATACCGGTAACACATGACAACTGAAACGATACAAACAACTTGTTCAGTTTATCCATGATTCGACGTGTTAACCATGCGTCTTTAACACAGTATTGTGCCAACTCGATTCTGCCTTCACGCGTATGAAATTTCGGATGAATTTCATTGTAGTCCATTGGGTATTTCGCTGTACCTAAAAACTGTTTCGCAACTTCGTCCAATTTATAGGAACTTAAGTTATGGTTCTTTTTCATGACTTGATACCCGTCGTGGTCGATTCGTCCGGGAATGTACAGACGTTTGGTAACGTTTTTACCTGCTTGGTTGCTCTGGAACACGGTTTCTTTGATCTTTGATTCTGTATTGAGTAGACGCCCCCAGGTTGGGTCCTTGTTCTCGCTTTGATAACCTAAACCATTTTGTTTAAAAATTAAACTTCCGTTCAGTCTTCTGTACCTATCAAACAAATATGGGTGGTCGAACCACGCTGTATTGTACCCTTCAAGTATGTCAATGTCTTGTTCGACTATGAACGAATTGAAGGACTTTAACATGGTCAGTTCATCGTCAAAGTGGTACACTACAATGTCTTCAGTGGTGTATTCATCCGTTGGTGTTTCCAGTGCTGGTAATGTCTCGATAGACGCCTGAGACGCCTCAGGGTTTAAAATCCATACGTATTTTTCAATGGTATCTCTACACTGGAGTGTCGCGCCTATGGTACAGACTGGGTCATTTACCGCCTCTGGGAAGTTAAATTTTCCGTTGCCTCTAGGATGTGGTACCGACTCAATGTCGTAACACAGTATTTTCCACGGTGCTACGTCGTTGCATTCAATCTGACGATGGGTTCGCTGGTCTCCTTTAATTTCAATATCACACGACGTAATTTTATATTCTGCTTTATCGCCTTCGATTTCCATCCATGAACACGAATAGATATTCTTATGAATGAGGTACTGGAGTGGGTAATCGACCTGATCATTGTACAGTGTAAACGTCCGTTTGTCTGGAAAGAGATACTTTTCCCTCGTTTTTTCCTCCTCTTTGTCGTAGAAGGTATACCATCCTCTAGTTAAAATCGTTTTCAGTGTATACAGATCAGAAGTGTTTGGTGCAAATATTTGGAGGAATCGTCCTGGTCCGCTTTCGTCAAAGTCGCATATGTCCTGCCCATGAACTGCTAGTGCTGTGAACGGTGATTTGTACCTAAATGTTTTCGGTTTATACTTTGCATAGAATTCATTTGACAGTGCTGTGTTAAGTTTTGATACGAGTTCCGTCCCCTTCTCATCGGTCCTTACACACAATGAAGGTTTAAAACCGAAAATTCGAACCGCGATGCTTTTTCCTTCAAGGGTGCGTCCAAACAGGACGATTTGGTTCTTACCAACTTTTTGTGAGTCTAGGTGTTGAAAACGGTACTTCATCTTGAGATATAAATCACGTTATATAAATAAACCAATTTTATATTGTCACCAACTTTTATGATAACCTGGTTTTGGTCCATAGCGGTATTTCTCTTTTTGGGCATAGGGTCCTTAGGAGGGTCCATACTGTTGGACCTACCGGTACAGCAAAGGCTCTCTGTTGTAGTGCTATTTGTATGCGCTGGTATATCGACTATGTTTGCTAATTGTGGAATGCAATTCAGATGTCCTATGAAAACAGTACGAAATATTTTTGTAGAAGTATTGCGGTGGGTAATGTTATATATATTAATAAATCATATGTATACTATGTACTCGTTCGTGGTATTTTGTACCATCCTGTGGTTCTGGACTGTACTAGAATCTGCCCAGCCATGCTATTCGATATACGACCGAAATACGTATTACGATTAAATGATGTTACGTCCAATAATCAAACCAAAGAAGTAAACTACGACACCGAACGATATGGCATTGATCGCACGCCCGTCGTCTACGGTCTCTCCTAGTTGCATGCCTGCTAAAATCAGGATACTAGACGAAACTAAGTTAAGTACCAGAGGGAGCTGGTTCAACGATGCCAATTCAATACTGGAAGGATCACATCCGTCCAAAAAGACACGCGCTACCAAATTTTTAAGGCTAAACACTTTGTCCAACAAGAACGTCACTAGCTTCAAACCGGCATGGATGATTAGCAAGCTCAAAGCCGCATGCTGAATCCTTAGGTTTTCGTCATTACGTTTTCCTGCTTTGCCGTCCATTTCACTGGTAGCTTGCATGATAGCTCCAAAGGCGCCCATAGCGTAGCACGAGTTTGCCAGAATAAGTCGGTTGAATCTGGCTCCATTTTTGGAAGTTCGTTCACCTGGTTCGTCGCACTGGACCGCAAGGACATCTTCCAGTCCGCCCAAATCATCGAATACATCTGCCACACGCAAAGCACCTGCCACAAGTACAATGGTAAGCGTCAAGCCGATGTCTTCATTTGGTCGGATTTTGAGTCCTAGGGACATCGCTGTCAACAGGACAAGAAGGGTACTCAGAAGATTTCGAAGTACAATTTCAAGGTCGGACTGTTCCCTAGGCTTTGAAAATAGAACAAAGTACGATAGGAAAAGGGCATGAACCGCGTGAAGCCCGGCACAGATGCCTCCAATTCCAGAAGCAAATTGGTCTACGTTCAACTGTCCCACGTCATTGTCAATGTAATGAATCAATAAAAGTACACACAAGGTCGCGGATAGAGCTAAGTTTAGCATAGGTTTCGATACAATTTTAGCAATTATGTCCATTTATCACACGGATACAATACTTATATACTTTATCTTTTTAAATTAAAGTATAAATATTTTATGTACAATTGTATAATGCGAGCAGTTACATGGAGAAGGCGATTGATAGGTGATCGAAAACTCTTAACAAAGCTTCGCAATAGTGAGTTGGTCGCACCAGATTATATCCGTGAACTTAAAGTAATTGACGACGATTTGGTACGAACGTTCCCACAGGACACGTGGTTCAACGACCATCACGACAAAATTAAGCTCATTCTATCGTGCTACGCCGAACAAAACCCTAGCATGGGATATGCTCAGGGTATGTGTTTCATTGTCTTTCCGTTGTATCGTGTCTATTACAACGATTGTCCGGAGCACGCGGCAGTGGACACGTTCTTTAGCTTACATACGATCATGCACTTCCTACGCCCACTCTACCCACGAAGCAAAATAGATGTAAACATCCGGTCGTATTTGACCACGGCTTCCTCTATCATCAGAATCAAACTGCTGAGCGACCATATAGGCTTGGCAACGCGTCTCCGGAACAGCGAATATATACAGTTGCTCCTTATTAAGTCTGGACCGTCGTTGTTCGCCAATTGGTTTGATTTGTCCGACACGGAAACGCTATGGGACTACATCTTCCATGGGGATCTATTCGAGAACCTAATGCACGTCATCTGTGCAATGTTGGTGGTAAACAAGGAAATATACATGGGGTTCTCGTATGAAAAAATTCTTGAAATCATACAGGTCAAAGACTTCTACCGGGTCTCTTCACTCGTTTCCTGCGCGCGGACTTTTCAACGCTGATTTCCGTGTCGCACACTGGACAGTTGCGTTTTATTCCCATCCAATGCTTTATACAGTCGTAACAAAACGTGTGATCGCAGATTACAGTGGTGGGTTTGGTACACTCTTCCAAACATATAGGGCAATTGTCGTTACTACGTTGACGCTTTCTAGACATTTTTCGCAACGCTCGACGCTCCGTCTTGTCCAACGGCGTGCATTCCCGTGGCTTCCATTCGGCTCTAATGCACGCGGTTTTCACAGCTTCTTCGTCTGTTACGTAAAATGCCATGCATAGATCTTTCGTTTCTTCTACTGGACCAACACGGTCATTCATATGTTTTTGGATATCTGGTTCCGGTTGAATGTAACCGAATTCTTCTAGCACAGGCATGATGTACGCGCGCAATATACGCTTACCGATCATAACAGGCATGTCTATGGGTATCTTACATGTGACTATGCAACAGTGCATATACCAGTGTGGGTCTACCTTTTATACTATATATATATATAACATGTTTAATATATATGCTGGCGCTGCTTTACCTCTATCTATGGGCGTTTGGACTCTTCCTGTGGATATTCTTGCTACCAATCAGTGTCATTGGTCTGTTGCTGTCCGTGCCGTTCTTTGTCACGACCTTCCCGTTGTACCTGTTGATTACGGCTTACCTGTACTATTGCGTAGGTCATGTTCCCAGTTCATCCATCCGGGACATCCTCTCCGACGCCCCGTTCCATTCATGGTTCGGAAAGATAAATGTTCCCGTTCCCAAAGAAAGACACCTGATATGTTGTCACCCTCACGGCATGATATGCACCACCGCACTGTTCGGAATACACTTCAGAAACGATACCTACGTAGCTGTAACGCCGGTCCTGTTCTCCGTGCCCATAATTGGTTGGGTAGCAAAGCATCTAGGCGCCATTCCCGCCACGTACGACGACATCCTTGTCGCTCTAAAGACCAAATCCGTTGTTTTGTTACCGGGCGGTGTACCGGAAATAGTGAGCGATAGTCATTATACGAAGCGTTTCGGCTTCTTATCGTGTGCAAAGCAGGCGAATGTGCCCATTTTAAGGGTAGTGAACCGGACCAAATACTACGATACGATACGTATCCCATGTTTGAAGGAGCGAATGTTCATTGCTAAAAAGTTCGACATTCCCATAGTTTTCCCATGGATCTTTGGTTGGTATGGTACATGGATACCAAAACGAAGGACTATTGAACCAGAAATAAGTACATTTCATGTAAAGGAGAGTCTCGAGATAGAAAATAAACGGTATTTTAAATTCACAGTATAAATACATGTATATCTAAAATAAATGTCTACTGTCTCTAACTTTGTCTACCGAAAAGCATGCGACGATTTCCTCAAACTTGCACCGGAAATTCAAGAACAGAACAACGTTGTCAAACAACTTCGCAAAGAACAAAAAGCAAACATCGACATTATTAAGAAGCACATGGTCGAAAACGACCTCACGTCCGTGTCCGTAGGCGGGTTTACGTTTGAACGGGAAGAAGTCGAACGGTGTTCCTTTACGGAAAAGAACTTGGAGGAATTCTTAGAGGACCCGTCGATTTTGGATAGTTACCGCGAGGTGTATTCAAACAAGGGAGAAAAGTTCAAGTTGAACCGTCCAAAGAAACGAAGGAAGGACACATAAGTATAAATATGAATTAAATATAAGTATATGGAACTATTAAAACTTATTAAAGTAGATCATCTAGATAGCGGCGATCACGTCCGTAAACTTCTGAAGAACAGACACCTAAAAACACAAGACGCGTGCGAGGCATTTCAATTGGCAGCGGGGTTGAACCGGGTAAATTGCATGAGAGAGGTATACAAATACTTTAAAGCGATCGATCGTCCAGGGAAGAAGGAAATGACAGCGTTACACTACGCCGCCAAATACAACGCCATCCGAGCAGCAAAGTACCTGATAAAATTAGGGTCCTATGTAAACACACAGGATATATACGGCAACACACCATTGAAGCTGGCGTTGACACGTGGACATGTCAGTATGGCAAAGGTCCTTATACATGCCGGTGGCACCGGAGGCACCGGAGGCACCGGAGGCACCGGAGGCGTGAGCGCAAGAGGCAAGCCGGGGATGCTAGAAAGCTCAAATTTAAAAAGTTTAAAACTGTAAACTATATATGTTATTCGTGTTTATACCAAAATGACTCTACAACCCTCGCGTTTATTCCGTTCTATAAACTCTGAAAAATGGTGGAATGCAAAACTGTACATGGATGATAAAAAACTTGACAGAACAATTGTACAATGTCACACGAAATACAAATTGGGACACTGGGACACCGAAGTTGAAGAGGTGACGTTGTTCGCACTCTTCCGTCAAGAAGATCAATTGTTGGGGGTGACAACACGTGTCCCATCCGGTCTCAAACTTACCAATGAGGGGTATTTGGATTATATCATGGAACATAGGGACCAATGGGACAACGAGCAATTATTTCCCGTATAAATATATGTATATAATTATCTATATGACTAAATCCAATCTAAATAAACTATTATCTCATACCCGGAAACGAACTGTGTGCATAAAAGAAGACACAGACATGCGCATTGCGTTTGACACCGAAACGATTCAAAACCTACTTATCGGACGCATTAAACGTGCGGATACGAAGTTTGTGATGGGCTGTGCCGCGTGGTTTACCAATACAAAAATTATTCGCGCATTGTCTACTCTGAGGGGGGTCTCTATTATATGTACCAGGGATAAGGTCGCACGGACAAAGAGTTCAAAGGCGAAATATAAAAGTCTACCAAAGCACGACGGCATTCCAACGATACGTCTACTGGGATGTGGACGAGGGAGGTCCGCCTCTTTGATGCACCACAAGTTCCTAGTAGGCATGGACGAATCACAGGCTCCGATATGGGTAAGTACGGGATCGTTCAATCTGACGGAGAGCGCGACGAACAACATAGAGAATCTGATGATAATAGAGAATAGAGCGGTCGCAATGACCTTTTTACAAGAGTTTCAACGGTTATATAAGTTATCTAAACCTTTACCTTTATGACCACAGTCCGCGACGTTTTAACGCGATCAGACTCAACCTGCCGTGCATAGTGTTGCTAACGGAGTCAACGAAGTACGGAGTATGTAAGTAGGTCGCCTGTGTCTTCGCCATGTTGTATACCATCCGATCCACCGAATCGTCGTCCGTCCCGAGACGTTCCGATAGGTCGCACGCCCACTCATACAGGTCTTCAATCAGTGCATCGTCGGTAGTGTACTGACTGTAGTCGCCACATGTTTTCTCTACGTAAATGTAACCGAATAGATCGTTCGATGTGACCCATTTGTCCACCCATTGGGAATTGAGACGGGGGAGGAATTGCTCCAGGACCCGAAAAATCTGTTCGTCCGTCAACGGTACAGTTTCTTCTTCTGAACTAGAATCCGTAGATTCGTAGAACTTGTCGTTGTATGTATCACGTGAATATTTCTTGCGAGTCATTGTGTTTTATGATTTATGATTTATGTGGTTTACGGTTTACGGATTTATAAATACAATTCTTTATTTATATATATGGGAAATGTTTCGTACATCGACGCAAAGGACTTACACTTAAAGGACCCCGGTAAGGACCTCATACAACAGAATACTACAATAGGAGAGAATAAAATACCTATTCAATGCTATGCCGTGCGTGGAAGACATAAGGTCCTTTTCGACTACCTCATCGCAAACGTAACATTCAATGTATACGACGCACAGGGTGATACGCCCTTACACTACGCCGCATCCCTTAGTAGTAGCTATTATATGAAGAAAATACTACAAGTGTTGAATACGCAATACCCTAATCAGATGTTGAGGACTCCACTATTGGTAGCAGTGTTGCACCATCGCTACGATTATATCCGCCCTCTACGGTTTGCAATGTACGATTACGACAAATCTGGCTATGGACCGATACATTACGCTATACAGCAACGGGATAAGCGAATGATTAAATTATTGATATCCCTGTCGCCTCCCTTGCCGAAGCATTGGGTCTTTACGATGTGCACACCTAAAGAATACCATCTGAACTACTTTCCAAACGTAGAGAGCTTGCCGCCGCTTTCCATGGCGTTGCAAAATCTAGATTTCGAACTGGTCGATATGTTGGTGCGTTTAGGTGCGGACATCAACGCGGTGTACAACGGTAAGTCTCCCAAGGATCACATGGTGATTATAGGAAGTACCTTGCGATATGGGGGCGTGTTTCCAACCAAAACGTGCACCACAATGGACGTTCAGAGAATGTGGGGGATATTGACCAGGGACACGGATGTACATAGGAATACAGGTGGAGATATGAGTACAGGTCTTTTAAGTGGCGAATACAAATACTTTTAGAATTTAAACATCTTATCTCTACCACCGTTAACATTCATAGACTTCTTGCTTCCCTCGTCTATTACATCAAGGTAATCTTCTGGTAACAACACATGGGTATAGTACGGTGTTCCTCCAAAATCTACGACAAACTCTTTGTCTGTATCCCACGCCCATGTTTTCCCACGCGAATACATTTCATGTTGCCTCCGAACTGTTTCGTGCTTTGTTACTTTGTTTTCACCGGCTTGGTCTCCAGCCGTATGCAACACTGTACAATCCATGAGTGCTTTCTGGTAAGACGACTCTCTTAGAATAGCTACGTGACCACCGTCGTACGGACTAAAAACCCTGAATAGCAATGTGCCTCTAGGATACTTCCCATCGACATCGAATCGTTTCATGGTGTGCTTTACGTAATGGTAAATGTACATCCATTCGTCCGAACCACCGTAACCAAACTGAATACCTTCGTTGTGTGGCGAATGCCAGCTACTGTCTTGGTCCGGGTCCTTCCAATCGTTGTATTTTGCATACTCTGGAAAATTAGACGGGTTCAGAAAGGGTAATCGCTGTCCAACGTGGCGTAAAAGCACGGACAGCAGACCTACGCAAACCATGCCTTCCTTTAGCCTAGGTACATCCTTTTCTGTTATGAGTCCATCATGAGCCCATAGGGGTCCCTTATCGGCTTTCCAGTGTGTCTCTATAGCGCCCCAGCTACCTCGTCCAATACCCAAAAGATGGGTTTCGCCAAATGCTATCATTTTATCTACTATCTCTTCAGCCATTTCATTTGACAATTAACAAAGGTTTATACTAGATTCGATTCGATTCGCCGAAGTAGACGGTTGTTGTCAACTATGTACAGGAACATGAAAAAGTTGCACACGAACAGCAAAAGAGCCAACACAAGGATTCCTAAAGTCACAAAGGGGGACGCGTGCGAAAGTCGGCGAAAGCAATTAACATGTGATTAAAGATTTATTTGATATTTATATGGCAATATTAGATTTAACGTCATCTATCAAACAGTCGATGCGCGCCTTCATCGTCACGTCTTTCTCGTAGGTTTTCTGGAGCGATTGCAATCCTTTTATGGACTCTTCCAGGTGCTTTTTCATGCGCTCCGGCTGCGTCTCTAGAATTTTCTCCGCGTCTTTGTACAAGTCTTTTATCCTGTTGAAATCGCTTTCTCGGTTACTGCCGGTCCACCAACGATGTATGATCTCTTGAATCGTGTTGGACGGGTTAATTTCAAAGTGTGACCTACGAGTGCCCAGCTTCTCAAAGGGTTGTAATTTAGCTAGAATTTTAAGATTGACCCAGGTTGGCTCGTCGTCTTCATTCATGTTTTAAAACATAGACTTTATATTTATAGTTTATTAATCCTCTAGCCCAAACTCCTCATCCTTAAGCTCCTCTACCGTGGGTGGCTTAACATAGCCATGACAATTAAAGGGAATAGAATACCATGCAAGTACGGCGCACAGTGCTAGTCCTATCGCCCCCCACCACCAAGCTTGTACCACGTATCCGACTCCGACGAGGACCACGGATAAATCCAACAGCAGATTCTTCCGACACTGTTCCGCGAACGCTTCTCGACATGATTTATCCACCTGTCGGTACATGTAGCCGTAATACAGACAGTCGCACAACACGCTGACGTTGACGATGGCTATGTTGACCAGTTTGGGCTGGTTGATGGTTGCTATAATGACAGATATGGACAGTCCAGCGCACGCAAATAGACCAAAGTCATTGTCGATCATTTTGTAAATTGCGACGGAGGCAGCCAGGATCATAACGATCCATTCGTATTGTAAACTCGCCAAAAACATGATCATCACGATCAATGTCAGTAGAAACGACCCATACCTCATTTGTAAGAGATCAAATAATATTTATAGTGTACCTACTTTAATCAACGAAAGATTTTCGAATTTGATAAGTTTCTTTGCCTCGTTCACACTGTCGTATGTCACGCTACGAAGAATACTATCGTAATCGTTCAACCGTTTCACTCCAGCCTCTTTCCCATACGTGATCTTGTTCATGTGAATAGCACTCGCCAATGCACCCGGGGCATCGAATTGGACATTGCGTGATCCCAAACTTTCGTTGCGTTGAACATCGATCTGCTCTTCTGTCAAATCGTTGGCTAGCCAGTCCTTTATAACTTCTTCGGTTCGTTTGATACCCTCCGCCAACAAAGAAGGAGCAAACGTACCCGTGATCTCAAAGATTGCACATCCCTTCGCATGCTTCAGGCGACTATTAATACCGTACGTCAATCCGTACTTGTCGCGGACAATGCGCATCAACATGCCGCTGAACCCATTTCCTAGACAAGCTATTGCCAGACTGAGTGCATCGCTGTACTCCACCACCAGCCCATACTTCACCACAACGGAGGACTTACCGGCGATGTTGACATCCTTGTTGGCTTGTTTATTAATCACGTTCGTGTACGTGCGCGAAAAATCCTTCAGGTCTCCAAGACCCTTGGGAGCCAGCGGAGACACGACCGTTACCATGCGCGTGGGGTCCTTTGTCAACGCATGGTGCATAGAGGAGATATCGTCGTACGATACAGAGTCTACCGCCTCGATAATATCACGGACACTGTACGTGTAATTCGGATCCTTTTCACCAAACAACGTCTGTGCAAACGCAATCTTTGCCATCTTGTTGACATCTCCATCGGAACCATTCAGCTCCGACCGCCACTTCGTTTTCAAGTAATTGAACACGCTTTCACTCAAGATCGGACTGTTGATCTCACGCTGGAGCAACCCTACCGCCGAAGAAATCAGCTTTGGATCGTTTGGGATGCTGGCTTGAACGTGGAGAGTGTCCGCGCTCGTATGAACATGTCGTTGGATGTTCTTTTCACTGAGGTATTCGAACAGTTGATTTTCTCCGACCACTTTGCCTTCCAACTGAAACCCACGAGTCATCAGCTGAGACAGCAGGTTCAGTGAGGCATAGCGCTTCACCGGATTGGAGCACTCGTCGCACCGGAGACTTATGCGTACGTCCGTTTTATCACTAGCATAATTGGTCCATTCATGGTTGCTGAATTCCACCGTCTTTTCAGAAAATTCTGGCAAGTCGTTAAGATCAAAACATTGTGTGTTTAGTGCCGGGTATTCAGATGTTTCAATACCATTTGGAACTTCACCAGGCAAGAGCCAACCAACGGTACTTTGACGCACGTCGAATATCTTGCTCGCAACGCGTTTCAAATCATCCCCGGTGACAGAATCCAACACCTCGATCCGATTGAAGACATCGAATGGATCCCCGCGGGCGATGGCTTCGTTGATGGTGGACGCAATGCCACGGGAACCACTCATCTCGTTGGACCACTCGTTTCGAATCACATGCTTTGCCTTCTCTAAGCGATCGCCCAGGGCACCCTGGAACATTTTTGTGACCTTTAAAATGGCTTCTTCACATGTCTGAAGAGCAGCTTCGGTCGAACGATTCACGGTTCCCCATATACTGAAGAGATACGGATCCTTCATCCTGGACCACTCTGCAATAATGTCGTGCACCGGCGTCTCGTCTCGTTTGAATGGGACGGAAAGCGCATTGGGACCATGAGAGATAATCTTTTCCATTACCTTTAAGACGATCGAATCACGGTGGAGACCGTTGGTGGCTTTGAACGACATGCACATAAGGGCACAGTTGGTTGGACGACGCATTACCACTCTACGTTGACCCATTTGAATCGGCTCGGTGGTCAACATGTCTGGTATAGAGCCCTCTGGCGCCTCCGATGGAAAGTATTCGTCCACCATGTTCATCACATTGTCAATGTCAAAATTGCCGACAAACGTGTACGTGCTATTGTCCGTACGGTAAAACGTGTCGTGAAACTTACGCAGTGCCTCCGCTGACACGGTTTCAATCTCAGACTTCCATCCGATCGTACTGTGATGGTATGGATGTGCCATGAATGCGGTCGCCATGACACGCTTTTGCAACACCTCAAAGTCGTTGTTTTCTCCTCGTTCGAACTCGTTGCGCACGACCGTCATTTCATTCTTTAGCTCTTGTGGATCCAACAATGGCTCTATCATGCGGTCTGCTTCACGGGACACGACTTCTACCAGCTTGTCGCTTGAAATACATGAAAAGTAATTGGTTCGATCGTTGTAAGTGGTAGCATTCATGTAAGCTCCTAGCTCTTCTAGTTTCCACATTCCATTCTTTAACTTTTTGTTGAACTTCTTGGAGCCTTTAAACATCCCGTGTTCTAAATAGTGAGTGCCTCCGCGAACGCCCAACCCCTCGTTTCGTGAACCGACGTGGTATGTTATGTTAGCAGTAGTAACCTTCAACCCATCACGTGGATAGAGAAGGAGTTTCATTCCATTCTTGTGTTTGAATTCATACAATCCGTTAGCAGAGCGTGTAGGTGTCCAGGACATATTTAATTGATATAAGAAAACTTATATACTAATATATATTATAAACGTTATATTTAAATAGAAGCGCTTTATCAATATGAAACGTCTCTACATCAGTAAAGATAACGATCTCAATGTTATCAACGACTTCATGTTCGAGGATAAAGTTATATACTGTACATTATTGAGCCACGAACGAGTAAACATACGGTTCCAGTTTATCGTAGCGTCTTACAACTTTAAGCAGATGATCGCAAACATTTCTCTGAGCGAAGTGAAATCACTGAAGCGATGGAGGAACATCTACCTACCGGGAATAGAAACTATTGTAAATATTTATGACGACGATTGCTACGAGGCACTGTACGAATTGGGAACGGACCATGATTTGGATATTAGTTGTACATTTTATAAGGATATTAAACAGTTATTCTATACTTTGTAGGATGGAATTAAACTTAAATCTTCATGATATCGACACGAATAACACCCGTCACACATTAGTCTACCGTTCACATATATCAAACGACCGTAGGAACGCCTACATGATGCACATCTACGAGTTTTGAATGGCATCTTTATTTAATTATTTATGCTCTTATATACTGGAATTTTTACACCGACTTTATTCCCCATCCAATGTATATCTATATCGGATCTTCTAAAGCCCTTCTTGTACGCAAATGTCGTTAGGAACATCGCACGATAGCACAGGCTTCCAGAGGCTACTATTTCCATTGAATTAACCTTGTCCAATTCCTCTCTGAGGTATTTCATGTCCATACAATGTCTAATGCGGAGCACACTGTCGCATGACTTGGAAGTTTCTACCGGCGCCACCGGAGATCCTCTGTGCACATCGAAGGAAAAAATAGTGTGCGTTTGTATATCCTCTACGAAGTGTACATTAATTTTTTCCACGCGAAACATGGTTTTTATGTAATAACAGACCCACACGCCTAAATTGATACGAAGTCCTCCAGCAACAACCGATACTTTTTCGTGATTTCGCAAATAAGCCTTAATTAAATTACAGTAAAAATTAGACGAACCACGTCCTATGTTAATTACCGACATTTTCAATACATCGTTGGTATATTTATACTCAAATTAAAAACGGACTATATATATAAAAATAATGCTATAAAAAATGAGTTGCGAGACGATTTTGCCCGGTTTGGGGTACGATTTGTTAGCGTGTGGCAAATACAAGTCCAATTGTCGTGTTATTTTGGTCAAAGGTACACATTCGTTAATATGGTGTAATCAAACCGGGTCCACCACAACAAGCGTAACAACAGATACACAGGCACCAGCATTGGAAGCAACCACGGTCGTTTCAACCACGAACTTACCAACAACAACAACAACAGAAACACCGTATGAATATAGTCCGACTCCATCTCTACGAGGTCACAAATATATTTTAAATTCCACACGTACAAGATTGTCAAATGTATCACGATTAGAGAACACAACGAATCAATCAACATTTGATGAAGACACGCGGGAATTTATACCCCTTGACGTACCGGTATTTCCCGGGGTTTGGATTGTAGCGGGACTTATGATTTTCCTTATCGTACTCGCGTTTATTAAATACAAACCGAAATGGGAACCGTGCAAGGTATTACCAGAAAAACCGGAACCCAAACAAGTGACCAATCAACGTGGTCCCAGCGGGCAAACCATTACGTTTAAACCCAGAGGATCCAAACGGCGCAAACCGGTTACATTCGACAAACCGATGCGAACACCACCTGAGGCACCACCGGAGATGGCACCGGCAGTTCCACCTAGACCAGTGGGGATGGCACCGGTACTTCCACCTAGACCACCGGCAGTTCCAACCAGAGAAGGTGTTCCTGTGTTTAGTGTAGATGACCTATCAGGCGGTGGTGGATACCAACTATTCAAGACCTTGAGAGAACACAAGCGTCAAATGCATAAAAAATAAATAGTATAAATTTAACCAATGTAATAATATATGTCTCTAGAAGACTTCCTAAGAAGTACCATGTATTTTGGTAGTCCGGCGTATCCATACCTAAAAGAAAAACCATGGCATGGGTTTTTGTACCTTGCTAGAGGAGAGGAAGATAACGTGTTTAAAGTTGGGTATACTAACTATGATTTAGGACGTCGAGCTCTGGAGTTAAACCGTGATAACATAGACACTCCATTCTATCTATGGGAATCACCAAACCCTCAAGTATTGGAGAAATATGTCAAACGTCAACTTGTCCAGTTCACAAATCCTGGAGGTAAATATTCCTCCGAAATATTTTATAACATACCTAGGGACGTGTTGATCGAAACTATTCGCTATATTATATTATATATTGTTTTAAAAGAGCGATGGTACAATGACGAAAAACGTTTCAGAGTGCTGGAAAAATGGTTCGGAGGCGTACGGTTTAATGTAATTAAAAAACTAGACATCCTGTACAGAGCAGAAGATGTAGAAATCGATGAAGAGAACTACGAAGCTGGTACACGTGTAATGGTGAACTATGACGGGGAATACTCCGAAGGCAAAATTGTCAAAAAACTGAATAGGAGAGTAGATAGAAACACTGACAAACCAGTAGTCGCGTACGAAGTAGAATTCACCGATGGTACAACGGGTGAATACCAGGACACAATTATCTCCCCCATGTATTCGGAAATTGACGTCGATCGAGTGTTTGATTTGGATAAAGTACAATTGGAATTAAGTGCAACAGCTGTTAAAGTAGAAACAGAAGTCCCATTGTTTAAATTATAAATATTAATAAAGCTATGGAGTAAATTATTAAAAACATCAATATACTACCCAACATACATATCCAGTAGGATTGTTCCAAACCCATGTTAAACAGACAGTGATTTCTTACACACAGTCGGTCGTCGTCCGCATTAGCATATAGACAGCAAATATAATCCTCTGGACTGATTTCCTGGTCCATTTCTTACACATGTTTACAATAGTTATACTGCCGCTCGAGCAATCCTAATAAGATCTTCGGATCGTTTCGACTCTGGCGTTTCGTACAGGGGAAACGAAGTATTTGACTTTTCTCCATGGACCTGTGCATAATCTTTTATACGAGATTCAATCTTCTTTGGTGTGAACTTCAGAGCACAGCGTTCGATCGTTGAATAGGCTCTATGTCTAGCAACGTGCATTTTCATAACCATTAACGACGGGATGATGGTAGTCTTCGATTCCTTCATCGCCTTATACAAATGTTGTTTGTAATTATTTCGCCACGTGCCATATTCTTCTGCCAACTTATTCAAAACACGTTTGTCTTTTTTCCGAAGTTTTAAATTCAACTGACTCAAAGAAAAGTGCTGGAGTGAAGCACGAATGAGAATCGCTGTATTGTGGTCACCCACTTTGTACGACTGTTCCATAACGTCCAGAAAGTAGCGGTAATTACGTAAGATTTCGAACCTTGTCGCATTTTCCCCGTCTTGCAAGAGTATCGAGTAAATCACGTTAAACATTGAATTATCAATAAGATTATTAATCGTGGGTCGCATCAGTGGATCCTTCTCGAAGGCATACAATTGTTTGGAGGCTGCCAAGCATTGTTTTGTCATATCGTCCAACCGGTCATCGTAGTCTGTTCTAAACAGACAATTCAATATGTTACGAAGGTTTTGTTTGGGAGGGAGATAGGCAAGGCGGAACAGATGAAGACCGTCTGAGCTTAAACGACGTCTAGGCATTTGTATTATAATATTTTTACTTATATATGCAATTTTAAATTATAGCAAACTATGCAAGTAGACCTTTCATTTGCAAAACCAATTGGACCTTACAGTAACCCCATTAATTGGATACCACCTACGTACTGTCACGTTGAAGTGAGTTACCACACAAGTGCCGCACAATTTAGAAAATACTTAGAAGAAGCAAAGGAAAGTGCTCACGCACCAGCAGAATTGGAACAGCTTCAAAAACGAATCAAAAACTTTGCGGGTAAGTTAATCGTGTGCTTCTTTATAAATTGGGGAGACACTGTTTCGGTTAGGTATTTGTCCGAATTAATCGATAACGCTTATCTAAGACCACCTGAAGCCCCAGTATATAATGTTGTTCCA
>Ga0257122_1000969_pt1 | contig 22159 bp, 26 predicted proteins | sample SI106_120metaG_FD_190146 | JGI IMG/M metagenome (GOLD analysis project Ga0257122, IMG submission 190146) | Marine microbial communities from Saanich Inlet, British Columbia, Canada - SI106_120 | ecosystem: Environmental > Aquatic > Marine > Inlet | place: Canada: British Columbia | collected... | reverse complement strand
CAACTTCACCATTTGGTGAACTAGCAGTAAAGTGAGTTTCAATCTTTAAAGTCTTTGCGTTAGCAGAGCCAAATAAAGCAACTGAAACTACAACTGCTGTAGCTATAGTTTTTGTTATTAATTTTAACATTATCTTCCTCTCGGTTATATTTTTAATATGCAACTAAATCACATTTGATTTTTAATTACAAATAAAACTAAGAATAATAACGCAATACGGCTATGCAAATTAAGTATAGAAACTATATATATTAACTAAATAAACAACTTTAAGTTGTATTAGACTACTTCAGATATAAGTGGTTTATTTTCAAAAAAACAGAAAATATTGTCAACTGCCATCATGCTCATTGCTAAACGAGTTTCATGTGTGGCACTACCAACATGTGGTAAAACAAAACAGTTATCTAACTTCATGTATCTCTCATCTAAATTAGGTTCATTATTAAAAACATCTAAACCAGCAGCATAAATTTTATTATTTTGTAACGCTTCTATCAATGCATCATCATCAATTGTTGATCCTCTTGAAGTATTAATCACTACAGCATGTTTTGGCAATAAACTAATAGTTGATGCATTTAAAATATGTTTTGTTTCAGCAGTTGCTGGAGTGTGAATGCTTACAAAGTCACATTTAGGCATCATTGATTTAACATCAGAAAAATATTTTGCTCCATCTTCTAAGTCTTCTGAAAGTTTATTTCTATTATAATAAATAATCTTCATTCCAAAAGCTTTTGCACATTTTGCAGCCATTCTACCAATTCTACCCATACCAATTATGCCAAGTGTTTTTCCTGTAACAGAGTTTCCTATCATAAATTTAGTTAAGTCAGGTTTTTGATCTTTCCACGTTCCCGATCTTACTAAATTGTAAGCTTCACCAATTCTTCTTGAAGCAGCTAAGATTAATAGAATAGTTGTTTCAGCAACAGCTTCGTTTAATACATTTGGTGTATTGGTTACTTTAATTTTTTTACTTTCAGCAGATTTAACAGAAATATTATCATAACCTACTCCTACTTGAGCAATAATCTTGAGTTTGCCATTTAAATCTTTAAAAAATTCTTCTCCAATTTTATCAAAACCAGTTGATACAAATCCATCATATTCATTGGCCATTTTAATAAGTTCATTATTTGGAATTGGCTCATCTTTTAGATTGAGAGTTACATCAAAATTTTTTTTTAATTTATCCTCTGCCCCGTCTGACAATTTTCTTGTAACTAATATTTTTGGTTTCATATTAATGTGAATTTCTTGGTATACCTTTTTTAGTAACCACATCTAAATATAGGGATCTAGATTTAATGCAAGCACCATCTTCTAATTGTCCAACCGTATCTCTAAAAATTTCTTGCCATGGTGTTTGGTTATCAATTTTTAAAAGCTTCTTTTTCTTTCTTCTTTTTTTAAATTCTAATTGTGAAATTAACAAATCTACTCTTCTTTTGTTAAGATCTATTGTCATTTTATCTCCAATTCTAACTATAGCTAAATCACCGCCTACAGCAGACTCTGGCGAAACATGAAGTATAGATGGACTTTCAGAAGTACCACTTTGTCTGCCATCTCCGAGTGTTGGTAGCGCATTAATGCCTTGTTTTAAAAGCCTATCAGGTGGTTGCATATTAACAACTTCAGCGGCACCTGGATATCCAACAGGTCCGCATCCTCTGATTATCAATATTGATTTTTCATCTATTTTTAATTTTTTACTATTTATTCTTTTATGATAATCCTCAGGGCCTTCAAAGACTACAGCCTTTCCTGTAAAAACATTAGGTTTTTTAGGGTCTGATAAAAATCTTTCTCTAAACTCTGCACTTATTACTGAAGTCTTCATAACTGCTGTTGAAAAGAAGTTGCTTTTCATTACTAAAAACCCTGCTTTTTCAGTAAGAGCTTCTTCAAAAGTTTTTATTACACTTCTATCAATATCTATTTTTCTTTTTAAATTTTGACCAACATTTTTGCCAGATACAGTCATTATGTTGGTGTGAATTTTTTTATGCTTCATCAATTCTTTCATCACAGCAGGTATTCCTCCTGCTCTATAAAAGCTTTCCATTAAATATTCACCAGCAGGTTGACAGTTAACAAGTAGTGGGATTGCGTGACCTAATTTTTGCCAATTAGATAAATCAAATTTAATTCCCATATGTTTTGCAATCGCAATTAAATGAGTTGTGCAGTTACTTGATGCACCTATAGCACTTGCAACAACTACTGCATTTTCAAATGCTTTACGCGTCATAATCTTTGATGGTTTCAAATCTTCATGAACCATTCCAACAATTCTTTTTCCAGTTTCAAAAGATATTTGTTCTCTTTCTCTATAAGGTGCAGGTATCACCGCACATCCTGTTAAAGACATTCCTAAAGCTTCTGCAACAGAATTCATAGATGAAGCTGTTCCCATTGTATTACAATGACCAATACTTGGAGCTGAGGCCGAAACCATATCCATAAACTCATCATAATTAATTTTACCTTTAGACAACAATCTTCTAGCTTCCCAAATAACAGTTCCTGATCCTGCTAACTTACCTTTGTAAACTCCGTCCAACATTGGACCACCTGACAAAACTATAGCTGGAATATTTACTGTTGCAGCCGCCATTAATGCTGCTGGTGTTGTCTTGTCACAACCTGTTGTTAAAATAACTCCATCAATTGGATATCCATAAAGAACCTCTACCAATGAAAGATAAGATAAATTTCTATCAAGCATTGCTGTTGGTCTTTTACCAGTTTCTTGAATTGGATGTGTTGGAAACTCCATCGGAATACCACCTGCTCTTCGTATTCCATCTTTTATTCTTTTACTCAAAGATTGAAAATGTCTATTGCATGGTGTTAAGTCACTTCCTGATTGAGCTATACCGATTATTGGATTTCCTGATTGAAGCTCTTTTCTAGTTAAACCATAATTTAAATACCGCTCCAGATAGATTGCTGTTTGCTCTGGATCTTTAGGGTTATCAAACCATTGTCGGCTTCTTAAATTCTTTTTTTTCATAGAAATTATGTCTTTAAATTAGTATGGCTTGTTTAAAGTATCAATTATATAATAATTTAATGAATAATCTAATAGTTTTAAACCAAAATGACAATGTTGGTGTTAGTCAGTTTATCATTCCAGAAAAAACCAAAATTGCTGGACAAGACATTAGCGCAATAGATCCAATCCCTTTTGGCCATAAGGTTTGTCTTAAATCAATAAATAAAGGTGATCCTATAATAAAGTATGACCAAATAATTGGGTTTGCATCAAAAGATATTAGGGCTGGTGAGCATGTTCACTCACACAACTTAGAATTTAGAGAATTCAAAAGAGATTTTAAAGTTACTGATAAACAAAATATTATTGAGGAAAAAGCTGACACATTCTTTAATGGTATTTTGAGAGATAATGGAGATGTCGCTACAAGAAATTATATTGGAATTGTAAGTACCGTTAATTGTTCTGCAACAGTTACAAAAATGATTGTAGAGAAAATTAAGTATTCTAATATTTTAAAAGATTATCCAAATATTGATGGCATAGTTCCTATTACACATTCTACTGGATGTGGAATGAATACAGTTAGTGAAGGAATGCAAATTTTCCAAAGAACAATTGATGGATTTAAAAATCATCCAAACTTCTCTCATGTTTTTGTAATAGGTTTAGGATGTGAGTGTGCTCAAGTAAGCTTGTTTGATGAGTCTTTAAAAAAACATAATCGAATACATTTTTTAACAATACAGGATGAAGGTGGAACAAAAAAAATTGTTGAAAAAGTATTATCTCAAATTAAGAATTTACTTAATGAAGCTAATGCTATTAAAAGATCCTCGCAACCTGTTAGCCATCTTACGTTAGCACTTCAATGTGGTGGTTCAGATGGATATTCTGGTATTACTGCTAATCCTGCATTAGGTGTTGCTGCAGATCTTTTAGTAAAAAAAGGTGGAAGTTCAATTTTATCTGAAACACCAGAAATTTATGGTGCAGAACATTTATTAATTAATAGAGCAAATTCACAGGAGACAGCTGACAAACTTATAAAAAGAATTGAATGGTGGAAACATTATACATCAATCAATGATAGCACGATGGATAACAATCCTGCTCCAGGAAATAAAAGAGGCGGTCTGACAACAATTTTAGAAAAATCTTTAGGGGCTGTTGCAAAAGGAGGAAACTCTATTTTACAAGATGTATTAAATTACGCTGAACCTTTAAAAAATAAAGGTTTTAATTTTATGGACTCACCTGGATATGATCCTGTTTCAGTAACTGGACAAGTTGCATCTGGAGCAAATGTGATCTGTTTTACTACTGGTCGTGGATCATGTTTTGGGTGCAAACCTGTACCAAGTTTAAAACTTTCAACAAATACTACAATGTATGAAAAAATGTCTGAAGATATGGATATAAACTGTGGAAGCATCGCTGAAGGAAAAGAAAATATTAAAGAGGTTGGCCAAAAAATATTTGAATTAGTTGTTGATACAGCTTCAGGCAATAAATCTAAAAGTGAAATTAATGGCTATGGTGATGAAGAATTTAACCCATGGCAAGTCGGTGTTGTAATGTAAATATTTTTTTAAAATATTTAATAACCAAATCATCATGACAGAAAACAGCAAAACACCTTTACTTAAGATAGTTTTATTATCTGCAACAGGGTTCTTTATGTTTGTATGTATGGACTCTTTAGCAAAATTTTTAGGAACAGTAATGCCAGTATCACAAGCTGTATGGGGTAGATTTTTCTTTCATTTTGTTGCCTTAGTTATCTATTTCATAATTTTTAAACCAAAAGTTAACTTGACTAAAAATTTTAGAATTCAAATATTAAGGTCTGTATTAATGGTTACAGCTACTTTTTTTATGTTCAACTCACTTCAAAGATTTGATTTAGTTGATATTTATGTAGTATTTTTTTCTGCTCCTTTAATCGTTGCTATGTTATCTGCTTATTTTTTAAAAGATGCCCTGAGTCTTAAAGGATTACTTTTAATGGTAATGAGCTTTGGATCCATAATATATTCACTAGGGCCAAGCATGAAAATTCTAAGTCCTGAACTTATCTTTCCGCTGGTACCACCTTTATGCTGGGCACTATATCAATTTTTTACAAAAGTAATTTCTGGAAATAATGACCCTTTTGCTTCAATTTTTTATACCGCAATAACTGGTGCTATTGTTTTTACGATTTACATTTCTTTTAATTGGGTTCCACTAGAAAAAAATATTCATTGGGTACCATTGATAATTATGGGTGTGTCAGGTTTTGTCAGTCATTTTGTTTTAATATATGCTATTCAATTATCTAACTTATCTTTTGTGACAAATTTTCAATACTCTCAATTAATTTGGTCAACGATAATTAATTTTTTAATATTTGGAGTTCCAATTGATATCAATAAAATTTATGGATTAATTGGAATTATAATTTTTGGAATACTATTTATTAGAACTGAAGGTTCTAAAAAAAAAGTAGAAGTTAAAAATTAATCTATTTTTTTAAACAGTTGTTAACTAAAATTGCCATTAATATCCAAATAATAAAAGCTTCACCGTTGGTAAAAGAATAATCTGCCCCAGCAAAACCAGCTATAATATTTATAGAATAAATGATTATTGTAGAAATAACTAAACTAATAAAAAGTCTAACAAGTCCATTTACATAATTCATCTTTCAACTTTATACATTTTGTTCTAAAATGTAAACTTGAATTAATTATTAAAAAAATATGAAAAATATTGGATTTATTGGTGTGGGCTATATGGGCTACGGTATAGCTAAAAATATTTTAAAACATGGTCACAAACTTTTTGTGGTAGCAAACAAAAATAGAAAGCCTATTGAAAAAATTGTTAGTGAAGGTGCTGAAGAATTAAAATCCATTAAAGAATTTTCAAATAAAAATTTAGATGCTTTATTTATGTGTGTTACCAACACACTAATTGCTAAATCAATATCTGAAAAAATTTCAAAAATACTAGATACAAAAACTATTATAATAGACATCACTACTCACAATAAAAGTGGTTCAATTGAAACAGAAAAAATATTTAAATCTAACAATATTAATTATATTGAATGCCCAGTAATGGGTGGTCCAGTTCAAGCGGAAGAAGGTGTTTTGGGAGGAATTGTAGGTGGATCAAAAAGTAATTTTAAATTAGCTGAACCATATTTAAAAATCTTTTGTAAGGATTATTTTTACTTTGGTCCGGTTGGTATGGGTGCAAAATCTAAGCTTTTAAACAATTTTTTATCATTAGGAAATGCAGCTTTAGTCAATCATTTAGCAAAAACAGCTACAGAGTTGGGCTTAGATTTAAAAAAAGTTTTTGATGTTGCTAAATTAGGATCGGGTAATTCAGCAGCACTAATTAGAGTTTTTGATAATTTACTTAAGGGTGATTTTACAGGTTTTAAATTTACTACAACCAACTCTGTTAAGGATTTAACTTATATACAGGATTTATTGAAAGATTTTCCTGAAGCTGAAAAAGTTGCTGAGGTTAATAAAAATTATTTTCAAAAAGCTGTAGATGATGGTTATGGAGAAAATTTTATTAGCGAATTAATAAATAAAAAATAATTTTAGATTAAAAACTAAATTATCGAGAATTTACTAAAGCAGTAGGTTGTATTCAAGAAGTATATTTTCATTTATTGAAAATATATCAGTTGAAAATTTTTTTTTAATAATTATCTTTATTAATAAGGAGGTCATTATGCTAAATCTTACACCACCTGATACATAACTGAACAATCAATCCATACACAAAAAAAATAAAATCCATTCGGATTTAAAAGCCAAAGAGGCTATATAAGGGAGCTCTTTAGGTGATATCTTAAAGAGCGAACCCTTAAAAATTAATTAGTTGATTTCAAGATTTCTAGAGGAAGTGGAGCTTCAGGATATTTTTTTTGGCAAAGTATTTCGTAACTTTTACAAAAACTAGTGATAGCTTGATAAACATCATCATCTTTTTTTGATAAATCTAATTTTTCAATAAGATTATTACGATCATCCTCAAGTTCTTTTATTTGATCACTTGAAAAAAATTCACCTGTTTCTATTTCCCAATAAGTATTATTAAGCTCATCATCAGTTAAATTATTTAACTTGTGCTGTAACTCTTTAATTATTTCATCATTTGTTTCTTTATTTCTCATTGGTGAGTCTTTTAACTTTATAAGACATTTGTCTTTTAACCCTTCAATAAAATGATCATAAGGTCTACCTTCAGAAAGGTCTTTAAAATGATTGCTAATAAAATATTTATTTATTGCTGAGTGAGTTGTGCCTTTCTCTTTGCCTTTAATAATTGCTATTTGAACATACACTTCTTGGTTTATATATTCATCTAAATGATCTTTTACTTTTTTTGGAATCATGATTAACTTAATTTATTTAGTGCTCTTTACGATATTTGCTATGACATGCCTTGCACTTGCTCCACATCAATTTACCAATTGTACTTTTCACGTCTTCAGAACTCTCAATAATAGAAGCCAGTTTTACCATATCACTCGAAGATTTTGCCATCAGTGCATTAAAATTGTCTTTATCTTCCCATATTGCTGGTAAAGATCCTGTTTTAAACCCCTCTTTTGAATTTTCAGGAAATAATCCCAATAATGTTTCATAGTTTTTGCTCATTTCAATCATTAACTCTTTTGCTTGATCAAAGTCTCCACTTGAAGATAACGATTGTACTTTTTTTGCTGTTTTATAGTTCTTGCTAAATAAAGTTTTTCTTTCCTTGATGATTTCTTCAGCAGATTGTTTAGAATTTGCATTAGAAGCTAATAATACTAAAATAATTATAAACAAACAGGTACCAATATTGTTTGCAATATGCTTAATTGGGAAATGCATGTTAAAAATACTCTAACAGAGTATGGTTTAATTTCAAAATTTTTACATTGGGCAAGTGCTGCATTGTTTTTTATTCAAATTCCTATTGGATTTTATTTGGTAGATTTAGATTTTGGACCAGAGAGATTGAGCGTTGAAAATATTCACGTGATAATTGGTTTATCTATATTTTACTTGGTAATTTTAAGGTTAATTTATAAAATCTTTAACCCAACACCAAAATTAGAACCAAGTATTTTTAAAGGTCAAAAATTTCTAGCAAAGCTAAATCATGTACTTCTGTATGTGACAATTCTATCAATCACAATATCAGGAATTTTTAAGAAATTATTCAATGGAGAAGCACTCACAATCATTTTTAAAAAAATTAAAATTCAAGATAATTTTGAATTAGGAGAATTATTTTATGATATTCATATTTTTTCAAACTATTTACTGATAGCTCTTATCATTATTCATTTAATGGCTGTGATTATCCATAAATTATTTTTTAATGACAATTTATTAAAAAAAATTCTTTAGCTAATGAATATTTTTTGCATTCTTTATAATATGATGCAAGTTCAACCCTCGGTCACATAGTTTTATCAATCCTGTAATATTTGTTATTCCTAAATTTTTTGCTTTGTTTAAAAGAAACAAAAACAATCTAGCTGTTAACCAGCAATCACCTAGGGCAGAATGTCTAACTTGATCATCAGCTTTTATATTAAAGTGTTCACATAAACTTGTTAGTTCATAATTCTTTAAATCTGGGAAAAGTCCTGCAGTAAGATGAATTGTATCAATTGGCTGAATAACCTTCATTCGATTGGCAAGATTAGTATTTTTAGCATTGTTTTTTAAAAATTTAATATCAAAATCAATATTATGACCAACTAAAACACTCTTTTTAATAAACTTTAGTATTTTATCTTCTATTTCAATTAATGTTGGTTTGTCTTTAACATCTTCATCCTTAATGTTGTGTATCATAGTTGATTGTTCTGGAATTTTTATTTGAGGATTCACTAATTCATCTAAAATCACATCTTCTCTGATCTTAAATTCACTAATTTTAATAGAAGCAACAGATACAACTTTATCTCCCTTAGACACTCTCAATCCTGTTGTCTCGGTATCTAAAATTGCAAAATTAGATTGCTCAAGTGTTACTCGATTAAACAACTTTTGTTTTTCAAAATAATATTTAATCTTATTAAAAATACTCTTCACCAATATCTACTCTTACCCTTTGTTTTAATTTTCTAATTTGTTTAAGATAAATTTTTAAAACTTTTTTTTCTCTTTCAAGTAAAGTTTTTGGATCAATAAAATTTTTAATTGTTAAACCTTGTTTTGTTCTTTCAACTTGATTTTTAAGTAAAATATTTGACATAAAACGATGAGTATTTTTGAAAAAATCTACTTCATCAACAGTTAAAACCTTTAATTTATTGAGTTCATTTAATCGCTCAAATGTTGAAATTTTTGTAACCTTATGTTTGATTGAATATAATCTAATACTTTCTACCAACGGAAGTGTTCCTGTGTGTTTTAGGTTTAATAATCCTAAATTTTCCTTATCATTTTTTTCTAAAATAAATTGACCAAAAAAACCAATTGCAGCATCACTTTGTTCTTCACTAAAATACAAAAACTTTAATAATTTTTTTTCATGCAGTTTTTCGTTTAAATAAATCTTTAAATTTTCAGCTAGTTCTTTTTTACCATAAATAGATCTAAAATCGTAAAGCATATCAATATTTCTCATATCTTGAGGGGTGTGATTATCTAAAAATTGAATAATTTGATTTTTCCATTCTGATACGCTTTTTCTCCATAATGGATTACTTGCCATTAAGTCTCCTTTACAAAAAGGAATACCACAATCATCTAAGGTTTTTGTAAAATCCTTAGCAAGTTCATTAAAATATAAATCTACTTTTTTTGGGTCTTCATTGTTAGTTTCATAGATTATTCCATTATCCTGGTCAGGATGCAGAAAACTTTCCATTCTTCCCCCTGAGCCCATAACAATGACTGAATATTCTGGGATTTTTTCTATTATATTTTTTTTCCCAACTCTTTTTTCTGCCAATCGAATTGCTCTACGGTAGATGACATTGTTTAAAAAACTTAATAAATATGAAATATCACCTGGATAAGCATTTCTAACTAACATGTTATTAGCTAAAACCACTTGTTGTTGTTTAATTTTAATTAAACCTGAAACATCTTGCTCATCATAAGTCATGTTGTCAATTTGATTCACCACATCTCCTAATTCAGCTTGCAAAGCTGTATTCATATCAATCATTCCCTGAATTTTTAAACTCATATCTAAAACAGGAAGATGATTTAAATTTAATTTTCTCATTTTGCCTACCGCATGAAATAACAAATCATCCTCATAAACGAATTTAACTGGATGTGTCATAACCTGATCAACTTTTGTTTTCTCATCAGCACTAAAAGCGACCCTTTTAAGAATATCTTTTTCAGTTATTATTCCGATCATTTTTTCATTTTCTTGAATTATGACAGTTGATTTTTTTTCTTTTCTGAGTTTCTCAATAGTTGTTTTAACCAGTTCATTTTTTTCAACCAGGATAAAGTCATCAGTCATATAATTCATGACTTTATTAGTAAACAAATCTACACTGTTAGATCTTTTAGACATTTCTAGATATAATTATACATTGCAACTTATCGTTAAATATAATTTTTTTTTTAAAGTTTGAATTAATTTCATTCACTCCCTTTTTGATTTGATTTAGATCAAATTCTAATAATATTGAAATATACCTATCGTTAATCATTTGAAGGTACTTTGACTTTAAAATTTTAACTTTATAAATAAATCTTTTTGTCTTACTAATTTTTTTGTTTTTCTTTAGTAGTGCAATTATCTTTTTGTCCCTATTCAAAGATTTTTTAAGTTTACTGTTCATTAATTTGAATGTAGGGATTTCATTTTTATATGGATCTAAAGTTAACACCATAATAACACCATTTGGTTTTAGATACTTTTTACAAAGTTTAATTAGTTTTTTGATTTCTCTTATTTTCAACAAATGAATTGTTTGTTTAATTAAGATTAAATCAAAAAACTTTTTATTTTTGTCTAAAAAATTTAAACCATTTGATTTTTTAAATATAATTCTTTTATCTTTGTCTTTGTGATCTACAATATCGATACCTGTAGGTTTGGATATTAACTTTAATTCATTATATAAATTGCCAGAAATTTTGCCCCTTCCACACCCAATATCTAAAATTTCAGATTTAGAATTAAGATTGGTATTTTTAATTAAGAATTTACTGAAAGATTTAATATAATCTTTTGAGGACAACCAAGTTTTTTTATCCCAATTTTTTAACGATGCCATTTTGTTTTTTTTTATAGAAATCTGCTCTTATTGAAATCAAAATAATCAATAAAACTAAAGGAATACAGGCTAAATTAATCTCATTCCAACTAAATTTTAAAATAGAGTAGCCTGCAGTTAAGCTTGCAATAGATTGTATGGAAAAAACTAATACATCGTTAAAACCTTGTACTTTAAATTTCTCACTTTCTTTATAACAGAGCACTAACAAACTAGTTCCTCCAATAAATAAAAAATTCCATCCAATGCCTAATAAAACTAAAGCAATTAAATAATTTATAAATGTTTGGTCATAAAAACTTAAGAAAATACAAATTAGATAAATCAAAGCTCCTGAATAAATAATTGTTGAATGTCCATATTTTTTTATTAGTGTTCCTGTAATTAATGATGGCAAAAACATTCCAATTATGTGCGATTGAATAACAATACTCGTTGAACCTAATGTAAATCCATGCATCTTGTACATGCTGATTGGTGTAGCAGTCATAATGAATGACATTATTGAATATGCAAAAGCAACTGTAACAATTGCCTGCAGAATAATCGGATTTTGTAATAACTCAAAATATGATCTTTGATTAGCGCTAATGTTTTCTTTGGTTTTTGGATTTTTATCTGTTCTATAAAAAATTAAAAAAAAAACTGGTATAATAGTTAATACCGCTAAAGAAATATAAGATCCTGTATAAAGATGATCTGAAATTATATTTTTTGAAAAATTTGCAACGTTAGGACCTATTAAAGCAGAAAGAATTGTTGCAAGTAATAAAATTGAGATAGCTCTTGAACTATCATTTTTTTCTACTGTTTCTGCTGCAGCAAATCTATATTGATGGGTAAATGCAATCCCTGTGCCAATTAAAAAACATGAAAGACAAAATAAAATAAAATTTTCAGTATAAATTGAATAAGCTCCAAGCAATGATGCTAAGCTTGAGTATGTTGATGATAATATAAACCCTTTTTTTCTTCCAATTTTACTCATTATCTTTGCTGCAAAAAATGAAAATACTGCTGTACCCACGATTGATAATGAAGTTGGTAGTGTTGCTAATGATGCAATTGGTGAAATTTTTAATCCAACAATTCCGCTTATAAAAACTGTAATTGGAGGCGCCGTAAAAGAAAAAACTTGACAGATAGTTAAAATAATTAAATTCTTATTAAACATTTATTCTTTCGTAGTTGTTTTTTAATTTTAATGACAGGCAATTCCAAATTTTTTTAATCGCCAGTAGTTATAAGGCCATGGTGTTAAAAAACCTATAATTAACATGATTGGTATCACCCACCAAGTTAACATTGCTCCACCAGTTAAAAGATAATCTGTAATATTCATTGTTATTTCCATACTTATCATTGAAATAAAACTCATACCTAATGCAGTTTTTAATGCATTTTTAAATTTAAAATTCTGTTTTATCAAAATAAATGTTTCTAAAATTATACTTGTAATTAAACCATTAATGATTGCTAAAGTCATTATACCTAAGATTGGAAATGAAATTTTTGATAATTGAAAAAAAAAGATTGTACCAAAATCTCCAATCGAGCAACCGATTACACACCACATTGTATTTTTAGCACTTGTTTTCCAAGTATGTCTACATGACCAATCAAATGTGGAGGTATTCATAATAATTTGATATTAATATTTTATGATTTTAAAACAAGTGTTTGACACTAGAACATCAACTTATACTTACTTAATAGCTTCAGCAAATGGTCGCGAAGCTGTAATTATAGATCCAGTAATCGAAAATGTTAGTGAATATATTCAACTTTTAAAAGAATTAGATCTTAAACTTGTAAAAGTAATTGACACTCATATTCATGCAGATCATGTCACTGCTGCCTCTAAATTAAAACAAGCCACTAATTGTGCAACACTTATGGGGGAGCACACACCTGCAGATGCGGTTGAAATTAAAGTAAAAGATAATGAAATGATTAATATTGATGATCTAAATATTAAATCTATCTACACCCCAGGACATACATCAGAAAGTTATAGTTTTTTGTTAGATAATCATCTTTTCTCAGGTGATGCACTTTTAATTAACGGAACTGGTAGGACTGATTTTCAAAATGGAAACTCAAGGGACTCTTATCATTCAATTTTTGATAAACTTTTAAAATTACCGGAAGATACACTTCTTTATCCAGGTCATGATTACAATGGTAAAAAAGTAAGCACAATTGGTAATGAAAAAAAGTTTAATCCTAGATTGCAAGTTAAAAATGTTGATGAATATATTGAAATTATGTCAAACCTGAACTTAACAAAACCAGATATGATGGATAGCAATGTTAGTAGAAATATTCAATTAGGTATTAATTAAATATAACAAAAATTAAAAACCAATAAGAAATTAATCCAGAAAATATTGTTGCTACAACATTTTTACTAACAAGACCAATTATTATTGCAATGATCGCTGCAAATATTTTTGGGTTATTTTCAATTAAAAGATCTCCTGTCATATCTAAAAAAATAGCTGGAAAAATAATTGCTGGAAATATTGCAGAAGGAACAAAGGATAAAACTTCTCTCACTCTATCTGTGAACATTTCTTTTTTAAGTATTGCAATCATTAAATATCTTGAAAAGAAAGTAATTAAACCACAGTAAATTATTAAAGACCACTCAACCATTATTAAATCTATTAAATTTTGTTAAAATCATTGCTACTATCAAACCGCTTGTTGCTGCTACTATTACGTACGCTTTAAATGGAATAATTTCATAGCCAAATGTTGCTACTAAACCAGAGATAATAATTACAATTACATTTATCAATTTTCTAAAATCATCAACTATTAGAGCTAAAAATGTTAAAGGAACTGCAAAACTTAATCCAAGTTTTTCAGGTATTATTGAGCCTAAAAATATTCCAATAATTGTTGTGATTTGCCAAATAATCCAGCAAGTAGCACCAGCACCAAATGAATGAAATGCTCTATCTTTATCAGAACTTTTTTTTAAATAAGAGTTTGTTACTGCAAAAGCTTGGTCAACTAAAAAATAAGAAATTATTATTTTCCAAGTCATTTTAAAATCTGACATATGTTCAGATAAAACAGCTCCATATAATAAATGTCTTGAATTCACCGCACCAACAGAGCTAAGGATTACTAACGAAGAAGCTCCTGCTGAAAAAAGTTGTAAAAAAATTATTTGTGATGCCCCACCAAAAATAATAATCGACATAGCCATTGTCGTTATCGGTGATAAGCCAAGATCTATAGCCAAAACACCAAATATTATTCCGAATGGTACAACAGGTATCATTAGTGGACTTACATCCGCTACACCTTTAAAGAAAATTTTAGATCTATTGCTCATTTAAAAAACAATATGTATTAAAAACAAACTATATGATCAATATTTATTGGTCTTTTGATGCCAAATTTTTCGTCAATTTCATGTTGATGCATATGATGGGAGTGAACAAAAACAGGAATAAGTAAATTACTGCTAGTTTTCAAAGTATATATAAAGTTAGTACCTCTAAATTTTCTATCCACAACTTCTAGCTTTAAATTACTCTGATCATCATGCTCCAAATCTTCAGGCTGTAACAATAATTGAACATCTGACCCCTTTGGATAACGTTTTGTAAAATTTCCATTTATAGTTCCTAGATCATCATTTTCTAAACTATTTTCACCAGTAACTTTTGCTGGAATTAAAATTCCTCTATTCAAAAAATTCACAACCTCTACAGAGTTTGGAAAATGGTACACATTATAAGGATCATCATATTGCTTCAGTTGACTATCTAAAATTATTCCACATTTACTTCCAAGATAAAATGCTTCATATGAGTCGTGTGTTACTATTATTGTTGTAATCTTTAGGTCAGTTAAAACTTGTTTTAGTTTAACTTGAATCTCTTCTTTAAAACTTTGATCTACATTTGATAATGGCTCATCTAACAAAAGTAGATCTGGCTTAGAAAGTAATGCTCTAGCTAGCGCTGCTCTTTGCGCTTCACCAGAACTAATTTGGTGAGGAAATTTTTCTTTAACATGATCTAAATGAAGAAATTCAATAACTTCTTCAATAGTTAAATCTTTTTTCTTTTTTTTATTTCTTTCAGCACCAAATTGAATGTTTTCAAAAACATTGTAATGAGGAAAAAGTGAGTTATCTTGAAACGCTAAAGAAATATTTCTATTTTCTGGCTCAACATGAACATCTTTAGATGAAATAATTTTATTTTTTAAAGAAATGGTTCCAGATTGAATTTTTTCTAATCCAGCAATAGTTCTTAAAATTGTTGTTTTTCCAATGCCAGAGGGACCTAAAAGACAGACAATGTCTCCTTCATTTTCTATAGTTAAAGAAACATTGTTAACTTTACTTTTTGCACTTGCTGCAAATGTAACATTGTCAATTTCTAAAAAATTTTTAGGCATATAAGAATTAATCCTTAAGAATATATTTAGATGTAATTAAAATAAAGAAACTTGCAATAAGAATAAGAAATAATGAAGGTGCTGCAGCAGCTTCTAATAAGTCCTGCGATGCAAATATATAGGCTTGAGTTGCAAAGGTTTCAAAATTAAAAGGTCTCATTATCAGCGTTATAGGCAGCTCTTTTATAATTTCTATAGCAATTAATATTCCAATTAGCATAATAGAATTTTTTAAATAAGGAATATGAATATTTTTAAAAGTTTTAAATTTTGAGTAACCTAAAAGATATGCACTTTCATCAATGGAATAATTTATCTTCAAATAACCAGATTTTATTCCGTTACTTGCCAAAGAATAAAATCTAATAAAATAAACAACAACTAAACCTAAGATTGAACCAATAAAAATAGATTTTATATTTCTAATTTCAAATAAATTTATAATATTATTATCAAACCAAGAAATAAAAGTAATAAATGCAACTGCTAAAATTATACCTGGAATAGCATAACCAGATATTGAAAAAGTAGTCAAGATTTCTAAAAATTTACTTCTAGAAAGTCTATTTCCATAATTAGAAATAAAAGCAAAACCAATCAGTACTATACTCGATAATGAAACTAGAATTATTGTATTAGAAAATAATTCAAATAAATTTAAATCTGCTAAATGTTTTGGAAAAATAACTGTCCAATAGAGCATTTGTAAAACAGGAAATAAAAAACTAATAAAAAAAACTAAAAAACAAAATAAAAATGCTAGCCAAGCTTTAAAACCATATAAGGTTGTTAAAGATTTCTTTTTAAATCCACCTTTACTTGGTGAATGATACTGTGCTTTTTTTCTAGATAAATTTTCTAATATGAATAATCCAAGGATAAAGATTAAAAGATAAAAAGATAGTTGATTTGCTAAAGCAAGATCATCAAAAGAAATCCATGCGTTATAAATTCCAGTCGTAAGTGTTGAAATTCCAAAAAATGATACTGAGCCAAAATCAGACAAGGTTTCCATAGCAACCAATGATAATCCTGCTACTATTGCAGGACGAGCTGATGGTAAAATTATTTTTAAAAATGATTTTTGCTTGGTAAAACCAAGATTTCTTCCGAGTTCTATTAAATTTTGTGACTGATAATGAAAAGAGGCCCTTGTTAAGACGTACACATAGCCAAATAATGAAAATGAAATTGAAAGTACTGCACCCATCATTCCATCAAATTTTGGTATTAAAGAATTGTAGTCACCATCACCAAATAAATTTTTTAATATTGAAAAAGCTGTTCCATAATTCTCAAAGAAAGCTGTCAAAGAATATGCATAAATATAGGAAGGTACTGCAAAAGATAAGATCAAAGCCCACTTAAAGAAATTTGCTCCTGGGAATGAGTAAAATGAAACTAAATAAGCTCCTGCCACTCCAATTATAAAGGTAAGAAATAAAACACCCAGCAAAAGCGATAAAGAATTAATGATATATTCATAAAGGAAAGTATTTTTGATAATACTAGAATATTCACCAGTGCTCTCAAAAAAGCTAGAAAATACAGTAACAATTGGTATCGCTACAACAATTGAAATCAAAAAAGAACTTAAATACCAAATATTTATTTTTCTTAAATACATACTTACCCTTTAATGTTAAGTGAACATAATTAATAGAAGGGTAAGGACTACTAAATTATGTTCACTTTTTGAAAATTAATCTTTTTTATCAAAAACGTTTACGAATTGATCGGTCTCATCACTTTTGATCTCAGATAATTTTCTGTTATTCATTTTTTTTTCAATTTTTTTACACTCTGTGAAACACGGATCGCATCCCTTAGAAGACTTATTATAATCAAAATTTAATGAATTCTTTTTTATCATTAACTACTTCCACTTTGCTCCAAGCATACACTCTAAAGCTGTTGCTTGGTTTTTTCCGTAGTTAACTACTTTAGTATTTAAATCTTGTTTAAATCCTAAACCCATCTTTTTAACTAAATCATGAGGCTCAACACCATCAATCATTGGATATTCAAAAGTATTATTAACTATATGTTCTTGTGCTTCTTTAGTTAAAAGAAATTCAAGAAGTTTTTTTGCATTTTCCGGATTTGGAGAATTTTTTAGAACTCCACCACCACTAATATTCATATGTGTTCCTCTATCTCCTTGGTTAGGAAAGAACGGTAATACTTTTTTAGCAGCTGCTTGTTGCTCTGCTCCTTTTTTTCCAGACAACATTAAAGCTAGATAATAAGTGTTTGCTACAGCTAGGTCAGCTTCTCCTGCGGCTACTGCTAAAATTTGAGCTCTATCATTACCTTTAGAGTCTCTTGCCATATTAGCAACAACACCTTTTGACCATTCACAAGTGGCTTTTTTTCCATTATTTTTAACTAATGAAGCAACTAAAGATTGGTTATAGATATTGTTTGATTGTCTTATAACAACTCTTCCTTTCCATTTAGGATCAGCAAGACCTTCATAAGTCATTCCATTTAATTCGTTGGCATCAACTCTTTCAGGAGAGTAATACATAATTCTTGCTCTCTTAGCTATTCCTGTCCAATTTGTTGCTCTAAAGTTTTTTGGAACTGAAGCTTTTATTGCCGTCGTCATTGAATTTTGAAACATTCCCTTTGAATCGAATGCACCAAGTCTTCCAGCATCTGCTGTAATGTAGATATCAGCTTTAGAGTCTGTTCCCTCTTCAGTAATTCTTTTTTGAAGAGCTTTATCTTTTCCAGATACAACATTTACTTTAATACCTGTTTTTGCTGTAAATTTTTTGTAAAGCTGAATATCAGAATCGTAATGTCTTGCACTAAATACATTAACTTCAGCTGCAAAACCTAAATTGGTAAAGAAAACTAAAGTTAATAATAATAAACTTATTTTTTTCATTTTATCCTTTTCTTTACCCTTAATTTTTTTAATTGAGAACTATTCTCAATGAGAATGATTATCAATCGCATATAATGACGCAGTTGTAAAGTGTTAAATATTAGGATTTAGGCAATATTTTTTAGAGACTATTACTTCCAGTCACCTATTTTGCTAAATAAGAAATTTCTAAATGCTTGAACTCTAGCAGTATTTTTCAAAGATTGAGGATATACAAAGTGAGCTTCTGTAATTGGTCCTTCAGATTTAGGTAATACTTTAATCACGTTAGTTGAGTTGGATACTAAATACTCTGGTAAAGCAGCTAACCCTACTCCAGATTCTACAGCTAAAAGTAAACCCATAACACTATTTACTTTCATAACTGTTTTTCTTTTTTTACCATCATGCATTCCAAGTTTTAATGCCCAATCAGGATTATAAACTGGTGAAGGTGCTCCTTTTCCAAACGAAATAAAATTATGTTTATTTAAATCAGCAATAGTTTTTGGCATTCCAAATTTTTCTAAATATTTATTAGATCCATAAACATAATATTTAATATCAACTAATTTCTTTTGAATGTAGTTTAATTGTTTTGGTCTTCTCATAAAAATACCAATGTCTGCTTGACGAGTACTTAAATCTAACTCTTTATCATCAAATACTAATTCAATTTCGATTTCAGGGTTTAATCTCATAAACTCTTGAATTCTAGGTGTTAACCAGTGTGTTCCAAAACTTCTTACAGTTGTAATTGTTAATTTTCCAGTTGGCTTATTTTTTTGATCCCCTAAAGATGTTTCAACTTCCTTTAGCTTGCTGATCACTTCATGGGCTGTCTTAAATACATATTCACCATTTTCGGTAAGAGTTAATCCCCTTGCATGTCTTTCAAATAATTGCACTTTTAAATCTTGTTCAAGTGATTGAATTTGTCTGCTTATTGCTGATTGACTCAGATTAAGGTTAACAGTTGCATTAGTAAAACTTCCAGCTTCAGCTACGGCGTGAAAAATCTTTAACTTGTCCCAATCCATTATTTATTTACATCAACTAAATATCTACCTGATGTTTCTCCTTTTAACATTTTGGAATAAATATCTGTTAATTCATTCAAGCTGATTGTTTTAATAGACACTTCAAGTTTATCAAAATCAATTACATTTGAAACTTCATTCCAAACAAATTCTCTTCTTTTAATTGATGCAGTAACTGAATTTATCCCCCATAATTTCACTCCCCGAATTATAAAAGGCATTACTGTTGTGTTTAATTTGTAATCAGATGCATTTCCACATGCGGCAACAATTCCATTATCTCTTGTTTGAGCCAAAGTATTAGCTAAAATTTTCCCACCCACTGTATCAACTACTCCATCCCACAAACCTTTGTCTAGTGGTCTTGGATCTTTGTCAAAATCTTCTTTATTTACAACTGTTTTTGCACCAATTGATTTTAAATAATCTTCGTTGGATTTTTTTCCTGTTACTGCGGTTACATCATAACCAAATTTTGATAAGATCATTACAGCAATACTTCCAACACCACCTGATGCACCAGTAACTAATACATCTTTTACTTTTTCACCTAATAACAATTCTTCTCTTGCTTTAATTGCAAAACAACAAAGTAATGCTGTTAAACCTGCTGTACCCATAATCATTGATTGTTTTGAAGATAGGTTTTTTGGTTTTTTAACCAAAAATTCTCCACTTACTTTTGCATATTGTGAAAAACCACCATAATAAATTTCTCCAACTCTCCATCCTGTTAGAATTACCTCATCATCTTTTTTAAATTTATCATTTGTACTTTCGACAACCGTTCCTGAAAAATCTATACCTGGTATATGAGGAAATTCTTTAACTAACTTTGCACCATTATTTAAAATTAATGAATCCTTATAATTTAAACACGAATAATCAACTTTAACGGTTACGTCACCGTGTTTTAAAAAACTCTTATCAATTGATTTAACTTCTCTTGTAAAGCTTTCACCTTCTTGATTGATGATTAATGCTTTAAATTGATCTGACACTTTTAATCTTTTGTTATGCTAATAAATCTTAAATATCTATTTTGAAAACTAAGATCTTCTTTAAATTGTCCTAAATAATAATTTGTAACCGTAGATGCTTGTTCTTTTTTAATTCCTCTCATAGTCATACATTGGTGAGTTGAGTCAATTGTTACAGCTACACCTTTTGCATCTAAAGATTCCATTAAAGTTTTAGCAACTTGCATTGTAAGTCTTTCTTGAGTTTGTAATCTTTTTGAAAACACCTCAACAACTCTTGCAAGCTTACTTAAACCAACAACTCTTTCTTTAGGAATGTATGCAACATGTGCTTTTCCAATAATTGGAGCCATATGATGTTCACAATGACTCTGAATAGAAATATTTTTTTGTATTACCATGTCATCATAACCGTCAACATCTCCAAAAGTTTTTTCTAAAACTTTACTCGGATCAACTTTGTAGCCTGAAAAATATTCTTTATATGCTTTCATAACTCTCTTAGGAGTTTCTAATAGTCCTTCTCTATTCGGATCTTCACCCAACCAAGTTATTATAGTTTTAAATGCCTCTTCCGCTTCTTTGTCAGAAACACTATTTGCATCTAAAATTTTACCATCTGTGTCTTTAACTAATTTCATAGCGCCTTTTTATACAGTAAATACTTAATTTTAAAATATTTAATATATCGAAATTTATGCTAAATAATCAATCCATATGTTCAAAAAGAGAGAAAATGTCCTAGAAATAGAAGAGGGAAATCTACTATCTCCTAAATTTGATAATGATGGATTAATACCTGTAATTACCATGTGCTCTAAAACCAAAGACGTGTTGATGCATGGATATATGAATGTTGAAGCTTTAAAGAAAACAATTGAGACGAAAGAAGCTCATTATTTTAGTAGATCAAGAAAAGCCATTTGGCACAAAGGCAAAACAAGTGGATTTACTCAAAAAGTTACTGAAATTAGAATAGATGATGATCAAGATTCTGTCTGGATGACTGTTGATATTGGAGACGGTTCAAGTTGCCATGTTGGATATAGATCATGTTTTTATAGATCTATTCCAATGGGACTAATTGAAAATGGTAAAGAAATTAAAATGAAGTTTGAGGAAAAAGAGAAATCTTTTGATCCAGAGAAAGTTTATAAAGGTCAGCCCAATCCAACAAAAATTTAAATGAGTGAAAAACAAAAAAATGTTCTAGATGAAGATCTAGAAGAGTGTTCAAACAATCCTTTAACTGGCTGGTATCGTGATGGTTGCTGCAATACAGATGAAAATGATCATGGTATTCATACTGTTTGTGCAAAGGTAACAACTGATTTTTTAGAATGGTTAAAAGTTGCAGGTAACGATTTAGTTACACCTCATCCTGAATTTGGGTTTCCTGGTTTAAAAGATGGTGATGGATGGTGTGTTTGTGCTAGCTGGTATGCTAAAGCAGTTGAAGCTGGTAAAGGTTGTCCAATATTTATAAAAAGAACTCATAAAAATACTTTAAAACATGTACCCATTGAAACTTTAAAAAAGTTTGCAATAGATTTATCTTAATTTACATATTTC
>Ga0257122_1000967_pt1 | contig 22219 bp, 34 predicted proteins | sample SI106_120metaG_FD_190146 | JGI IMG/M metagenome (GOLD analysis project Ga0257122, IMG submission 190146) | Marine microbial communities from Saanich Inlet, British Columbia, Canada - SI106_120 | ecosystem: Environmental > Aquatic > Marine > Inlet | place: Canada: British Columbia | collected... | reverse complement strand
CTTTGTTACGGAAAACAGACTTAAAAATGTTCTCAGCAAAGGCCCCAGATTTACAGGGAAGGAATTTGGCAAACTGATGGGCCTTTTTATGAAAGACCTAGTGTCTGATTTTCGTGATCATCACGGAGAACTTTTTGATTCCCTTAGTAAAAAAGAAAGAAAATCTGTAACCAACTATGGTACAGAATTAACAAAGAGGCTTATTATGACCCACTTTGCTAAGATTATAGAGGGGACATATTAATTTAGGGGGATTATGAAAACCTATAAGGTTGAGATAGTCAGAATTTTGCATGATTGGATGCAGAGGAACGGGGTAACAGAGATGCCGTTACCATATTCTGATACTCATTGTATACCAGCTAGAAGATCTGCTATGCTTGTAATGCTGGAAATATCTGATAAATTTGGGAATACTGATATCCCGGTGATGTCTTTAATAGGATTTGCAGAGGTTACTGACGATGATATCGAGTGGGCAAGAGAGTCATTGAGAGATGGAAAAAAAATCTAAGAAAGATGCTCTTTTACCGTGCCCGGTTAACGGGCTCAGCGATATAACTGAAGTAACCGGGTGCCTTAAAACTATTATAGATACCCAAATCTTAAGGGTTTTCGTGGACTGGGAGAAAGATACCCAAGTTATCAGGGATTGTGCTACGATGGAGCTTGTAGAACAAGAAGCATTAGTAGGGATGACCGTCCATAAAATTGAGGGATGCCCAGAAACCCCCGGATTACTTATTTTTCACTTGATAGATACAACTAGGGAGATCGGTAGTGATTTTGACTAATAAAACCAGTAGTGGACTAAGACCTATTTTATAAGTTGACATCTCCAGAATTTTCATGTTACCATAATAATATGAAACACAAAGTATGTCATAAAGGGACCATATTTGAATTTGATAGTTCTCAAGAATTCGATTATGCGGTAATTGCTAAATTGAATTCCTTGGTAGATTTCTCTAGGTCTCTAACTAAAACTTCTTTTGTGATGCAAAACGCTGAACATTATTCCCAAGTTATTCGTGGTAATGCCACACTACTTAGTAGACCAGAATTCCAGTGCGAGGATTCCGCTCACTTAGTTTCTTTGGGATATGGAACTGATACCGAAAAGAATGCCGAACTGATCTTGGAAGAATACCTGAGTTCTTACCTGTTCAAGAGAAAGCTTGGTAAACACGATTATAGTATAGCCGGGGTATCAAGAACCAAGAAAGGTATACAGAAAATAGCTAAAAAATTAGAAAGATCGGGATTAAAGACAATAATTTTGAAATTAAGCCTTGATGGAACAACGAAGTAATGGTATAGTTTAACTAAAGGAGATTCCATATGACCACAACTAAAGATGATATTTTTGCTGAAATTGAAGATTTAGCAAATTATAATTGGAGTTCAGAACTCGACGATTTTAAGACAGAATTAGTCGAATCCGAAAATGAGGGCATCAAGACTGGCTTGATGACAACCGATAAGAAGAAAAAGTTTTCCAGGATTTTTGCCACCTCTTACGGAGCGGGTTCCATGATCCTTTCTTTCTTTGCCTTGAATTCCTTTCTTATAGGATCACCAATTGTAGGGTCAGCTTTGCTGGTTACTTTCTTGGCCTATGTTTTAGGATTTAACAAACTTACCACCGCCTGCAAATCAGTCCATCAAAGATTGGTTTATAAGTCCGGGGAAGCCCAATTGTTAACTTTCAATGATTACGAGTTATCTCCGAATGACCTAATGGCCTTTTGGGATCAACGGGTTAAGGCTACTCTTCAGGAGAAAAGAATGGGCTTGAACTCCAGGGAAGATGAAGTAGATTCTAATGTTCGGGAATGTGAAGGAGCCATCCAAGAAGTTCGAGCAGTTGATTCAAAGGTGATTAATAAGTCTATTCTTCTTGAATTGGAAAATCACAAAGAGAGTTTGATTGAGGCGAAAGACGAAATCAGGAAGTATAAAGCTGCCCTGAGAACCCTAGAGGGTACGTTTGAGGATAAAATCAAAGATCTCCAAGGTATGTTAAAGAAAGAGCAAGAATTAGAGCAGAGACACCGAGAGTACGAAGACCTTAATACAAGGGTATCTGGTATCATCGGTAAATCTCAGTCTGTTGTTTCCAAGTGGAAAGAAGAGAGAGATGACCTGCAATCTGAGATCGCAGGTATCATTGGTGGATTCCAAGAACATCTCCAACTAGCTGGCGAGGCTATTCGACATGAGTTGTTGGATTACAATGAGGCGGTACTTGAAGTGGAATCTCTTTCCCCCTCAAGGGAAATCGTTATCGAAGCCGAAGCTGAGGCAGGGGAGTAATAATGCCGATATTTGCTTTGTTAGGAATGGTAGCTATGGTAGGATGCGTTGGCCATTATGTATACCTGCTAAGTACCGGAGGAATTAAATCCGGAGATAACTCAAAAATCTTAGGGCTTAAAGATGACACCGGAAACAGGTTGTACTACCATAGAAATGAGGTCGTAGCATTGATTCCACAATTAAAAGACGCACATGGAAATAGACTCTATTTCACAGAAGAAGAACTAACTGAAAAACTGATCGAAGAATCTTTGAAGTAAGATTGCATTCTTAATAGCTAGGTGGTATAATCTGCCTAGCTATTTTTATTTAAGGAGAATTATTTATGAGCAATCCTAGACTCCTGGGAGAAAACCGTAGCGCTACCTTTGGATATGGGTACGGATACGGGTCATGCCAACAACAACCCAGCAACTTCACAATAGAGGTCAAAGAGACCGCAGGGCTATTTTTAATTTATCTCACCCTTAATTTAGACGAAAAACCTTTTTACGGTATTATGTGCAAAGATATGACCGAAAAACAATTTCATTTGAGTAAAAAATGTATAAAAGAGTCTTCTCCCGACGTTATGTTGGAGCTACTTCAATCTATAGGGACACTGAGAGAGCTGGAGGCCATGAGAGAAGCATCGTTCTCGGGAGTTGAGCTAGGAAATGTTGTCATCGCTGAATGAGATAGACGGAGCCATTTGGAGAGGGAACCTAACCTTAATAGTAGGGGAAAAGGATTCGAGAAAAACAGACTTAATGTTACTAGAAGCTGTAAAGCTGGCGGATAAAAGATCACGAATAGGATATTTTAGCTTTGACACAGTTCAAGAGAAACTACAGAAATCAGCAGAAGCTTTTTATGATCTAGATAACAATAAAAGAGTTATCTCTTATCTTGATCTTAGATCACAATTCCATTGTGACAGTATTGATGATATCCTGAGTAAGGTTCACGATTTAACAATATTCGACCCCTTAAATCAAGTTTGCACTTATAATAGATCTAATGCTTCTGACTTAGCCCGTGATCTTAAAGGTGGAGCTAGGAAACACAGTAAGGGTGTTGTTACTACTTGGCAATTAGATTCTCCATATGATATTAACCAGGAGATCGGAGACTCCGATATCCCCTTGGGGCTTCAACTCCATTGCGATACCATATTCTATGTTAAGGGTACTCAGCATTCCAGTAGTGTTTATTTGATTAAATCTAAGATTCTGGGGCATTCATTCGCCCACTTTACCATACCTTTATTACCTATTTGATGAGCAAGCGTTTTAGTCAAGATTTATATAATCAAAGTGACCATAAATCCAAGCAGCTGGTTTACAGGTTCCTGAGGGACCAATTCCCTAAATATGAACTGATACCCATAGAGAGCCAGGAAGAAGCCTATAAATCGCATGATTTGAGGGTCATAGACACCACAACTAATACCGATGTCCTCATAGAAGTGGAGCAAAAGGTAGTTTGGGCGAAAAGGGGCCAATGGGAAGGTTGGGATACAGTGGATATTCCTTATCGAAAGAACAAATCCAAAGCCCGGTTCTTTTTTATGGTCAACAAGTGGTTCGACACCTTATTAGTTATAAGGATGAAAACAATTCTAGAATCCCCTGTTATCAAGAAATCCACTATTTATACTACGGATGAGGAGTTTTTCTCTGTCCCCATCCGCAAGTTTAAATTAGTTCATTTACCGCAGTGAGAATGACCCAATCTTAGGAACCTCATAAAAAGGGGCCTGATAATTGAAGGGAGTTCCCAGTAGAGGTTGAGTTCCATACAGACTACCAAGAAGATATTGATCAAATTGTAGATCAAATAACTCCTGGGAAAAGAATGGTCTAGGAGACCCGTAAATATCAAACTCAATTGGGGAGGAGTTAAAATTGAATTCGAAGTCTAGATCAAAATTAAACTCTGGTCTTGCTCCTTGATCTTCTTGAGAAGATATTAGGTCCTCGATTAAACTCTTTAGATCTTCTAGACCTCCCAAGTCCAATTTAGAAATTTCGTCAACTAACCTATCAAATCCCTCGTTAATAAGATTGGGAATATTTCCAAGGGAATCCTGAAGACCTCCCACGGTATCGTTTAGGTCCCCGAGACTATTCCCAAGATCTCCGATAGTATCACCTAGATCTTCGAGACCTCCATTAAGATCGTCAGCTAAATCTCCCACTTGATCACCTAGGTTATCCAGTGCGTCTGATATATCGTCTAGAATTGGGATATCGAAATCTATTGTTCCGGAACCACCAGAACCATTTCCACCAGAACCATTTCCACCAGAACCATTTCCACCAGAACCATTTCCACCTTCACTACCTCCGGTTCCAGAACCTCCTCCATTATTGTCTTCGGAGTTTCCAGTTGCGTTACTATTTCCGTCTGAGGCGTCGGGACTGGGATTAGTTTCTAATCCTGAGGAATCCACCGGAGTTGAGGTAGAAGTCCCAGAGGTATCACCATTAATCGGATTGGTATAGTTAGGGGAATCTATAGGCGATGAAGTATTACTACCTTGATTTTGCTGACCCTTACTTTGTGAGGGGGCCTCTTTTAGATTAAGCTTGCCCTCTGCCGATTTAGAGGTTCCTTTGGTGTTATGTGTTCCTGGTATATTTAAATTTCCATCTATTTTCATTTTGGTGCTCCTAAATTATGTTATATATTAGTTATCGGCATATCTGCTTATTTTCTTTACTATTGATTTAAAACTGAATTCATGCTACAATGGAATCATGGTAAAAAATGATAATGATCTAGAAAACCGAAGAGACCGATTAAACAGGTATCAGACCAACGGATTATTCCACCCTTATACGTGCGGTTCTGAGGATTGCCGTGATATCTTAACAGCTGAGGTACAGTCAGGTCAATTAGTATTAGTGTGTCCCAGTTGTGATTATAGACAAACTAAGATTCACATGATACCATCGGAAGAACTCATGAAATCTCACGACAATATTAGAGATAACCTGTATAACAGGAGAAATATTAAGATAAGCAAATACTTATCTAAAATACTTCGACACCAACCGGAAAGGATTGGATTGGTGTTGGATGAGAACGGATGGGCTGTTGTAGATGAACTAATCAGTAAATCGGGGATGAAAATGACACCCCAGGAAATCGAAGAGGTTGTCAGGACCAACGACAAACAGAGATTTTCATTTAACGAGGATAAGTCAAAGATCAGAGCCAATCAAGGTCATAGTATCGAAGTGGATGTAGAACTAGAAGAACTAACTCCTCCAGAAATACTGTATCATGGGACCGCAACCAAAAACCTGGATGCTATTCACAAAAATGGACTATTATCCATGAATAGGCTCTATGTGCACATGACTGACGATTTCTCTGTAGCAAATAAAACTGGAGGACGACACGGTAACCCAATAGTTCTTTCGGTAAACACAACAGCAATGTTAGCCGATGGATTGGGACCATTTTTTAAATCTAAAAACGGGGTTTGGTTAACTAAAGAAGTACCCTCTAAATACCTAATATTTCCAAACGCAAAGGAATCATAATGAATGTAGCTCAGGCTAAACGAGAACTTAAAAAACTAGGATTTAAGCTGAACAGAGAAAAATCCAAGGATACCAAGTCTATTTTTATGTGTTATAAGGATGACCTCAACAAAGAGGTCAAAATTGAGCCTACAACTACTAGAGGAAGATTTAAGATAATCTGTTCTTATAAAGGGGATGTTGTATCTTGCGCTCGAAATGAAATGGGTCTCGAAAGGGTTCCAGATTTAGTTAACAAGAAAAAGCCTGGAGTCCCCTTGGAGGAACTTCTGGATGAAATGGACCATTTAAGTAAGAGATTAGTTTCCCTGAAAAAACGAGTTAAAGCTGAAGGAATTATTTCTTGACAGCTACTCATTTGATGTGCTAATATAATAGTTGATAGGGGCGGTAGCTCAGTCAGGCAGAGCAACAGGAAGTGTTCTCGGACAGATTACTTGGTGATAAAACACTGTATGTTTGAGATTATCGAGGTAAACCTGTGGGTCGTAGGTTCAAATCCTGCCTGCCCCTCTAAAACATTGAAAAGAATTTCATGAGAGCCTTGGTGTAATGGTAGCACACGATAAATTCTCTTGACTCTCCTTGGTTGTAAAAGACTGTTGTGAAGAGGTTACCGACCGCATATGTCCGTAGTTCAGGTTCGACTCCTGAGGGCTCCGTGAAAATAAAATTATGGCTGAATTTAAATTAATATTAGGATTACCCCTTAAAGAGATCGCTGATTTCACTAGTTCTACAGATACCCTGAAGATCACGGTATTCGACAGAACTATAGATCAAAAAGAACTCTTGGACCCAAAAAAGAGTCCTTTCAGGGCCTATGTTAATTCCGAATCCCCCGAAAGTTTTACCACCAAAGTTGTGAACTCAGTATTCGGGTTAGAAGTAGATTCCCTTAACTTAGATGCTATTGAAGGTAGCTGTTCCCAGGAATTCGAAATCGAAAGACTCCAGGAGTCCATAGATAAGGCCAAAGTAGAGTTCAAGAAAAAAGGAATTCCACGAGACCGACTCTCTATTTACAAAATACTGAAAACCTGATATACTTAAATGTATGAAAGACCTAAGTAACAAGCAGGTGTTATCTATCCACGTTGAGTTGGAGAGAGATCCCAGTGATCAAGATATAGAGGCCATATACAATTTGATGTATAATGGTAAGGATCTAAGATCCCCAGTTAAAGAGGTTCAACGACATCTTAAAGAATTTTTTGATATCGTGGTTCCCAGTAAACCCTATAGACGATCAACAGAAGACCAAGAAGCCGGGGTGCTAGTAGAGGTCGCTAGATATGATGATCCCCGTGAAGAATTTTATGTTTATGTGGTTATTGAATACCAAGAACCCTATACCGAGGAGTAAAGAATGATAGTTTCCCTAGATAAGTTACATGGCGAGTTGCCTAGGCTATCCGATGATGGGAGAGAAGATGGTGATCTCCGTGACCACCGTATTATATCAATCAAAGCTGGTTTGAGCCGGAATCCCAATGATCGAGACCGAGAAGCCTTTAAGAGGTTGGTTTATGATAACTCCGGAGAAATTCGTGCTACCGTTGGAGATCTTCTTGATAATCTAGAAGACTTTTTCAACGATACCGTTCCTACTCCCTACGAGAGATTTAGTGAAGATCCAGATGAAGGTATACATATCCAAGCTGCGGTACATGAAACCAGAGATCGAAAGCCTCCTTTCGCAGTTGTTCAAATAGAGCACGAACCACATTAAATCTGAGGGTATAAAGTGTCGGAAAAGAATACACCCCTGGAAAATTTTTTAGATAATTTCCACCCTTTTCTGACACTTCCTTATCTAAAGGATCTCCCCTCTGTTAGTATTGCTTTAGATATAAAAGAGGAACTTTCGTCTCGTTTGCATAAAGCAAGTCTCGGAGGTAGATTCAGAAAAGCACTTATCGAGGGTGTTCATATGGAGATGGTCTTTGGAATCGATAAATATAACGATCCTCCTGTGGGCTTTTGGTTTGAGATAGAATTATACGTAAGTGAGGCTAAAGTAGCTAGCACCGGACGGATATTCGCACCCAATCTAGATCTAATTTTATGGTCAATGAAGATGTTTTTTGATATGGATAGTGATGAAATAAAAAGCCGAATCATGTGGGAAAGAATCTTTTTAGAGGCTGATGTGATTAGTCTTTATTGGCATAGCAAATAATATGACAACATACGAAGAACTCAGGGATCTGGTTACTGAAAACGTAGGTTCTTATCCCTATAAAAGTGACCAAGAGACCAAAAAAGAAATCGAAGAACTAACTAAAAAAGACAACGATGATCCCACTATAATAGTTTTTGACAACGAAGGAGAACTAGTTGACTTTGTTGTAGTAGATTCGGATTCGATTAGGTGTCCTGATTGTAATAAAGACTACGAAACCTTAATCTTAAGTTACCCAGAAGAAAGCTTAATTCAAATGGAAAGAAAAGAAGACTTCTCTTTGATTGAGTGGGACTCCGAAAACGGCACCCTAAAATTTGAGTTCTCTTGTTTGTGTAATAAGAGAGAACACGGACATTCAGCGGAACTCGACATCGAAAATTCTTTGTATACAGTGACACCCTTTAGAGGTACAATAACTACTGAGGAAAGAGTCCGAATACACAACATGTTTACCGCAGAGACAAACAAATATATGAAAATCATGATCGAGTTGCCTAGAAGCGAGCCTCTTTGTGTAGGGGATCTTGATATCGGAGATTTCTTTTCTCCTGATTATTCCCCTGACACAGTATATGTCCTCGGTGAGCCTGACGAAGATACCGGGGAAGAGTCTACAAAATGTTATCACGCTAACATTAAATTCGGGATAACCCCCTTTAACAAAACAGACAAGGTCCGAAAAATACTTGCAGATAAAATTCCTTATGATACAAATGATTATATTGCTAGAGGTTTCGAGGAGCAGTATGATAGAATGAAGATGTGGTGGGAAATAGCCGGAAGGATACCTCGTGAGGACTAAAGAAGACCCCTTTATACAGAGAATATGGGAAAAGTTTGTTATCGAACCTCTAGATATCTTTCAGCTCTGGGTTCATGATAATTATATTGACCCATATAACGTGGTCAAGATAGATACACTAGGTCCCAGATACATAGATAAGGATGAAATACTTCTTCACGCCTCTTTTCAAATATTAGTAAACTATGTTGAAGTGGAGTTAGCATGGCTAGAACTTATTTTTCGCAAGGATGATCCTGAAACTAAAGCAATTCTTAAAAAAATACCGTGGTACAAAAAATACTGGCCTTTTTACAGAGTCCTTAAATCTAGAGACCTAGGATTAAACTACCTTAAAGATGAAAAGGTGATGGTCCTAGATGAAGATTTTGGGGTATACAAAGAGGATGAAAATTATGGTAAACTCTCCCCCCAAGCAGAAAGTGCCTGTGAAGTCGAAGCACTCTATCTGTGGTGGACAGCTGGTCGCCCTAATAGACCTGATCCTTGGGAACAGGAGAGTTTCACAGGGGACAGAAAGTTCGAAGTAGAAGAAGCTTATCACGCCGAAGATAACGGTATGCTAAAGAGATTAGTAGATATCAGACGAAGTCTGTGGACTTAGGAGACCTGATGACCAAGAATTCAGAAATATATGGAGTTTCCAAAGATGATGATGATGATAACGAGTACAATAATTCCAAAGTGGTTCCCATGGGGATGTTTTTGCTAGATAGAAGGGACGATTCAGGGAAATCACAAGAAGATTTTGTAAAGGAATTAGGTTTCACAAATCACAGGTTTTTCTTGGTAGCCACAGGGCAATCGTATCCTACAACTTTAGAAGTTTTGAATATAATGGAAAAGTTTCACCTCGGAATCCCAAGAACCCGAGAACTATTGGAGTACAAAATATGAGTAATCATGACCCCTATATTGTTTTCAAAGTTGACGATGAGATTCACTTTTCCTGCTATTGTAGATTTATTCAGAAGTTTGAATTTTATCAAGTTGATAATAAATTGGCCTTGCATATTTCGGGAGATGGAATTAGTTCTAGTATACCTATTCTTTATCACCCAGAGCCACCCGTGAAGCATAAACATGCTCCCCGATGGCAAGAGAAGTTCCTGCACTTTCTCATCAAAGAGATCTCCAAGGGCAAGCATAGAGATTATCTAGAAATTGATGTTGATGCCATTAGTAAAGATATCTTCGAACAGGAAAATGGTCACTAGGAGTAAAATAATAACAGAAGTTCTCTCGACAGGTTAGAATTATACCTATAATCATGTTATACTATAATATATGAGTAACCAGATGTTTAAAAAGGCCAAAGAATTCTTGAAAAAAAGTTTTGATTCCTTGGTAGAGTACCGTGTATCTAAGTATGAGTGGCAAGAGGAAGCTAAGAAAGAGAGATCAAAATGGACGAAATCCCAAAAGAATTCTCCGAACTAGAGGAGCTAGAGAGTCTCACGCTACAAGAACTCCAGACTCGAATAGCTGTGTTATCTGGGCTGGTTCAAAATACACAAAATAATATAGATACAATCCTACAAAACTTGAAGACCCTAGAAATGACTTCTAAAGAAATGTTTAAAGTTGTACAAAAAGATCTAAGCTTAAAATCTCACTTTGAATCTAATATGAAAACTCTGTGGATGCAAAGATCAGGTTTAACAGCTGAGTTGAAAGTACACTTACAAACCAAGCTTGATGTAACTAATAAAATGGAACGATGTAAGCTAATATTGATTGAGAAATCTGGATGGAGACCAGTCGGAGATCTAGGTTGGTCTCTATGGGAAAGGAGTATTCGATATGAAAACAATTCTGAAAATGATATGGAAACTGATCAAGTACCTGATAAAGAAGATATTTAAGTAATGGGCTTTAATAAAGATCATTATTCACGAGGATTACAAGATGGCCTTGAAGGGTCAAGACCTGTTATAGCTGTCGGGGATTATTTCGATGGTTATAAGCAAGGGAGACTAGCCCGTAGATTACAGCAGGGTCATCCTGGGTGTAGATGTTGGGAAGGGAAATAGCATGAGTCACTCTTTGAGTACCGCAGAAGTAAACAGGCTTAAACAGCAGGTTAAGTATTTTTTAGCCAGTTTGGATATTGATTTCGAAGGACAATTTCCTGTCTATCTTCTCGAAATCTCGGGAAAAATCTGGGCAACCACCAAAAAACCCCAGCAAGGGGAGAATGGGTCATGGTATCCAGTAGCATGTGATGTAGCCGATAAGGAAGAAGGCTTGTTCACCTTCGTAACCAAGCTAGAGCCCGTTAAAATTATGATGGGAATTGATGTCGCAGAGAACAAGGAAGCTCCTCCTAAACCACAGAAGGTAGGGGTTTCTAAGCACGGTGACATAATCACCCTTTGCGAGGAACATGAGAACGGACTAATTACTCGTGAAATTAATGTCTCAGGAATGTTAAGTAAAGAAAACGTTGGTTTATTATTACAGCATACCCATTTATTAAGCTCAGATTTTGTTCACGTAGCCCAAGATGGAAGAGAAGGTGTCATGCTTACTCTGATGTTTCATAATGATAAAGACAGATTCTATATTAAGAAAGATGTCCTGGATAGACGGTATTCTTAGGGAAAAGCAATGTTAGACCCACAAATTAAAACTGATTTTAAAAGAATTACGAGTAGAAGTTTACCGTTCTACTATCTTGTACACAAATCTGATAATGTGTTTGACTTTAACGGGTGCCTGGAAGCCACGATGAAGTTGGAAGCTGTAGACGGAACTAGCTTCGATATCCAGCATGGGGCCTCGGGATGTTCAGTTCTTATTGGAGAGCCCTTTGGAATGTATCTGGATGTGTGGCACGAGGAAATAAAAGATCTTGTATTGGTAATGGAGGATTGTGACCACGGAATCACCGGAACAAACACCCTGATTCTTTTGAATGTAGAGATCTACGAAAGAAAGAGTAATCAATCAAGGGTTTGTATTAATGATGTCGGGGTATTCATAGATCAGTCTATGAGAATCAGTCCTCCCCATAATTTTGTAAACAAGATTCGGAAAGAGTATCTCCAGGAGCTTGACGTTATTCTAGATAGGTTTGGCAAAGGGATGAAGGATATTAACGCCACATATAGGCCATAAATATCAAGGTATATTAATAATCCAGTAAATTTATATTTTGTATTAAGATTCCTTTAAGAAATCGGTGGGTTTCTACTTTGTATTAAGATTCCTTTAAGAAAAAGGACATAAATGTGGGAATCAAGATTTAGTTAACGTAGGAAAATAAATGTTATTATTTTTTACACAAGTAGACGGGGACAACGAAGAGTTTCACAGAGCTGTCTATCTAGATAAGATAATTGGATATGATTATGCTGATATAGGGAACAATACCTTTTTAAGGGTTATCGTGACTGATAGTACCAACAACTTAGATATTAACTTAGGAACAGGTCTGGATTTCACTACCAAGTTTCATTTAATCAATGAAATTCAGGTGGAGGTAGCCGAAGCAATAGAACACAATCATACAATAAGTTGGGTAAACATTCCAAGCCTATTAGGCCGTGTTCTGGAGAAGTATCCTATTACACAGGAATAAATTTTTTAAAAAAGGGTTGACAAAGGTTAATAGTTAGTTTATATTGGAAGTAATTGAAAGGAAAGGTTTAACAATGAACATGACTAAAGTAAATAAATTTGATGTCTTCGCAGTGGCGAAGGATTTTATCTATTCGCAAGGTTTGTTCGTGACCTAATCTCTCAGAGAACAAAAAAAGCCTTGTGAATAAAATCACAAGGCTTTTTTTGATTACAGGCGATTTTTATCGGCCTGACAGAATTTTGACAACAGAATATAGTAGATAACCATAAATAATAGATGGGGTTGTAGCTTAATTGTGCAAAGCATCTGGCTTTTAACCAGAAAAATGAAAGTTCGACTCTTTCCAGCCTCATCTAATTTTAAGGGGACGAGATTATTGGTATACGAGAATAGCTGGCAGCTATTTTTTCGAGGGTTCGATTCCCTCCGTTTCCATATTATTGGGGGTGCATGTACCAAGGCTGGCGATGGACACTTGCAATGTCCGTGAGAAGGGTTCAATTCCCTTGACTTCCATATTAAATAACAGTGACAAATTTTGGACTTCTGTTGATTTTTATGCTACAATATAAACATTATGTCAATTATTAAAAGCTGTGTAAATTGCAATAAAAGGTACAAGGTCGTTAAGTCGAGGGAATCCAAGTCTAAGTTTTGTTCTCGTTCTTGCTATAAAAAAAATTTAGAGTTTTCATCAAGTCTAGTTGAAAAAAACTGTGACTATTGTCATAAAAGGCTAAAAAGAAACCCTAGTCAAATTAAAGGGTCTCGACATAAAATATTTTTTTGTACTAAAAGGTGCAGGTCTAGTAGCTTACGAAGCGGAAATACGGCTTATAAGCTTGTATATAAAAATCCTGCTTGTAAAAGAAGATCTTTACTGGTCTCTATTAAATATTGCGTAGATTGCGGTTTAGACAGAGTAGAGCTGTTGGAAGTTCACCATATTAATGGCAATAGATTGGATAATACCCTGTCTAATTTGGAAGTGCTATGTCCTAATCATCATTCCTTAAGACACTTGAGATTAAAGGATGGGGAGTGGATATACAGTGCAAAAGATTTAACTCCTAGGGATCTATTACCAGAGATATTGATCTTGTCACAGAAATGAAGATTATTTCATTCAAAGATCCCTACGGTATAACCAGACGGGGGACAGTTGTAAAGTGCTTGAAATGTAACAACGACTTTATTCGTAACTTATCAGGAAGTGGTAAAGACAAGAAGTTTTGTAATCTTAAATGTCGTTTAGACTATTCAAGAGTAATACTACAATGTTCAAAATGTGGGAAAGAGTTTGAGAGAATAAAGAGTAAAGCAAAGAACAGTAAAAGTGGTTTATATTTTTGCTCCAAAAAATGTTTAGACACTTCTAAACGATTAGAGAACGGACTACTTAAACCAAAACATTATAAAGGTGGTCGATATAACTACATCGAAATAGCATTCAGAAATCGCAAACCAGAATGTGTAGATTGTAAATTATGTTTTAGACCCTCTTTAGTAGTCCACCACAAAGATCACAACAGAAAAAATAACTCCCTAGAGAATCTAGAAATAGTTTGTAGAACACATCACAAACTTCGCCATATAAAATTAAACGGTGAGTCTAGAATTGTAGATTACAAAAGAGGTCTAACCCCGAGGGAGAAACTTCCCGAGATATTAAAGTGGGCTGATTCCTATAAAACACCAAAATAGATTTGACATCTATCCTGTATATCCTATACAATAGAATAAAGGAGAACATTATGGGTATTACATATTACGCATTTTCAGATGTCGAATTACTGCGGAACTCCACACCTCAAGATAGCATCTTTGATGTTCCTGAAAACAACGCTTTTATGTTTCTCTGGGATGAGAGCAGATGGAACGAAGATCAAGATATTCCAGAAGGGAAAGTTTGGATCTATGAGAACTCTTATTCTTATGACATGAATTTTGGGGGTGTGGCCGAGATTAAAAAACGCTTGATTAATTGGGTTTTAGGTAGATCTTTGGAATCCTTTTTAAACCTAGATAATGTTAATTTCGATGATCTTCCTCAGGATTCCCCATTCATGCAGTTTATTGGTTCTCCGTTATATCCTGGAGTTATTAATACAGAGAATTGTAAAAAAATCTACAGTGATTTTGTAGAGTATGAGTACGATTTCAAAAAGAAAGCAGAAGAGGCTGGTTTACACAAGTCTACAAAAAATTTTTACGACAAGTTAAAACAGGTATTTCAGTGCGCTAAAGATAACGGAGCCGTACAAGTCTGGTAATGTGGATATAGACTCCACACCCCGTATAGTTTTGAGCCATAATCTATATAAAATTGAAAGATACTATGAACGGTGACGAATTCGAATTATATTCAGAAAAACAAATTTAAATTTTACTCAAGAAAGGAATAGATGAATTCACTTCGATTAAATTCTAATTTTGGATACCTATTAAAGACTAAGCGTGAGCAAGCGAGTTTGACTAAAGAAGATTTGGCAGAGCTGATGGAATATAACACAGCTACTATACAGGCTTGGGAGGCAAATAAGAGCGTTCCTCAGTCCCGTTCTTTCATAAGTCTAGCAGAACACCTGAATTGGCCCACAATAGTATCAGAAGGGCTATATCCAATTATTCATGTGAGTCCCTCCGGAAAGAGAATTCAGGTAAAAGTGTATGAACAAATGTGCTTTTCAGGAATTACTTATACAGAGCTTGGAAAGTTAACAGGAACTAGTATTTATAGGTTATCACAGATTGTAAGCGGTAAAAAGCTACCCACCTTATGCACAACTTTAAAGATGGCTGAAATCTTGAAGTGCGAGGTTGAAGACTTATATACTGTTATTGAATAGAAATTAGGAGAAGATTATGGGATGATCAAGAAATTGTCTTTAGAAAGGTGACCATTGACTATGACACTTTCAGTTCTGGTATACACGAGCAAGAAGTTAATCAGAATAAAATTGATGTAATTAAACTTGGTGATCTTCATTTGTATTGCACGGATTAAAAATCTATAAACAATCCGAAATAGGACCCTCTGGGAAGATTAGAGTCGTTCATACCAGATTACACCAAATTATGGGACTGTAGCTCCAAAATGGTAGAGCATAGGATTGAAACCCCTAGTGTTGGCAGCTCGATACTGCCCAGTCCCACCAAAAATAAAACCCTACTTTTGTTATCTTGTATTCTATTATTTTTCCATAATTAAAAAGGACTTATGGGAATAATAGACCAATTAATAGAAGATTTAGTTTTTAAAGACTCCGTAGAAAGGTGTTTAGACACTTTAATAAAAACCTCTTCGGGTCCCTCCTTCGAGACAGTTAAGGAGTTCTCTAATCAGAATTCTGCGTCTTTGTACTCCTCCATTGTAAAATACAAAGATACCGGGCATTTTGCTCATAGAGTAGCCTCACACAGGATTTACCTTAAAAGAGAACATGACTCTATGATGAGAAAGTTACCTTTAGGTCATCTTTTTTACGAAGTCGTTGTTATTCCTAGTAGGGGGAAGAGTTTCTTTGCCGATTCTAACCATTACCGTAGAAACAATCATGTTATTATGGGAATTGGAACTATTTTTGATAGTTTCTTTTCTGCCCACAGCCTTTCATTACAGAGGTTTGTGGACGAGTCCCTGCAATTCAAGCAACACAAGAGATATTTTTTATATCATTATGACTTCAACACTAAAAAATTAGACCGAGAGAGAGAGGATCTAAAGGATTCTCTGGATGGTAACATAAAGGTTAGTCCGGATCTGGGAAGCTCTTGGAAATCTTTACTAAAGGAACCTTTCTTCGGAGACTTTAAGAAAAAGATACTAAAAACTCCCCTGAAACTTGGAGAATTAAAAATACCTGAAAAATATAAAGAACTTTTGGCTAATGACCCAGAAATAAAGAACGTGATTGACAAAGGATTAGAGAAGGACTGGAAGTTTGTTACCACCTTACCAATTTCCTGGTATCCTGAGTATCTAAATGAGGATTTTCTGGGACGAATGCGAAAGGGATTGCTTAGAGGCTATTTGTTGGGCGGTCTCTCTGACGAGTTAAAACGAGCAGTTTTTGAGGATGAAGAATTTCTAGTAGAGTATTTAAGTAGGAACTGGGGACGGGCAAGTAGACATTTACCCCCAGAAATAAAGAAAAGGTTTTCCAAAAGAGTGGACTGGGCCAAACAGCTTATATTAGAAGATTGGAGAAAAAACAAGATTATACCATATAATCTAAGTCTTATATTATCAAAAGATAACGAGGTTATCAAACACTTAGAAGATCTTATTTTTACTAAGCATCGTGGATTCTCTAGTGTATTCAAAGAGTCTGCGAAACCTATTTCCGAGGTCTTCACAAACGCATTACTCTCTAAGCCGGAGAATATCAAAAAAATCCTTCTTGATGACCCAACCTTTAAACCTGATGATGATTATTTAACACCAGTATATCAGGACCAAGATTTTATTCAAAAACTTAAAAATAAAGTTTTAGGTCTAGAAGAGGATTCGTATTTGACTCTCCGGGATATTCCTACCTTTCTACTAAAGGATGATAGCTTCGTAGACGAGGTAATTAAGAGGTCCTCTGAGGAATATTCTAATTATAGCGATATCTATGAGGAAGTAATACCCCATCTCGGGAACCTTCCTAAAAATCTTATTTTGGGTTTAATTGAGGAATTTCAAATATGGGGTAGCACAAAAAAGTATTGGCTAGAGGATTCTGACCGGAGAGGTAGAGAATTGGATTATGCTGGAGAGGCTCTAATCGAAATCTTGTTAGCTGATAAAGATTTTTTAAAGGATTACACTCAATATCTAAGAATTGATGAAAATACTAATCCCAAGATAAAAGATATCTTGTTAAGAAATAAGGACTTTTTGAGATATTATGAATCGAGGCTTCAGGGCTGGGGCCATCAGGACGAAGATTTAATAAAGGCCCTTGTTGCGAACCGAGAACTAACCTTGGATAGTATTGACAAATGGAAAAATTTGGATGGGTTACCGGAATTCATGCTCCTGGACGTGTTTTTAATGAGCAAGGCTCTTATTGAGAACTGGGAGGTACTGGAAAAGCTTCCGTTGGAATTACAGGATAAGTTTCAACAAGAAGACTTCTTGAGGGAAATGATCTCTAAAAACTGGAATATTGTAAAGAAATTGAAACCGGAGATGGCGAAGAAGTTCGAAGAAGACCGAGATTTTATGCTAGAGTCCCTTTCCAACTATCCCGATCCTATTAAAGGTTTGCCAGATAATCTTTCCTTAGATAAAAAATTTTTAGCGGAGATAGCCTTTAAAAACGAGGACGCTCTAGCATTTGTGAAGAGAAAAATTTTAAACGAAATGCTTGACGATCCCGAAATGTTAAAACAAGCAGAGAAAGTTAGTGTAAACAAATATTCCTATGCCTTGTTATCTTCTAAGAAATTGGATGATGTAATAAAGGAAAGGTTGAAACAGGCCGATACAAAGGATTACAAAATAATGGTAACTAAGTTCCAAATGGCCAGAGCCCTGAGATCCTTAGCAGAAGGTAACCTGGAAAAATTCACAAGATCTGTAATAGATAATATAGATCCTCTTCAAGCCCAACAAAATTTAGTGGCTAACGGATATATAAGAAAACTAGATACCGATGACAGAGAATCTTTTTTAGATGATCTATTTGAAAACCCATCTTATAATAAAAATCTGAATCTTGAAAAAGAGGAGCCCTCGGACAAGGATTTACAATTTCTACTTTCCAACCGAACAAAGGAGAATTCCCATAAAATGAGGCGCTTCAAGATCTTAAATAAGTTTAGAGTGTCTGGATTGGACAGTGACATAGCATTTGAAGAGTTCAAAAAAGAGCACCCAGATACAGTCGAGGAACCCCTCTTCCACGGAACCGGATACCTAGGAGCCACTTTCATATTGAGAACTGGCTTTAAAACTTCCGGATCTATTTTGCAAAAAGCTGGAAAAGCTATGGGAAGTGGTATATATTTGACACCCTTTATGGACAAATCCCTACAATATGCCCATGATAACCCAGGAACAACTAGGGGGTCAGTAAAAGGGTTCATATTTGTTTGCAAGGCAATTAAAGGGAGCGATAAAGATCATAAATGGGACAAAGGAAGGTTCAAGACCCCAGAAATTGTGATTAGAAACCCAGAAAAGCAGATTAAAATTCTCTATGTTTACGAAGTCGAAAGACTAGAAAAATCCTGAGGCTCCAAAAAATTAAAGTTGACATACACCCTTTTATTCGTTTTTTTATATAAAAGGAAATACTATGGATGAACCCAAAAACGAACCGAAGAAGACTTGGCCCAGGAGTCAAGGACGAGCATAGAATTTCTCTCAAGCCTCATAAAAACTAGAGTTGACATACCCTGGAACCCTTGATATTATTGAGGATAATTACTAAATTTACTTAATGAGGAAAAACTATGGGAGTATCATACACAGGATTACTTCATCGGAATCGACAGGAAATCGGGATGATTACTAATAAAAGAGAAATAGACCATCAAAATTTGGTGGCTCACCTGGAAAAATTAACAGCTTTTAAAATAAGATCATCTAAATTACAGATTGTCCAAGGATGGGTGCACGGCGTTGTCGAGATTTCTGGGGCATTTAATGAGAACATAGAAGTCTGGAACAACGGAACCTTATTACTTCCTTGTGGACCCTTCGGAATGCGCCTAAGCCTGACCGAGTTAAGAGATCTTGGCCTCACGGTAGCAGATTGTGATCACGGGATCAAAACTAGTACTCTTGAAAAACTAGGATCTAATTATTACGGGTTTGTACGGCAAAAGTTCAATAATTTTAGATCAGAGATTATAGTTGATCCCACAGGATTAATTATCAAGGTACTAGATAATAAAAATGTATTCTCTACCCTTTATATCTCGTCTAAAAACCTGTATAATTTGATTGATTTTCATAGAGAGTATATCAGCCTTTCTATAAATATGGGATTATTAGATAAAACATTCCCATAATGTGTATCTCAGCCTGTAAGGGCTGAAGTCGGGAGAACATCTGTACTCACTTTTCCAGAGGAGATGATGTTTTCGAACAACTCCCGTTGCGGTTTGGCTGTACTCTAACCAGCTAGGTGACTCAGACAGGGGCACCTATCAAATCCCCTGTCGTTCAACGTCCTATAGTATAATGGTAGTGCAGAAGTTTTACACGCTTCGAGTGGTAGTTCGACTCTATCTAGGACGATTTCTGGGATCGTAGTGTTAATGTAGCACGTCAGCCTGTCACGCTGATAGAGAGGGTTCAAGTCCCTTCGGTCTCGTTTTACTATCTACTATATTCTGTTTCTTGATTCCTATGTTTTTTTGGTGTATACTACAAGTATGGAAGAAAAACACTTCGAAATTTTAAATAATGTACTAGATTCCTTATCTTTCAATAAATTTGAATTTGAAAGTTTAATATCTAATGAACGCCCTAATGAACTTCAAGGAACCCTCACTTTCCGTGACCCCAGATATAAAGTTTCTTATCTTTTAGAAACTTATGGCAGAGATCTCACCCTCTTTGGAGAGGACGAAGATTATCGCTATGATATACCTCTAAAGTTATTCGGGGAGATGGTCTTATTAGTTGAAGATAGAAATCATGGTGTTGTTACTCCTGATCTCAAGGAGAACTCTGAGTTCGAGGACTTCCCTAAATTTGAATTTAGAGTAGAAGAAGACTATGTGTCCCTCAGTATATCCTCCAAGGTCGATTGCGGTATATTTCAATGGAGCCACCAAGAATTCAGGGAATTAGGAGCTATTGTTCACGGGTTCTTGAATTCTTGGGATATAATTCCTAAAAGAGTTGATATCGAGGTAGGGAGCGTACCATCTAGAAAATTCCTGGTATCTAAAAGAGTCCCTGTTAAAGATTGACCCCTGATATCTTTTAGTGTGTTATAATACTAACAAAGGAGATTATATGACACAGGATGATACGAGTAACCTAGTTCTTCAAGAATTTATCAATAACCTGAGAGTTGTCCGGGGACTTGAGGATATGATCGAAAAATATTATGTCCCCCTTCTTCCCATATCAACATCAGAGATGGAAAAACTAGAGGAAGGAGATGAATTGATGGACCAATATAACGGGGTCCTTGAGTTATTCTCTTCGGCGGTCAGTATAACGGGCGGACTAAGAGCTTCTTTCCTCAAAACAGTTATTCACGGTGATATCATACCCCATAAATTTAGTGAGATATGGAGTACCTGTTTTTACGGATTAAATCAAGAGTACCACGACACCTCCCCTGATTTTCCTAGATCCCATCAATCAATAATTAGGGCTTTTAAGGAGCATAAAGCAGGGGATCTCGAAACTGCTTTCAAGCATCTAGTACACTCACTAATTTGGAGATATCACGAACACTACGAAGGAAACCGATGGAATTCGGGTATTCTTTACCTAGTTAAAGATGACAAGCACAAAGCTTTGGTTGAACTAGGAGGAGCCTTGATTCTGATAGAGAACACTCCAGAATACATAGGGATCGTAAGCAGAGTTGCCGAAGGAAACCGAAGGATTCCAGGTACGGTATCTTTTCTAGAGCAAGATTTCGAAGAAACGCTAGAAGGTATCCGGTTAACACCTAAGAGTTTCCGAGCTTATATCAAGAATTCAGAGCACCTGTTAAAAAGGATGTTAAAATGGTAGATATTATAATTTCTGTCTCACTTGTACTTATACTTTTCTGGTTGTTGGGAGGAAGTGCCTTTAGTGATGTTGCTAAAGTTGGAACATTCTTTCGGGATACTTGGCTAGAGTCCAAGAGATTAAGAGTGCAGGAGTTATCAGAACGCCGAAAACTAGCAGAACTTGAGAGGGAGTAGGACATGCTTACTCCCTTATTAATGGTTTTATTAGCGGGTATAATTTTGTTAGTGGTTTGTACTCCCCCAATCAGTCCTCATCCTGGGTTGGATCACATGTTTAGGATGCACCGATTGATATTAAAAACTAGTGCTCTTGAGTCCAGAATCCGAAGATCCCTCACACCAAAACGCAGTAAACCTAGATATACCAAAGCTAGGAGCTATCCGATGACCTCAAGAATACGGAGATACGCACTAAGAAACAGATATAGCAGATAGCGTGAACCAAGCAGTGAAAATAACTCAATCCGAATATCCCAGATTAAGCGTGAACCCCATCCACTTTTAACACCTAGATTACGAATGAGCCAACTTTTGATAAAATCTGGTGTATCCTAATTAAAATTGGAAAGAGAACTAGAAAAAGAGGGTAAACATGAAACCAAAATCTATTGTAGATGTTATGAATGACGAGGACAAAACGGTTCAGCCTGGATCTTCCAAACGCCTCAGTACTAGCCCTCTTGAGGTTAAGTATTATTTAACTTTACCTCCTGATCGTAGTTCTTCTAATATTGTAGTTAATACGGTAAAACAAAAAAAATTTGATTCCGAGGAATGGGGACGGACAGATCCGTATTTTCAAGTCAGAAGAAAACTGAAAACTAACCGATTGATTTTTACTAACCAATCCTATAACAAGAATCATGTTTTACCTTCAGGAATTTTTAAAGGCGTTGTTTGTTTTAATGTGGAAGAACAAACCAAAGATCTAACCATTCAAATTCACAATTCAGGTAAAATCATTGTTTACTGTGATTCGGACTTCGATTCCAAAATGTATGTGAAAAAAGAACGCTTGGATGAATGGTTAGGTATTATGGATGATGTTCAGCATGGAATAAATACCACTAACTTTCGAAGACTGGCAGGTT
>Ga0257122_1000964_pt1 | contig 22275 bp, 12 predicted proteins | sample SI106_120metaG_FD_190146 | JGI IMG/M metagenome (GOLD analysis project Ga0257122, IMG submission 190146) | Marine microbial communities from Saanich Inlet, British Columbia, Canada - SI106_120 | ecosystem: Environmental > Aquatic > Marine > Inlet | place: Canada: British Columbia | collected... | reverse complement strand
TGGCGCAGTAATTCTTCTCCTGGGTGGCGCCATAGCCGGTGCATCCTGGTTCTTCATTCAGCACCAGCAACAGGAAGTACAAGGCGATGTGCTCCAAGAAATGGCAAAGCTGCAAAAAGATCGGTACGCGGACTATTTGCACGTGAGCGACGCCCTCTCGGCATTGCTTAGCCAAAATCCAAACGACCGCGCTGCCCATGCCGCAGCGGCGTTGGTCAACGCGCATATTTGGAGCCGTTTTAGCCGCGATCGCAACGCGCTTCACGATGCGCATTCACATCTCAAACGCGCCCAAGAGTCTCTGCCAGACGCCCAAATTGCCACCGCATTATTGGCGCTCGGTGCTGGCGACCTGCCGACGACAGACAGCCAGTTGGAGCTCGTCCCCAAACACGCGCGGAACTGGCATTTCACCGTAGCGAAAAGCTGGCTTTTTACCGCAATGGAAAGACCGAGCGAAGCGGCAACGCTGCTGAAAGATGCGGCTTCGAAGACTTCGTCTGCGGCGGTCATGTTCCTCCAAGCGCGAACCAAACGCCTTCACGGAGACTCGGCGGCAGCGACGGCAGCCGTAGAAAAAGGCCTCAAACTCAGCCCGAATCATCCAGGATTACTGCTGGAAAAAGCCGCACTCAATTTCACTCAAGACATCGCCGGCCGCGAAGCGAATCTGGCGAAGCTCGAAAAACAGGTCGCGAACGTCAACATCTATCGCTCCACACTCGCCCTTCTCCGAGCCCGTATCGCCATTTCCAGAGCGGAATGGACCCTCGCGCGCAAGCTCTCAGACATTTCCCTCAAAGCGGCTCCACTGAACTTCGAAGCGAGGCTTCTCGCATGTGAGGTCCAGCTCTTTCCGGGTGGAAGTGTCACCGCAGCGCTTCAATCGCTCGACCAGTTGCGCAACCTCCTCAGCAACTTTCGTCCGGGCTACCAGCTGCTAACCGTTCGGGCGATGTTGCTTGCGGGGCACCCAGCTCAAGCCAAGCGTTTGCTGTCCACCCTCACCAAACAAGGGCTGGCTCCAGAAGAACGCAAGACCATTGGCACCCTTCGGATACAAAGTGCCGTCCGACTAAACGACAGCGGAACGGTCGACAAGCTCTGTTCTTCCCCGAAGCTGAGCCCGAAGGAGGCTATCGCCTGTATCGAAGCCCGGTATGCATTTGGCAAGGGCGAAGAGGCCGCTGGATTGGTCGAGAGACTAAAGGCGCCGGTTGCCCAGAAGCGATACCTGCGGGCACTGGGATTCGCATTTCAGGGAAAACTCGGCGGGGCAGCGGACCTTCTTAGACACTGGCGAATCAACGACCTACCCGATCGAGAAGCGCCACTCTATCATTTGGCCAAAATCTACGCTGAGCGAGGCTCGTATATGTTGGCCGTAGAATCCTACCGCGAGCTGAAGAGGCGCGAAGCTGGCTCGGCCCGCTCGAGCCTAGGAATGGCCGTCAGTCTGGCGGCGGCCGGACGGAATGCTCAAGCGCGATCCGAGCTGGCGTCCTTTCTCACGAACAAGCCGACGGATGCGCAACTCCTGCTGGAAAGCGGCAGGCTGCTCCTATCACTCGATGAAACAGACCTTGCGCAATCGATTTTGGATGCTCCGAGAATTGGTAAAAAAGAAAACCGGCCCCTTCAGCTCCTCCGCGGCGAATTGGCGCTGCGCCAAAGCCGATGGCAAAGCGCCGAACAAGCCTTTCAATGGGTGCTGGACCAATCACCACAATCCGTCCCGGCGTTGCTGGGCCGCGCACGGGCAGACCACAAGCTCGGCCGACTTAAGGAAGCCAACGAATACCTAGCCCGAGCCGCCTCCGCCGCGGGCACGGACGGTAGGCGTTTGATGGAAGTCGCGTTAGCGCTCGCTGAAGCCGCGATGTTCAAGCGAGCGATCAAGCTCGGCACTCAGGCCCTGAAACTTATGCGGGGCGCTGACAGTCCACATGAAGCCGCAAAATATGAGGCCCTACTCTCGGTGAAGCTACTCGTGGCCCCAAGGGCCGTCGCCTTGCCGGCCATGCGCATGTTGGAACATGCCATCGCTTCAACATACGCCCCCGCTGTCGCCTATCTTGAGCTCGCACGAGCCTATCGAAGCCAAGGAAAAATAGAAAAAGCAGCGAGCACGTTTCGCGAAGCGTTGATTCGCGACAATGAGCTCGTAATTGCGCACTATGAACTCGGCCTAACCCTGAGCAAGGATACAGAACGAAGGGACGAAGCGCTGAGTGCCCTATCGCTCTACCTCAAGCTTCGACCTCGAGGAAAGTGGGCAAAACGGGCGCACGGCCTCCTGGCGGCGCTTAGGTCGACGTCCCAGGCCAAAGACGGCGCCACAAAACAAAAGAAAAGACCTGTAAAATAGCAACGTTAGGTTGGTGGGTAAGCCCCTGGCCCCGGTAGCGGGCCGTCGTTGCATCATCGTCCCGAATTAGATAGCATAATGCACTACTTAAGGCGGGCCCGTGTTTCGAAAAGTGCCGAGACATGGGCATCCGATTCGCACGAAACCCGTGGCGCAAATACCACTTCCAGCAGGCAAAGTTGTCGGAGAACGTTTTGAAGTAGCCGATGCTATCGGTGCCGATACGTTGGGGGCGCGCTACCGCGCTACGGATCACAAGGACCAAGAAGTAGTGGTCTTGCGCATCTTGCCACCTGAAATCTCCGAAGACAGCCGCGTTCTCGCGGAATTGCGAAGCCAAATTCGAGCCGCAGCGGAACTGTCCCACAAGAACATCGCCCGGGTTATCGGTATGGGCAAACACGAAGACCTGCGCTTTATCGCCTCGGAATATACAGATGGGCAAGATCTGCGCAGTATGATGGCGCGACGGCTCCAGAAGGGTAAACGTTTTTCTAGCCAAGGCGCCTACAACGTTCTGGCCCACGTCTGCAACGGACTCGACTTCGCCCACCAGACGATGATCCACGGTCTGCCGGCCCCGGGAGCGATCATGGTGAGCAACTCGGGACGCGTAAAGCTTCATGATTTCGGGCTCGTAACATCGCTTGTGCCACAATCCAATGTCGTCAATGGCCTGGAAGATGGCTGGTGTCTGGCCCCGGAGATGAAGTCGGACCCCTTGGGCGCTGGACGTGCCGCCGATATCTACGCGCTAGGTGCGATGCTTCACGAGCAGATCGTTGGGCGCCGCCCCGCGCCGCCGCCATACCAACTCACTCAAGACCAGGGAGTCGATCCCGGACTGGTTTCGCTGATCAACCGTTGCCTCGCGGCAGACCCCGCCACGCGCCCGGCCTCCGCTGAGGAGTTCAGGGTTACTCTGGGTGCAATTGCGAAGTCCGCGAAGTCGGTCAACGTTTCACAGCCCAAAAACGGCGCTCAACCCGCAGCGAGTAGCGCCAACCCCCCTTCACGGCAAGTGAGCATGGCTCAGCTGATCCATGACGCCGCGGGAGAAGAAGAGGCACGATGGCTCCTACGCCACGAAGGCATGGACTTCGGCCCATTTACCATTTCGACGATCAAGAAACGACTTGAGACGGGTGAGGCCCATTTCAACGACGAAGTCGTTGACTACCAGTCGATGAAGCAATACCCCATCAAAGGTCACCCCGAACTTCAACATTTCGCTATCCAGCTGGAACGAAGCCAGGCAGTCGAGTCAGCAGAACGCAGTCGCGTGGATAAGGTGCAGGGGGCCCGACGCAAAAGAACTTTGTTCATCGCGATGACCGTTTGTCTCGTCGCACTCGTCCTCGTCGGTGCGGTCGCAATATTTCTTCTGCAAAGTCGGCCTGATGATGAGACAATAGCCCCCGAAACAGGTCGTCGAGATACGCGCAAGGAAGAGATCCAGGTGCGAGTAGATTGGAAAGCGACCCCGGCCGGCGCCTTGGTCGCCACCAAGGCGAAGAAGCGCCGAACCAGAGTTAAGCGAAAGACTCAAGACACGGGGGGCAGCACGTTATCAGGAGACGATGTCCAACACCTGGGGGACGCTAGCCATGGAGGTGGCGGTGAAACCCTCAGGCCGGATCAAATCCAAGGTGTCATGAACAAGAACCTGAACAAACTTGGCCGATGCGTATCTGTCCAACCGGGCACAAGAAAGGTAGACATCCTATTTGGTGTCGCCGGTTCGAGTGGAAAAGTGACATTCCTTCAGGTGAATCGCAAGAAGGGCGGCGCACTTTGGAAATGCGTCGCGAAGAAAATGCAAGCAGTGCAATTCCCCAAATTCAACGGCGGCCTAACCCGCGCCAGCTTTTCAATGACGGTTAACTGAGAGATCATGGCCCAGATTGTAGGCAAAAGAAGGCGCGTGAACCTGACCGCCAGTTTGGTGATCAGCATGCTATTTGCCGCGATGATGGTCGGAATCTGTACCGCCGACCTTTTCGTAGTACGACAGTTGAGCCCAGACAAGCCGCTGGACATAACGGTGAGGATTCCCACGATGGGAACCTACCAGGACACCCTCACGGGCGGGGCGATCTACCGTCTACAGCAGGTCCGCCAAGGGCGAGGTACTATACCTGCCCCTGAACAATTCAGAATGATCCAAGCCTACGAAGATCTACGCAGACCACCGGGCACCGGCCTTCTGCTAGGCTTGGGTACAGCATTTACTCTGATTTTCTTTCTCTTCGCGAGTTTCCTACGCGGCCGTGGTGGAGCTGCGCGACTCTTGCGTACACAAGTCGCTCTGTTCTTCTTGTTGGTACTGCTCGCGGCTATCAGCAAATTCATACTTCTTGCAACCCACTGGAGCGCCATGTGGATTCCACTGGTCGCCATCACAATTCCAGTGGCAAGCCGTTTGGGCCGGGCTGAGGCGGCAGCGATGTCCTTTGTCTCCGCCATCACACTCGCTATGCTCACCCCGGTCGACCTGCCACTGCTCGCCGTATTGCTCGCACAGGGCGCTGCGGCGGCGGTTGTGACCAAACGACCGGGCTGGCGCTGGGGTGTGGCCGCGAGTGCCACCGCGGCCACGGCGGGCATGATCGCGTATTCCGCGATCGTTCTGCTTCTTGAACAGCACGTTCCGCTCGGTGGTCTGTTCGCCAAAGGCCTATCGCTTCCGAGCATCTTGCATTCCGACATTGCCGGTTCCGTGGGCGGTGCAGCCGTCGGTGGGTTACTGGCCATTTTCACGAGTCCACTCGTTAGCCGACTACTCGGCCAGCTTTCCCGCGCCAAACTTATCGCCCTAGCGAATTTGGAACATCCACTGTTGAAGCGCGTCGCCCATGATGCTCCGGGCACTTGGGCTCATAGCATGAACATTGCGAATATGGCGGAGATGGCCGCGAATTCCATCGGTGCCGATGGTTTGCTCACTCGGGTGGGTGCGTACTATCACGACCTCGGAAAGTCGGAAGAGCCGAAGTACTTCATAGAAAACCAACGCGGCACGAACCCTCATGACGAACTATCGCCCGAGATTTCGACGGACGCGATTCTCGCTCACGTAACAGATGGCGTTAATTTGGCGCGCACCCACAAATTGCCTCAACCCGTTATCGAATTCATCTATATGCATCACGGAGACAGCCTCCTCCAATATTTTTGGCACAAAGCCGTCCAGCAAGGCGCCCCGAAAGAGGCCAAGAAGGACTACCACTACCCTGGCATAATCCCTCAAAACAGAGAGACAGCCATCTTATGCATTGCAGATTCGGTAGAAGCTGCCTCGCGAACTCTCAAGGAACCCGGTTCGGATGATATTGCCCGCCTGGTACGACTGATCGTCTTTGAGAAACTCAGTCAAGGCTTGCTCGACGAATCCGGCCTTTCCGTAGCCGAACTCCGACAACTCATTCGAAGCCTGAGCGATACTCTACATAGTTCAATGCACGTTCGCGTGCGATATCCCTGGCAAGACGCAGAGGAAGCTAAGGAAAAGGCGCTCACATCCACGTCGCGGCACACCACGGCGAATAGTGGGGATACGGATACGGCAACAGAAGTTGAAGCCGAAGGTGCCGAGGCCGCTCCAAAAGCGTCCCAAACGCCACCAGAGAAGCCAGCGAAGGACGCAACCGAAGGTTCTGCCGACGACAACGAATCGTCAGGTTCCCTCGACGACGTCATCGGCTCCGCAAAACACACCAGTAAGAAGCGCGCCGTACGGGTCAGTGTACCGCAGACGGCAATAGAAGACCCCGCTTGGGTCAGTGGCCTAGACGGGGAATCCGAAAAGCAACATAGCGATTCTAAGGACCGCGACTAGTACCGCCCGCCGTCCGGCATTCTGAAGCTTCGCTCTGTCTCCACTCCGCAAAACATGGCTCCTTCATGGGCTAAAACGGGAAAAGCAACACGAATTGGCTCCTCAAAAAGGGGTGACGAAAATGGGGCCTGATCGACGTCAGCGAAATCCCTGGCCGGCACCGTTCGGCGACTCGTTGATCCCGATTCAGTCTAACCGTTGGGCCCACAAATTGCTTCTCCCGTTCCTTCGTCGGGGTACAAGTTCTAGCGCGCACCAGCCGGCGCGTCGGACGGCGGGCCAAACGCGAAAAGTAATGCTGACGACGCGGTAAGCATTCCGGTAAACAGAGTCGGGCCGGCATCGGGCGCGTATTTGGCGGAATGGAGGCCTGGCCTCGGTTTCGACGCATCGAAGCCTTTTGCGAATGCCGCACCCAGTTTCCACATCACCCCCGGTATTTTCAGACGGCGCGAGAATTGGCCGAAGTCTTCGCCGCCCATGGAAGGGATATGGGTCTGAACATTCTTGCCGCCCAGAATCTGAGAAAAACGGTGCCGTAGGCGCTCCGTCCATTGGGGATTGTTGAAAAGCGCGGGGGTAAACTCGTCTAGTAAGATGACCTCCGGGTCGCGCGGAGCATGGTGCGCCTTGGCTACGTTCAATGCCACTCGACGAATTTCGTCCAAGAGCAATTTTCGCACTTTGTCGGTGTATGAACGAATAGTAAGCAAGAGAGTGGCCTTGGCCGGGATGATATTATGCTTGGACCCAGCGGAGAATTTCCCAACTGTAACAACGGCTTTTTCCGTCGGTGAAATGCGCCGTGCGACAATCGACTGCAATGCCACAACAATCTCAGAAGCGATCAATATCGGGTCTATGGCTTCCTGGGGGCGCGCGCCGTGCCCCCCTTTGCCATGCACGATGATATCCATTGAATCCACGTTGGCTGCAGCGTAACCAGAGACAAGCGAGACCTGACCGGCGGGCAAGTCTGCCGAGTCGTGTAGTGCTAGAGCGAGTTTCGGTTTACCCACTTTCGCAAGGATCTTCTTGAAAACCGGATCCGCCAGCATCGCCCGGGCCCCCTTTCCCGTTTCCTCCGCGGGCTGGCTGACGTAGAGAAGCGTTCCACCCCAGTGCTTTCGCAGGGCAGCGAGAATTTTCATGGCGCCCACGCCAACGCTCATATGAATGTCATGACCGCACGCGTGCATTACGCCCTTGTTGCGGCTGGCATAAGGAAGCCCAGTAGCCTCGACGATGGGCAGCGCGTCCATATCTGCTCGATAGAGCAACGTGGGCCCCTGGCCATTGCGAAGGATGCCCACCACGCCGTTGCCACCGACTCCGCGCTTCACTTGCATTCCCAATTTACGGAGTTCGATCGCGATTTGCTTCGATGTCCATTTCTCTTGGCCGGACAACTCGGGGTTTGCGTGCAGTTTCTTGTAGAAAGCCAGCATTCGAGGAAGCTGGCCTTTCACCAATCGGCGCAACTCCAGATCCCCCACATTCGCCTCGGCTCGAAACGCCCCTCCGGCGATTGCGAGCGCTAGTCCTACGACGAAGACCTTCGAAATCCACCCTCTTTGCTGAATACGGCTGGCCAATATCTCTCTCCACTTTCATTTCAGGACACGACATTCTAGGAACGGCACAGCGACCGTCACCTAAAAGTAGCGGCCGGGCCGCGACTCTATAGGGGATCTTCCAAAAAAACTATGGCAGAAAGGAGCCGGGTGGCTCGTCCCTTACTTATGCGATACGCTTTCATAGCGTGACCCAAACGATCAAAATACTATTTTTCATCACAGTCCTTGCTCGGATGACCTACGCTTTCGATTGGGCCGACCCAGTTCAGCAGCAGGTGGCCGCGCTTTCAAGTAAGTCCATTTCTAAACGACGTAGTGCGCTGGAGTATTTCACTGAACACCGTAACCGTGGCCCAGATATCACCGCCGAGGTCATAAAGGCTCTAGACGACCCAGTAGCCCTCATCCAAACCGCGGCCGCGAAGGCCGCCGCGGCCCGAAAGACAAAAGGAGCAGTCCCAACGCTGATCACGTGGCTTTCTCACTGGAAAGAGAAGCGCCGCCTCGCGGCCGCCGATGCACTAGCAGCAATCGGAGACCGCCGGGCCGTAGTACCACTCGCCCGGGCACTGAACGATCCTGAAAGTGGCGTACGTCTCCGCGCCATTATGGCCCTAGAAATGTTTGGCGGAAAACAGATTACGATGCCGTTGCTTGGGGCACTCGCTGATACCCATAGCAAAGTACGAGAGCGCGCCATCAAGGTACTAGGGAAGCTCAACGACAAACGGGCCTTGATACCCTTGCTCGACCGGCTTGGCGACAGCGTACGCACGGTTAGAAAAGCGGCGGTAATCGCCCTAGGAAACTCGGGTGACCACCGCGTGGGTGCCTCCCTGGCCAGAATGGTCAACGACTCAAACGAAACAGTTGCACTAGAGGCCATTCGCGCGATGGGAAAGCTGCGCTACGTCGCTGGAACGAATATCCTGCACGGCCTCTTCCAACAGTCGAAATACCGCATCCACAAGGCCGCGGCAAGGGCATTGGCAACTCTAGGAACAAAGGAGTCCCTGCGGATTCTGGTCAACGGTCTCCTCACTTGGCAAACCCGCGAACAATCCAAACAAGCCTTGATAGCGGTAGCTGACAAGGCTGCACCACTGCTCACCGATACATTGAATGCGCCCCAAACTTCTCGGCCGGCAGCAACAGCCATCGTGAAGATTGCGCGAGAGGCAAAATGCAAGGCCATGGCCCCAGCCCTGCTCCGACAACTCAGCGAAAGCCGATTGAATCACCTGGAGATTCTGCGTGCACTCCAAGTCATTGCAGCCCCCGTGGCGCAACGTCATCTGCTCAGCCTACTACAGAGCGATGACTGGGAACTCCGTTTGGCTTCCTTGCACGCCCTTGAACCCATAGCCGACCAGCGCGCAGTCGCCCCCCTACTCGCGGCGCTCGAGGGTTCTGAACCTGAAGTCCAATTGGCCGTTATCACCCATCTGGACCGTCTTCAATCGCAACGATCGAGTAAGAAGCTTCAGCTGCTAAGCCGCAGCGGTACTCCTGAAATCGCCTTGGCGGCGGCCTCGGCGCTGGTGAAGCTTCGCGACGCGGATGCAGCGCCGACGATCATCGGGCTGCTATCGTCGGTCAAGCCTCGACTACGGCGCGTCGCGATTCAGGGGATAGCGACACTGCCCAACAGGGTTGGGCTTGTCGGCGCGATTACGAAAGTTTGCAGACGTCAGACAGAGGATGCCTACCGAAGTGCATGCATCCTGGCATTGGGAGCAGCCCTACGCGGACAGAAATCCGACGACCGCAAAGACACACGCAACGCTCTGGCTTTTTTGCAGCGCAACCTTCAGCATCCAACTTCAATGCTCTGGCACAGCAGCGTCATTGCGCTCGCGGGCATCGACAACCGTCAAATCGCCGGCTATCTCATTGAACGGAACAAGACTATCGAGCCCGGCTCACGCCACCGCATTTCAGAGGTCTTGGGCAATCGTTTCGCACGTTCATCCAAGCCCGCCTACACATCGCTCACCCGTACGCTTAGTGAAGGCGCACCGGCTACGCGAGCAGCTTCTGCTTGGGCCTTGGGTAAATTGGGACAAAAAGATACCCCGAGCGCCTTGGAGTCGGCGATGCAGCGCATCGACTGGCAGACTCGAGTCAATGCGAGCGCCAGCCTGGCGCGACTACGGCTTCCGCGACTTGAACCGCTCTTGCTCGGACTGACTGCAGATGAAAACCCTTACGTACGCGCCAACGCGATTGCCGGCCTAGGCTGGCTCAAGAGCAAGCGCGCGCAGAAGACGCTGGAGAAAGCGCTCTGGACGGGCCGTAGCCCTTGGGCGCGCGTAAATGCCTATCGCGCGCTCCTTGCCTTGGGCGTCGGCACCCTCGAACACCCAACTTTGAAAAGGAAGATGAGCAGCCAGCAGGTCTTTCAACATCTAACCGAAAACGATTCAGACCTTCGCGTTCGCCGGGCGATGCAGGCCGTACCCAAGGCGAAGCATGGGACAGACTGGATTGCCCTCGTCTTACGAAGCACCGACGGAAAGCTGGTACGCAACACGGACGTTGCGCTCGTAGCCCCGAGCGGCTTGATCAAAGCGGCCAGAACCGATAGCCAGGGCCAACTCTGGGAGGAAGGCCTCAAACCGGGGCTCTGTTTCGTCGAAACGCCTCCGTCCTCGGTCCGCCACCGACGTCGCTGGTCAGACGGACGGAATTGATACGCGGTATCCAAGATCCGACAAGATCATTTCGCCAAATCATCCGGCGAAATTCCTTTGAAACCACGCGCCGTTAGACATTCGCCGCCATTATCAAACCGGCTTTTCGTGCCGAAGCACGATTGCGCTTCCCTTCAACGCTCAGTCCAATGTATTAAGCCGGATCGGCGGTATTGTCGTCGGTCCGTGAAGGAGTAATTGATGAAGAGTCTTGATTCGAGAGTCGGCGAGCTCGCCGACAAATATCTGCCGCTAGCCGCTTCCTTACTCAAGGAAGTGATCCGTATTCCCGCCGACTACGTCGACAAGGATTTAGACGCCGGAGGCGACCCACAATGCGGTTTGTCCAATCACGAAGGTCCGCGCCTGGAATACCTCAAGAAACGCATCGTTGAGATCGATGCGGTAAGCAAGGAAGAGGACGTCTTTGTCGATGAGTTCGGAAACCTTGTCTGGACAGTAGAGAACCCCAACGACGGCATCCCGCGCGACGCCAAGTGCGTGGTCTATTTCGATGGTCATTCGGATACGGTGAAGGCATTGCGTACCCAATGGCAGGACAAGCTCGGTGGTGGCATCGACTCCTATGATGGCATCGCCGAGGGAAAGAGTATCGACCGTGACTTTCTGCGGGAAGAACTCGGCTATTTGCCGCCCGACGACGAGTGGCAGGAACTCATTTTTGGACGCGGCGCTGCTGACCAACTCGGTGGCGTCATCGCCGAAGTGGTGGCGACAAAGATCCTATTGGAACTCGCTGACGAAGGCGCTCTTAATGGCGTCATCGTTCGTGCCTACGCCACCGCAGCCGAAGAGGATAACGACGGTGGCGGCCCGATGTATGTCATGCAGAAAGTTCTTCCGGGCGCCGGTCCGGAATTGGTACCCGATGTCGTCATCCTCACCGAAGGAACGGGAGATGCGCAAAAAGGTGCATTGGGAATCTATCGCGGACAGCGCGGCCGTATGCAGATCGAAGTCACGGTTACGGGGCGTTCGTGTCACGGGTCCATGCCGTGGGAAGGCCTGAATCCCCTTGAATACGGCGGGGCGATCCTCGCCGAGGCTGCCGAAGCATACAATAAACGACAAGGATTCAAAGACGACCCATTTCTCGGACACGGCACTCGAACGGCTTCGTGGTCACGGCTCGAGTCGCCATCAGACTGCGCGGTTCCAGACCGATTCATCTTTCGCTTCGACCGCCGTCTCACCGTTGGCGAAAATCCAGAAGAAGCCCGCGCAGACGTCGAGGCGCTTTCCGCAGTAGCCAACGCCCGCGAGGCGGGGCTGAACGTAGACGTCAAGATCCCGACGTATGACCAACCCACGTGGCGTGGTTATCAACCTGGCAATCCGCAAGTCTATATGGGCTGGGCTACGCCAGAGGAACACGCGGTCATTCAAACAGCCGTCGATGTCTACGGTAAGGTCGTGGCCCCTGCGGCCGACAAGAACCAAACAGAAGCCACCTCAGGAGCCATAGGCGAGAAGGCCCGCGTAGACCGCTGGATCTTTTCCACCGACGGTGTCGGCTTCCCCATCGCTAAGGACGATACATCCATCGGCATCCCCGCGAGAAAAGACTGGATCGAAGCCGGGGAATTCAAGCATCCCCCCATGTTTGGTTTCGGTCCTGGTATTGAGCAGAATACGCATAAGATCGGCGAATGCGTCGACCAACGGGAACTGCGCGGGGCTATTGCGATGCTATCTCGATTTCCCAGCGCCTATGCGGCGCAATCCGATAGCTAGATAGCGCGTCCTACGGGTTGGTCGCCTGACCAATGGAATATTCGCCATTGAGGGTTTGCCCCCCATACCACATTTCCATTGAAGCCGGAGATTCTCGCCGAATGGAAATACCTTCGAGGCCACTGCCATTCCATGCAAACGGTGCCCCGTGTACAACGAGTTGAGTGGTTCCCGGGGGACTCCAGTTCACGCCATCGGCGGAGCTCAGATAGTACGCAGCGCCATCGTTGGCGATGAGATACATACGGTAGACACCACCCTCTTTGACTACTGCGCAGGATAGTGGCACAGCATTCGCGAGTTGCAGAGGGTTGCCTGCATGCTCGGTCCAGTTTACGCCATTGTTCGATGTCGCGTAGCCCAATCGGTTGGTGGTGCCATCCGTACCGACAAACCACATTTCATAACCCGTTCCATCAAATATTACCTGCGCTGATACAATCCCACCGCTGCTCCACGATCCTACAAGCCCAGGGTTGAGTACCGCGGAGGCGGTCTTGACCCAACTCATGCCGTCGGTGGAGGTAGCGTGCCCAACGCCACCTTTGTTGCCGATAATATCCTCGCCCACATACCAGAGGTGGTACGTGGCGGTTTGCGTATTGAAGACGAGCGATGGATGACGAACGCTATAATTCCAGTCGGTGGAAAGCGACGCACCAAAGAACACCGGATTCGATGCATGTTTCGTCCAAACGACGCCATCGAGTGACGTAGCGACCCCTATTTTCCTTCGCCCATTCTGATCACCGGCAAACCACATGCGATACGTTCCAGTTTCCTTACGAACAACCGGATCAAGCACGCCGCTGAAATCCCAACCTCCGTTCGATTTGATGACCACAGGATTGAACGCAGAATTGGTCCAAGCGGAAGTTCCGTTGTTGCCAACACTCAAGCTCACGTTGCGTTGCATAATCTGGCCAGCGACCGTCACAGTAATGATCGCATTGTGATCGCCGACGGGCAGCGCGAGGCTTTGGGCATTGGGAACCATCGTAAAGTCGACAACAGCACCGCCTACGAGTTGACCGCTGACAGGCGCTACGTCCAGCCAACCAACGGAAGAACTGCTGGTGTAGGAAAGTACGACGGCACCGGTATTCGTTAGCGTGAGGACCAGCGGGGAGGGTGTAAACGGCCCGCCAGGTACCCCACTCATGGCGAAGGGCCCTAATGGCAACAAGGACCAAGCCGGAAGGCTGGCGTCCTTCGCCGCGGGCAAATCGAGTGTAGAATCGGCTGCTGCGTCGATGAGCACCACCGTATCGGTCGAAAGGTCGGCAAGACCACTGTCGACTATCGGCGTCCCAGCATCGATCAACGCGCTATCGACGGAACTCTGGTCAGGCGGAACTGTCACGTCCGGCATTCCCTTGTCCACAGCGTTCCCCTTGTCGAGAGTGCCAGCGTCGATCGTGGACGAATCGTCGGGCACCAAAGTATCGGGTAGAACATTACCCGTCGGCCCGTCATCGCCACAGGCTGCCAATAGAACACATCCCAATAGCGCGCAGTTCAAAGCGACTCGCAATTGCATTCGTCGGCTCCATATTAAGAAGAAAGCAGATCGTAACATGTCGATGCCAATTCAGTTCAGCAGACTGCTCCCACTATTTTCGGCTGCGAGCCGCATTACACCACAGAGGTTGGCTGGCTGGTGTAACCCAAAGCGCTACAGACCGTTCTAAGGCCACTCTAAGTAAGGGTAATCACAGGCAACGTCTTTTGGCACCGACGTTGCAATTCCCCATGACAGCCAACGCACCATCTAAAGGGAGAAGCGAATATGAAAACGAAATCCAAGCTCAAATCCGGTATTTGGTATTCAAGCTACGCAAATGACTACGGTGTAGGCGTTGGCTAAGGGGCAGCTGTCAAATTGCTCTGGCACATGAAACAGGACGCGCATGTCATAGTAGCGCCACTTTTTTTGCCACCGCACCCCGCCAACCGACTGTTATTCATAGGCCTGGTCGAAGCGTAGGCTGGCACGCGCCTTGTATTACAGGGTGTTATGTCAGCTGACTCATCCACACGATTCGAACGCGTCGCCCTTGTACACAGCAAGGAACTCTACGCGGCCGCTTTTCGCCTAACGCGAAACCCGCGCGATGCCGAAGACCTCGTTCAGGAAACCCTACTCCGTGCTTTCGCAGCGTGGGGACGGTTTCAGCAGGGTACCAACTGCCGTGCTTGGCTCTATCGAATCCTCACCAATAGCTTCATCAACGAATATCGCCGAATGAGCAAAGAGCAACGTTGGCGCTCAAAGGAAGAGCCCGTCATCTGCCCCGATCGTCGCAAACGCGCGGCGGATCCAGAAAATGCGATGCTCCACAATATGCTCGCCGACGAAGTATTGGCGGCATTGTTGGAACTGCCAGCGGAATTTCGCGTCGTGGTTCTTATGGCAGATATCAAAGGACACTCGTACAAAGAGATCGCCAATCTGCTGAACTGCCCCATCGGAACGGTGATGTCCCGGCTCTATCGCGGACGCCGGCAGTTGGAACAAAGTCTAAAGCCCTATGCCCACCAGACTGGCATTCGACGACGCACTGAAGCAGCCGCGTAGCTCATTCACATGCTGCCGCATTAATTGGCGGCTGCCTCAATATCTTGACCTGTCATGCTACAGCGAGGCGTCCGCCTGAGCAGCAGTAAGCATGGGAAAACACTAATCAATACCGCGCAAGTCAGAAATGGCGACTTCATTCGCAACAGAGCATCTGGGTTGCATCTAATGGGAAAGACAAACCCATGCTCGTCTGGCAACCGCCCCTTTGGGCCGAATGCCATCATTTCGTCAACAAGGAGACCCCGCGATGTATTGTTTGGAATTCAGTCAGAGTTTGCGAAATTCACTTTCACGCGTTTTGTTGGCGTATGGGATGTTGGCGTGTGGGATGTTGGCCTGTGGCGGGAATTCTCCCGACACAGGAGCGCGATCGACCCCAATAACGAAGGGGGCGTCGACTCCCTCAATAGGGAAGCTCTCGACTTCGAAACTCGTCATTGTCAGCGCGGGCACGGACAATGAAACACACCAACTGGGCGATTCCGTTGTTTTCGTGTCGCAGCTCAAAAACACGAGCAAGACGACGACCAAGGCTGCAACATACAAATGTTGGGTCAACGGCAAGCTCGTTGCGGAATCCAAGATAGGGCAGATTTCGGCAGCAGCGAAAATGCGGATCATGACCTCCTGGAATTCCACTAAGCCGGGGAAATATTCCGTACGCATAGACGTTGAATCGACCTCAACCGGTGGCACCTTCAGGCCCGACGTTAGCTCAGCCACGTTCCAATTTGTTGTTCAATCGAATTTCGACCCAGACAACGATGGCGTAAAGAACGCCGACGACCTTTGTCCGACATTGGCTGGCTCGGCAAACAACAACGGTTGTCCTTCGTGTCAGTGGGACCAAGATGACGATGACAAGTATATTCGCGGTGCAGTAGGAGTCTTCAGTTCGCATTTCGCTCCCGCAAAATGGCCGAGCGTTGGAAATATTGAGCTATCGAAAGAAGACGTGGCGGAAGATATGTGCGCCGGCAGTTATTCGGTATGGGAAGTTTCCTGTAATCCCGGGTCAAGTCAATGCCTGGAACAATTGGACATTCAACAGATGAGCGACTCAGGTGCAGTTTCTGGCGAACTGGCCGAAGAGCTTCGGAATGACACCTGTGTGCTGAACTTGAACGTGACTCCGGGCATCCTGGTGCGTCAGAAGAAGATGTGTATCTGTGGATGCGAAAATGGTGCATGTGCACCAGAGAACGATTTGGACCAAGACGGTCTTCCCGATTGCATCGATGATGATGTGGATGGCGATTCCGTCAACAACATGCAGGACAATTGTCCCGCGAGAAAAAACTCTGACCAACGAGACGCCGACAACGACGGCGTTGGCGACGCCTGTGACAATTGTCGCAATTCGGCAAATGCAAGCCAAGCTGATGCAGACTACGACGGCGTTGGCGACGCCTGTGACAACTGTACGTACCACCCAAATTTGTCGCAGGTGGATGTCGACATGGATGCATTGGGCAACGATTGTGATTGCCAAGACGGCGTTCAGGGGGACAACGAGGAAGGTGTCGATTGTGGCGGGCTCTGCGCGCCCTGCAATTCGACTTGCGCGACACCGACGCGCTATGCGCCAAGCGACACACCGTGTACCGCCACGCCCGAAAATGACCCTTACTTCTTTCAAGACAACACCAGTGCGTATCATTTCGTCTGCCAGTTCATTGAAGTATGTCACCAGGATTTAGATTATGTCATCGAAGAGGCGCTAGACTGCTGCGACGATGGATTGTCAGCATTGACGCGAAACGATCCAACACACAATGCAACGTGTCAATTCGCCCTCAGCAACAGTTTCGACGGCAGATTCGACACCGATACGGCGCTCAAGCGCTGTAGCGGTCTATATCTTGTGCGTGGACTCGGTCGAGATGCTCGTTGGTTGGCTGGATACAACCAAGCGCCTGTGGATAACTGGATGACGGCTCATGGAACGACCATCGAGCCAGGTGCTGAAACTTTGATCAATGATATCGGTACCGGTGTATGCCGGCACTACGCCGCATCGGTTACCACCTTGTTGCGCAAAGCCGGATATCGACAGGCGGAGGTGGCTAATCATTGCGATGGCGCGCACTGCTTTAACATCGTTCGATTTGCCGGAGACTCAACGTGGCACGTCGTCGATACGACGGGCAACAGTTCGGATATCAATTTCAACGCGCTGCCGTCAGGGTTCGACTACTGCCGAAGTTTGGACGAAAGCAACGTTTGCTATAACGGATTCCTGGCAAATGGGGCCCCCTGCACCGGCAATGAAGATTTTGTAAAGACCTATAGCCAGCCGCTCTGCTTTCCGGGCGTTGCTTGCCGTCGCGACAACAACGTGATTCCCGGGTATAGCCCGACGATCAACATGATCGAGGGTTGTTAGTGTTCCGTTGACTGGCCCCTGAGCTAATCATCCTCAGTGAACTTCTGCTTTGGCACCGACGATGACGGCTGTGTAGGAGCTAAGCCCGCCAAGGCGTTCTATCTAGAAACGTGGGTCCCAGCCAGGTCGGCGGCCTCAAGGATATGCCGGGCCATAACTTCGGCAACCCGCCCCGCACCACCGTCCGTAAAATGGCTAGAGTCGATAAAATACGATGGGTCCTTCCCTACATAATCGTGCACATTGATGAAAGGCAGTTTTCGGCGTTTTGCCAATTGTCGAATCCTCGCGTTGACCAATCGTTCGAATCCCAGCACATCTCTGCCCGTTGCCCGGGGATAAAACGAACGGATTGAAAGAAGCAACTGCTCGTCGAGCAAAGTGAGCACCTCGCCAAAACGATTGGCGTGGGAAGCGAGCAACACCCCGATGTCTTCCCTTTCTATACGATCGATAAACTCATTCAGATGTCTCAACAGGAGCGCCACGCGATCAGTGGGCGGCTGCTGCCAAAACCAACGTTCCGGTCGACCCTTAATCTGGCGATCAAGTCTGTGCTGCCAAATCTTTTCACGAACCCACATCGGCAGGAACTGCGGCGCCAGCCCCTTCGTCTTTTGCCAAATGCGCGGCATGAAGACTGAAGGATCGGTATCGATTCGAAATAGCCTGAGCCGGGGTGGTTCTTCGTTGAGGTAGAATTGGGGCGAGGGGTAGATAACGACGAAGTCCGGCGCAAACTGCTTGAGCCATACCTCGAAATTATGGCTTGCCATGGGAATAGACATGCCGGCCCATGCTGCATTGATCACTTCAAAGCGACCTGGATGGCTCCGATCTAGAATACGCTGGGTCTGTCTGGGAAACTCCATACCCTCAGTTTCGAACAAGCCGAAAGTTTCCGACGCCCCGACCACCATCACGCGTGCCGTACCATTCTTCTTCTTTAGCGAAATGTCGGGACCCCGAAAGCCCCACCGATTGAGCTTCCATTTTTGATACCGACCGTTCGGTTTGCCTCGATTGCCCTTATCATCATGGGTCAGAAGATCGCCCTTCCAGGACAGACCCCAAAACGGTGCCCCCCAAATAACTGCGTCCTCGAAGCGAGCGAAACACTCTAGCGCCACCGCAAAGACCAGCACCGCCGAAACGACGCGAAGAACCTTCACCACCATTTTGTTGTTGGTCTGTTTCGTCATCGTTAGAACTGAAAATAGATAAAACTCTGGGCTCGCGCGCCAAAGAATACGAAAAGGTAAAACAATGCAGCGTAAACCACAGCCCAGATTGGCAAGGGCAACCTGAACAGGTTTCGCAGATTTTCCTCGTTCCGCCAATACTGGGGCACTTCCACCACCAACAAAGGTGCGATATAGGCGAACAAACGCTTGAAAAGTGCCCCACCCGCCCCGGCCTTCCAATGCACCAGCCGCCCGGTCATCATCACGATTTGCTTCATTGACCGAGCCCTAAACAACAACCATCCGTAGGCTATCCATTGGAAGAAGAATACGGCCCACAGAAGGCGCCTCAGCCCGTTATACTTTTTTGTCGCCGAACCACCCGCACCAAAGCGTTCGCCAACGAAGCGATGTCCGATGAGCAAAAGGCCTTGGTAAACGCCCCACAAAACGAAGTTCCAAGCGGCCCCATGCCAAAGACCGCCAAGCACCATCGTGATCAGCAGGTTTCGATAGGTAGCACCACGCCCTCGCCTATTGCCGCCCAGCGAGACGTAGAGATAGTCGCGCAACCACGTAGAGAGGCTGATATGCCAACGCTGCCAGAACTCTCGTGGATTCGTCGATGCGTAGGGATGGTTAAAATTGCGCATCAATTCGATGCCCATCATCTTGGCGAGCCCGCGGGCCACGTTGGAATAGCCGGAGAAATCACAGTAGATTTGAAAAGCAAAGGCGTAAATACCAGCGAGTACCTGCAAGCTGGACGGGTTCGGCATGGAGAAGATGAAGTCGACCGTCGTCGCCAGATTGTCCGCGACAAAAACCTTCTTGAAGAGGCCCCAGCCCACCAGGTGCAACCCTTCCACAAATTGCTGCTGGTCAAATTGCCGTTCTCGCTGAATCTGCGGCAGTAGCACGCGCGCACGTTCGATTGGACCGGCAACCAGCTGCGGAAAATAGGCGACAAAGAGGGCAAAGTCGAAGAAATCCGTTGTTGGCTTCATCGCCCCCCGGTAGATATCCACGCTGTAGCTCAGCGTTTGAAACGTGTAGAAAGAAATGCCCACGGGCAGAACAACGTTCAAATGAAAAACAGACAGGTCAATGCCAAGGGGAGCGAGCGCGGCTTGCAGCGAACCCACAAAGAAATCGAAGTATTTGAATATCCCCAGCAGACCCAGATTTACCGAAACGCTGAGAGCAAGCCAGGCCTTTCGGCTGCGCGCGTGGGAACCTTCATGGGTACTGGTCCCCAATTTGCTCCCGACAACATAGTCACAGACCGTCGAAAACACGATCAAGGACAAAAAACGCCAGTCCCAATAACCATAGAAAAAGTAGCTCGCCAGGAGCAGCATGCGGTTCTGCCCGCGCTTCGGCAAGACATAGTAGAGGGTGATAACCACCCCAAAGAAAACCATGAAATCGATGGAATTAAAGAGCATTTTCCCGGACAGTCTACGACCACCGGGAACCGCTTGCAATCCCACGCCTGTTGGCAAATCTGGCTGCTAGGAAGAAGGTTATTCGGCTAAAGGGATATGAAATCCCCCCAGCCTTTGCAATGGTCTGCAGCGCATCCGGTCGTTGTTAGCGGGTGTTCTTCGTAGTCGTAAGTCAGAGACTGATCTGTCAGCGACCCGGTAATCTTCTCGCTGGTACTCCAGTCGCAGCCATCGCTCCAATCAAATGGACCTGCATATTCGGTCGACAACATGCATTGGATGACCTGACCGGTAAAGACCACTTCCCCGAAGACAACGGCGGCATTTCCGTCACCTGAGCAGGGAAACGCGACCTTACCTACCTCTCCGACTCTGACGTTGGGAAAGATCGTACAACCGGCTGTGCGCTCCAGCGTTTTGAGAGAGATGCTGTGAGAACATATGGCGCCGGCCGGGGCGTTGATCGGACAGGTCTGCGCGGGGAGCTCACCCGCATCTGCACTGGAGTCAGCGGTCGCGTCAAGAAAGGCATCAACCCGAAAATCAGGGACCGGCAGGTCGGGGAAGCCTTGGTCAAGGCGAATCCCTAATTCGGTCGCGATGGGCGACATTCCGTCCATCGTTTCGTCCTGCTCTACCTGCACGTAACGCCCGACGCATCCACTCGCGAAGTAAAGGAGCACGGCTACACCCATTGCGCTCAAGGTTCGCATCGCTCTTCACGAGGGTAGCAGACCAACTGCCTGCCTGCCAGCGCCCTAGGTGTGCATTTGTCACATGGTGACCATGCTTAGAGGGGGAACGGCAACGGGATCTAGAAACCAGCCAAGATAGGTCCGATTTGGGTCAAGAGGTCACTCGCTATCAACCCACGCTCACCCACGATGGTTGCAGCGACCTCCCCTGCTCTACCGTGTACATATGCCGCAATACTGAGGGCATCGAACGAAGGGTGCCCCTGGGCGAGCAGAGAACCGATGAGGCCTGTCAGTAGGTCGCCGGTACCTGCAGTACCCATGGCTGAACATCCCGTGGGATTGATGCGAATGGAACCATCGGGCGCCGCGATAACCGTTCGCGCTCCCTTTAGCGCAACGAAGACGTCATGCTCGCGAGCAAAATTTGCAGTGGCAGATACTCTGTCCCGCTGTATTTCCGCTATGGTCAACCCCGTGAGCCTCGCCATTTCCCCGGGATGGGGGGTAAGCAGAATATCGACCTTCTTTTCCTTCAAACTATCCAATCGGCTCGCCAATAGATTGAGACCGTCGGCGTCGATCACCGCGGGGATGGAAAGACGCCCGATCAGCGCGGCCAAGAAATCTCCAGCTTGTGGATGATTCGGCATGCCCGGCCCGATGGCCAAGGCACTCTTGCCTTCTAGGAGCGACGCCACTTCGCGCAACGTACCAGCATCGCCATCGAGCAGACCGGCATTGTTGCCCATCGCCGAAAGCATGACTTCCAGCGTTTGAGACTCTAATGCATCTACGGTTGAGGCTTCACTCGCAATGGTACAAAGGCCCGTACCTCCCCGCAGCGCGGCTTCGGCTGCGAGAAGAGGTGCCCCACTTTTGCCCTTCGATCCACCGATAATCGCGAGATGCCCAAACGTACCTTTATGCCCCCAATCCGGCCGTGGCAACAGAGTTTGGCTGACCATTTCTTCGTCGACGAGTTCCGCCGCGAATGCCGCTGATTCTTCGACGCCGTGCGGTATGCCGATATCCACAACCTCCAAAGCGCCTACGGATTCGACGCCGGGATGCGAGACCAAACCCAACTTGGGATACGCGAACGTCACCGTATAGTCGGCATTGAGCGCCACACCCAGCGTTTCTCCCGTATCTGCGTGTAGCCCCGAAGGAATGTCCACAGCGATGCGCAACGCTTCGGCGGCATTTGCGGCTTCTACGGCAACCCGATAGATACCACGCAGATCAGTGTTCAGGCCCGTCCCCAAAAGGGCATCCACGATCAGATCGGCCTGAGCCAGTTCCTCTTCGACCAGCATTTCTTCGGGCTCGACGAGGATATCCGCGTTCATGCGCCGAAGAACCTGAAGGTGGGTTAGCGCATCACCGACAACCTTTTCTTCCGCGGTGACTAGAATCGTGGCCACGTCGGCACCCAGGGCGATCAAATGGCGGGCGATGACGAAACCATCGCCCCCATTATTGCCGGCCCCACAGAGTACGACAGCAACTGAGCCGCTCGGATCGGCAACTTGCCGAATCAGATCCACCACACCACGGCCCGCCGATTCCATCAAGACGACGCCAGGCAAACCGTAGTCCTCAATGGCCCGGCGATCGATTTCTCGCATTTGGGAAGCGTTGCAGACCTTCAAGGCTTACGCCTCCATCGCTGCGAGCATATCGCCAACAGCTCGGTCGATGCCAACAAAGACCGCACGAGCAATAATCGAATGACCGATATTGAGTT
>Ga0257122_1000963_pt1 | contig 22280 bp, 17 predicted proteins | sample SI106_120metaG_FD_190146 | JGI IMG/M metagenome (GOLD analysis project Ga0257122, IMG submission 190146) | Marine microbial communities from Saanich Inlet, British Columbia, Canada - SI106_120 | ecosystem: Environmental > Aquatic > Marine > Inlet | place: Canada: British Columbia | collected... | reverse complement strand
CGAGACCACCGACGGCAAGCAGCCCCCGGCGATTTGCAAACGGGCCTTTAGCCTCTCGGTGGTCGACGATCTTCTTGGCCAACCTTGGCCCTATTCCCGCAACCTGTGCCAGAAGAGGACCGCTCGCCGTGTTGAGTTCCACGCCCACCTGATTGACGCAGCTTTCCACGACGTCGGCCAAACTCGTCTGCAACTCCCCTTGGCTCACGTCGTGCTGATACTGTCCGACCCCGATCGCCTTGGGCTCTATCTTTACGAGCTCAGCCAGCGGATCCTGCAATCGGCGCGCAATGGAAATCGCGCCACGAACGGTTAGGTCTAATTGAGGAAACTCTTCTCGCGCAATATCCGACGCACTGTATACACTCGCTCCCGCTTCGTTGACCTGCACCACAACCGTCTTGCCGAGTTCTTCCGCGCGAATCAACTCACGAACAAAGCTCTCGGCTTCGCGACCACCGGTTCCATTTCCCACCGCGACCGCGTAGGGCTGATGCTTCTGCAAAAGTGTTTTGAGTTCAGATTTGGCTTTGGCCTGCTTCCCTTCCCCTTGACCGAGATATAGGGTGGTGTTCTCTTTGAATCGCCCGGTGGTATCCAGAGCCACAACCTTGCATCCGGTGCGCAAGCCGGGGTCAATTCCCAACACGGCCTTCGCGCCTAGCGGTGAAGCGAGTAAGAGATTTCGCAGGTTGTTGGCGAAGACCTCAATGGCCTTCTGATCTGAGGAGGCTTTGAGCTGCTGGCGCATTTCGTTTTCGATGGAAGGTGCGATGAGCCTGCGAAAGCTATCCGCGATGGCCAATTCAAATTCCTTAGCGAATGATGATTTGCGATTGAGGTTGAACCGTCGTTCCAGCTCCGCAATGATGCGGTCTTCGTCAACATCAATTCCAAGGCGCAGCACTTTTTCGCTCTCACCGCGGTCCATGGCCAGATATCGATGCGACGGAACCTTCGAGATGGCCTCGCCATAATCGTAATACTGTTCAAATTTGGTGCGCTGCTCAGCAACTTTCTTCGACCGCACAGTCGAAGTGAGAATTCCCTCGCGCTGATACACGCCACGAACCCAGGCACGGCTCCCTGCATCGTCAGCGAGGGTTTCTGCGACGATATCTCGTGCCCCTGCCCAAGCGCTTTCCAGGTCTGGAACGTCCTTTTCTGAATTTACGAATGCGGCAGCCTCCGCCTTGGCATCAGCCGATAGCGGTTGATGCAAAATCCGCATAGCCAACGGCTCCAAACCACGTTCGCGTGCCATGGTCGCCCGCGTGCGCCGCTTGGGACGGTAGGGCAAATAGAGGTCTTCAAGTTCGGTCTTGCTCTGCGTGCCGAGAATCTTCTTCTTCAACGCATCGTCGAGTTTTCCTTGCTCGGCAATGGATGCCAAAATGGTGCCGCGACGCTGTTCCAATTCCACGAGATAGGTATGCCGCTGCTGAATATCCCGAATTTGAACTTCATCCAAACCGCCCGTCCGCTCCTTGCGATAGCGTGCAATAAAGGGAATGGTCGCCCCTTCCTCGAAAAGACCGAGCACGGCGGAAACCGCAGCGGGGTTCAACTTGAGTTCCTCGGCCAAAACAGCGGGTAGTCGGGCAAGTGAAGCTTGAACGAGATCTTCGGACATACGGAGGCTCCCTGATGAATCGAACCAGGAGCATATCTCGGATCCCTTGCCGGAGCGCGGTGTTTATCGCCGGTCCCGATAGTAGCGACTTATCACCAATCCGTTGCCGAACGTCTCGGTCTTTCGATGCTTCAGGTTGAGTTCCGTATCGAGCTGGCCGAAAAGTGGAATACCACCACCGAGGAGGACCGGTATTCTCGTTAGGATCAATTCGTCTATCAGATCCTCGCGCAGGAAACTCTGGATCACGCGCCCACCGTCTATATATAGATTGGCATATCCGCGCACCTTCAACTCTTTGATCACGGTCCTTACGTCACCGCCAAGTAGCTCGACCTTCTCCTTAACGGGCTCCGGAACATTCGTAATCGTGTTGCTCAGTACGAAAACCGGCTTCTCGTAGGGCCAGCTGCCAAACGTCATGACCTTTTCGAAAGTGCGGCGCCCCATCACGATGGCGTCAACGCCGCTGATGAATTCGCCGTATCCGAAGTCACTCTGGTCCGGGTTGGGAACGTCGAGCCAATCGAGACCTCCATCGGTGGTCGCGATGTAACCATCAAGGCTCGTGGCGATGAACACATGATTCGGCATGGCAAACCTTCCGCTAGGCTCCCATCTTATTGATATTTTAACCAAATACAACCAAGGATGTCGGCAAACCGAGTCTGCATCCTCGCTCAGGCGTGCTGCCGGACAAAAGCCTTGACCGGCGGCACGCCTATGCGGGATACCCTTTTGCCGTGAGAGTATTAACACTGACGCTGATCACCCTTTTCGCCTCTAGCAGCGCCTTCGCGCGGGCTTTGCCCATCGACAGTGCGCTCGAAATTATCACCGACGAATATCTGAAGATCCAAGGGGCTTTGAGCCGGGATAGCAGAGGTTCGAAAGGTGCGATCACCAAGGCGACGAAACGCATCCAACGCGTCATCGCCCAGGTCCGGCGCCCTGCCGCCGCCGGTAGAGAAAACGCCGAGATCCGATGGACGATCGATACGATCAATGATGCCACCCGTGCCCTTTTGGTGGCCAAGAAGCTGAGCCAAATCCGGCAAGCCTTCGCACGATTGAGTCGGCCGATGGCGGTTTGGGCGAAACGTTACCAACCCAAGGGAATCAGCGTCGTGCATTCGGTTCAGGCACGAGGCGTATGGCTTCAACGTGGTAAGACGGTTCGCAATCCCTACCTAGGGGCGGATCACGGTGATAATGGACGCATCGTCGACGGCGCCTACAAAGGTGTCGAACGCGGGCGCATGTCCACCTGCCGACACGGCTCGACGCGAAATAACCACTTTCCGATCAACGCGCGGATCACACAAGACGACCACGCGCACTAGCGCCGTATCTCCGTCGCGCCCTTTCGGGCAGTGCTCAGCCTTCAGCCCTCATTGATGAATCGCTCCAGATGTGGCTTCAACGGCTCGCCCTTCACCTTGAGAAGCTCCTTGAGTACAACCTTGCCCGCCGCGCCATTGCTACCGAGCATCTTTGCAGCCGAGTAGCGTAGAAATTTTCGATATTTACGATCGCAAAAGGACTTCAGTTTTGCGACATTCTTCTTGTTGGGCGTGACTAAGGCAAAAGCGGCATTCATTTGCGTATCCTTATCGGACAACGGGCCTTGGTGGACTTCCAAGAGGTCCGTCTCGGCAACCTTGCCGTAGTCCTCGGCTAAGATCACAGCAGCCATTTTCTTTTTGTCTTTCGTTTCGCCAAATACAAGCAGGTGCAGCTTTTCGACCGCCCGAGGAGGAAGCGCTTGGGCCCGCATTTTTCCCACCTGGCGCTGAATATTCTTGGCCAGACTTCGACTCGACGTCTTCCCGGCAAACGCCAGCATCGTGCCTCTCGCTTCAGATCCGCCATATTTGCTCAACAGATAGGCCGCCTGCCTCGCCATAAAAGGATTCTTCGACGACAAAAGCTTCGAGAGCTCTGGCAACTTGAAACGAAAATAAGACGCGTAGAAAATGCCACCCATAGCCCGCTGTCTTTCAGGCAGCGTCGCGTTTTCCGCAAGCGCCAGCATAGCGGCTCGGGAAGCCATCCCCTTTCTGGCGAGCCGGCCCAAAGCTTTGATGATCTTGTCTTTCTCATTGCCAGGAAGCTTCAACAAGACCTCGTAGTCCGCCTTCACAGCGGCATCCCAACCGGACGTGTCGACCTTTGCTGCCACGCCTTTCGGCTTTGGAGCAGGCACCGCCCGCTTGGCGACTTTTGTTTTCGATGCGATCGGCTTCAACGCCGTACCCGCACCGGCGGGGCTCGATTCGTTGCAGGAATAGGCGAATAGGGAAACGACGAAGAGAAGCGACGTTGTTGACTTAACCATCACAATGAGTCCTTCGGTTGTTGGCTGGGTGGGCCAAAAGCCTAACAGCCCCGTCACGCTTATGAAATAAACTGATACGGAAGATCCTTCAGCCACTGCACACTCGCTAAGTCGCTGAAACTATTCATTCCCGGGGCGAGAAATGCTGGCATCAGGTTTGCTAATACCGAGGGCGACTAAAGACTATGGAGATATCGCCCATGCGTATTCGAATATTTGCCCTAACCCTCGCTGTCGGATTCCAGCTCGTCGCCTTTGACGATTCGGCTTCCGCTGAGCCTAAGCAGCAGGCAGCACGTGTCGCCAAGGGACCGCGGAAAGGCCTGCTGCGTCGTGCTGTCGGTGCGGTTGCTCGAGCGGCGCTCAGTCCGATCGAAACGACAACAACGATCGTCAGCACCAGCATGCAGGTCGCTGATACGGCTGTAAACACTGGGAAAGCGGCTGTTTCCATCGCCCAAACGAGCGGCAAACGTGCCACGGTCGCAGCGAAGATGCTTCAGACCGCGCCCAAACAGGTTGCCGACGGCGCGGCCGGCTTGAAGAAGATGGCCAAGGGCATCAAGGCGCTAGGCGAGCCCACGCAAACGTTGGTCAGTGAGATGCAGGGTCCGGTGGCCGCATTTCTCGAAGCGGCCAAAGATCCCTTCGCCCGCTTTTTTCAAAGCACCGCGGCCCCAAGTAAGAACGTCGCCACAGGTGGCCTGGACGCCATGATCAATTTTGCCTCGGCACTCGAAGCGACAGCCAACGCAGCAACCGCCGTGGTCGGCGCCGAATCAGCGCAGCCTGGTGATAACGTCGCTACCGAATAGACTTCTGTCATTTCACTTCCCATCATTTCACACTATTTCACATCGACAACCTGCTCTACCCATTGTGCAATATGATTATTCGTCGTCGCATCCTGAAAGGGTAACCAAAAAGCTGCGGTGCTGGGATCTCTCCCCGCCGCCGCTTCCGCCGGATCGAATGCCGCCATCCAAATCTGGGGAATCATCTCCATGCCCATCTGTTGTTGCAGCGTGTTGTTGACGCGCGAGCCGTAGTCACGAATAGACGAGAACGTAAACCAGAGCAGGTTCCCATTCTTGTAGCTTTGTCTGAAAGGGGCCCAACGCGGCCAAGAATTCCCCCACCCGGAATATCCGTTTGCCCTGGCCAAACGGATGGGCGTTCCTCCATCAACCGAAATAACCCAGAGTTCCGCACCGGGGTCGCTGTAGCTATCCATGTCATGCCCCTCCGTTGCGCTTGAACGATTGAAGAGAAGCCAACGACCATCGGGCGAAAACGTCGGATAGTAGTTATTGAATTTTTCGTCTGCGGGAACCAAGACCTTCACGTCACTCAGGGCGTTGTCCCCAAAAGAAGCGATGACGATTTCCCCTGCCGCAAAACTCCAATCAACCTCGAAGTTATTCGACCGAACATAGGCGAGGTATTTTCCGTTCGGTGAAAAATCGGGCATCGTCGACGGCATGATGCCCGTATCTAGCTTCGCAACGATTGCTCCCGTTTTGTCGTCAATCAAATTGAGTACACCCCCCGCTGAAGCCACAATCGACGCACCGTCGGGCGTGAACGTTTTGAAACCGCCGCGAAACATCTTTTCTGATGAGATGGATTTCGTTTCTACATCGATTACTGCAGCATCACCTTCACCGCCTTCAAACGTCAGTGCCATTTTCTTGCCATCACGAGACAACATATGACATCCGACACATTGTCCGCCCGCGTCGTCGACGGTGTAGTAAACTTCGGCCTTCGCGTCTGTGCGACCGAAGTCGTAACGAATGATGCCCCCTGCGCCGGAGGTCGCCCAATAGTAAATACCGCCCGCGATCTTCTCTTTCGCCAACGCAAGCGTCACTGCGTCTGTGCGGACGCACCCCGCCTGGGACTGGAGCGCGCCGCTCACTATGACCTTGAATTCGGCCTCCGGATGAGAAGATGCCACCAGTGACCAAAGCGTCGTGTCGAGTTCCAGTTCTGTTTCTTGAGTATAGATTTCGATGTCGATCAGATCGCTCACGAGGCGAACCTGCCAAATATCATGAACGGTATCTTGCCAGCTGATCGCGAAACGATTGAGATTCGGGGGCAAGAGGTAGTTCTCGGCTGGATAGAGCAAAAGCGGCTCTTCACCCGTGCTTTCACAAACCGAAGAAAAACTGTCTTCGCCTACACCAGACAGTCCGTCGATGTTCCTCTGCCCATGTACTTTGACCCAGACTTCCGCCGACGCCGTCAGTTCTCCGTAGGTAACGCTGACTTTGCTTTTTCCCGCCAGGTTTCCACTAGCAGAGAGCATCATGCCCTGTACATTGAGCAAACGGGGATCTGTTACGGAGAGAGTTACCTCGTTGCTAATATCGCGAGCGCCGGTGGGTCCCATTGCGGTCACACGAAGCGTCAATGAGCCTTCGCTTCCAAGTGCCAGGTCCAGAATGGGATTTCCGGGACTGATCGAAATGGAATCCACTCTCTGCTCGGGCTGAGCGTCACCACCGATTTGCGCGCCGCAAGCCAGAAGCGTGCAGGCCGCACCAAGAGCAATACAGAATAAATCGACTCGACGCATTCCCTCTATCCTTCCGTTGGTGAGGAAGTGAAACGGAGCAATAAGCGTGCCCTTGGATTTCTCTATTATTACCGCAACGCCAACGTCTTCGGTGTTACCGCGACCGCAACAGCTCCCCTGCAAACCAGCGTGCGGCTGGTACCATTCGGTGACGGCGTGCGGAATCGCACGCACCCGGAATATTTACGTTTTACTTGTTTCCCACGCTTCGCCCGTATGGCTATGTTGGAAGAAACGAGACCAGAAAGAACGAGACCAGAAAGAACGAGACCAGAAAGAACGAGTATAGAAATGCAACGGCATGCCCAACAGTACGCGAAGGAAAAGAAGAGAAAGAAGCCGATCAGCGATCCGATCACCGGTGCGCTAGACCGTGGCACCGAAAACCTCGGCCGGCTTCAGACCGATAGTGGCGCTTGGCTGGGCGACTATGGTGGCCCGATGTTTCTCCTGCCTATGTATGTCGGCACCCAACATATTGCGGGCAGAACGATCGAAAATGGGCAGCGCACGCAAATGGTCGACTATTTCTTCAACGTGCAGAACGCCGACGGCAGCATGGGCCTGCATTCTGAAGGTGACGGTTCCATGTTCACCTCGGTGCTCAGCTATATTGCGCTGCGCCTGCTCGAGGTTCCGAAGGACGATTCCCGACTTCAGCGTCTTTTGAGTTGGATTCAACAGAACGGTTCGCCATTGGGTAGCGCGACCTGGGGCAAATTCTTCCTCGCGGTGCTCAACCTCTACGATTACCAAGGGCTGCATCCCATCTTGCCCGAGCTTTGGCTTTTGCCTCGCCAAGCCCCCATGCATCCGGGGAAACTCTGGTGTCATTGCCGGCAGGTCTATCTCCCCATGGCCTACCTCTACGGGCTGAAAGCCAAAGCGCCCGAAACGGCCATCATTCGCGAATTGCGGGACGAACTCTACGCGGGCAGCTACGACCAAATCGATTGGCCAAACGAACGGAATACGGTGGCCAAGGCCGACAGCTATCGAAGGGATACGAAAGAACTACGCTGGGCCAACCGCGCCATGGGCGTCTTCGAAAATCACCATTCCGCAACACTTCGCGCGAAAGCCCAGCGAAAACTATTCGATCATATTCTGCACGAAGATCGCGCCACCCATTTCATTCGCATCGGGCCCGTCAACGCCCTACTCAATACGCTCGTTCATCATTTTCACCAGCCTGACAGTGCCGATACCCAAAAAAGTTTTCAGACCCTCGAAGGCTATCTTTGGCAGGGTCACGATGGCATCAAGATGAACGGCTACAACTCGTCGGCACTATGGGATACGGCTTTCGCTGTACAGGCCTTGACGGCGAGCCAAAATAAGCCCGACCTTTCGCCCACCGTCAGCGCGGCCTACGAATATATTCGCAACAACCAGGTGCTGGAAGATGTGCCCCAACGCGAAACCTATTTCCGCCACGCCTCCCGGGGCGGCTGGCCGTTTTCCGACCGCAAGCATGGCTGGCCCATAACCGATTGCACAGCAGAAGGCCTCAAATGTGCCCTGGGCTTGGAGACGTTGGTCGATAAGCCGATCGAGCATGAGCTATTGCACGCCAGCATAGATCTTATCCTTTCCTTTCAAAATCCCGGCGGTGGCTGGTCTACGTATGAATTGCAGCGCGCTGGAAACTGGATTGAACGCTTCAATCCCTCGCAGGTCTTTGGCGAGATCATGGTCGACTACCCGTACGTGGAATGTACCTCAGCGTCGCTACAGGCTTTGGCCAAGGCGCAGAAGCGATATCCAGACTATCGCAAGGCTGAAATCTCAACGGCCATCGCCGATGGGAAGCGCTTCATTCGCGAAATCCAGCGCCAAGATGGCAGCTGGGAAGGCTCATGGGCCGTATGCTTCACCTACGGTACTTGGTTTGGGGTCTGGGGGCTGCTCGCTGCGGGGGCGCCCAAAGACGATCCCGCCATCAGGAAAGCCTGCCGCTTTTTAGAACGGCATCAGAATGCCGACGGTGGCTGGGGGGAACATTGGACGAGCTGTATCGAACGCCGCTGGGTCGAGCATAGCGAAAGCCAGGTCGTACAAACCTCCTGGGCCCTATTGACCTTGCTTCATGCGGGCCTCGGTAGCTCAGAATCGGCCCACAACGCCGCCCAGTTCCTACTCTCGAAACAAGAAGCGGACGGTAGCTGGCCCCGAGAATCTTTGGTGGGTGTATTCAACAAAACTACATTGATCAACTACGATAATTATCGGCACTATTTTCCCCTCTGGGCCCTGGGGCTCTACGCTAAAAGCCAGACGGTACTCAACACCCGCTAGCCCCTCTTCCCGCCCAGCATTCAACAGTGGTATGATCGCGCATCCAGAGTGTGAAGCCATCAACCATGCCGCAAGCCAGCGAATACAGTTTCTTCCCTCGGCCGGTACCCGTGCATCAACGGCAATGGGGGAATCTCAGCCTGCTTCAAGAGCTCGGAAGTGGCTCCAATGGGGTACTCTTTCTGGCCTTAGATAGTAGCGGCGCCATTGTTGCTGTAAAATTTCTTCGCGAAGAATTGGCGGAATCACGACTCCACACCCAAATCTTCCGTCAAGAATCGACCATCGCTGCTAGCATGGATCATCCCAATATCTCGGCGGTCCATGACCTTCTCGAATTCGAGGGGCAACTCGCATTCACGATGGAATATATTCACGGCGAATCTCTTTCGACGTTCATCGAGGAAATCGAACGGCTTCCGATAGAAGTGGCCCTCCATCTGACGGGGCAAGCGTGTTTGGGCCTGCACGCTCTCCATACCCCGCAGGAGTCGGCCGCCGTACATGCGAATATTTGTCCGAATAACCTACTGGTCAGCTACGACGGCGAGTTGAAGATCGTCGACTTTGGTGCTGCCTGCGCGCCGGGAAGCTTGACCCAAAATACGACCGCCATCTCAGAGGACGAGCGCCGCTTCTGGGCACCAGAACAACTTCAGGGCAGTGCGGTGGATATCGGAAGCGATATCTTCTCGCTCGGCAAAGTGCTCGTGGAAATGCTCCACGGTGCTGGAACCGCAGATGCGTGCGTCGCTGATGAACTCAACAAGGTCGACCTTCCGGCTTCCGTATCACAGATCATCAACAAGGCCTTGGCCCCTGAAATAGGCGAACGCTATCCGTCTGCCTCAGCCATGTACCGCGACATCTATGCAGCGCTCGGCCATTTTTCAGGAATGCCTTCCAAACGAAAGATCGGAGATCTGATGCGCAGTGCGCTCGCGCATCGTTTCGCACGGCGCGAAGAGATCCTCTCGTTAGCCTTTTCAGCACCACAACTCCTTCCAGAGGAGGACCTTGCCTTGGACCACGTAGGTCCATTGGTCTCAGCGCATCGCTGCGAATATTGCGCGATGGAACGGCCATCTGCAGAATCACTGGCTGCGCATTTGGAGCAATGCTCTTCCTATCGCTGGTGGAAGCATAATTTCGCGGGCGATATTCAGTCCGGAGATGTCGCTCTCGTACGCAAGCTCTCCCAAGAAAATCGTCTACAAAGAGAAGCCAACGAAGTTTCTATCTGGACCCGAATCAAAGATCGTTTTCGGGCAACGCCACAAGCCGACCCAATGACGCTGCGGCTACAAACGCTCGCCTCACAAATCGCCGGTATTCGCGACGCAAAGACAGACGCCCTAGCAACACGATCGTTAGAGGCGATTTGGGTGATGGTGGATGAAATCTCTAACCAAACGGAGGGTCCCATACTCGTCTTGGCGCAACTGAAACCGAACCTCATCAAATGTGCCGACCAAGTCTGCGACCTGGCTCTCGCCATCGAGGCCAAGAGCGCCTATCTGGCCTCCCTGAGCCAGCGCCAAATCCAATCGGAGCTTGACGCCCTACGAAACCGTTTTCAGTCGGAATCCTCTCAACTGGTCAAACGGGAACTACACCATTTGGTAGAGCGAAAAGAACTGCTCCTTGTGGAGGAGCGTGCCATTCGGGAAAAACTCGAGGTACTTCGATTACGACTCGAAGCGATGACTGACTCCGTCGAAACGACCCGCGGCAAGATCCTTCAGCTAACTTCAGGGGCGACACTAAGACAAGAAGAGGCCCGCTCTCTCGTAGCCGTATTTCTCGATTCGTTGGCGACGGAGGTTTCTGTCCTCTCCGCCGCAATCAACGAAGTGGAAACCGAATAACTATGTCTAATTCTCTAAAACGCAGCCTTAGCCTCATCGACGTGGTGGCCATCGGCATCAACGGCGTGATCGGGCAGGGCATCTTCTTGCTACCCGGCAAAGCTGTGGCGAAGCTCGGCCCGGCGTCGATCGTCGGCATTTTATGTGCAGGCCTGCTCTCTTTTCTCATCGCACTTTGCTTTGCAGAAGTAGGCAGCCGTTTTCGCGACACGGGCGGCGCCTATGTCTACGCAAAGAAAACCTTCGGCCCTTTCGTAGGCTTTGAAGTGGGTTGGATGACCTGCTGTGTTGCAGTCATCGCGTGGGCCGCATTGGCCAACGGATTTACGTTGGTGCTCGGCCACTTCATTCCCAGCGTTGCTTCGGGCTGGACTCAACCCGTCGTAGCCATCTCATTGATGGCGATGCTCACCGCGGTTAACCTCTTTGGGGCCAAGTCGGGGGCGGCTGTTTCGACGTTCTTTTCCATCACCAAGCTGATCCCCCTCCTTTTATTCATCGCCCTAGGCGCATTTCAAATCGAAGGAGCGCAGTTCACGCCCTTTTCCCCCCATGGGTACGGTGGCCTCGCAAATACGACGATGTTGTTGCTCTATGCGTTCGTCGGCTTCGAAACGCTGGTCGTTCCAGCGGGTGAAATGAAGAACCCCCAGCGGGCTGTTCCCACCGCGCTGCTTATCGTTTTATCGGTTGTATGCGTCGTTTACGTCGCGGTACTCCTGGTGTCCATTGGCACGCTGCCCGACTTGGCGGGCCATAAAAACCCGGTGGCTGCTGCATCGGCCCTATTCATGGGCAAGGTGGGCGGCACGATCGTAGCCGTCGGCATCGTCATCTCCGTTTTCGGAACAAATGCCGGCGCGGCGTTGGTGAGTCCCCGTAGATTCTACGCGTTTGCTGAAAGCGGAGACCTCCCCAAGAGCATCGCCTACGTGCATGGCGATAGCGGTGCACCGAGAGTGGCCATCCTACTCACCTTCCTTCTATCCGCCGGACTCACGCTGACCGGAACGTTTGAAGACCTCGCAGTGCTAAGCGTTGTCGCCCGTTTCATGCAATATATTCCCACGTGTTTGGCCGCCATCGTCTTGCGTTATCGCGACAGCGGAAACGAAGAAGGCGGCTTTCGCTTGCCCTTGGGCCCCACGATACCGATCCTCGCCATTCTTCTTTGCGTTTTGCTATTGGCGAATACAGATCCAACAAAATTGCTTTACGGTTGCATCGCCTTGGTAGCCGGTGTGCCGCTCTATTTCCTCTCCCGTAGCCGCCAAACCGCTTGAGCCAAAACGCCTGCCGAGAAATTACGATTGGTGAGCAAAGCCCCCTTGGCCTTCCGCCTTGCTGTCGCTATGATTTGCGCCTTGCAGCTCTAACAATGATCGGAGAATTGGATGCCGGAGAAAACTCGCCTGGAATGGGACCACTATTTCATGACCATCGCCAAAGTGGTGGCCAGCCGCGCAACCTGCGACCGTAAACATGTCGGCGCAGTTATCGTTCGCGATCGCACGATCCTTTCCACCGGCTACAATGGTTCGATCCGTGGCATGCCCCATTGTGACGACGCGGGCCATATGATGGAAGACGGCCATTGCGTCGCCACCATTCATGCCGAGAACAACGCCATTCTCCAGGCCGCGAGAAATGGCGTGCGAACCGAAAATGCGTCGATCTACATTACCGCAAGTCCCTGCTGGAATTGTTTCAAGATGCTCGCCAACGCGGGGATTAACGAAATCTATTTCGGAGAGTTCTATCGAGATTCCAGAATCTTCGAGATCGCCGAAAAACTCGGAATCAGCCTCGCCCACGTCGAGCTTCAAAGCGAATAAGGTAGGATATTATCCTACCTTGTCGCCTGATCTGAATGTCAACCGACGACGGTTATTGACCCATCAATCAATTGTGTAATTTTGCACTATGAGCGTTATTGGTTTACGATCTGATCCATCATCGACGGTAGGAGCTTGAACCATGTGGTTGATTTCTGCTTTGCTCGAAAATATGACCGAACGAAGTACGTACTGGCTCAAGGCCCAACAACGAAAATTCCGCCGCCGCTTCCCTATTCAGAACTCGCAGTAGTCACGCGGCATTCTTTGCCGTCTCCAACCTTCGTTTCCTTCTCCGGGAAGATAGCATCCGTGCAGCTCCAATAGCGGTTGATCTCGATCTTCTGCCCCCCGAGTACTTCGGAAACCAATTCAAAGTCAGGAATCTCGATATCGAACCGACAAGCCGTAACGGTTGCACTAACGCATGGGCCAACATCTGTTCCGCAAAATCGCCCCGAGTCAGCAAAGGGCTTGCCCGAAGACACGTCATTGTCGCCATCGCAATCAAAATCGGCGGGGTTCTCATTATCACAGACTTCGGGTTGCGACTGACCGGCGCCAAAACAGCGGGGAGATGCTTTTGCCGCTAGGTCTTCACCTTCACAACGAAGCAAGTTGTTTCCGGGGTCGACGATGGATGAAGGCTCTTGCGTACTACAAACGCAATAGCCTTTCTTCTCACCACATTTACCGTCGTTGTCGTCGGTACAATTTCCTTCGGCCGTTCCGCCTGTTTCCGTCGGCTGAAGAAGACCATCGTGGTTGGGGTTTCCTTCGTCTATGAGACCATCACAGTCGTCGTCAATGCCGTTGCAGATCTCTGTAGCCCAAGGATGTACTTTTGGATCTTTATCGTCGCAGTCGGCCTCGGCGTCGTATTTATCGCCATCCGAATCGTTGGTGCAAGCGGCATCATAGCCCACAGGTTGTGTGCAATCCTGTCGGATCTGATCGCCGCAAACTTCGGGCGCACCGGGAAAAATAAATGCGGCTTCATCATCGCAATCTTGAATGGCCGGGTCGACCTCGCAGCCAGGCTTGCCGTTGGAAAAACCATCGCCGTCCGCGTCGCATTCGATAGTGGGGCAGCCATCCTGCTCGGCACTGTTACCATCACCATCGTGGTCTATTTCTCGATGCTTTTTGCCGTTATTCGCCATTTCATAGCTACAGAAACCGCGCAACGCAACTTGAGCGTAGCCACCTTCCCGTTTCTGGGCCACGGTGAGGTTTCCAGGCTCGGGATCGTCAACCGTTGTATTGGGATGAATCGACGCATCCATATCGTCGGGATCATCCTTCGGCTTTTCACAATTATAGTCGGGCGAATCTATGGCCGCATGGCCGTCGCCGTCGACATCACAAGAGAATCCTTCATCGATGGTGCCGTTGCAGTTGTTGTCGATGCCGTCGAAAATCTCAATTGCCCCCGGGTTGACGGTCTTTTGGGCATCGTCGCAATCCGCCTCGGCCCCATTGATATAGCCGTCGCAATCGGCGTCGGTGGCGCACAAAATATCCGAACCATCACAGTCTTGGTCGAGACCATCACCGCAATAGGGCGCTTCTGGAGGTTCCCTGCCGTCGGCTTCGTATTGCGCCAGACAAGCGGCGGTCAGTTTGGGAAAACCTGTCGGATGGCCACAAAGAGTGCGGGCTTCAATTAGAGTCGGCGCCCGACAGGGGTCGTCGTCATCGCAGTCGCCCTCGCCTTCGCTTACCCCATCACCGTCGTCATCAATGCACGTCTTCCATTCCCCTGGAACACAGTCGAGCTTGATCGTTACCGAAGACGTTTCTCCAGAACCAAGCGTGACCAGCTTGCAACCGCGTAGAAAGGGCGTTCCTTTGGCATCGGTGGCATAGACCACGATAAACTGGGTTCCCACCGAAACCTCTTTATCTTCAACGTTCTCTTCCTTCGCCTGAATATCCATTTGGAAACTGAAGGAACTCTGGGCAATGGAGTTGGGGATATCCAGCGCCCACAGTTCCTGACACCCTCTGTCGGGATCCTGTCGAAAGGTAAAAATACGCAGATCATGCGTATTGTCACGCGCATCCTGACCCGTGATTTCTATACTGATCGAGAGGGTTCCTGAAGCGCTGCACCCCATTCCCAAGAATGCGACCAGGAGTGAGAATACAAGCGAGAGCTGAAGGTTTTCGCTGAGCTTATTTCGGCGCGACATCGACTATTTCCATACCACGGTTGCGGACGTTCTGAGCACGTCACCACCTTGTCCAGACAGGCCGAGCCCAACGCCCAAGCCTGCGCCCACAACAACGGCCCCCACCACGGTCCAAAGCCACCACTTCTTGTAAATCGGTGTTTCAATTGCTGGCGGTTCATCTGTTGAATTGCCGGTGGGGCCCGTGGGAACAACAACCACAGCGGGCGGAACGTTTTGGGCCAACGTCGAACTCATGCCCGCATCATTTTTCATTCCGGCATCGACGGACGTATTCGATGGCATCGGTTTCGTCGCAGGGGGCAGTTTTTGGGGCGCGAATTGTACGACGATTCGCAAGGGCTGAGTCGCGGTTGCCACCGACGCGACGGTATTGCCAAAACGGTCCTTTGCTTCCAAATAGTATTCGAATGCAGCCGCGTCTGCGGGACGCTTCATCGTGTCCACGCTCCAAAACGAGCTCAATTGCCCTCTCTTGAGGGATAGTTTCTGCAGCTTGAAAGCCGATTCGCCAGACCAGCGGTACCTCAAGGTAGCGAATGCCACGAGTTTGCGGTTATCCCCATCGACCTCGCCGATCAAAGCAATTTGGCCGTCGTATCTGACCTCGCCGGCGGGAGGGAGGTGCTGCAAGCGAATTCCTTTGCCGATCGACCCGCTCTTCGCTTCCGCGAATAATTTGCGAATATGCGGCGCGTGCCTTTTGCTTGCCAGGTCCGCGTCGGCGCCGACAGAAATCCAGGCTTTGAACGCCTCGAGTGCCCCTTTCGTATCCGCCAGACTCGCGGCGATAAGACCACGCAGGCGAAACAGGAGTGCCAGTTCTTTTGCGCTATTATCGCCTGCTTGGATGGCCGCATCACAGGCGACACGCGCCTGAGCGAAAAGCAGTTCTCCGTATAGCTTATTCACCTGCGCGACGCGCTCGACGGGAGATGCCCCCCAAACTGAAGCGCCGCAAAGGAGAATCCCAACCACGACAATATTCGCAAGTCTGTTCATTTCAGCTGCGTATGGTACCATGGTTTCGATGATTTAGGTTCTGCCCACCCGTCATCGGGCGCGCCGGCCGCCGGGTCATCAACCAGTGGCTATGACATCGACCAAAGAGGAAAAAAGCCCCAGGCGACTCAGCCGTTATGAGTTGATCGAGCGCATTGGTTTCGGCGGTATGGGTGAGGTGCATATCGCCCGCCGCAGCGGCATTGGCGGATTCGTCAAAGTTGTCGCGATAAAGAAAATGCTGCCCCATCTGCAGCAGAGCGAACGCATCGTCAGAATGTTCCTCGACGAAGCGAGAATTGCCGCCCAAATCGACCACAAGAACGTCGTGGATATTTACGATTTGGGCCATTCAGATGGCGCGCTCTACATGGTTATGGAATATCTGAAGGGTGAGAGCCTTTCGCGGATCATGGGCAAAGGCATCGTCCGAAAGAAACCGATACCGGTGGATTTGGCCGCGGCTGTAGTCGCGCGATTTTGCCGCGGTCTGCACCACGCCCACACACTCACCGACGCCCGAGGCACCCCCCTGCAGATCGTCCACCGCGACGTAAGCCCTCAAAATATTGTGATCTTATTTGACGGCGGCGTGAAGCTACTCGATTTTGGCGTGGCGAAGGCGAGAGAAAGGCTGAGCAAGACCACCGTAATGGACGGTGCCAAGGGCAAATATTCGTATATGTCGCCCGAACAATGCCAGGGCGGGGATGTGGATGGACGCTCGGATATTTTCGCCGCGGGAATTGTGCTCTGGGAGATCAGCGCCAGACGGCGGCTCTTCAATAACCCCAACAAGTTGAAGGCGCTGCAGTCACTTTCGGAAGCGCGCGTCGCTCCTCCGAGCCGGGTCAATCCCAATATTCCGAAACAACTCGATGCCATTACTCTGAAGGCTCTGGCAAAAAAGCCCGAAGATCGTTTTCAGAGCGCTGAGGAACTGGCGGACGCTATCGAAGACTACCTGTCGGCACGCGAAGTGAAAAAGGTCGAACGTCAACTCGCAGACTATATGAAGACGGTCTTCGCAGAGGAACTCAAAGATCACGAAGACCGAATCATCGCGGTGACCACAAGCCAGAAGGTAGAGCTGCCCATTCGAAAAACCGGGGAGCACTATTTCGACTTAATCCCCAATGCACCCGATGAACCCTCGGGAGAAGTCGTAGTCAGCGCCAGCTCGGGGGAAGCGCCCAAAGAGAAAGATCCCAACGAGACCGTTGCCCAGAAAACCCGCGGCCAAAATGAGAACGCCGACAAGAAGGACGACAAGAACGACGACAAGCCGACCAGACCGATTTTCGGTGCCCCGGTCGATCAAGACGACCCAACGGACGACCCAACGGACGACCCAACGGATGACGACGAGCGGCCCACACGGCCCTTGCCGCAACCGGAAGCGGATAGCGCTGACCACGGGGACCGAGAACGGAGCCAACGGTCCACTATCATTTCGCTGGCCAGCGACCTCCTCGTGGAACTCGGCGAGGACGATTCCCTATCTCAAACGACATCTGCTTCAGGCGCATCGAAGAAACCGTTGGCCAATGCCGACGCGTTCAACACAACGGAAAGCGATGGTCCACCGAAGAGCGCGAAGGACGCAAAGGCACGGGAAACAAACTCCCTTGTTTCCCCCATGCCTTCCTCACCCGTCTCACCGGTCTCACCGGTCTCAACGGCTTCTATGGTTTCCCCTGCTCCGCGAACAACCCGCACACCTCTGGACCCGTTTGGCAGAGAAGAGGAAACCAGTGCGACGGACCTACATCGAAAGATCCAGAAGAAATCGCCGCTCAGGCGCTACGCGCTGATCGCCATCGCTCTGCTCGTCGCGGGCGGCCTCTATGTCTTTTGGGGAAAAGCTGAAAACAAGCCATCGGTGGCATCGGGTGAGGATGCTACGGCAAAGGCCGACGCGCGCACCGCGCACAAAGATGGTAGCCCTCGTGGCCCAGAGAGCGATGCTGCCGCAGCGCCAGCACCGGATACAACCATCGCCACAACCATTGCGACAATCGACGCTGCCGCCGCAAAGCGCGATGCCCGCCCAACAGCTTCAAAGAACCACGCTCCGGATGCCTCCACGCAAATCAAGGTGCGGCCAAAGAAACCGCACAATCCGCCGCCACGTCCGCGCCATTTCGGTAGCTTGACGCTGAACACATTCCCCTGGAGTATTATTTACTACCGCGGCAAGAAACTGGGGCCCACTCCCCTCGTCAACGCGAAGCTTCCGGTCGGTAGAGTGCGCCTGCTCGCCGTTAACAAAGAAGAGGGGATCCGAAAGAAACTCACGCTGACGATCAGGCGAGGCCAACACCTCCGCAAGATTATCAAGCTGGGTGCTAAGTAGTTTTCACGCGTACGGGCCTCAACGACCTCAGGGATTGCTCCCCGTATCAGCGATCTTCTTCATCAGCTGATAGAGATGTTTGCGGCTGAGTTCGGCCGCCGCCGCTGCTTCCGTAACGCTGCTGCCGTGACGCTGCATCAAGGCCTTGATGTACGCCCGGTCGAATTCCATCAGCAGCTCTTCTTTGGCTTCCTTATAAGGCTGCGGCGTAGCGACGCCGGGAAAGGTGCTGAGCCCTTCAGGTTTCGAAGCCGCTGCCGGCCCCAAGTTGAAGACCAGCTGTTCAAATGAGGCGAGTTCGCCACCTGGCGTTTGAGCCAACGCCACCGAGCGCTGAAGAACATTTCGCATTTCACGAACGTTGCCCGGCCAAGAGTAGTTCATGAGTTTACGAAGGTTTTCACCTTCAATTTGGTCTCCCGTGGGAAGACGATCATGGAGAAACGAATTCAACAAGCCGGGTACGTCATCGGGGCGCTCGCGAAGCGGCGGCATCCGAATATGCACAACCTCGAGACGGTAGAGCAGATCTTGACGAAAGCGGCCGCGACGAACTTCCGCAGAAAGCGTGCGATTTGTCGCAGCAAGGACGCGCACATCAACTTTGCGCATCTTGTCATCTCCGACCGCGCGAACCTCTCCCGTTTCAAGAACACGAAGTAGCTTGGGCTGTAACGCCAGAGGGAGTTCGCCTATCTCGTCGAGAAAAATCGTACCGCCATCGGCTCGTTGGAAGGCGCCGGCGCGATCAGCAACGGCTCCGGAAAAGGCCCCCTTCCGATGGCCGAAAAGTTCGCTTTCGGCCAATTCCGCAGGGACCGAGCCACAGTCGAAAACGACGTAGCGTGATTTCGAACGAGCGGACGCGCCATGTACCGACCGTGCTACCAGTTCTTTTCCGGTCCCGCTTTCCCCCTCTATCAAGACAGTCAGATCGGTACCAGACACGCGCTCCAGGATGGCGAAGACTTCCCGCATAGCGACAGATTCGCCGAGAAGTTCGCCAAAGCTGCGGCTTTGGGAAGGCGTTACGGCCCGCAGATACCAGCGCGGATAGACCGCGATGCGTGATTCGCCCAAAGACAGAATGGCACCCACGGCAACTTCTACCTCGTGAATTTTTGATTCACCGAGATAGGTTCCATTGCGGCTGCCACGATCGGTAACAACGGTCAGACCACCGATTCTAGTAAACGTCGCGTGTTCGCGAGACACGGCCTGGTCCTGCAGGACCAGATCGTTATCCTTATGCGTTCCCACTTTGACCACGGAGTCCAAGGGGATTTCCAACCCTTCATCAGGCCCCCCGACCACAACCAACTTCACCGGAACGGGTTCTTCCGGTACGTCCCGTGCGTGATGGGTGAAGGTTTTTAGATCGCCAAAATCAGCCATGCTGTCCTTTGTCACTCAGCGAATATGGGTCTCAAGGCCCTCGATTCGCGCTGCTCACTTCATTGCCTCAATAGTGGTCTATTCTACCAGACCAAGCCAAGTCTGCCCCCTATTTGGCGTATTTGGAACGCCGGTTGGGACATTCCCTTTTCAAGCGCTTGACCCGACTTAGGGGCCAATCCAAATCAAAATAAACCGGGTGTGGTTTGGCGGTGATTTGCAGACTAGACGCGAGATGTATCCGCCGCCATTTCGCTCGGGATTTGCGCTCCACAACCTTCGGGAAGATCTTGATCACTTTTTCGCCCACCCCTAATTTCGGCACCAACTCCTCTCGAAGCGTGGTTCCTGGTTTGCCGTAGCAACCTTCGTAATGCACGATGAGTTTCAGATTATTTAGCGGATGCCCGGTTGTGTTCACAAACGCGACTTCCATCTCCGAAGAAGACGGTGCGCCTTTATCCCTGATAACCAGTCCATCGAAGGACTTAACGCTTTTGCTGATGAATGCCGCATTGAAGGGTGGGCTCCCGTTTCGGCGAACGCGCATTCCATTCTTGCTCCAGACCCAGTCTGAACGCATTTGGGCCCCGGGGCAGTCCAAGGATTCTTTCACGCGAAGCGCGGGGCGAGGTGCGGTGCGGCCTTTGGCGATCACGAGCCGACTTTTGTGGAATCGAAAGTCCTTATGCGGAAATGCCCAAACGAAACCGATCTCAAGGTGAGGGTGAATCCACTTCGGTTCCTTCGTGACCCCTTGGCATTGTCGAATCCCCTGTTCACTCACCATTCCTACTAGGACAATATCACCAGACGGGGGATCGCCCGCAAATGCGGATTGAGTGCATAGAAATGAACCCATGCACATTGCGAGCAAAGCTGGCCTAGATCGTCTCACCGGATGTCCTCCGCGTGAAAGATCATAACATAGGCCTTGCCAGCGGATGACGTTGGGGAAAGTTTTGGGAATTTGGAGAGGGGGCTGGAAGGACCTTCGAGCCTAGGCGCAGGTAATATCGATAGCGTGGGTATGACCCGCACCAGACGTGCTGACCACACTGATGGCTAGGTTTTCAGCCAAGTCGATGAAGTCATCCACTGTGAGGGTAACCGCGTGATCGTGCTGAGAGCCGCCTTTGATCTGGTATGTCTTTTCGAGGCCAGCGGCAATATCCTCTTTGCTAACCACCAGAGAGTGACCATGGGGATTGGTGATTTTCACCGTCCCACCATTGGCCAAGCAGCCGGTCATTCCCCCGCCGGAATCCACTTCCGGGATGAAGCTATCAGGAAGCCCCATGTCGGCTTCCATTCCACCCGTGCCGCCCGTGCCGCCCGTACCGCCCGTGCCGCCCGTGCCGCCCGTGCCGCCCGTGCCGCCCGTGCCGCCCGTGCCGCCCGTACCGCCCGTACCGCCCGTATCATCTCCACATCCGCTCGCGACAGACCCTATGAATAGGCCGCCTCCCAGCAGACCGAGGGATTGGATCAGGAATTCTTTTCTCGTTAGTTTCATTAGTGAAGTGTCTCCTCTTTACTAGATATCTACAGCGCCACCAACCAAAGGGTTACGCCCGCCCCGACAAAAGATATATATTTACACGTGGATACGAAGCCGCCAGAGCCCTGCCGAACCGGCGCGCTGGGCAAAGGCTGCCTCATATGCTCAACTCAACTTAGTACGATGACCCGAAGCCTAGCACCCTCCGCCTTCCTTGTCGCCTATCTCACCTTGCTGAGCGGGGACAGCGCTGTGGCCAAAGGCCCTATCGGCGGCTTCACAGCTGACGATTTTTCGAAACAATTCTCCAAACTTCAGTCGGCTCCACTGGCTGATCGCATCTCGGCCTGGAGCCAACTATTCCTCGGTACCCCGTACGGCTTGGATCCCCTGGGCGAAGGTCCCAGCTCCGTGGTTGACCCCGACCCGCTGGAGGACTTTCGCCGAGTTGATTGCCTAACCTACGTCGAACAGGTGATGGCTCTATCCTATTCCCGAAAACGTAAAGAAAGCCTGCCGTGGCTGCTAAAGCTTCGCTACGAAACCGGAAAGCCCCAACACCAATACCGCTACTACACGATGGCAAAAGGTTGGATCGGCGCCAATATCGCCCGCGGCCTGCTCAAAGACATCACGCAGTCCATCGGCGGCAAGCGAGTCAAGACCGTCAGCGTTGACCTTGAAAAGAGGCGCTATTGGAAAAAAGAATTCAAGGAGCGTTTCGAACTACACGGCGACAGCGCCCCGAAGGGCCGAGCGGTTGTTCCGTTCATCCCCTTGGCGAGGGCGATCAAAATGGTCAAACGCTTTCCTCACGCGTCGCTGATGCACGTGGTGCGTGCCCCTGTTCGACGGTCGCCTTTTCTGATCAGCCACGTCGGTCTGATCATTCACCGAAACGGCAGGGTCTATTTCCGACACGCATCGGGTTCGAAGGGGCGAAGAAAAGTAGAAGACCGCCTGCTATCCAACTACCTTAAGATGCTAAAATTGCGATTCAATCGCCCCAAGAGAAGACCGGTTATGGGGGTCAATCTCGTCGAGATTTTACAGCAGCAAAGCCCTTCCCAGGCGCAGCCACCCACCGGGGGCTGAGAAGTCCCCAAGTCCCCCTCCGTCCCCCAAATCGTCCCCCAAATAGGGGGCTGAGAAGTCCCCAAGTCCCCCTCCGTCCCCCAAATCGTCCCCCAAATCGTCCCCCAAATAGGGGGCTGAGAAGTCCCCAAGTCCCCCTCCGTCCCCAAAAATGGTCCTTTCTGCGACGACATGGATCTT
>Ga0257122_1000962_pt1 | contig 22291 bp, 20 predicted proteins | sample SI106_120metaG_FD_190146 | JGI IMG/M metagenome (GOLD analysis project Ga0257122, IMG submission 190146) | Marine microbial communities from Saanich Inlet, British Columbia, Canada - SI106_120 | ecosystem: Environmental > Aquatic > Marine > Inlet | place: Canada: British Columbia | collected... | reverse complement strand
TACGGCCGCAATCGTCGAAATACCAAAAGGGATCTCATTGGCGGTATCCAATGGTCGCTCAAGGCTGACGTAGCTTTCTACGGAATAAAGGCAAAGTACGCGCATGGTCAGGGAACCTAGTCCTGCTCTTGATCTTAGTCAAGGCACGGCTATGGGATGCGTACCCTGCGGGATTCGTTCACCGAGATAGCAATAGAAGGTAACTTTTGCTCAGAAATCCGTGAGGTTTCTTTACATCAATGTCGGCCCGGCACTCATCTTTGCTTTCTGCCTCCGGTTCGGTTCAGTTGATTGGACCTTCGGCCCAATCAACTATCCTCCCTGCTGGTCGGCGCGACAGTCGGTGCTACGCACCGCCTGCTGCACCTCCAAGCCCGGCCGAAAACAAAGACGAGAACCGTGCCTCACCTCCGTAGATGCACCGCCCGATCACCCTACTCACCGAGCAACCCAAACTCGGATGCGACCTAGAAAACGTTTGCTAACAGCGGATGTCAAAGCTCATTGAGTGATGCCTTTAGACAGGCTCAAGCCACGCGAACGCCAAAGCCATCGACATCCCCACCTGGTTGACAGCAGCCATCGCCCTGCTAGACTCACATACGAGATACGGAAGTTTTTATTCTTTTTCTTGTATGTGAGTTTTAGGCCAATTTCCGGCAAGGCAGTTGTCATGCGCGTTCTAAAGGGCAGCAATTTAGATAGAATGCGAGAGTCTCTTCCTCCAGAATTCCGAGTCGAGGACGCCATGGAATGGCTAGCCCCCATGTACCACGCACCACTGAAGGCCGTACACGCGCTGGAGAGATCTGGTGAGATCATCCGGCTCAAACGGGGGCTTTATGCATTCAGTGAGGGGTTGGACCGCCTGGCATTGGCCCACAGTCTTCATGGTCCATCGTATATCTCCTTCGAAACGGCACTCGAATTCCATGGTCTCATTCCGGAGCGGGTCAACATCGTGATGTCTGTCGTCGATGGAAGGCCTGCGACCTTTAACACGCCGGTAGGCGTTTACGAATACCATAGCCAAGCGCGGGGATTATTTGCGAGGGGAATGGGGCTGCAGTTTTTCAATGGTCGAACGTGTCCGATGGCCAACCCCGAAAAGGCACTCTTGGACAGCTTGTCTCGAGCGAAGTTGCGCGCTGCAGATTTGAGTGAGGAAGACATCCTGTCCTTTACAGAAGAGAGTCTTCGCGTAAGCCGCGATGCCTTAGGTTCGCTGTCCTGCAAAAAGCTACTCGCGATGGCGCCCTTGTATCGCAATCTTGCGCCGACGCGATTGGCGCAAGCGCTGGCGAGTAGGAAGGCGGCCGGCCAATGAATGACGCCATTGCAGCAATGCTCCGTAACTATGGTCCGCTGCAAACACGTCGCGACGAGGACAACGCCTTGCACGAGATCTTGCAGCAGATAATCTTGCTGGGACTTCACCGCGGTCGTTTTTTCGAGAAAGCATCATTTTACGGCGGAACTGCATTGCGCATTCTTTATGGCCTGGATCGATTCTCCGAAGACATGGACTTCTGTCTCACCGAACCGGACCTACACTTTACTTTCGAACCCTACCTCAAGCCGGTCGCCGACGAATTGGAGCGGTACGGTTTCAGCGCCCACCTGGAGGAAAAACGCAGCGGCCCAGACGTAGCTATTGGCTCGGCATTCGTTAAGCAAAACACACTGAAGGGGCTCTTGGTGATCGGCAAACAGCGGCGAGGCCCCCGCGGCCAATTGGTCCGAGTTCGCCTCGAGGTGGACAAGTTGAATCCTCCGGGTGCCCAGCGAACGAAGAAACTCGTAAAGCTCCCCGTTCCCTTTCTCGTCGCAACACTTACAGAAGCATCACTCTTCGCAGGCAAAGTGCATGCACTCATCGCTCGGGCCTATTTGAATAGAGTCAAGGGCCGCGACTACTACGATTTTTTGTTCAATGTGGCTCGTGAAATTCCGCTCAACCTAGCCTACCTGGAATCGAAACTGCGTGATTCGGGACATTTTGTGCAAGCCGAATCTCTCACGAAAGAGGCCTTGGTCGCCTTGCTCGAGGATAAATTCCGCAGTGTGGATTTTGACCAGGCGAGAAACGATGTTCGTCCGTTTCTCCATCCAGATAGATTGGCGTCTCTAAGCGATTGGAACGCAGATCTCTTCATCGCCTTGGCACACACGCTTACGCTTGATGATTGAAAAGGAAGCCCGAGGGCTTCTTTACATCAATGTCGGCCCGGCACTCATCTTTGCTTTCTGCCTACGGTTCGGTTCAACGGTGAAGACGAAATTCAACCCGACCATCGACAAGAAAAGTAGATTTCCGGTATCCGGAAAGAGGCAAAAAGCTAGGACCGGCCCCTATTGAGACTTACACGTCAATGCGGTATTCGGAAAAAGGTAAAAAGCTAGGACCGTCCCCTATTGATCCCCTATTGAGACTTGCAGGTGAGGCCTACTACTAGGGTGCCATTTTGGTGTTTGTCACCGCCTACTAAGAGGGTGCCTCCGTTGGCGATGGAAAATTGGGTGCCGGGGAGGAACTTCTTTCGTTTGGGGGGCGTGATCGATAGGTGCATGCGTAGGCGAACTTTGTTTTTGGCGCTAAGGAGTTTTTCTTTGAATGAAAGGCGTAGGAGTTTTTGGCTGGGGAGTACCAGCTGCTGCGTGGCGCCTTGGGCGATTTTGAGATCTTTGGCGGCCAGAAGTTTGAACGATTTGTAAGCGGAAAACGGGGGACGTGAAAGTTGCTTGTTGAGAAAGCTGAGCCTTTTGTCTATTGCGCCGGCCTTTTGCGAGCCGAGCATGGAGCGTACGGTGCAGCTCACCGTCGCGGTGGTGGCCAGTTTCGTCTTTGCCTGACTTTCCGCGCTTGCGTTCGTCGAGCCGAAAAGGCTTTGTCCGGCAAAGATGATCGCTATTGCGATGACGCTTCTGGTTCCATTCGTTGAGAATCGGGGGAACATCTCTATGGCTCTCCTTCGTCGGCCGCAGTCTCGGTAACCCAAATTACCGTAGTCTCTTCGCCGGCGATAGCAGGATCTTCAATGGTCATAATCGTACTGAGCGCGTTGGGGCCCGTTTCGATGCTTTCGATCACACAGTCGTTGCTCACGGGGCCTGCTGACTGCATCGTGACGATCAATCCCACCACGAGTGCTACGGCCAGTGAAGCGACCACCAGGCCATAACGCCTAAGCCATTCGCTGAAGCGGCTGCTACTTCTGACGGCATCTTCTTCCTTGATGTTCGCCTTCACCCGCGTCCAGAGATGGTCGAAATTGGCTTCTTCAGCGGCGGCCTTGGTGGCCTGCCCCAGGCTGCTTCTCAACTGGCGGTATTCGGCGAGCTGCTGCTGGCCGGCGGGATCGTCCTGTAATTCCCGATAGACCTTGCGGGCCTTGGCAGGGCTGAGCTCTCCGTCGAAGTAGCGCTGGAGGTCTTTTTCCGTAACCATCCCTATGCCTCTTCCCCTTTGGCCATCAGCTCTTTCAATACGACCGCCATGCGCTTGCGCGCATAAAATAGCCGCGACATCACAGTACCCGTGGAGCAGCCCAAAACCTCGGCGATCTCGCCGTAGCTCAGTCCCTCGACTTCGCGCATGAGGATCACGGCCCGATGGTTATCCGACAATTCCTCGAGCCCCTTATCCAAAAGCTCACGGAGTTCTCTGCGGTCGAGGGCGCGCCCGGGATCGAAATCCTTGGTGCTGGGAACGATCGCCGCCACCTCGCCTGCATCTTCGCGGCCCACCTGATCGTCGTAGTCGACGTTTTTTACCCGTCCGGATTTGCGGAAATGGTCGATGCAGAGATTGACGACGATGCGATAAATCCACGTATAGAAACTCGATGAACCGCGAAAACCGGCCAAGTTCCTGTGAATCTTAATAAAAGCATCTTGCGTGACGTCCATTGCATCCTCGGCATTGCCCACCATACCAAAGGCGATTCCATAGACCCGCCGCTGGTAGCGCTCCACCAATATCTGAAACGCGCCGGTATCCCCCGCCTGGCACTGCAATACCAATGTTTGGTCGTCGGGATTCAATACGTTTCTCGCAAATAGACGCTCAAAGTGCTCGAATATTCAACGCCTGCGGCCCCCAGGTCAAGAACTCGTACCCGATGGCCCACAGGGGATGGGATCGGCTATACTCTCTTGTCTTGCAACCCGTTGAAAACATCGATGGATATCTATATCGCCTCGCGCGGCGGAATGCCGCTTTTTCGCTGGCTATCCATACCGCTCTGCTCATGGGGGCGACCGCCCTATTGATATTGTTGGGACTTTTGGTGGCCGCCGGGCTCAGTACCTCAGGTGGGTTGGGCTGGGGGCTCCTTTGCCTTTTGACCGTCGGCTTCGTCGTCTATCTCGTGCGACTCAGCCTTGCGCTGAAAAGAGGCTCGGATGCGACAAGGGTTTGCACGATGCTGCAGCGTCGCTACCCCCAGCTTCGTGGAAAACTCCTTTCGACGGTAGAATTGTCCCGCAGCCTGGAAAGCAGCCCGCCACTCTTTTCTCTCACGCTCTTCAAAGCCCTGGCCAGCGAAACGTGGCAAGAACTGCGCAACATCGATCCACGCCAAGTCTATCCCCTCCGTTCTTTGCGCCCCGCCCTTGCACTATGCCTCTTGGCCATTGCGGCGTGGGCATTCGCCGGAGCAACTATCCCCGACGATCTCCAAAAAGGAGCGTACTCCCTCTGGGCTGAACGCTCGGTGGAACACCGAGCAACCAAACCCATCGTCGGCGATTTGGGCCTGCACTATATTTACCCCGCGTACATGCTTCGGACACCGCGAAACGTTCGGAGTTCAACGGGCCATATCGAGGCCCCTCCCGGCACGCGCGTGGAAATCACCGCCGAAGCCCTGCTCGACATCAAACGCGCGGTTTTGGTTGTGCAGGATAAGGGCGGCAGCGCGACGAATAAACTCGCCGTCACCATCGGCTCTCATCGCAAATTGAAAGCGGAGCTGCTGATCAAGGCCGACGCGGTCTACTACCTCGAAGCCGAGCCTCCAAGCGGGCCCCCCCTCCGAGATCCCCTCGACCGGCGCATAGATGTTCAGCGCGATCTTCTGCCGCGCATCACCCTCTTTGGCCCCGAGAATAACTTCGAGACCACCGACGACGCCCGCATCGAATTGGGGTACACGGCCGAGGACGACTACGGGCTCAGCGAAATTTCCTTGGTCGTCCAGTTGGGCGGCTCGCCGGCCACACGAACACAACTCTGGCAGGTAGGCGACGATGGGAATAGGCGCCGGCAGCTCGGCAAGACGATTTGGTCTCTGGACAGCCTCCATGCCCCTCCCGGTGCGACTATCGCCTACTGGCTTGAGGCGAAAGATACGAATACGATCGATGGTCCGCGGCTCGGACGCTCGGCAACGCGAACGCTTCGCATTTACAGCCCCCGCGACGACCATAAGAAGACGCTGGCGAAACACCGGCGGGTCTTGGATTTGGCATTGCGCCTGCTGGCCGACCGTCTTCTGATTTTCCAAAAAGACCCGCCCTTGGCTGCGCCTTTGAGGTTTGCGAAAGCCCAGCGCGTTCATCGCCATCAGTCACGGCTGGCCGATGAACTGCACGCTCTGCAGGACCAAATGAAGGAAGATGCGCTGATTCCACCCAGCACGCTGCGCTTGTTAACGACAATTCATGCCGACATTTCAAAATCCATACGCCACGAAAAGAAACTGATCAAGGTCCTGGTAAAACCTCAACATCGCACTCCTTTGAAAGACAGCCAGCTTGCCTCCCTCGTCAAACATAACGATAAGGCCACCGTTCTACTGGAAAAGACGGTGCTGCAGCTATCCGACCTGCTCAACGAATTGCAGATTCAAGGTTTGATGGAACATTACCGACAGCTTCAGGCCACGCGAAAACGGATAGAAGAATTACTGAAGACCTACAAGAAAACCAAGAGCGAAGCGTTGCGCAAGGAAATCGCAGCGGAGATCGCACGCATGCAAGAGCAGTTGCGCAAATTGATGGCCGAGTTGTCCAAACTTCGGTCGACGATTCCCGATGAATATCTCAACACGGATTCGATCAAAAACTCCAATATCGCATCCACGTTGAAGGAACTGAACAAGCAACTCGGTTCCGGAAATGCTGAGAGTCTCGAAAATGCACTGAAAGATCTCGACAAGAAACTCGCGCAAATGGAAAGCATGCTCGGCGGCAATCTCAAATCCTTCCGTAGCGAGCGTATGGCGGCTCAAGAGCAAGCCTATTCAAAGACTCTCGACCAGCTAAAGGAGCTTGAAGACGCCCAACGACGGCTCGCCGAAAAGAGCGAGAGCATGACCAAACGCTATCAGAATAAGGCCGCTCAGCTGATGAAGAAGAGCATTTCCCCATTCGCCGAGCGGGAAATTGCAAAGGTCAAAGAGCTGCAGAAACAACTGCATGATATGCCCCACAAACGCCTTGCGGCCTACGAACGGGAACAACTCAAACGTATTCAAGAACGCGCCAAGGGCCTGGAGTCGATGCTCAAGTCGGGGGATATTGCCCAAGCCTTGAAGATGGCTAAGCGCGCAAATGCGGGTCTAAAGGCGATTCGTGAAGATCTGAACGAAGAACTCGACGGCGCGCATAGCTTTCGCCGCGGTTCCGTGCGAAAGCTCCACACAAAGATGAGCCAGTCACAAGAATTGGCCGGCGAGATCCAGGCCGATATCGAGGGGGTCTTTCCCTCTGCCCGCAGCATTCTAGACAAAGCCGAACGAGACAAACTCAATTCCCTAGGCAGAAAACAACGCAGTCTGCGAAAACGAGGCCAGCGCCTGGCCAAGGAATGGCAGAAGGGAACGAAGAAAGACGCCACCCCTTTCGCGCCCGATCTGAAAAAGAAGATGGATGAGACCGCGCGACTGATGAAAAAGGCGACCCGCCGTCTCGGCGCGCTGAACCCACAACAAGCCCAAGGCGCTCAACAAGCGGCGGCGGATAAGCTCGCCCAGCTTCGCAAATCGATGAAGCAATCACGCATGCCCCAAAAAGGCGGCAGTGGACGCGACCGAAATAGAGAACCGATTCGAATCCCCGGTAGCGAAGCATTCAAGCCCCCGCGCGAGTTCAGGCAGGAAATTATGGATGCCATGAAGGAAAAGCCACCCGCGGCATATCGCTCCCAAATCGAGAAGTACTATCAGGAATTGGTGCGATGAGAGCCCACCACGTCTATTCACCAATCAATTGCAAGGGCCTCGCCGCACTTCTCCTGCTGGCCTTCTCCCCTGCCCCAGCCGAAGGCGCTCCAAATCTAGCGGCCGAATTGAATCGCGCTGAGGAACTCCTTTTTCAGTGGCAACTCCCCGATGCAAGCAAGATTCTCGATGGCATTGGCACGGGTCACGAGTCCAATCCGAGAGTCAATGCGCTACTCGGTCTCCGGGCGTTCTTCAATGGCCATTATGACGACGCGTTGAAACGCTTCGACAACGTGAAGGAAGAACTGGGCCCTGGGATGAGGATGCTACGCAATGTCATCAAGGACACGGCCGATACGCTGCGAGGCTATCGCGAAACGTTGAGTGCCAAGGGCCATTTCCGAATTCGAACGAATACAGGAAAAGACCACGCGCTGATTCCCTTCATCGGCGATACGTTGGAGCGGATCCGCGAGCAACTCCTCCGCGATCTGGGTTACGCACCCACCGCCCCCATCGTGGTCGAAATATATCCCGCAGCCAAAACCCTCGCGGCGGTTTCCACACTAACCGAAGATGATATCCGCCGCTCAGGCACCATCGCCCTATGCAAATACAACCGTCTGATGATCGTCAGCCCCCTCGCGCTTCTTCGTGGTTATTCCTGGCGGGATACACTCGCCCACGAGTATGTACACCTGGTTGTCACCAAGCTATCTCTAAACAAGGTTCCTATTTGGATCCACGAAGGGTTGGCCAAACATTTCGAGACCAGCTGGCGTAGCACCCAATTGGCCGACCGTAAGCTGTCGCCGACGCAGGAACATTTGCTCGCTAGCGGACTCGCGAAGAAGAAGCTGATTCCTTGGAAGAAAATGCATCCGTCCATGGCGAAGCTTCCCGATCAGCATTCCACAGCACTCGCCTTCGCTCAGGTGCAGACAGCCATCGACTACATCAACGAAAGCGCAGGGCACAACAGTATCCGCCAACTCATCGACCGACTACGCGGCGGTGAAGACCAATGGTTGGCGGTCAAGAACGTCACGGGGCTGACTCAGAAGGCCTTCACGGCCGCCCACCGGAAGTATCTTCGCAGCCTAAAGCTCAAGGCGCATCGCGGCCTGGCTTTTCAGAAGAAGACGTTTGGTAAAAAGCTCAGCAAGGAAAAACAGATCGCCGCCTTACGCGCCAAACGAGCGGAACGCTTCTTTCGGCTCGCAGATATGCTCAGGCAACGGCGTCTGACCCATGCAGCGGTCGTGGAATATCGAAAGGCCCGGGATTTTGCCGGCGAACGCGATAATTTCGTAGCGAATGCGCTCGCGCGAGCCTATTTGGAGATCGATAGTCCCAATCAAGCCATTAGCGCCCTACTCCCCGTGCTGGAATACTATCCCGAGATTCCCAGCGCTCAATCGACCATCGGCTTGGCGTATCTACGCAGCGGCGACCAGCGCGCAGCCGAACGTCATTTGAATGTCGCCTTGCGGATCAATCCGTTTAGCCAGGAATTGCATTGTGCCTTGAGCAAGGCGCTCCCGGTGGGGGCTGCATTGGTTGAAGAACATCGGAAGCTCTGCCGAGAAGGCTTTCCTGGGGGACACTAGGTTGCACCGTACGTCGAAGTACCAACTCCTTTTGGTCGGATGGGAGAACGGCGAACCCAATTCTGCTGTTGTGAGACTTGATGTCCGCTATTTGCCGGAGTCTGCTTTTGCCAGCCAGCTGATAGCATTTAGGAAGAGCACGCGATTGTCTTGGGATGTGTTATTCCAGGCGTCGTGGAAGGTTTTGATATCACCATGGGAGCTGCTGCCGTCTCCGGCGATGGCGGAGTCGGTGATGAAGACGACTCGGCCTTTACCTACTTCAACGGCGCCTACGACAATGCGTTGGTCGATTGTTGAATCCCCGTCTAGGTAAATTAGGCCTTTGGCCGTGGCATTTGTGCCGGTGAGTTGCGCCGTGCAGCCATCGTAAAAGCCAATGCTCTTCACTGTGCCATCACTGCCTTTGATTACAGCGTGGTCTTCGTTCTTGATCGTATCTAGGGCTCTCGCGGATTCTTTGTCGACTTCGTCGAAGCGAAAACCGAAGGGATCGGGGCCAACGCTATTATTGTCTAAGGCATCATTGAAAACCATCGGTGCGCTATAACCATTGCCATCGCGGTCCGCGCTGACGTGGTTGGAAACCAACAACAGCCCGCCACCGCCTTTAACGAAATTGATCATCGCGGTCTTGTCGCTTTCCCCCATCTTGCGGCTGGGCTCGAAAATCACCAGGACATCGTATTTCTTCAGATCATATTTGTTAGAACTGTCGTCATAGGAAAGCCGACCATCAGCCGTAAAGAGGCTTTCAACGAGATAGTTGCCCTTGGCATATAGAGCGTAGCCAAAAGTGCTTAATCCACCATGCCAATCGTCAGCGCTCTTGGGGTTTGATGGCGCGGGAAAAGCAGCCCAGCTATCGATTACCCAATCGGAATTTGGACCGCTGCTCGCCGTCTCGTCCAAGGTTTGGTCGAAGAGCACGCGTACCATCTTGTCGGTCGAACAACCGAAGTCTCCCAATAGACAATCATAGTCCGCACAGTCGACAAAACCATCGCCGTCCCCGTCGCCGCCTTTGCCGCAAAGTGTTTCCGAGAGTGGTTTTTCACATACCGCATGAAAGGGATTCTTGAAGCAGTCGGGATCGAGACAATCGACCAATCCGTCACCATCATCATCGTTACCGTTGGCACACCGAGAAGGGCTCGACTCATAGATCGCCTCTTCACCGCATGCCGTCACTGCGATGTTTCGACTGCAGGTAAAATCATCGCAGTCGACGTAGTTATTCCCATCATCATCCTTCTGATTGGCACACATGACGTCATTGCTCTCAGTAGACCAAGGAAATGCCGTGCCACCGATCGGCGAAAAAGGAGGTCGATAGACATCAGCGCCTAAAGCCGAGTCGACAACACCCATATCAGGATTGCCCCCCGTGCCACCGGTGTCGCTACAACCTAGCGGAAAAAGTAGAAGAATCAGAAAGCCCCAAAACCTAAGCATGCTCATTGACTCCAAACAGGTTTACGCGACCTTAGTCATCCCCGCCATCCTATTGCAAGCAGCATGAAAATTGTCACCGGCAATGCCTATCTCACCTGCACATTCGAGAATATGCGCCGAACAGCAGACCGCAAAAAGCCCCCAATCGATACAGGCGTGCCAGTCGGTTTTCTATTTCCGCGCCTGTGTGAGGGCAGCAAGGGCCGAAGGGCGTCTCGTGACCGCATCATCGCTTCGCGACAACGCTCTCGGAAGCTCGCACGCGACGTGTCGACCGGCCGCCTTGCTGTAATATTCAACGAAGTGGAATATTATCAGCGGCGAGAACGGGTCGCGAAGCGGACCCTAGTTACACCCAGAGTGAGAATGGGTCAGCGTAGCTGACCCGAATCGAACGTGCCGGTAATGGGAAAACGACTGGTTCGCCGTTCTCACATCCCACGAAAGCCGGCGGCCTTTCGCAATATAAGGGTAGCCCCAAGCACCGATGCTCAGAACACGCTCTTCCAAAAGCGCTGCCACTTATAACGATTGAATGATCCGGGGTAGAGAAACGAAAAGCGGCCGCCTTCGATATTCACCGTGATCTTCGAATTGCCGGGGCCGGGTTCCAGATGAACGGTTGAGATCGTTTCGATGTCTAGCGACTTCACGTCGCCATCGGCGGTACGAAATTCGACGGTGTCTGCGAATTTTGAAATGGAAGGGCGATGGCGAATGGCCAAACGTTGCACCAAATACAACATCGTATGAAGGAAAGCAGCGATACCAACACCTAGGCCCGCTGTATAAAGTGCACGATTGAGATCTTTCCCTTCGGAATAATAGCTGCCGATGGCCGCTGCAATCATCAACGGTGCCAAACTCCAACTTAGATAGTAGTACTTGCGCGCCAATCGCGGCCTGATACGCATTTCGGGCCGGGGGCTAGACATGGGCAGCACTAACCCCGGGCTTCGGGACAGTAACTTTCACCATGATACATGGTGGCCATACATTTATTGCAGGGCTGGCATTTGGACTCTTTCGATTCACCACGCTCTAGTTTCGCAATGAAATCGGGTTCTCGCAACAAAGCGCGGGCAAATGCCACGAAGTTGAAGCCTTTGTCCAAGGCCTCGTCTATTTTGGCCAGGGAGTTCAGCCCGCCTACTAAGACAAGTGGCAGCGAAACCTTCTGACGGACCGTCAACGCATCCTTGAGGAAATACCCCTCCTCGAAGGGATACGCTTTCACCACCAGACGACCAAATAGGGTCAAGCCGACCTTGGCGAGCCACCGGTCTTCCGCGGTTACGAGCTCCTTGAGGGGCACATCGCCACGCATGACGTACATCGGTGTGCGACTGACGAAGCCGCCGCTGAGAACGGCCGCGTCTGCGCCCTCGGCTTCGAGTGTCTGAGCGAGGGCGACCGCATCTTGGACCTCCATGCCGCCCTTGACGGCGTCGCGGAGGTTCATTTTCACCAGAAGCGCCATGTCCCCGCCGATGGCAGCGCGAACACGGGCGACAACTTCACGAATCAAGCGGCTTCGATTCTCCCAGGAACCGCCCCATCGGTCTCGCCGACGGTTGGTGATGGGAGAAAGAAATTGGCTGAGTAGGTAGCCATGCCCCCCATGAAGTTCCACCGCGTCGAAACCCGATTCCTTGGCCAAGACTGCGGCTTGAACAAAGCCAGCGATCAGCGCCTCGATTTCGCTCTCATTCATTTCCTTGGGCAGAGAAAGTCCGAAAAGATTGAGCTTTGCCGAAGGCGCCCATGGGCGAACGCCCGTCACCCTGGCATCCGACATATTGCCGCAATGCCCCAATTGAATCGAAACAGCGGCACCAGCGGCATGAACCTCATCCGTGAGTCGGCGAAGATCCGCCACGATTTCTGGCCGCATCCATAGCTGGTGAGCAAAGGACCTTCCGTTTTCCATGACCGACGCGTAGGCCACCGTGGTCATTCCCACGCCGCCTTCGGCCAGCTGACGATGAAAATCGAAAAGGGATTGCGAAGGCTTGCCGTCGGGGCTCATACCCTCAAATGCGGCGGAACGAATGGAACGGTTACGGAGCCGCAAAGGGCCGAGTGAAGCCGGCGAAAAGAGCGATGAACCGGCCGTCATCGGATGCCCCGACGACGTTTGAGCGCCTTTTCAAGCAAATGGCGATAGCTTCCGCTAGCCCGTTTCAATTCGCCTTGAAGCAAGCCCGCGATCACGTCTGCCCCCTTCTGTTTGATCCCAGAGAGAGCAAAAACCGCCGCCTGCCTCAGCTTGAGGCTCTTTTCCGACAACATGGGTTTCAACAGCTGGATAACCTGTTGTGGACGCAGCGGACCGAATGCATGGGCTACTGTCTTGGCGGCCATGACCCGTATATCCGGATGGCCCTTCTTCACGAGGTCCGCCATACCCGGCCAGACCCGTTTGTCACGATGGAAATAGCCGAGAAAGCCGACTGCCCTCAACCGAAGATAGCCCCGTTCGGATGGGTCGCTGACGATGGAAAGAAGTGCTTTCACGGGATCGTCGCTGCTCTCGATAAATTTCGCCTTGGGCGGCACGGTATCGATTCCGGCCAATAGACTACGAATTCCCGTCGCAGGCTCTGACGCCCATGCTGTGGAAATTAGGCAGCCTGCGGTTAGGATGGCGATTGTGGTGTTGCGTAACATTCTAGCCTCCTATGGGTGCAGGTGCACAACGGGGTTATTCAGCATGACGAAGCCCTGGTCTCCGGTGAGCTTATTCGCCTGATCCGTACCCTGGATATAGGCATCACCCGCGTAGAACATCAGATTGGACGTGTCGTTTTCGCCGGTGTCGGGCAACGGATCGTGAATTCCGATCCAAGGGGCTTCTGAGGAATGAAAGAGCCCCAAATGGTGGCCAACTTCATGGGCCATCACAGCACCGAAATTTCCATCAAAACCGAGGGTGACATCCGCGACAACGGCGACGCCCGTGCCCGCCGTACCGGGCAGCAAGGTCGGCCCTGGGATTCCTCCGCTGATTCCGTAGATGATCGCCATAGCGCCCCCGGCTTGCGGATCACTGATCGACGTAACCAAAAAGACGTTTACTCCGCCTTCATTTCCAGCCCCCAGTTTGAATAGTTGAGCGAGTTCGTTTCCTTTTCCCGAAATGGACTCAACAGCCTTAAAGTCTTCCGAAACGTCTCGATAGCGTAGCGTGCCGATTTCGAGATTCACCTGTTTGTAAATCTCCCGCATATCCGCAATGGCTAGCTTGAGCTTTTCGTTCTCTGCGGCATTGGCGGCTGTGATTCCACCCGCCCCCGTGAAATGGAAGTTGAGGTCGACAACGCCGCTTTGCGGTTTGGCTGTGCCGCTGCCGGGCGTACTCGTCAAAATATGTACCCGAACATCGACCTTGCTCGGCTTGGCCTGCATCATTCCCTGCTGCAAAAAATATGAGGTGACAATGAAGGAATATTCACCACCAACGAGACCAACCGTGGGCGTGATGGGAAAAAGAAATGCCGCAGCCTCTTCCGCCCCTGCCACCCGATTCTTGCAGCTCACGCATAGCGACGGGTCTTGGCTGAATTCGACCAATTTGACGGCGTTGGGATCGATGACCTCTCCCAAGGAATAGAGAAAACTCTCCTCACCTACCGCACTGATCGTGAAGGAAACGGCATTCTCCGGCAGCGAGAATTTCAAATATTCGGACATACCGAATATGCCGGTTTCAACACCGAGAAATTCCAGCGTCGTAACGTTCCCACCCGCTGCCGGCGCGCCATCCGCGCCAAGCGCATCGGACAAAGCCGCAGGACCAGCATCCACCCCATCAACATTCGTCCCATCTCCACAGCTGGTCGACAAAGTAGCAACGACTAAGCCCGATAGCGCTATCGCTATTCTGAGCTTTCCAAAATCGTTCGGCATGTCGAACCTCCAAGGTAATCTTGAAGCGGCAACATAGCACAATACGAAATGTGCTCTAACGCTATTTACGGGTGATCCAGGATTCAACGAAGAGAAAGCAGAGCAAGGCTAAACCCGCTGCATGCCAAAGTTCCACGCGACGTTTCGCTTTGACTCTGCCCGTTTTTCCCGACGCAGCCGATATCTTTTGGGTTCTCAGATCGGATTCACGGTTGTCGACATTGGCTGCGAAACTCTCCCTTCGGAGTGCCATCCGCTCGCCATCGTCCATCACCGCCTGCACGGCGTATTGACCGGGAAAATCGACCTGCAGTTGAAACGGGGCCTTCAGCGTGCGCTCATCGCCCCCTGGAACATTGACGACCACTTCCTTCGTACCAGCCGGCGGCCTGAGATACCGCTGCGCCCCCACAAGGGCGGTCCGATCGCGATGCTCCAGGGGAACATGGGCCAAATACTTTATGACCTGTTGAATCAACGGCAAGAACCCGGGCCGAATGGGCAAGTCGGTCCAATCGCGGTCGATGGTCGAGGTGAAGAGCAGCGTTCTCCCCTTCCCCAGTCGCGCTTCAACGAGCGCGGGAGTACCATCGTCGAAAGAAACCAAGACCTGGCGACCGGGACGATGAGATGGCTGCAAACGAACCACCTTCCAGAAATTGGCAGCCTTCAATCCATGGTTCTTATCCGACCAAATCGACGCCACAAGAGGATTGGAGCCGTCGACTTGCCCGAAATGCAATGCGGAAGTTGAGGTTCCGGGCGCCGACGCGCTGATGACACCGCGCAGGGGTTGGGGGAGCAACTCCCGCATACTTCTATTGGTTTTCTTTTGGTCGGTTTGGTCGCCCAAAGTCACCAGCAATCCGCCCCCAGCTTTGACGTAACTCAATAAATTTCCAGCTTGGATCGCGTCGACGGAGCGAAGGTTACAGAGGGCGATCACATCGTAATTCGCTAGACGCATTCGAGATAGGTCGCTTTCCACAACACGCGAAACGGAAATGGGTTGCCCGCTTTGGGGCGCGTTGATCAGCGCCATCTCTAAATAGAAAAGCTCATCACGGTAACGAGTAGATGACGGGGCGCCATTGACCATCAATACCCGTATATCACTTTGTACCTCGATTCGCGTGGAGCGGCGATCGTCCGCCACGAGAGCATCCGGCTGCAACACCACAGCGGCGTCATACAATCCACTTCGTGCAAACGTATGCTGAAAGGCCTTTTCGGCGCAGCGCCCTGCGGGCAAATCGGCCACCCCACGGGCTACAATCTTTCCGGCGATTTCGAGATGCACGGTCCGCTTTGCCTGCACGCCACTATAGTTGCAAATGCGAGCAACTACTTCGGTGGAACGTTGACCCGGCGCCGAGGATGGACGTGCGCTGAGGGCGCTAACCGAAAAATTCGCGGCCCCCGGAGTCGCATCGCCGGTACCGCCCACGGCTATCGCATGAAATCTAACCGCAGCGGGTACCCTCAGACCCTGGGCATCGAAACCGTGCCCAGCCATGTCGGACAGAAAGAAGACATAACGGCTAGCACCCGCTTGGCCGGTCGTGGCCGTTGCCCGCGCCAGCGCCCGTTCGAGCCTCGCGTGCCCGAAACCGACCTTCATGGTTTCTATGGCGAGATGTACGCGTTGCCTGTCAGCCGTTGGCTGCGACACGGGCCCCGTCGGACGGCTCATGCTGAGTAGAGCGACCTCCACGTCGGGGCCCAAGGAGTCGATTAGTTCTGCGGCACGTTTCTTGGCCAGCGCAAAGACCGACACACCGCGCACGCTGCGCTGCATACTTAGTGAATCATCGACGATCAATACCACCGTCGCATTCCCACCAATAACCGACGGCATATCGGAGGCGACTTCAACGAAAGGCTTCGACATCAGAAGACCCAAGCCAGCCGCGATGATCATTCGCGTGACGAGCAGCAGCTGCTGACGAATTTTGAGACGACGTGCGAGCTTTTTGTTGCTGCGCAGAATGAAATCGATGGCAGCGAAGGGATGCTTCGGCGCCTTGCGCTTCCCGATCAAATGAATGATCAAAGGAATGAAACCCGCCGAAAGTCCGAGAAGCATCCAGGGAGCGAGGAAGTTCAAGGCCGCCCTCCTCGAAGGAACCGGCGTAGCAACACGTCGAGCTGGTCAGACGTGCGGCATAAATAGTAGTCCACCTCGTTGCTTTGACATTCGCCTTTAACCCGGTCGAGGAATGCGCGCATTTCTCGAAGGTACGCCCGACGAATACCCGCCGGGTCCACCATGATTTGCCTCTTGTCTTCCATCGACTGAAAGAGCGTCAACGAAGAAAAGGGAAGCTCCAATTCATCATCGTCCAACAAATGAAAAAGCACGACTTGGTGTTTGCGGGCTCGAAGTTGCCTCAGCATCGCCTTCAGATCGAGGTCAGGGTCGAGCAAATCGGTAACGACGACAACGAGGGAGCGCGGCGCGGCAACCCCCAGAATATGGTTGAACAGACCGTTTAGATCCGTTTCACCGTCGGCCTGCGTATTTTCAAGGCAATTGAAAATGGCCGGCAAATGGCTCCGCCTATTATGAGGAGGAATATAATCCTTTCCCTCGCTGCCATACGTTAGAAGGGCTGGTTGGTCCCTCTGATGGTGTAAAAGGTAGGCCAAGCTGCCGATCAATGTCGACGCATAGTTCAGCTTCGAAATGGGTTCGCCGTATTCCATCGAACCACTACAGTCCAACAGCAGGTACGCTCGCGTTTCGGTCTCGTTTTCAAACTGACGAATATAGTAGCGATCGTATTTGGCGTACGCTTGCCAATCCAAACGCCGCAGGTCGTCACCCGGGGAGTATTCTTTATGTTCTGCGAATTCGACACTTGAGCCGCGATGAATGCTCCGATGCAAACCCGCGAGCGCACCATCCACGGCCGCTTTGACCCGCAGCTGCAAGCTTCCCAGTTTGGCTAGTGCCTCGCCATCGAGATGCCGGTGGACCATCGAAATCCTATGGTTTGAGGGTCGAGAGCAGCTCGTCGATAACTTCAGCGGTGGCGATGCCTTCTGCTTCTCCTCGATAGTTGAGCACCAGGCGATGCTCCAAACAAACGCCCGCAAGCTGGCGAACATCGTCGACACTTGCCGCGTAGCGACCATGAAGCAGTGCAAAGGCCTTGGCGGCCAGTAGCAGATATTGCGACGCGCGCGGACTCGCGCCCCACGTCACGTATTCCCGCACGATCTTCGGCGCATCCTCGTTTTGGGGCCTGCTCAGCCGGCAAAGTTTGACGGCATGAGCCACCACATGGTCAGCGGCCGGTACACGCCGCACCAACTTTTGGATTTGGGCGATACGCTTGGGGTCCAATACCTTTTCCAAAGTTGGCGCATATTCGCTGGCCCCTAATTTCGCGACGCGCAATTCATCCTGCTCACTAGGATAATCGACCTTCACTTGGAACATGAAGCGGTCGAGCTGAGCCTCGGGTAGCGGATAGGTTCCTTCTTGTTCGATTGGGTTTTGCGTAGCGAATACCAAAAACGGGCGTTCGATGGCATGCGTCGTTCCACCGGCACTTACCCTTTGTTCTTGCATCGCCTGAAGGAGAGCGGCCTGGGTTTTGGGTGGCGTCCTATTGATTTCATCCGCCAGGATGATGTTGGCGAAGATAGGACCGTGCAGAAATCGAAAACTCCGATGCCCGCTCGCAGGATCTTCATGCAGAACGTCGGTCCCGGTAATATCCGCTGGCATCAAATCGGGCGTGAATTGGATACGCGAAAATTTCAGGTCCAAGAGTTCGGCGAGGGTGGAGATCAACATTGTCTTGGCGAGCCCGGGCACGCCGACAAAAAGTCCGTGCCCTTGCGCAAAGAGCGCGGTCAAAAGCAGGTCGATGACCTCTTTCTGACCGATGATGCGTTTTTCGATTTCGTTTAGAACCCGCTCGCGCGCGTCGGCGGCGGCGGCCACCGCTTCTAGGTCTGACTCTGTGGCCTCAACTGGATCTTCTGCTTGCGACATTGAGCGCTATCTTGCCACATTTGGGGGGACTCTGGGGATCCGCTCGGCTACTTGATTTTCGCCTGCCCGCGCTTTTTGCCTTTTCGGGCCGCGGGCTGCTTTCGCTCACCGTCAAGGTCACCTAGACGGGCGATGGTCTGCTTGAGATGGTCTTCATCCAACTCAATGCCGATATAGTTGCGGCCTAGCCGCGCGCTGGCAACACCCGTCGTGCCCCCGCCATTGAACGGGTCGAGCACCAAACAGTCCTCATCGCCCGCGGCGCGTACAATTCGCTCCAGCAACGCGATGGGCTTTTGGGTCGGATGTTTGCCAAATCGTTTCTCAGCTTTCAGCGGGGGCAAGATATGCCAGAGGCTTTGCATCTGCTTGCCGCCATTTTCTTCGCGCATGTCTTTGTAGGCGAAGAAATGTTTGCTCTTGCTGTTCTTGGCCGCCCACAGAATCGTCTCCGTCGAATGGACGAAGTAGCGACAGCTTAGATTGGGTGGCGGCGTAACCTTGTACCAGGTGATATCATTCAGCATTTTTAGGCCAAGCTGCTGCATCGCGAAGCCCACGCTGAAGATCACGTGCCGGGTACCCGATACGAACATCGTGCCGTTGGGCTTCAGTAGGCGCTGGCAGGCGGAAAGCCAACGCCGGTTGAATTCGTGATTGGCTTCAATGCCGCGGGATTCATCCCATTTCCCTTTGTGCACACTGGCCATCTTTCCGGATTTGCACGTCATTCCCCCATTGCTGAGGAAATAGGGTGGATCGGCGAAAATCAGGTCCACCGATTCGGCTGGGAGTTGCGCCATGACTTCGAGGCAATCTCCCTGGTAAAGGCTTATCTTTTGATCTTCGCTCTCAAAATAGGGTTCGAGCGGTGACTCGACAGAAGCTGTAGATGCGTACATGCACCTACACTAACCGACATTGTCCTACCTTGGCAAAAAAACGGTGCTTTGAAAATGAGTTTCGGGACCGAACTCGCCCCCAAAGTAACTGAGCCCACGGGCGGAGGCAAAATTATAAGGGTTTGAAATGCTAGAAACTTCCGAGATTGTGGGGGCAAAAATATCAGCTTAAAAGTTGCTTTAGCTCGCTGAGGGCTTGCTGAACATGCTCGCCCTCCTTTTGCAGGTCGGCCCAACTCCAGCCGGCGCTTGTCAGGCTTGCGATGAGTTCCTCATCCACTTCTTCGACCGGAAGCGTCAGCAATTTGCGGAAATCACCCTGCGTCGAAAGTTCCAACGATGCCCGCAGAAATGCCATGGCGCTGGGCGCACCTTCGTAGATCTCCGGTTGGTGATGAAATGCGACGAGGTCGACAACCCGCTTGGGCATCTTCCATTCTTCCAAAAGCGCGGCTCCAACTTCAGCGTGGTCGGTGCCGAACATTGCGCGCTCTGCCTCCGGCGGCGGGAAAGGAAAATCCGTGCAGAGCGAATGGTATTCCGTCCCGAAATACTGCTGCAGTACCAAATGCCCCACATCGTGGATCAGAGCGGCGAGAAAAAGATCGTCACGAACGCCCTGCGATTGTCCTTTGGTCAAATGGCGGATGAAGGTCGCTGCGCTAAGTGTGTGTCCCCAAACTTCACCCACGTATTCGCGCGTGAGGCCCACGGATGAATCGAACGTATTGATTAGAATCATCCCTGCGGCGACGCTCTTCACCGTCGAGAACCCTAGGAGAACCATCGAATGGCTCACCGAACTCACGCGGTTGGGTAGCGCGTAGAGCGCAGAATTGACCCATTTAAGCAGTTGAGCCGCGAGTCCAGGCTCTTGCACCACGAGCGCTTCCAACGCGGTGCTAGTCGCCATCGGGTTATCAGCCATGAGAAGAATCTCGTTGAGAATCTTCGGCACTGATGGAACATCAGCCGACTGGACGATGGATTTTACGTCGATCTGCATGGCGTGCTCATTCCCTCCAAGCGGAAGGAATCAGAGTCAATACGCTAGCGGGCGGCGGCTTTGACTTGGCGCGTCTCTCTCAAGACAAGATACCAACGGTAGATCAATGCCTCGGCGCGATGAACGGCTTTGTCGACCTCTTCCAAATCGGCAAATGGCTTCAGTACATAATCGAAGGCGCCGTGGAACCGACTGGTGAGTACTTTGCTCAAGGTGGTGTAGGCCGTGATCATGATCACGTACGTATCACCACGAATGCCCCGAATCTTTTCTAAAAGCTCCAGACCATCCATCTCGGGCATGTTGATGTCCGAGAGAACGATTTGATAGGGCTCCATCTTGAACAATTCGAGAGCCTTGGCTCCGGACGAAGCGGTATCGACCTGATAACCGTCGAGCATCAGGTGGGTCTGCAATGCCTCGAGGATTCCTTCTTCATCATCAACGATCAGAACCCGGATATCACTGCGTTCCATTCACTGCCTCCTTCGTTGCTTTCGGTAGCGAGACAACGAACTGACTGCCTTCGTTTTCGCTGCTGGTCACGGAGATTTCGCCCGCGTGACGATCGAGAATCGCCCGACATAGGGCAAGACCGAGGCCGTCTCCGACCCCTTGAGGTTTGGTGGTAAAATACGGATCGAAAATTTTCTTCAGCGTGGTCGTCGACATCCCGCAGCCATTATCCCTGAAGTGCAGCAGGATTTCCTCCCCTTTTTCCTCCACCAGAATCAAGAGCTCGCCCTCTTCTCCCTGCTTTTCACGGTGCCGAGCTTCGATAGCATCTGTGGCATTCGTCACAAGCACAGAAAACGCCTGCTCCAACTGCATCAGATGCCCCATCACCGGATACGGCCCTTCGGCGGCAAATTGCACTTCCACTTTCGCTATTCGCCGAAACAGAAAGTCATGCATTCGCGAAACGCTGCCGACAACGTCGCGCAAATCCAATACATCGCTGGCCTCGAGACTAGCGGCCACCGCCTGCTTCAGTTTGTCGGCCACAGCGATAATGCGAACCGTTGCCTGCAACGTCGATTCGTTGAGCTGAACCATTTTGGCGCGTAGCTGCCCCAAGGTGAACGGACCAAATTTGCGCTCTGGGTGTTGGCGTTCGTATTCCAGTAGAGCGGGGCCCAAAAGGTTGAGCATTTTCTTAAGATTGAGGGAATTGACGCGAATAAACGTATTGGGATTATTCAGTTCGTGAGCGACGCCAAGAACGATCTGGTCGGTGAGTGACCGTTCCATTCGCTCCTTGTCTAGCTCCGTGGCCATAAGATTCCCGTGATTCTAGTGAGCGCCCATTCTATCCGAATTCCAACTTCAGGGTACAGCGCAATTCGACGCTGAGACCCGTTCATTTCGGGCTTAGAATCCCCCTAGGAAAGGCCAATATCGCTGGCCTCTTGCCGCAATGCGGCTAGCCGAGGCCGTAAGTCACCCGGTAGGACAGGTGAAACTGGCTTCACAGCCGTCTTGAGCCCCCGAATTCTCGACGCGGCGATTTCCAAACGCTGGCGAAACGTCGAATCAACTTCTGCGGTCTTCAATAAGGCCTCGAAAGCCTCCTGCTGGCGGTCGAACCGATGACAGATCAGCAGCAGATCTACACCTGCCTCCATAGCCATGAGCGCTGCATCAGCCATGGCGTAGTTGTCGACAACCGCGCCCATTTCCATATCGTCAGAGACCAGAACGCCTTCGAAACCGAGTTCGTCCCTCAAAAGCTCCGTGCAGATTCGGCGACTGAACGTGCCAGGCAGCGCGTTGTCCCAGGCGTTGACCTGAAGGTGGGCCGACATCAGCAACGGAAAACCTTCGTCAACGGCGGCAATGAAGGGGAGCAAGTCGCATTGACGCAGCTCGCCCTCGATTCGACGCTCCACCGGCAAGACATGGTGGCTATCCGCGACAGGCCCCCCATGCCCGGGAAAATGTTTGCCACAGGGTAAAATTCCCGCGTTGGTCAGGCCGCGCGCGAACGCCAAAGCATGACGCGCAGCTTTTTCGGGATTCGCGGCGAAAGCGCGGTCACCAATCACCGTATTGTCATCGCTCTGCACCACGTCCAATACCGGTGCGAAATTCAGATTGAAACCCAAAGCAACTAGCTCGGCCCCCAGTAGTTCGCCCACCTTTTGGGTGCTTTGAAGATCATCACGCTCGCCCAACGCACGCATCGCAGGCCATTCGACCAACGGCGCTTTGACACGTTGCACGCGCCCACCCTCCTG
>Ga0257122_1000959_pt1 | contig 22325 bp, 21 predicted proteins | sample SI106_120metaG_FD_190146 | JGI IMG/M metagenome (GOLD analysis project Ga0257122, IMG submission 190146) | Marine microbial communities from Saanich Inlet, British Columbia, Canada - SI106_120 | ecosystem: Environmental > Aquatic > Marine > Inlet | place: Canada: British Columbia | collected... | reverse complement strand
GCCGGTGCAGCGATGCTCTTTTCGCTGGCCATCGCCTTCATGGTTACGCCGTGGGCCGCTGTGCGGATTCTGAAGAAGCGAAAAAAGGGAAACGCGAAGCCGACGACCGAGAAGACGGATGAGCCGAAAGCTCCCTCAAAGAGCGAACACGATCCGGACCATCCGGAGGATGCGTTCACCAAAGCCTACCGCCGTGCAATGAAACCGATCATCGGCCGTTGGCGCTGGGTCTTTCTTTTCGGCATCACCGCGCTGCTATTGGGTTCCATGGCCCTCGTTGGTATCGGCTGGGTCAAGGTCAAGATGCTGCCCTTCGACAACAAGAGCGAGTTTCAAGTCGTCATTAATATGCCGGAGGGGTCTTCCCTGGAGAAGACAGCGCGGGTCGCCAAGGAAATCGGTTCGGAAATTCGCAAGGCTCCCGAAGTGAAGGACTACCAAGTGTACGTGGGCACCGCGTCGCCGTATAACTTCAATGGTCTCGTTCGCCACTATTTCCTCCGTTCGGGCTCCCACGTAGCCGACCTGCAAGTCAACTTGGTGGGCAAGCACGAACGCAAAAGTCAGAGCCACGACATTGTAAAGCGACTAAGACCCGCTGTGGCCGCCATCGGCAAGCGCTACGGCGCGCGCGTGGCGTTGGCAGAAGTTCCCCCTGGCCCACCCGTCCTCCAGACCTTGGTCGCGGAAGTTTACGGCCCCACAAGCGAGGGACGCCGACGGCTCGCGAAGGATGTGCGCAAGATATTCAAAGAGGCTGAGGGTGTTGTCGACGTCGATTGGTACGAAGAAGCTGACCAAATCAAAACCCGACTGGAAGTCGACAAGGAGAAGGCAGCGCTGCACGGAATTAGTTCTCAGACGATTTCGCAAACCCTGCAAATCGCTGTTGGCGGCGCATCCGTGGATTTGCTTCACGTCCCCCTGGAAAAGGAAGATGTAAATCTGGTGCTGGAAGTTCCTCGTTCGATGCGTACCCTCCCCGAGGATCTTCTAGGGCTGCGTGTGCGATCTGGTGATGCGAACGCCCTGCCTGAACCTCTTGTGGGACAGAGTCCACCGCTCGTCCCCCTCAGAGAATTGGTGACCATCAAGCGGACCATCGACGAAAAGACGATTTATCATAAGAACCTCATGCCCGTTAGCTATGTCATCGGTGACGTGGCTGGCGCTGTAGAAAGCCCGGTATACGCAATTCTAGCCATGAACAAAGCTCTCGAGAAGCTGGATGCAAAGGCATACGGCGGCACTTCCAGCAAGCTGAAGGTCCTAAACGCCGAACAGCCTTTCAGTGACATAGAGCCCGCCATGAAATGGGACGGCGAATGGCATATTACCATTGAGGTCTTTCGGGACTTAGGCATCGCTTTCGCGGCCGTGCTGATTCTGATCTATATCCTTATGGTCGGTTGGTTCCGCTCGTTCCTCACGCCGGTCATCGTGATGGCAGCCATCCCGTTCTCACTGATCGGTATTCTACCCGCACACGGCGGCATGGACGCTTTCTTCACCGCAACGTCCATGATTGGCTTCATGGCGGGCGCTGGCATCGTGGTACGTAACTCGATCATTCTGGTCGATTTTATCGAATTGCGATTGAGCGAGGGTATGCCCTTGGCCGAAGCTGTTATCGACGCGGGCGCCGTTCGGTTCCGCCCCATGATGCTCACCGCGCTCGCGGTTGTCGTTGGCGCAGGTGTCATTCTCTTCGACCCAATCTTCCAGGGGTTGGCTATCTCGATGATGGCAGGTGAAGTGGCATCGCTATTCCTCAGCCGCGCAGCCGTTCCCGTGCTTTACTACATCGCAAACAAGCATAAACACGCCTAGTGGTCGCCGGCCCGGTTCTTGCTGTACACACGGCAGGAGGCGGAGGTTCAAGGGCCTTCTGGTTTCAACTTCAATGGGACCGAAGCGATATGCCGGCCGCGTTTGACCGATTGCATGGCAGGTTGGATTTCAAAGCGCCCATGGACATCGGCATGCTCACGTATCGCGCCGCGCGGCAAACGCAGGGTCACATGGTCGAAAGCCGTCAGGCGCCGCGTTTGGCCGCGACGATCAACACAAAATCCGGAAGAAGAGAAGTAACGCTGTCGGCTGCAACACCCTGGCTCGACATCATGGAACACGCCAGTGAAGTCGTCATCGACCGGCAGGGGTCTGCAAACCCTTTGCCCAGGGGCAGAGCCACGGCTCGGAACCCGCTCCAAGCGTTATGGAGTAGCGGTAGTCGGTGAATCTAAAGCGCTTTAGAAAGTCGCGACAACGCGGATTGGAACTCTCTCTGCGCTGCTTCCATTTGCTTTCGGGCAGCTGTGAGTTCCATCTTGGCTGCAGACGGCTCAAGGGCAGCGTCGGCAAGTGCTTCCATCGGGGCGTTGAACTGAAGTCCACGGGCGAAGAGCACCTTTCGAAATTCAGGTAGCGCGCCGGGCTTGACCCCCTTGCTCCTATCGATACGGGAATTTTCTGAAACGCCTGGCAAGGATTCAACCAGACCACGCACCGCACCCTGAATTTGGGCGCCCGCGAGAATTTGAGTAAACCGCTCCGGTTGTTGTAATTCGCCCCCTTCGGGTGCTTCCTGCTGCCATTTGATAGTACGCCCCTTGCGGTATAGGCCATGCGCAACAGCTTTAATCCGGCGCCCCTTCACCGCACCGTAAACTGTCACGGTGGCTTTGAGGCCGCCGGAGGTGCCATCGGCTGGCGTGACAACAATATGTGTCGTCGCGTCGGGGCTGCCTGGCGGATCTACGGATACCTGTGCGAAGACGAGCCCCCCATCCCTGGCATACTGCACGCTTGTGTTGGCCTTGCTGCCGCCCGACCAAGATGCATTCCTCGTAGTGGATCTAACAGTAAGGTTACCGTCGATATCGATTCCTACCCGACTTTCTTGTACGCGTTGCTTCTCAGACCCATGCCGGCCAATCCGCGGTTTCACGAACACCGATTCGACGTACCCATTGAACTTCCCATCAGCGGTATAGCTGGAGTATCTTTCGACCAATCCGTCTTTGCTGGTCTCGGTCCTTTCTTTCACCCGGGGCTTTTTCTGCCGGCCCTGTAGAGGGTGGTACGTCTCGTTGAGGATGATCGTGGGCGGGCCGGATCGCCTACCGCTTGCATATTTGCGAAGCGCAGTAAGAACGCCGTTGCTGAACTCCCTCTCCGTCTTTTTCTTGCCAGCGACAACGGTTTGTTTCACCGTTTTCCCGTCGGAAAGCTCTTCGGTCACACGTATCTTGCCATCATCACGTGTTTCGCGCGCCAGGATATACCTCCGCTCAACATTGCGCTGATATTCACGTTCGTGCGTGGTCTCCTTACCTCCGACCTCTTTGGTATCGGTGATGACCTTCGTCTTTCCGTCTCTCAGGACCACCGTGCGCTGGCCTCCACCTTTGAGGGGCTTTTCCAAACGTAATTGCTCTACGGGGTCTTGCATTGAATCAAAGTTAAGAGGATTCCCCACCGGATCAAGAACGGCTTTTTGTACGAGGGTAACGCCGGCTTTGGGCTTTCGTGTATGGCTGATCTCTACGACTTCACCCATACTGTGGTCGGGTGGTAACCAGTCGTCCATGTCGATACCGAGAAAACGGCTGACTACAACGACAGATTTGCCGTCTTGGCTTTCTATCTGGGTCTCCGCATAGCGGGCGGTACCGTACGTCCCCACATTCGCGCGCACCTTCAGGCCACCATGCGTCCAGCCTATTTCCTTTTGGTCCTCCCAGTCCCCCTTTTCGGTTTTCTCAACCTTGGGCGGTGGTTTTGGGAAATGGGTTTTCGCGATACTCAACATCTCGTGTGGCACCATTCGCTTCAATACCTCAGCGACGGCTTTGTCGCCTCTGTGGATCCACTTCTTTCCACGACAGGAAACGGGCTTGGCTCTTGCGCGGCTCCGTTTGGCAGAGTCGGCGAGCGCTTGGCTCCCTCCGTTTGCCGCGATGACGAACGAAATGATAACGCCCCAAGAAAGTGTCGATCTCAACATAGCCATGCCCCCTCCGGCGATCGCATCGCCGCAGATCAAGATTCATGGCCCAAACGATTTGCTGTAGTCCAAGCACGACAGAACGCCGCTTGGATTGGCTTCCTCAAACGTCTCCCCCGAAACGTTACTCACGCGGTAGGATGCAACTGCAATTGTCATTCCAGTGTACAAAAGACAGAACTCGTTGATATTACATCTGGCCCGTAGCTGATTTCGCCCCTTGGGGGGAAGGTTCAGGGACGAAAACGTAGCTAGAGATTCAGCCACGAAGGGTGCTGGCGCACCGTGACGGGGTCGCTCATTGGGGAATTCTGAGCACCCAGGGCTTTCGGCCTATGATGAACACCCCTAATTTCTTCCCGGCGTTCAGATAGGCTTCTCCCAACGAACTTTATCCCAAACATAGCAATCGCCACCGCTCGGATGCGCACTCGGCCTGTGGTGCCACGATTTGCTCCAAATCATCTTCTTTTTCTTGGGGCCCACATCATGGAGCGTCAGCTTCAACTTCGCGACGGGAAAATGAAGGCGCCATCAAAGGAGATGGTCAATAGCTACTTTGATAGTGAGGGTGGCTTCGGCGCGGCGAATAGTTAGCGTTTTGACTTCGTCGGGCGTTCCCCGCAGACGTTGGCGAATATCGTCTAGGGAGAGTGTATCGAGTGCTTCGCCGTCGATGGTTACCAGGGCATCGTTGATGAGGAGGCCCTTATCCTTTGCGTCGGAGGGTTCGAAGATCATGTCGACTACGGCAGCGGTACCTTCTTTGTGAATTTCGATACCCACGCGATCCCATTCGTTGGCATCGATATGCGAAGTGTCCGCATAGGGATAGAATGCATAGCGGCTTTCCTCGCCACGTACTTCGATATAGAAGCGCCGATATACCGGGTAGCCAAGAAAACCGTCTACCTCCACGCCGAGGGCCTCTAAGACCGTTTTGAGGTGGTAGTCGTCGGGGACAACCGCAGCCCACGTATTCTCAACATCATGGGTGCCCACTTTGAGTGAGGGTATGCGAAGTACGGTGGCGGGATCGGAGCCGTAGGATGTATGCCAGAAATAGCCCGTCACCCCTGAAGCCAAGAGATCCGGCGTGACAAACGATTTCGTGAGCAACGTTACGCCCGAACCTGTGTCGGCGATCAAGCGCGCCTTCTTTCCTCCGATATCGACCTCAACGATCGGCAGGAGCTGAACCAGAGAATAAGGAACACTGACCAGATCTGATTCTTTGAAACCACTGGGGGGTGAGCTGGGTATTTCTTTCGAAGCGGCGACGCTTTTGTTCTTATAGTCTAGCGTGAAGAAATGCGTCTGAAAGATATCCTGTCCGATCAGCCCGTGGATGGGAACGCCGATATAGTCTTCCGCTTTGGAAAGGTCTCCGCCAAAAACGCTATGGTCTTTGAGGACAAGGCCGCCGCCGAAGTCGATGCTGACTTTGCCCACACCGTTTGTGAGTTCGCGCACGAGCGTCTCGTCGATGGTGGTCGCGAAAGCGCCCGTATCGACGACGAGATAATGCACCTCGCTTCGCCCATCGAGGTGAACCGGAAAGAGCAATTGTCCGTCGAGCGGCATGACAGCTTTTTGAGCTGACGGATAAGCCGCCGGGCCCGCTTCCGGTGCTGCAGCGTCAGCGACCTGAGCATCTTGGTCGAGCGGGGCCGTGCTTTCGCAAGCCACCCAGACGAAGGGCGTCATCCACAGGAGGAGACGGAGGGCCTTTCTCGATTGTTGCAGCATCAATTGCCGCTTCATCAATTGCCGCAGCAGGGCAGCTCTGGCGCGGTTTCAGAGCAGAACCCGGAGATATCCCACGGGTTGGAAAGCATGGCTGCGCCGGTTGCCTCATAGGAACCGCCTTCGATCAGCGTGACGTCTTTTACTTTAGAGAATTTGATTTGACCGCTGGTGCCCGTTCGCCACAAGCACGGTGCCAGCCCGTCGTAGCGAATCACCGCCACCAACGCCTCATTCGTAGTGAGGCCTCCGATGCCCACTGTCCACGTTGCGCCGGTCGTGACGCCCGTATCGGGAATGAAGTCGATTCTGACGGAGTACGCGGGAGCCAACAGTGCGGTCATGCTGGTTTGAACCAACGACAGCGTGTTGCCTGAATCATGCTGGCCATAGAACATGCGCTCGGGATAATTGGTGAGATCCGCGCCCTCGACGATACCCGTGATGCAAAACTGCTGCATCAGGTGAGCGAAGTGGGATGTCATATAGGCGATATCAGAGACTTTGCTGGCTTCCAGCACGTAGGGTACGTCACAACCGATGGTCAAGAGGTTCGCCGTAACAGCCCCTTCACATTTGAATGCCGCATTGCATTTTTCGCCATTGGTGCATTTGCCGCAATCGCCACCGCAACCATCGTCGCCGCATTCCTTAGCTCCACAGCTAGGGACACAGCCATCCGGGGCGAGCACGCCATCGGATAGCGAACCACCGTCGGGTACGATTGCGCCATCAGGGGATCCGCCATCAGGAGCGGGACCACCGCATGATTTGCACGCGGAGTACGTATCGTTGCAACCGCATTTACAGGTTTCTGCGATCTCTTCTTTATTGCCGCAATCGTCGTACCAATAGGTGACGTCTTGTGAACAAACCGTTTGTTGATGACTTTTACAGGTTACTGGTGAGTCATTGCTGCACCCCATAAGGGCCACCAGCCCGAACGCCGCTAATCCCATCCCAAATACTGCGAATCTCGTCATGCTTACCCCCTTGTATCGCTGACCAGCGAATCGCGGCGACCCTAGCATATTTGTATACGCTGTCACATCATCGGGGATGGAACGCCTCAAATCTCGTGATATTCTGGCGTTAGAGGATTTTGGACGTTGGAGCGCATGGTGCTGGTGGCGAGCGGTGCGCTGCCGCCCGCTTCCAGAAGCAGTCCTCGCTCTAGGCCCCGAACGTGTCATCGTGCTATCAGGCTGCTCAAGCGACCGAACTGTTCCGACTCTTGCCATTTGACTTGTGTTGAACGGATAGACGTTCTTACGTCGGACGTTGAAACGTTGTGACGTCGGATGTTTTTACGTCGGACGTTGTGACGTTGCGACGTTGTGATGTCTAGACAAGTAGGCATTCGCAGGAAGAATCGCGCCTAGAATTCAAAAGATGTGATCTATGATGAGCCGCGCGGACTGTTCCATTCTGAAACGCCCCTTCCCAGTCGTACCGACCGCTGCCAGTACTATTCGTTCTTGGCCTTGTTTACTGGTTTGTCAGAGTTCGACTAGAAGACTGGGCTACACGTAGTGTTGATGCAGAGCGCGCTGGCGCAATCGGCGAAGGTTTTGCAGGCGAAACCGCCCTGGCAACCGGGGCATTTTCCTCCACCGCAATCGGTGTCGGTCTCTGCACCGTCGATGACGCCGTTGCGGCAACCAGGATGGGCGCAGACGCCGTTGCTACAGGAGTTGCTAGTGCAATCCGTTGCTACGGCACAGGCGTTTCCGTTGGCACAACGGGCGCACGATGCACCGCCACAGTCGATGTCGGACTCGGTGCCGTTTTTGATATTGTCGTTGCACGTCGTTTCTTGGCAAACGTTGTTGACGCACGGGGCACCTTGGCAGTCCGCTTGGGTATTGCACTGTACGTCAGAGCAAATACCGCTGAGGCAGATTGCGCTGGCACAATCATTGGCGATAATGCAACCGCTACCACTCGTACAACTCTGGCAGTCTGAGCCGCCACAGTCCGCGGATGTTTCGTCGCCATCCACGACGCCGTTCGTGCAACTCGAAGAGGCGCATTTTCCAGCGACACACGCATTTGTGACGCAGTCGTTGTGGCCATTGCAATCTTGGCCGTAGACGCAAGCGGGACAGGTACCACCGCCACAATCGACGGCGGTTTCCGCTCCATCCATAACCGCGTTCGTGCAGCTGGACGCGGCACAAGCACCATCGACGCAGGCATTGGTGTCACAGTCGAGGTCTACCAAACAGAGTTGACCCAGCTTGCATTGCGCGCATTCTTCGCCACCGCAATCGATATCGGTTTCCTGGCCGTTTTGTTCCAAGTCCACGCAGTCTTCGACTTTGCAGACGCCGGCCTCACAACGACCTTCGACGCAATCGCCGTCCACAGTACAAAGGTAGGGCGTACAGGTGTTATTCACGCACGTATTGCTCTCACAGTCGGCTCCGGTTTCGCAGCGACCTCCCGTAAGACATTTGTCGCAGTCCTGTCCGCCACAATCGAGCCCTGTTTCGTTGCCATCCTGCACGCCATTGGTGCAACTCGGAGCCGCGCAGAGGCCGTTGACGCACGAATTGCTACTGCAATCCGAACCGGTAGAACAGGTCAGGCCCTTTGCGCATACGCCGCAGGTCGTACCTCCGCAATCAACGTCTGTTTCGGCACCGTTTTTCGTCGCATCGCTACAGGTTTCGTAGCCGAAGAACATCTCACAATTTGTGGCGAAACCGATTGTCAGCGTTGCTAACGCCACCCGCCAGACAAGCTGCCGGCTGGTTCGCCATCTTCCGTTGCTCGCTACAAGCCAACTCATACCTTCCCCCAAGTTGGAGCGAAATCCGCTCTACTTCTTTTGCGCGTGTCTGGTCGAGGTCCCCGAAACCTCTAATTGTCTGAAATGCTGACCAAACACGTGCCAAAAAACAAACTGCTGCCGGTCAAGATCTATCCGATGAGTCGCTTCATCCATAGACCGACACGCTCCATATACGAAATCGCTGGCCTTGTCTTCCTCTTTTATATGCGGTGCGTCAAGCATCTGCCACCGCAACCTAGTACACTGGATCTACACGCTTTTTTACATTCTGCCCTCTTTCCAGGGGTCAAATCACGGGAAAAAAGTCAACAAGAAGCCCTATTATCTGGCGCGTAAGTGAGGACTCGGGAGACAGCGCGGGCGCGTTGTCCCGGAACAGCTTTGCGCTTGACCTCGCGGGCGCCTGGTTCCTACCCTCCGCGGTATAGGGTTTTCTCTATCTCAATCGGAGTGGAATCGCATGATGGCAAAGTACATCCTCATTTTCCTCGCCAGCCTGCTCGTGACAACGGCGTCCTGCAAAGAGAACGCCGACCCGGTCAGCGCAGACAAAACCGCCAAGGCCACGCCCGCAAAGAAGGCAGAAAAGGCCCCAGCGAAAATTACCGGCAAGGTTTACGGCAAGGGGCTGGCGCAGATGCCGCTCGTTAGCATTAGCGAACTCAAGGCCAATGCCGAACTCTATGCCGGAAAACGTGTGCGTGTGGAAGGCGTAGTTACCGACGTCTGCCCCAAACGCGGATGTTGGTTCAACATGGCGGGTGATAAGGTCGGTACCCAGATTCGATTCAAGGTACGCGACGGCGTCATGGTGTTCCCGATGTCGGCGAAGGGAAAGTATGCTGTCGCTGAAGGGCTCGTCCGAAAGATTCCCCTCAGTCTTCAGCAAACCAAACGCTACCTCGCCCACCAAGCTGAGGAAAAAGGCGAATCATTTGATCCATCAACCGTTACCAGTGCGATTACGTTGATCCGTCTCGACGGAATCGGTGCCGTGCTGCGAGAGAAAAAGTAATATAATGGCTGGGCGCAATCGTTGGCGCATTGTCCTCCGTGCCCTGCATCGAGATTTGGGCTATCTGTTGGCAGCCCTCACCGTCGCTTACGCCATTAGCGGCGTAGCCGTTAACCACGCTAAGGACTGGAATCCTAACTACAGCATTACCCAAGGCAACGTCGACGTCGGCCCTCTGCCAAAGGGTGGGCTCAATGCCTGGGAAGCGCATGTCGTCAAACAGCTGAAGCTTGAAAAAAATGAGGTGCGTGGACGCATACAACCATCACGCACGCACTTCACTGTCTTCTTGCAGGAGGGGGGCGAGGTCAAAGTACAAATCGCCGACGGACGCGGCCGTATCAAGCGCGTAAAACCACGAAAGGGGCTATTCGAATTGAATATGCTCCATCTTAACCACCTCAAAGGCGCCTGGACTTGGGCGGCCGACATATTCGCTATCCTACTCGCCTTCCTCGCCCTCAGTGGCCTCTTCATGATCAAGGGCCGCAAAGGCTTCAGTGGTCGAGGCAAATGGTTTGTACTGGCTGGGCTAGCGATACCGGTGGGCGTTATTGTTGTGTATTACGCGACACGTTGAAAAATTCGGGCAGGCGAGAAGTCCCCAAGTCCCCCTCCGTCCCCGGCTAGGATTCGGCTTTGTTGGGACCGAGAAGTCCCCAAGTCCCCCTCCGTCCCCGGCTAGGAATCGGCTTTTGCGGCGCCCACCATCTCGGAAACCAGTTGCCTAAGTCTGTCGACCACAAAGGGTTTTTCGAGCGTTGAGTTGCCAACAGCCGTCAGGTAGTCCATGGCTTTGGGGGTGAAGACGCCACCGGTCATGAATACCATCCGTTTCGCCATGGCTGGATCCTGCTCGACGAACCAAGCATGCAGATCCATCCCCGTCATCGCCGGCATCATCAAGTCGCATAGGATGACATCGAAAACCTCGCCCTGCTTCAAAATGGCCTGACCCTCGGCCCCAGAACGTGCGATGACGACCTCGTGATCCGGAGAGAGTACTCGTTGAAGTATTTTGAGGACCATATTCTCATCGTCAATGAGAAGGATACGCCCACGTGACACATTTGTGACGTTCTCCGCTGCAGGTTCCTTTGCGGGGGGCGTATCTAAGGATTCCGCCACAGGTTCACACGGGGGCGCTTTCGGCAGCCGAATCAGAAAGCGGGTGCCAACCCCCAATTCACTTTTCATGCCTAGGTCACCGCCGAATTCTTGGATGATGTTCTTGCAGATCATCAGACCAATACCCGTGCCTCGGCCCCCCTTGGTGGTGAAGAAGGGTTCCCAGATCCTGTCCTGGTCTTCCCCTGCGATTCCCCTGCCCGTATCAGCGACCTCAACAAAGACGCTTTCGTTGTCTACCCAGGTACGAATCGTTATTCGATTGTTTTCGACGTCCCCTTCATCTATGGACTGGGCAGCGTTGACAAGTAGGTTCAGAAATACCTGCGACAGCCGACCTTCCAAGCCCCAGACATCCGGTACATCATCAAGGGATTGAATCAATTGGGCCCTGTATTTGATTTCATTTTGGGCCATCGCAACAGCCGCATGAATGGAACGCCGCAAGTCGAAGCGCGAGCGTTCTACCTCTGCAGTGCGGGTGAAAGTGTTCAGACGCCCCATGATATTCTTGATTCGATAGACGCCCTCAACGGCTTGCGCCGCACGCTCGGTGATGTCTGCTAGAAAACCCGATTGAAACTGCTCGATTTCACCTTCACCAATTTTCGTAGGCGCCACTCCTTCGGCCGGCTTCTGCAGCGCGGCGATACACCGGTTCGTGATAGAGAGTAATGTTGGCAGATCCCTATTCAGGCTTTCTACGTTGTATTCTACTTAAGCCAAGGGGTTGTTGACCTCATGAGCCACGCCTGCTGCCAACACCCCCATGCTGCTCATACGGTCAGCCAGAGCGAGCTCGGTTTGGAGGCGCTCACGTTCTTTTTGCCCCTGCTTCGATTCGGTGATGTCCTGACAGGTACCGGCCGCCCGAACCGCGCGCTGCTGCTCGTCACGAATAATCCGCCAACGCTCGACCACGTTTTTGATGGCGCCGCTGCGGGTTATGATTCGATGTTCGGCCTCGTGGAGCGTACTCGTATCGAAGGATTTAACAAATATGCTATCGAGCGCCTCGCGTTCCTCCGGATGTACGAAGGTCAAGAAGCTCTCGTGGGTTGGACTAAACTTAACGGGATCAAGTTCGAAGATGCGATAGAGTTCCGCGGACCAGATGACATCGAGGCTCAAGAGATCCGTTTCCCAGCTGCCTACCTTTGCCACAGCCTGGGCTTCGTTCAGCCGCGCCTCATGTTCCTTCCGCACCTTCTGAGCCAGGGTGCGCTCTGTGATATCGCGAACGGATACGAGAAGCATCGACTGTCCATCTAGGATGACTACCCGACAGTTGATTTCGGCCGGAAAGACAGTGCCGTCCCTTTTGCGCTGAAGCCGTTGACTAATCTGGAAAAGTTCACCATGCTCAGCGCCAACTACGGCATCGCCGTCGTTTTCACGCATCTCCGCGGATTCTGCATTCAGGTCACTTCTTTTCTTGGTGAGCAACTCTTGCCGATCGTAACCATAGAGCGACGCTGCAAGCTCGCTAGCGTCTATGACCCGCTCCGTCTCCAGAGAATAGAGCAGGAGCGCATCTGCCGATAGATCGAACAACTGACGATAGAGAGCGTCACTGTGACTATTCTTCGTATTGGTCATTATTTGAAAGCGCTGAACAGGCCGCCGCTTGCTGCCGCGCCCATGAAGAAGGCCATGGCGATCCAATAGATGGTGTAGATGGCACCGATGACGCAGCCGACGATGCCGCAGACGAGGCCCGCGATAGACATGCCCCGGCCGCCTAACCTTCGCCCCGACGCGTTGTAGTCGCGCGAGAACTTCACATAGAGCACGATTGCGATGGGGCCACATACGATGCCCACCAAGGGTAGGCAACAGAGCGCCGTAGCGACGATGCCTAGAACCATGGACGCCACGGCGCGGCCATCGGCTTTGGGTGGCGGATCGGGCGGCTGGTTTGTCCGATAGGGATCGGATGGTGGATAACTCATAGTTCCAATTCCTCAGGCTACAAGCTGAAGTAGCCAATTACCGATGATCGCAATACACGCTAAGATACCGATCAAACGCCAAATCACGGGTATCGGCAAGCTCTTTCCGCGGACCAAGCGTGTCGTCGAAGCGGCTAGCGCCAGACCGTAGGCGATCAAGCCCATAGCGATTGGAGGATAGGAGCTGATTGCGAGAAAGATATTGCCTTTGCTTAGCGCAAGCAGGCTCCGGCCGAGGCCACAGCCGGGGCAAACAACGCCCAACGTGTTCTTAACGATGCAATCGGGTGCGAATTGGACGATGCCGAAGAGCGTAAATGGCAGTGCGCACAAAGCGGCGAAGAAAAGGAAATCCCTTCTTCGTTCTGGTAGCAGGCGGGCGAGCACTCTTATTTGGCGTCCATGGCGCAGCGAAATCCGTGCCCTTGGCTGGAGATATCTGGCCCCAGGGTTCCGTCGCCAGCATAGGCCGTGACCATCCATTCTCCAACGCTGTAGGAACCGCCACGACTAACTGCGAATTGGCCTTCGGGCGGCGGTTGCGTGGGATCTTCACGAAACTCGATCCATTCCTTTACGTTGCCCGACATGTCCAGCACGCCGTAGGGGCTGGCGCCCGTGGGATAGCTTCCCACCGCAACGGGCCGGTTGGGCAAACCGCCCACGTCGAGGCAGGAATCGAATACAGTGCCCCGGCCGATATGCGCGCGACTACAATTCAAGATATCGCCCCAAGGAAACTTCCGCCCCCATTCGCCGCGCGCCGCTTTTTCCCATTCGGCACCGTGGGGTAATCTCTTATTCGCCCAGCGACAATAGGCTTCCGCTCTGAACCAATCGATATAGTTTGCGGGATAGTTGTCGCGGTTTGCCAAACATTGGTTGGGCGACTTTTCTTGGTCGGGCTCTTTGCAGAAGTCCCAGTTTTCATAACCTTCGCAGCCCCCCGATGCCACGCAAACCTGCCAGGCCGCCACGGTTACTTCTGTTTTATCGATGCAATAGTTATGGGGAATATCGACTTCCGTATTTGCTTGGCCAAAAAGGAAAACGCCCTTCGGAATGAAGACCATTTCCCCCGTCGTGTCGTTTGCGCAGGGGTCAATAGTGCTGTCGACGACGAATGCATCGACCATTGAATCCATTACCTGCTCAACCGAATCAGCAACGGGAACGCTAGCATCGGGAACGGATCCGCTCGTGTCGACCGCCGCGTCGGAAATAAATTGTTCGGCAGTGGAGCAGCCAACCAATCCAAAAAAAAGGAAACATATCAATGCGCGCGCCATGCTCACTGCGTAGCATGGCAACGCCGATTCGGGAAGTGTCGCAGAAAGCCTATTGTATTGTGACTTTCCATTGGCTAATATGGAAAATGATGTTGAGTAATAGCTACCCAACCATTTCTAACCGCCCTGTCGCTGACTTCAGCGGCAACCAAACCGCCATTTCCAGCATTATTATTATTATTAGCCGCGCGGGTGGTGGCGGATAGACGGCGCACAGTCGATATCTTCCAAACGCCCGCAGGCTTCAAAACCTGCGGGCGTTTTTTTTTGTGCAAGGAGAGCCCTAAAATGACGCAGAGTGAGTCCCCAGAGACCAAGATGACGGCCGAAAAGGCGACAGACGCGAAAGTGCAGACTGTCCGCCTGGTGGCGTTGAACCTCAACCCCCGCGACCTAAGTATTGCCTTGGTTATGCTGAAGGAACACGCCCTGGCGGACCCACAGCTGGCAGCGCGCTATCAGATTCACTTGCACCAATGGATGAAAGATTACACGAGACTACAGGAAGCGGGTCTTGTGGAAGGGTTGGACCTCGACGCGCTCGTCGAAGAATTGGATCCTGAAAATACGGACGTATTCGGCTTCTCCACGTATATCTGGAATCATGAATTCATGGTGGCGCTGGCGACCAAACTCAAAGCGAGAAATCCCAACGCGGAGATGCTTTTTGGTGGCAGCCAGGCGGGTGGCTACGGCACCAAGCTACTGCAGGAAGTGCCCGCGGCCGACTATGTGCTGAAGGGCGAAGCGGAATATTCTTTTCGTCAATTCCTTCATGCTCGCCTCGAAGGCGACGTAGAGGAAGTGCCGAATCTCTTCTACCGCAAAGACGGTGTCGTTCGCTCCACGCTTCCCAAAGATGCCAAGGCCGCCAAAAAGATGTCCTATCTGCCGAGTATCCGCGACCTGCCCATGCCCTTCCGCAGTGCCGAGTATCGTGCGTACCTCGACAACTTGGACGAACCCGTAACGGCTCAGTTTGAAACCGAGCGCGGGTGTCCGCTTTCCTGTGCGTTTTGTTCGTGGGGCACGCGATTGCCCATTCGGCGACGCAGCCAGGCAGATGTTGAGGAAGGGCTCACGTATTTGCTTGAGCATCCCAATGTACGCGCCGTTTATGTTGTGGATGCCAATCCGTTTATCAAGAACGAAAAGGGGTTGTGGTTGAGCGAGTTTCTGCTGAACAAAAACAAGACGGGCAAGCCGGTCTTCTTCGAGCTGAATCCGGAGTACGTGAAGGACCCACGGGTAATCGAAAATTTGGGTCGACTGCAAGGCGATGAAATGGCGTTTGGCGTTCAGTCGACTTCAGATGCGACCCTTAAACGCATCAAGCGGAAGTTCAATCGCGAGGTTTACGAACGCAACGTGCGACGCCTGCGGGAATTGAATCCGAATGCGAATATCAAATTTAGCCTCATCCTAGGCTTGCCTTCTGACACGTACGAGACGTTTCTGACGTCGCTCGATTTCGTCATCGGCATGGTGCCAGCAGATATCTACGTTCACGATTTGCTGATCCTGCCCGGCTCGGAAATGTATTCGAGCCCTGAAGAATTTGGTATCCGCATCACCGACACACCGCCGCACCGGCTGGTGGAAAACGAAACCTTCCCTTGGGATGATTACAATCGGGCCAAACTCGTTGGCTACTACGCCAAGCTCGTGCACAAGGTGCCTTGGTTGCGCGACGAGCTGTTAAAGCTCGCCAAAGATGAAGGCGTTCGCCCCGTGGACCTTTACGCAAACTATGTTTCCTTTCTCCAGGAAAAGGGTGTCGATGCCCTCAATGGCCAGGCCGTGTCCGAAGTGAGCTCCGAGGAATTCGACTTTCGCAGCCAATCATTCACATCCAAGCACGCCAACGTGGAAGAACTAAAATGGCTCTTCTGGCAATTTCGCGGCAGCTTGGGCAGAAGCCGTCAAACTCAAGACAACGAGAAGGCGCAGGTTTGCACAGCGGAGGAGCTCAGCTACGCTACGGCGTAGTCGTAGAGATTTCACTCACCGTTGGGACGCCCGACAAGGCAGTCTGTAGGTACCCCAGAACGAGTTGTCTCGCGACTTCGGAATCCCAGAGCACGTAGTGGTCGAGTTTGGGATCGAGAAAGGCTGCCATGGTTAGCTTGGAACCATCTGTGGCTTCCCGATTGGCGCTGATGGGTAGGGCTTCTGGGTTTCTGCCCCAAACCCCAAAAGGGTCCACATCCCAGCCGGGAGGATCGATGAGTGCAAGGTCCCCGCCGATGACCATGGCGTTCATCGAGGTGAAGTAAACATCTTGATCGTTGAATCCGTCGACCGCCATGACGTGTACACCCGATGGTTTTCCCGACCAGCCTTTCCAATCCTTGAGATAGTTATTGGGGTCGACCACGTCTGCTTCTAGCTGCGCCAGCTGGATCAGCGAATGGAAACGATCGATGGGGCCTTTGATGCCCAACAGATTGCCCAAGAGTTCGGCAACGTCGAAGGGGTTCGTGCGGTGCACGATGGTTTCCGAAACATATGTGCCCACACCGGAAAGTAGATACGCGTCGACCTGGGCCGTCGACGAGGCAAGCATCGCCGCGACCTCGGCCCCTTGAGAATGACCGCCCATGGCCAGACGATTCATGTCGAGGACATTCGCCTCTTCGCGCTTAGCCAATGCTTCCCGTACAACCCGCACCATATAGGCGCCGTCGATGGCCTGCTGACGCAACACAGCCCGCGCCGATTCAGGGTTGAGATAGTTGTAGCTATGCAGGTCTAGATCGCCCCCGGGTACGTTTCGGTCGCCGTGAAATTGGGGTAGGAATTTGGCTACAGCAATGTCGCCTTCGAAAAGCGTCTTCAGGAAGGCTTGTTTCGTATGCCCCTTGAGACTGGCCCCTGCCCCACTTTGCCAGATAAAAACCGGGAACGGACCGTCGCCGACGGGGATGGTGAAGATAACCGGCACGTCTTCCCAGCGTTGGACGATCGGCTTGCCGGCTTCATCGAAGCGAAAGCCCCCACCCACGGTGTAGGGAGAATCGCCCGACTGATAGATGGGAAACTTCACCGAAGCGGTGTACGACGTGTATTCACCGGTTTTGCTCGGATACTGCGATTCAGGAATTTGGGTCCAGTTCTCCAACTCCGGCGTCTTTACCCGCTCCGTATTTTCAACATCGGCGATGAGTTTTCGCATTTCGGTTTGCGAATCTTGTGTTGTAAAAACGGTTGCGATGGCGATGTCATCGGCCTTGAGTTTGGCCTTATCCAAACATTTCGTGAGTGGGGCAAGACTGTCGTTGTAGGCCCTATGCTTACCTGTCCCCGCCAGCGCCTCGATGAAATTGGCAGGTGCCAACGTACCTGTTCGGTGTTTCCCCTTACCGAAGGACTTCAGAACCACCAACGCGTACTGTGTCGCTGCCTTCAAGGCAAAACCGACAATGGGAGACACGGCGACATAATTCGCCGGCAGGAACTCGTCGTCAGTAGCGCGCACGACAACTTCCACCGCCACGCGACTTTCACAATCATCACCCAGCGCGATCAACTGTACGGGGCCATCCTCCCTCAGGCTCGCTTTGGGCTTAAGGAGTCCGACGTCGCCCGGGTCGGAAGCCAACGCTAGATAAACGACGGGCATTTGAGAAAAGCCGCGGACGTCTCTTTCTATTTCGGCAATATTGGCTGCGACGAAAGGATGGTCGGCATTGGGAAAATTCTTCAACTCGGGCGAACCCTCTGCATTGAGCCGATGGTCCGAAGGCCAGGGGGTATCGTAGAATTCGCTGCCCTCCAAATTGAAACGGAATTGAATCGATGCCAACGCGGATCCATCTAAATGGCTTGCGTCGCCGCCATCAGTGAGCCCACCGTCATCCCCTTTCAGCACGCCTTCGGAGCACGCAGCAAGGAGGAGCAAACAAAGGAGAGGAGAAAGAAAGGTAAATACAGGCCACTTCATGGAGTGAGCATAGTTCACTTTTTTCATAGTTCAAGGTCCCAGGCTGTTTTGAATCCCCCGACGAGGATAGATCGCACGGCCCTCATGCTCTCGGAGTTTTCGCCGTTGAATAGTCGTAGGAGTATGGCCCATTGATCAGTCCCATTTATCCAGACTATCCCAGTGTCGAGAAAAGCCCAGTTATTCCAAGCGAATTTGCTGGCGGTTCGGAAATTGACGTTTGGCTCGATGCGTCGGATTTGGTGGAAGAGATCCTCGATCCCTTCGATCCCGCAGATAGCCAGCGCATCGCCTGGCTGACCGGAAGGGGTCCCCGAAACGGGCCGCCTCCCCTTCCGCGGCGAATGATATCAACGACGTAGCTGAATCGACTACGCGCCGACGACGACATAACAAAGGAACTTAAAAAGCCCGACGGCTATCCCTATTTCTTCGTGGCGGGTTTCTTAAATGTGGCCTGAAGGCCGGACCAGCCCACGACCTTGCCTTTGTATTTTTCGGCGACAGCCTTGGCCTGTTTCGTCGTCTCGTACACCAGGATCGGCTTGCCCATGACGCGGGGTTTGTCGACACCGAGTACATAGGTCGATTTTTCCGAATCGCGCCACGGCCGCTGGGGCTTGGAGAAGATAGTTGGATCCACTTTGGGGTCGAGCGTTTCGACGAAAACCGCTTTCGTCTTTCCGTGAGGCGACGGGGCCAAGAGATAGGTCATCATGTCGGCGACGGAACAGAAATACTTACGTGTTCCATCGCGATGGACGACTTGACCACGGGGTGACGATTGGTCGCGTACAATCATGCCGCACGCTGCACATTCGTGGCCTGCGAATTTCTCGGCCTTTAGCTGGGACGTTTTTGCCACGCTGTTCTTCTTTGGACAGCCCGTTACCAAAAGCACCGCCAAGACGGAACAGAGAATAGTGATTCGCGAATTCATACTCACACCACCTTTCTGCGTGAAAGCAACACACCGCTAACCAATACAGGACCGAAGATCCAAGCGATCCAAATCAATGCGGCGCTCAAGGGTTGAGGAAGACTTACCGCCATGCCTAGGTTCTGCAACACTTCGGGTCCTGCGAGATAGCTCATCATCTGTACGCGATAGAGCCCCGCAGGGTTCCCAAATACCAACGAAGCGATCATTTCTTGTGAAACCGCGCCATCGCTGACCACCAAGACTCCCAGTAGCGCAAGATCATAAAAGAAGACCAGCGTAAACCAGATCACGACCACCAGACTGGCGGCGGTAACCTGCCTGCTTACGACTGCGGAGATGAGCAAGCCCAAAGCCAGAAACGCTAGCCCCAAGAGTAACGTTGGGCCGATCAATGAAAAGAGAATGCCCCCTAAACCATCGCTGGCGACCAGGGCCGGTATGCCTACTCCGAGGGTTACGGCGATGGTCAAAGCCAGTCCGCGGCCCAAGAATTTAGCGACGACCACTTCCATGCGACTAACGGGCAATGAAAGCAGCAGGCCGAGGGTGTTTCGTTCGCGTTCACCCACCACTGCATCGTGGCTAAGAACCAACGCGACCAAAGGGACAAATAGGCTGGCCAAAGTGACCAGGCTGGGGCCTATCAACCCCATGGCACTTTCTCCCGCGCTGCGGCCATAGAGACTTACGGCGAGCGTGAGTGCTGCGAAGAGCATGCTGCTGAGCAGCACCCATTTATCTCTCGCCCTTTCCAAGAGTTCATGGACGACCAATGCACGAGCTACGCGTCCCATCAGGCATTCCCCTCGAGGAGTCTTTCGTAGACCATGTCTAGCGTTGGTTCAGCGATGCGCACGCCCGTCAATGCTGCCGGAAATTTGCCGCGCAAGTCCATCAATTCCAAAAGATGGTCGCCCGATACGGATATCTGGAGAAAGTCGTCGCCGCGCTGCACTTCAGCATGGCCCCAGTCGTCCAAGGCATCGCTCAAAGCAACGATATCTTTCGCGGCTGCCGAATCGGCCGCCAGGTTCATACGAACTAAATGAGGAAGAGAAGCGTCACGACGCAACCGGTCGAGTCCGCCGCCGAAGAGCACACTGCCCGACTTCAACACGCAAATCTCTTTCACGTGCCGTTCCAAGAGAGCCAGATCGTGGCTTGAGACCACGACCATCCGCCCTTCCCTGCTCCAGTCTGCCAGAATAGACCAAAGAACTGAGAGGCCTTCTTGGTCGAGACCGCCGGTGGGTTCATCGACAACCAAAAGCGGAGGCTCTGCGATGATGGCGACGGCCAAACCTAAGCGTTGACGCATACCGCGGGAATACCCGCGCACAGCTCGCCGAGCTGCGGTGGCGAGCCCCACCCGCTGCAAGGCTTCTTCAACCCGTCGAGACCCGATGCCCCGAGCGCGCGCAAAAAACCGCAGCACAGCGACGCCACTAAGGTTTTCCGAAAATGCGACGGCCTCGGGTAAATAGCCCAGCATATGGCGAAAGCTATTGTCGATTTTCCGCGCTTCACCGTCGACGGAAAGCCCACCATCGTCGGGTTGCACGAGCCCCAAGAGTACTTTGAGTAGCGTGGATTTGCCGGCGCCGTTGGGGCCGACCAATAGCAGCGGTTTGCCGGCGTCGATATTCAGGCTGACCGATTTGAGCGCCTTAACGGCCCCAAAATTGACCGATACATTTTCCAGGGAGAGCCTTTTCATCGCCAAGCCCTATCTTGAACAGGAATTTTCACCTTCACCTTTACTTTCGTTTTCTTTATCAGCGGCGCCTTATCCACAACGGTTGGGACACGCAGCAAGGGTAGTGATTCTTCCATATGCGCCAAAAGCTCCATCGCCGGACTGCGTAAAAGCAAGATTGCTGCTGGGTAACGGTAGATCAGCGTAGCGGTGAAGCTATCTAACCGGTAGGGGCGATCGCCGCGGCCGTCGCCATCTTGGTCCCAGCCCATATAGTCGCTCCAGAAGTTGCCCGGTTGCCCTGCTGTGCCCCAGTGCAGGTCCTTGGCACCGACATAGTAGATTTGCTGGTCGTTTCCGATGAATGCGTTGCCACTGACCAGGTTCCGCACGCTCCCCGCCCATACCCGGGCACCGACGAGGTTTCTCACGAACTCATTGTTGGCGATCGTATTATCTGTGCTTGAGAAGAAGAAGAATCCCTCACCGTTTTCGATCAACTTGTTGCCGCTGATATTGCAGTACTGTGCGTCGCGAAAGAGAACGCCATGACGACGATTGCCCTTGGCCGTGTTGTTGACGACCACAATATGGTGACTCTGCATCAAAGCAAAGCCTGAGATATTATAGTTGCTCTGGTTGTTGCGCAGCGTATTGCCGTTGGAATACATATAGTGCACACCGTAGCGTTGGTGTTCAACACGGTTGTTTTCGATCAGGCTATCTTCTACCGCAGAAACGTAGATACCGTCTCGCGCACCGCTGACCGTATTGCCTCGAATGACCGCTTTTGTGGCATCGAAAAGGTGGATTCCGTTGCCGCGTTCGGACGGAACCAAATCTTTGCGGCCCCAAATGCGATTGCCCTCAATGCGAACATTCAACGTTTCGTGAACCCAGATGCCAAAAGCGCAATCGCGCAAAACCGAGTGTTCTACTACGGCCCCTTTGGCGCTGGGTTCGATGTAGATGCACGAATCGGAGGTGCCTAGGTCTTCTCCACTACCGCGGATTTCGAGGTTGTCGACCACAATACCTGGGGCCGCGAGGGTGAGTACGCGGCCCTTTTTCCCACCATCGAGAATCGCCTGATCGCCTCTAAGGATGATGCCGCTTTTTACGACCACCCGTCCGCGCCAGACACCTTTGGGGACCAACACCACGTCGCCATTCGTAGCGGCGTCAACCGTGGCCTGCACGGTAGCGTGGTCTTTGCCCACAACGAGTTTTCGACCGTCAGCCGTGGCTGGTAAGACCTGTATGAGGGCGAAAAGTATGAGGAGAATTGCACGTCCCATGGGCGGCCGCACCATAGCGAAAAAGCGATCAGATGTCTTGTCGGTCTTCTTCAAGTTTAGCCATTTTGGCCTGGTCCTCTGGGCCCAACGGTGCCTTGGCATTGAGCTTCGCGATGCCGACCAGGGGCGGACAAATCGAATGATCCCGGTAGCTCGCCTCACATTCCATGCACGACAGGCATTCCCGCCGGTCGATCCGTCCATCGGGCTGAATGGCCATAGGTTCGCAATCCCGCGTACATATTCTACAGCTACCGCAGAATTTCCGTCGCAGGGGACCCGCGAAGGCGAAGCTGCCGTAGATAGCCAGCCCGGCCCCAAGAGGACATAGGTAGCGACAAAATGGCCGCCACCAGAAAAGAGAGACGAATAGTAGAATGACCCACCAGGCACCAAAGCCCCAATGCCGTTGCCAAAAGTAGACAAAGAACGTGGATTTGAAAGGCTCCAATTCCGCGAGTTTTTCACCCAAGATGCTGTCGTGGAGAAATGCCGCGATGAGCACCACG